>Ga0101943_1001020_pt1 | contig 29218 bp, 37 predicted proteins | sample DewCreD2012metaG_5_FD_75244 | JGI IMG/M metagenome (GOLD analysis project Ga0101943, IMG submission 75244) | Hot spring sediment bacterial and archeal communities from British Columbia, Canada, to study Microbial Dark Matter (Phase II) - Dewar... ... | reverse complement strand
ACCGGCTATGCGTGGCTGCACCCGATCGCGTCGAACGCGACAGCGGGCGGGCGTGCACGCAACCGCCGTGTCGAGGTGGTGCTGATACGTACGGGTCGCGGTGCCGGCACTTCCAGTGTCGGCCCCCTCACGTCTTCGCTGCGCGTGTCGATCACTTCGGGTGCGGTAGCAGTCAGATAACGCGCTATGGGGAAGCTCCTGAAAAACAAAAAGGTGCTGGTGCCGGTGGTCGCGCTGGTCGTGCTGCTCGGCGCGTGGAAGGTCGTGTTCGCGAAACCGCCGGCCGAAAAGCACAAGATCGAGGGCGAGGTCTACGTACTGCCGAAAGAGTTCCTCGTCAACCTCGCCGACGGTCGCTACGCGAAGGTGAGCGTGGCTTTGGTTCTCGCGCCCGGTGTGCACGCGGCTGCTGGGGGCGGACATGGAGGGTCGTCACCGCCCGAGGGTTACGGCCCGCTTCCGCAGGAGGCCGTGGTGCGCGACGTGATCGTCGACCAACTGACGCAAGCTTCTGACAGCGACCTGATCGATCGCGAAGCGCGCCACCGCTTGAAAAAAAGGATCGCGCGCGCGATCGAACACGAAAGCGACGTGAAGGTCGAAGAAGTGCTGTTCACCGACGTCACCGTGCAGTGAGGAGCCTGGCAGCGTGGCCCACGAGATCGAGTACGAACAGCTTGCTGACGACGGCGCCGCGCAGTCGAGCTCCGACCTCGAGCGTCTTGGCGACGTCGAGGTCGAGGTGAGCGCCGAGATCGGGCGGCGTCGACTGACGATCGCCGAGACGCTCGAGCTCGCGCCCGGCGTGCGGGCTCCCGGCATCGTCCACACCGTCGGCCGGCTGCGCCGGAGCGTGATGCAGGACCTCGCGCTCGCGCGCCACGGCCTCGACCTCGTCGCGCCGCCGGCGCGGGTCTACGCGCCGCAGCCGGGCGGGGGCGGCGTCGTGCTGTGGGCCGACGCCGACCGCACGGCGAGCGGGCTGCGCGAGCGCTCGGCCCGCGACGCCGAGGCCTACGTGGCCTTCGACCGGAAGGTGCGCTCGCTCGCGAGCTTCCTCGCGCACCTGAACGCCGTCGCGCCGCCGGACCTGAAGTCCCCGACCTTCGCCGATGCCGTGGCGGGGCTCAAGCTCGGGCGGGCCTTCCGCGCGCTCGGCGCCCGGGCCGTGCGCGAGCTCTCCCGCGTGCTGCCGATGGCCGTCGCGGACTTCGTCGGCGAGGCCCTCGAGGACGACCTGCTGCGGGCCGCGATCGCGGCGCGCGCCGTCCTGTACACGGCGCAGGGGCCCTGGTCGGCGGGGAGCACGACGACCCTGCTCACCGACTCGGCGGGGAACGACGGCGGGGCGCCGGGGCAGAGCACGTTCCACCGGGGCGGGCCCGGGGCGCTGGCGCAGGTGCTCGAGCGGGCGGCGAAGTCCTTCGGGGTCGAGATCCGCACCGGGGCCGAGGTCGTCGCCGTGACGACCCGCGAGGGGCGCGCGAGCGGCGTCGCGCTCGCCGACGGGACCGAGCTCACGGCCGATCGTGTGATCTCGGCGGTGGACCCCAAGCGCACGCTCACCGAGCTCGTCGACCCGGTCGAGGTCGGCCCGCACCTGCGCTGGCGCGCCGCGAACATCCGTCAGCCGGGGCGGACCTCGAAGGTGAACCTCGCGCTCGCGGGCCTGCCGAGCTTCCCCGGCGCCGAGCCCGAGCACCTGCGCGGCCGGATCGTGATCGGGCCGGGCATCGATCACCTCGAGCGCGCGTTCGACGCCTCCAAGTACGGGCGGATCAGTGAGGAGCCCTTCCTCGAGGTCACGATCCCCACGCTCTCGGACCCGAGCCTCGCGCCCGAGGGCCAGCACGTGCTCTCGGCCGTGGTGCAGTGGACCCCTCGGCACCTGCGCGAGGGCGACTGGGCGAGCGAGCGCGAGCGCCTCGCCGACCTCGTCGTCGCCACCCTCGAGGCCTACGCGCCCGGGATCGGCGGGCTCGTCACCGCCCGTCAGGTCCTCACGCCGGAGGACCTGGAGACGACGTACGGCCTGTCCGGCGGGCACGTGTACCACGCCGAGCCGGGGCTGGACTCCTGGTTCGCCTGGCGGCCGCTCATCGGCCACGCCCGCTACCGTTTCGGGATCCCCGGCCTGTGGCTCGCGGGCTCGGGGGCGCACCCCGGCGGCGGTGTGACCGGCGGCCCCGGCGCGAACTGCGCCCGCGAGATCCTCGCGACCACGAAGGGCTAGCCCACCGGACGCACGAGCACTAGGCCGCGAAGGTGTTCGGGGCGACCACCGGGACCGGGCAGTTCACGGTGAAGATCTGCCCGCCCGTGTCGGGCGTACCCGGGAACTCCTGGAGGTCTCCGGCATCCCGTGCCTGCTCGATCTCGAGCTGGCTCCGGAGCACGCGGGTGGAGGCTCCGTCGCGCCAGGCGTACGTGTAGTGATCCCAGTACGGGCTCCAGGAAGGCTCGCCGGCCTTCGCATCGAAGACGGACGGCTGGAAGCCCATGGGGCCGGAGCCGGGAACGCCGTTCATGAACACGTTCACCCTGCCGGTCGCCCCGGCCCGAGGCGCCTCCGCGAGCCCCGGCGAGCTCGCGATGCGCATCCCCTCGGCCATGGGCGGCATCGAGGTGTCGCAGACGATGTATCGGGACTCCGGGAAGCACTCGTGGAGCTTGAACGTGACGGTCATCCCGCTCGTGTCGGGAGGTTCGATGAGCTGACCCGCGCCGAGGTAGTCCTTGAGGTCCGGATCCACCGGCAGCTCCCCGCCCGGCCAACGCACGACCGGCCAGTTCACGACGATGCCGGTGGCCTCGACCGTGACGTCGCCGGCGGAGGCGGCGTTCCGCACCTCGGCGGCCGTGCGGAGACGTCGTCCGTTCCCTCGGACCCGGTGGATCTGCCAGGCGGGCGTGTAACCCTCACGGCCCGGATGGCTCGAGAGCACGACCCATCCATCGTCGAGCAGGAAGGCGTCGCCGGTCAAGCCCTGGGGCGCGAGGCCCGAGAGCCGGGGCACGAACACGTGCCCCTCGGAACGGGCGAACCCCTCGTCGGATGCGTCGGTGCGGATGAAGAAGGCCTCGCCTCCCTCGACGCTCGCGCGGTGGAGCTTCAGGACGACGAACCCGAAGTCGCCTTCCCACTCATCGGAGGTCAGCGCGAAGTCCACGACGTCGCCGAGGATCGGCGTTCCTCCGGTGTCCGTGGCGGGCGGCGCCGATGGAGCGCGCGTCGTGCCGCCGACCGCCGGTCGGTCGCTGCACGCCGCGAGCAGCGTCGGGAGCGTGGCCCCGGCGAGCCCGAGCGTCAGCCCGCGTGAGGCCGCCCAGGTCAGGAACGTGCGTCGATCCATGCGTGAGCGAGCGCTCACCGTCCCCACCTCCTCCGCATCACCTGTCGCCCGTGAAGGACGCCGCCGATCCGCTCCGATTCCCTTCGCGGGCCGATCGCCCGCGGGCGCGGTTCAGTGGGCGAGCTTGCGCAGCTGGCGGGCCCGCAGATCGTCCGGCCACCGGAAGGGGGTCGGCACGATCGTGCCGGGCGGACGGTCGCGCTCGGCCTCGGCGAGGACGGTCCGGAGCACGCGCTCGTGCGTCGGCCGGTCCCCGATCGCGCCGAGCGTGAGTCCGAAGGGGTGCGCCACGGAGCGCGCGAGCGAGGGGAGGATCCGTCGCGTGATCGACGGCACCTGCGTGATCGAGACGGTGGGGATCCCCGCCTCGTCCAGACCTCGTTGGAGCAGCCCGACCGACTGCTGGCAGACCGGTCAGGCCGGGACGAGCAGCGCGAGGTCCACCTCCTCGGAACGCAGGAGCTCCACGGTCGGCGGGACGAGGCGCTCCAGGACCCGTTCGCCCCGAGGGATGTAGCCCATCGTCGAGACGGCGGTGGGGGCGACCGAGCCGATGGAGCCGGCCTCGACGAGCGCGCGGAGCGTGCCGACGGGGAAAACGACCTCCGGGTCCCGCGAGGCCCGTTCGGTGTCGTACCCGACGTGCGAGAGGCGGATGCGCGGTGCGTCGATCGGGATCAGCCGGAGGTCCCCGCCCGGGCCCATCGGGCGTTGCTCGGGGAGGTGGGCCCCGGCGGTCGAGATGAGCGCGACCCGTGCCCGGGACAGCGGGACCGAGAGGCGGTTCCGCGGCGAGGGGCGGGTGAAGGCCAGCCACTCGAAGTCGGGGACGAGCTTGCGCCTGATGTAGTCGCGCTCGATCAGATCGAAGCCCTCCGAGTCGTCCTCGGGGAGCTCCGGGGTCGGGCCCCGTCCGTCATCGCCCATGCCGAGCGGTCCCGTCACGTTCGGCAGAACCGCCACCGGATCCGGCGCATTCCCGCCGCTGCAGCCCCGTGTCCGGTGGAATCGCGCCGGGCCTCCGGCGTCCGTAGAGGATGGCGGGCGGACGCCGCGTCCTTCCGTGGCGGCCGTCCGGATCCGTACGGGCCGGAGGTGGTGGGTGATGGTGGGGTTCTCGGTAGGACCGGCGATCGTCGCCGGTTCCATCGGCACGGTCGCGATGACCGCCGTGATGATGGTCGGGCGCTCGGTCGGGATGACGAGCCTGGACATCCCGCTGCTCATCGGGGGGATGTTCTCGCGCGAGGACGATCGGGCGAGGACTCTCGGGATGGCCGCGCACATCGTGATGGGCGCCGTCGTGTTCGGGATCGGCTACGGCCTACTCTTCACGGCGCTCGACACCGCGTCGGCGGGCGTCGGCGCGCTCATCGGGCTCGTCCACGGGGCCGTCCTCGGGATCGTGGTGATGCCGATGATGGGGATGGTGCACCCTCGGATGCGGATCGCGACCGGGGAGGCTCGGCTGGAGCCGCCGGGCGTGATGGGGGTCGCCTACGGGCGGGGCACCCCGGTGGGGCTCCTCGCGACCCACGTGGTGTACGGTCTCGTCGTGGGCGGGATCTACGCCGCGCTCATCTGATGCCGGTGGCCGGCCGCTCGATGGATGGCGTGGCCGTCGGCGTGCCCGTCGCCGCCTCCGCGGATCTGGCGTGGCTCACCGCGGCGCAGATGCGCCCCGCCGATACGGTCGTTCACGATCTCGTGCCAGATCATGATCTGCAACGGGTAGGCTCTCGCGTCCCCGTTCACCTCGACCGCGAGCACCGGCTCCTGGGGCTCCAGGAAGTCCGCGTCATCGGGCGGCAGGAACTGCGGCTCGTCGATCGGCGGGATCCCGTCGGGGGGAGGACCGCCGGAGATGATCTCGTCGGGGTCGACGAGGGGGGCCGGCGTGAGGCCGGCCCCCCGGCAGGTGACGACGAGCCGGATCCGGGGCTCGGAGGCGCCGCGTCGCCGGCGCGTGCACAGGCGGTGAGCGTGAGGGCCGCCGCTACCGCCAGCGCGAGCCATCGGACCAGAGAGGGGGGTGGCATCGTCGCTCATGAGAGGGGACGTCGGAACCCCCGGCTCGATTCCCGCCCCCACGGGGCGGCCAGGCCGGGAATCGCCGAGGTGCGCCCCGCGTCCGTCGGGTGATGGGCGCGTTCGACCTGTCCGCGTGGTGGGGCCCCCTCCTCGCCTTCGCGGCGGGGGTGGTGGCCTTCGCCTCGCCGTGCGTCCTCCCGCTCGTTCCCGGGTACGTATCCTTCGTCTCCGCGAGCGGAGGTCCGGGCGATCCGAGCCGGCATCGGCTCGCCCCCGTGCTCCTGTTCGTCGGTGGCTTCTCGGTCGTGTTCACGCTCCTCGGCGTCTTCGCCGGCGCGCTCATCCCGATCGTTCGGTCGGTCACGGGCCAGCGCGTCGCCGGGGTGGTGGTGCTCGCGGCCGGGGTCTTCCTCCTGATGTACGCCCTGCGGGCCGGTTCCGCGGCCGTGTACGCGGAGCACCGGCCCTGGCTCTCGCGGGTGCGGCCGGGCGTGGCGACGGCGTTCCCGCTCGGCATGGCCTTCGCGGCCGGCTGGACGCCGTGCATCGGGCCCGTGCTGGCCGGGACGCTGGCGCTCGCGACGGCCCAGGCCGATCCCCTGAGGAGCGGGCTGCTCCTGCTCTCGTTCTCGCTCGGTCTTGGTGTCCCGTTCCTGCTCGTCGGCCTCGGGGTGGGCGGCCTGCTGCGGCGTCTCGCGGTCCTGCAACGGCACTACCGCGCGGTCGCGCTCGCCTCCGGCGGCACCCTCGTCGGCATCGGGCTCCTGCTGATCAGCGGGCTGTGGGTCCGGATGATCGCACCGCTGCTGCGTCTCGTGAACGGGTTCGAGCCGCCGATCTGATGGATGAACGCGCCCGTCGGGGTGGTTGCAGGATGCGTGGAGCGTGTCACGCTGCAGGAAGCGGGCTGGCTCGCGCGATGCCTGGGCCGTGGCGACCTCGCGCCGTTCACGGACGCGGACCTGGGGGCCCTGGGCGCGCTGGCGCAGACCGAGCGCGTGGCGGCCGGCACCAGGTTGACGACGGAGGGCGAGGTCGTCTCGTCGATCGCCGTCATACGGTCCGGCTCGGTCGAGCTGTACCGGCGCCGGGCGCATCACCGGGTGGTCCTCCAGGTCCTGCGGGAAGGGGACGTCTTCGGGGATATCCCGTTCCTGTGCGGGCTCCCGCCACCCTTCTCCGCCCGGGCCCTCACCGAGGTCCACCTCATCCGGCTCGGCGCGGCGAGGCTCCAGCGTCTCCTCGCCGAGCGCCCCGCCGTGTGCCATCGGTTCCTGTTCAGTCTGGCCTCGCGACTGCAGCGGGCGTACTCACGGCTCCTCCAGCTGACACGCGGCGACCTCCGGCAGCAGGTGTGCTCGCTCCTCCTGGAAGAGGTCGGAGGTGGGGGGGAGCGTGTCTGCCTGTCGCAGGGCACGATCGCCGAGCTGCTCGGGGCCTCGCGCCCCGCTGTGAACAAGGTCCTGGGGGAGCTGGAACGAGGAGGGGTTCTCTCCCTCGGGTACCGCAGGATCGAGGTGCTCGAGCCCACATCCCTCGCCACCCGAGCCGGTCGGTGATCCGACCGCGGACGCCGGCGCGGAAGAACGTCATCCCGGTGACGTTCCGGGACCGCCGCGGTTGACCCTCGGTTGAGCGGATCGAGGGGCAGGGTGCCCCAGTGGGGAGGGATCGAGATGGCGATCGATCTCAGATCGAGGGAGGGCGAGCTCGCCGCAGCGCAGCGTGGTCGGACGGCAGGTCTCGCGCTCGCGGCGGTGGGGTTCGCGATCACCGGGGTGGTGCTGGTGGCGGGCCTCGTGGCCGGGGGGTTGACCGACGAGGTGCGAGCGGGGGACCGGATCGGGGCGATCGTGGCCTGGACGTTCGGTCTCACGGTGGTCGGGTTCGCGACCCTGAAGATCGGCATCGCGACCGATGCTCCTCATGGCGGTCATGGCGTTCCCGGCCGGAGCGATCCTCGGGGGAGTGCGGGCCTCCCTGATCTCCGGCGGCGGGGACCCGCACACGATCACGGCGCTCGGGCAGTTCGTGCCGGCGGTGAACTTCCTCGGCTTCGCATCCGTCTTCGCGGGCAGTCTCGTTCGCGATCGCGCGGATCCTCGGTGAGTTCCGCGACGGCGGCGGGCGGGTGCAGGAGGCCGTGGGGGTGAGCGTGGAGACGCCCGTCATGCCGGCGACCGCGAAGGCGTTCATCGGGCTCATGGCGGTGGCGATGATGACCCTGCTCGCCGCCGTCGTCGGCCACGTGATCCTCGGGGTCGGTGCGGCCTCGGGGAACGCGGCGGTGCTCGACGGGATCGAACGCTGGAGCCTGTGGCTCGAGGCGGTGCGACGGATCGGGATCGCGACGTACCTGCTCGCGATCTCGCTCGGTCTCGCGACGATCGCGACCGTGCTGCGGTTCCAAGCCCTGCGGATCGGGGAGATCCCCGGGGAGCGCGGAGCGTGAGGAGCGGACGACGCGGGGGCCGTCTCGGGAATCCGGGGCGGCCCTCCGGCGTCCTCAGGGGGAGAGGGCGATGACGAACGATCAGGACTCCTTCCTGCGGGCGACGATGGGTGCGATGGATCTCGTCTACAACCTGTCCCGGAGGCTGGTGCGGAGCCGCGAGGAGGCCGAGGACCTCGCCCAGGACACCTACCTGGCTGCCTTCCGCGCCCGGACGGAGCGTCGGCGACCCCAGCGGGTGGAGCCGTGGCTGGCCACGATCTGCCTGAACCTGGCCCGTTCCCGGTACCGGAGCCGGTCGCGTCGTCCCCGAGAGGTGGCCCTGGAGGAGGGGGCTGCCGTCGTGGGGGAGGAGGACCCGGAGGGGGCGGCCTTGGCCTCGCTCGACCGGGACGCGCTCCACCTCGCGATGTGGAGCCTCCCGGAGGAGCAGCGCGTGGCGATCACGTTGGTGGACCTTGCCGGTCTTTCCACGGCGGAGGCCGCGCGGGTGATGGGCACCCCGAGGGGCACGGTGCTCTCGCGCCTGCACCGTGGACGTCGAGCGCTCGCCGGCCTCCTCGGGAGCGCGGTGCAGGAGGTGGGTCGATGAGGAGCTGGTGGGTCCGGCTGCGGCGGCACGACCCCGAGCGCAACGCCGCCGAGTACGTCTCCGGGGAGCTGCCGCGGAGGGCGATCCGATGGTTCGAGACGCACCTCCTGGACTGCGAGGACTGTTGGCGCGAGGTGTTGCTCGGACGGCTCGGTCGAGCCGCGGCCGAGGACGCGCGCGAGCCCGTGCCGCGCGGGCTGCGGGACCGGGTGCGCGCCTCCGTCCAGATGACCGGGGGCGCCGGCGGGGAGGAGCGATGAACGACGGCGCGCGTGCGGCCGATCGAGCCGCGGCCAAGCGCGAGCGTCGCGCGACCGCCCGAGCCGAGCGGGCCCGTCGCCTCCGGCGCGAACGCAGGAGCGCACGCGTCCGCCGGACCCTCGTGTGGGCGGCGGGTCTCCTTGCGATCGTGCTCGTCGGGCTGTCCCTGGTCCGCGGAGGCTCGGGCGGCGTCGCGTTCTCGGGGGACCTTCGGGTCGGTGGAGCCCTCCGGTCCCTGCAGCTACCGGCGCTCGAGGGGCACGGGACCGTGACCTACGCCACGTACGCGGACCGACCGCTCGTCATCAACTTCTTCGCCTCCTGGTGTCCGAACTGCGTGGCCGAGATGCCGGACTTCGAGCGCGTCCACCAGCGCCTCGGTGACCGGGTGGCGTTCCTCGGGATCTCGCAGAGCGATGCGCGGGGCGCGAGCATCGATCTCGCCCGTCGGACCGGCATCACGTACGACACCGCGTTCGACGAGCGGGGCGCCTTCTTCAGCGCGCTCGGGAGCACCGGGATGCCGACGACCGTGTTCGTTCGCCCGGGGGGCGAGATCGCGGACATCTGGGTGGGCGCGCTGAACGCGGAGACGCTCGAGGCCCTGATCGCTGAGCACTTCGGCCAGACGGGGTGAGGTCCCGTGCGCACTCGAGGGGAGCTCGGCCCTCGCGTGAAGGTCCTTGTGGCCACGGGCCTCGCGATCCTCATCCTGACCGGAGCATGGGTCGGCGCGTGGTGGCGCTCGGGCGACCGGGCTCGGTCGGTGGCGGAACCGCAGCCGGTCGGGGTGCCCACCGGTCCGGAGGGCATCGCCTCACCCGGCGAGCGCTACGCGGATGACGTGCGATACGTGCTCGCCCCGGAGCAGATCCCGGCCATCGACGACCCCCGGTTCGCCCGGGTCGCGTCGACCACGCTCCCCGATGAGGAGCCCGTCCTCTCGGTCGAGATCGACGGCCACGCGCGCGCCTATCCGATCCGCTACCTGATCTTCCACGAGATCGTGAACGACCGAGTGGGCGGCGTGCCCGTCCTCGTGACCTACTGCCCGCTCTGCAACACCGGGATCGTCTTCGAGCGCCCGAGGGTCGAGGGACAGGCGTTGACCTTCGGCGTGTCGGGTCTCCTGCTCCACTCCAACCTCGTCATGGTCGATCGGCAGACGGGTTCGCTCTGGTCCCAGGTGCTCGGCCGGTCGATCGGGGGGCCCTTCGAGGGCACCGAGCTCGAGATGGTGCCGGCCCAGCTCGTCTCGTGGGGGGACTGGGCCGACGCACATCCGCGCGGGTCCGTGCTGCAGATGCCGTCCTACGCGCCCCTCGGGCCGAAGACCGGGGCGAGAGCCCCGTACGGCCTCAACCCCTACCAAGGCTACGACCGCGGGGAGCGGCCGCCGTTCTTCCAGGGGCGCATCGACCGCCGCCTGCCCGGGCTCGCGCGGGTGCTCGGGATGCGGGCGGGCGGGGACGCTCTGGCGGTCCCCTTCGCGTTGCTCGAGCGGCGAGCGGTGGCGGGATGGAGCACGATCGAGGTCAGCCTCGCGGGCGAGGCGGTCGTCGTGTTCTGGCACGCGGGGACGGTCTCCGCCGTGGACGCGCCCCTGCTCACGGACTCGCGCGACGTCGGTGCCGCCGGAGCGTTCCTCCCCGTGACCGAGGGGAGGCGGCTGCGGTTCATCGCGACAGGCGGAGGGATCGTCGACCGCGAGACCGGTAGCGTCTGGAACCTCCTCGGTCGCGCGATCTCGGGCCCGCTCGAGGGGGCCCGGCTCCCGAGCGTGGCGGCGTTCGACTCGTTCTGGTTCGACTGGGCCGCCTTCCACCCGCAGACCCGGATCGCCCGACCCTAGCCCGAGCGTCCGACGAACGAGATCTCGGCCGAGTGGGCCACGCGTCGGTAGCCGATCCGCTCGTAGATCGCGTTCGAGGTCGGGTTCGCGAGGTCGGCGTACAGGTAGCAGGCGCGGTGGCCCTCGGCGAGGAGCCGCCGGCTGAGCTCGGCGACGAGCGCCGTCGCGTAGCCGCGACCGCGGCGCTCGGGCGGGGTGTAGACGGGGCCGATGCGGATCCCGGTCGGCGTGGGGGCCGAGCAGCTCGCGAGGCTCACCGGCCCGCCGTCCTCCCAGAGCCACCACCACCCGTGGTCCAGGCGGGCGTCGATGATGCGCTCGAGGAAGCCGGGATCCCCGGAGCCGGGGACCGGCACCTCCTCGGCGAAGTCCAGGAGCCAGCCGAGGAGCAGGTCTCGGTCGGCCGGGGTGGCCGGACGGGGGGCGCCGGCGGGGCGGGGGACCTCGCGCACCTCGGTCAGCGCGTAGACGCCGTGGCGTTGCGGGACCGAGGCCCCGGCGCCGGTGCGCTCGCTCCAGCGCTCGGCCGCGCGGTGGACGTGGGGCTCGTTCCCGACGAGGCCGGGCAGGTCGGGCTCGTCCTCCGCGAGGGCGTCCACGAGCGCGAGGAGCGCCGGCGTCGAGCGCGGCTCGGCGAGGATCGCCGCGAAGGGCGGGGTGCGGCTGGCGGCGGCGACCGGCTCGCCGTGCTCGAGCGCGACCCAGGCGCGGAACGCCGGGTGCAGCTCGGGGCGCTCGGCCGCCGTCCCGGCGACGCCGAGGATCAGGTTGTGGCGGGCCTCGGTCTCGCGGTCGGGGGCGAGGAGCGGGCGGGCGAGCTCGAGGAACCCGCGGGGCTCGTGCAGGCGCCGGATCTCCACCCGCGCATGGTAGCGACCGGTCGGTAGCATGGGCGGCGATGTACCCGCTCGACCCGAGCCCCGAGCAGATGCGCGCGATCGGCGAGGCCGCCCTGGAGGCCGTCGTCTCGTTCATCGGCGGACTCGAGGAGGCGCCGGCGGCCGGCCGGGGGGGAGGCTTCGAGCTCGCGCGCCGGCTGCGGGCGGCGCCGCCGGAGACCGGCGGGCCGTTCGAGCCCGTCCTCGCGGAGGTGATCGAGGCCGCGGCGCACGCCTACGAGACGTGCGGGCCGGGGTACCTCGCCTACATCCCCGGCGGCGGGCTGTTCTCGGCCGCCCTCGGGGACTTCCTCGCGCTCGCGGTGAACCGGTACGTCGGGCTCGCGGCGCCGAGCCCGGCCGTCGTGCAGATCGAGGAGAACGTCGCCTGCTGGCTCTGCTCGCTCTTCGGCTGGGACGAGCGCTCGCAGGGGCTGCTCACGAGCGGCGGCTCGATGGCGAACTTCTCGGCGACGGTCGCCGCCCGGCACGCGAAGCTCGGCGAGGATCTTGCGCGCGGCACGTACTACGTGAGCGACCAGGCGCACGCCTCGGTCACGAAGGCCGCGACCCTCGCCGGCTTCTCGCGCCGGAACCTCCGGCTCGTCCCGAGCGACGACGAGCTGCGGATGGACGCCGACGCCCTGCGTCGCATGGTCCGCGAGGACCTCGCGGCCGGCCTGCGCCCGTTCCTGGTCGTGGCGAGCGCCGGCACCACGAACACCGGGGCGATCGATCCGCTCGAGCAGGTGGCCGAGATCGCCGCCGAGCACGACCTGTGGATGCACGTGGACGGCGCGTACGGCGGCTTCTTCATCCTCACCGAGCGCGGGCGGGAGCGCTTCCGGGGGATCGAGCGAGCCGACAGCGTGACCCTCGACCCCCACAAGGGCATGTTCCTGCCCTACGGCACCGGGGCGCTCGTCGTGCGCGACGGGGAGGAGCTGCGTCGGGCGCACTACGAGGGCGCGGCGTACCTGCAGGACCTGGCCGAGGCCGGCGAGCTCCCCAACTACTCGGAGTACTCGGCCGAGCTCTCGCGCGAGTGGCGCGGCCTGCGGGTGTGGCTGCCGCTCCGGCTCCACGGGGTCCGGGCCTTCCGAGAGGCCCTCGACGAGAAGCTGGATCTCGCGGAGGTCCTCTACGAGGGGCTGAAGGCGATCCCGGAGATCGAGGTGCCGTGGGCGCCGCAGCTCACGGTCGTGCCGTTCCGACTGCGCGACGGCGACGACGAGGCCAACCGCCGCCTGCTCGAGCGGATCAACGCGAGCGGGCGCGTGTTCTGCTCGAGCACGATGATCCGCGGACGGTACGTGCTCCGCGCGTGCATCGTGAGCCATCGCACGCACCGCGACCGGATCGAGGAGTGCATCGGGATCGTCGGCCACGCCGCCGCCGAGCTCGCCTGAGCGGGCTCAGATTCAGACGAGCCGGCGATCCGAGGCCCAACGGCTGAGCTGGTGGCGGTTCGTGAGCTGGAGCTTGCGCAGCACGGCGCTCACGTGCGTCTCGACGGTCTTCGCGCTGATGTGGAGCGCTCGGGCGATCTCCTTGTACGTGTACCCGCGGGCGATGTGGCGCAGCACCTCCCGTTCACGGGCGGTGAGCTGGTCGAGCTCCGGGTCGATCGGCGGCGGTACCCGCCCCGCGAAGGCATCGAGCACGAAGCCGGCGAGCCTCGGCGAGAAGACCGCGTCGCCCTCGTGCACGCGCCGGATCGCGTCGGCGAGCTCGCCCGGCGAGATGGACTTCGTCACGTAGCCGCGCGCCCCCGCGCGGATGGTCTCGATCACATCCTCGGCGGCGTCGCTCACCGACAGCGCGAGGAAGCGGATGCGCGGGCGCTCGGCGAGCACGCGCTCGGCGACCCGCGCGCCGCTCCCATCGGGCAGGTGGACGTCGAGGAGCACGACGTCCGGGTCGGCCTCCAGGATGGCCGGGACGGCCTCGGCGGCCGTCGAGGCTCGGCCGGCGACCTCGAAGGATCCGCCGAGCTCGGAGCGAACCCCGCTCGCGAAGAGCGTGTGGTCCTCCACGAGGAAGACCCGGATCATGCTCGGCTCCTCGGGACGGCGAGCCGGACCTCGGTGCCGCGACCGGGGGCAGTCTCGATCACGGCGACGCCGCCGTTGCGTTCCATGCGTCCCTCGATGGACTCGGCGATGCCGCGGCGATCGGCCGGCACCGCCTCGCGGGCGAACCCGATGCCCTGGTCGCGGACGAACGCCACGACCCGGTCGTCCTCGACCTCGACGTAGACGGAGACCCTGCGCGCCCGCGAGTGCCGGGCCGCGTTCACAATCGCCTCGCGGCACGCGTGGACGAGGGCGCGGACCCCGTCGTCGAGCGGGCAGTCGTCGACGAGCACGAGCTCGATCGGCGTCCGGTGGGTGTGCTCGACCTCGGCGGCGGCGTCGTCGAGCGCCGCCGAGAGCGAGTCGGCGCGCGCCCCCGGGGCCTTGCTGTAGAGCCAGGCGCGGAGCTCGCGCTCCTGGCCGCGCGCGAGCGCCACCATCTCGGCCGGGTCCTCGGTCCGCTGGATGAGCGCGAGGGTCTGCAGGACGGAGTCGTGCAGGTGTGCGGCCATCTCGGCTCGCTCTTGCGAGCGGATCCGCTCCCGTCGCTCCTCAGCGACCTGGAGGGCGAGGCGCCAGACCCACGGCCCGAGGGGCGCACCGTGTCGTCATGGGCAACGTGTACGTGGACTTCTCGGAGCTCCGGTGCCGGACGGGGACGGTGCCGGTGGAGGCGTCGAGCGGCTTCGGGTCGGTGAGCCTCTACGTCCCGTTCGACGCGCGCGTGATCGCCAGCGGCGCCGCCGGGTACGGCCGGGTCAGCCTGCAGGCCCGGTGGAGACAGGGCACGCAGGTGGAGCTCGCGGGGCGCATGGAGCCGAGGTTCGGCCCGGGGATCACGATCATGGCGGACCTCGCGGTGGGGATCGGGGACGTGAGCGTGTACCGGGAGCACCTCCCCAGGCGCGAACGCGAGAGGGCGTGCCGATGAAGCGCCATGCCTTCGATCCGCTCTCGTTCGTCGCCGGATCGGTGTTCGTCGCCTTCGCGCTGTTCTTCCTGAGCGGTGCGCGTACCGCAGCGGACCTGGGTGCGGCGTGGCTGTGGGCCGTGCTCGTTCTCGCCCCGGGCGCGCTGCTCGTGCTGTCCGGCATCCGTCGTGTGATCGAGGAGCGCGAGGCCGGCGGGGCGGAGGGGTCGCGGGACGACGACGGCGATCCCGACGCCTGAGCGAGTCCCCTGCTCGCGTGGGCGTATGCCGGGGCCCGCCCGCGGCCCAGGCGCTCGCCGAGCGGCTCGGCGTCGCCCTTGGCCCCGTCGGTGGCGGATGGTAGCGTCGCGGGCGGAACCCCCTCGAGGTGGATCCCTCCCCCAGGAAGGATGCGACGAGGATGGACGTGGCGGCGACGGCGATCAACGCGGCGGTCGTAGCGATCGTCGGGTTGATCCTTGGCTGGCTCGGGAAGGGCCGGTTCGAGATGATCGACCGACGCTTCGAGGCCATCGACCGGCGCTTCGAGGCCATCGACCGGCGCTTCGAGGCCATCGACCGGCGCTTCGATGCCGTGGACGGGCGCTTCGAGGCCGTCGACCGGCGGTTCGAGGGCCTGGAGCACCGGATCGATCGGATCGATGAGCGGTTCGGGCATCGGATGGACGCGTTGCAGTCCTCGGTGGACGGGATGCGCTCGGACCTCACGCAGGTCGCCCTCGCGCTCGGGCTTCGGGGACGAGCCTCGAACGGCTGATCCGCCGGGCGCCGCTGCCGCTACGTGCTCCGTCGCCGCACGCCCCCGGGGCCGCTCGCGGCGCTCACGTACCCGAGCGCGTCGTCCCGGCTCGCGCGTCCCCGGCGGACGAGGGTCTCGAGGAGCGCTCGGGCTTCGTCGACGGCCCACCCGAACGTGCTCGCGAGCTCGGACGGCTTGGCCGCGACCATCGTGTCGAGGTAGCGCTCGGCGGCTCGCAGGCGCGAGCGCCGGCCGGGTGGCGGGATGCGGAACGCCCGCGCCGTGAGCTCGAGCACGGGGACCGGCCAGCTGCCGCCCTCGTCGGCGGTCCCGAAGTGGGTGGCGACCAGCGCTCGGCCGAGCTCGGCGATGGCGCGCTGGAACTCCTCGGTGGCTCGCTTGCCCTCGACGTCGAGCGCCTCGCGGAGCGCGGTCGTCGACTGGGGGCCGCTGCGGAGCAGGATCCTCGCGATCCGGTGCGCGCGCGGGGAGAGCCGGATCTCCTCGAAGTCCTCAGGGCGGCCGCGGCGCGGGTACAGGTCGCCGAGCAGGGACGGGGCGAGGAGCGAGGGGCGGCCCCGGAGGAACTTGCCGTACCAGGCGAGGCCGCGCCGGGGCAGCTCGTCCTTCCAGTCCCAGACGCGGTCGGCGTCGGGACCCCAGTCCCCGGCAGGGGAGAAGAGCGGCCGGTCGCTCGCGACGTCGTAGAGGCTGGGGAGCGTGATCCCCTTGTTCGGGAACAGGAGGGCGAACCCGACGTCCTCGATGAAGGCCGCGGCCCGGTCGATGCGCGTGACCTTGGCCCGGCCGGCCCACCAGCGCCTGGCTCTCGCTCGCTCGAGATCCACGGAGGGAGCCTAGCGGGTTGCGCGCGGTGGCCGAGGATCGCGAGATCCGTTAGGAGCCCGATGCTTGCAATGGCACACAGCCTCTGAAACCATTAGCACCCAACCATGCAGACATCGGGATGGCTGGCGCTCGAGCTCGCGAACACACGACTCCTGGGTTCGCCCGACCGGGAGGTCGACCTACTCGCCGGCCCCGGGGATCTCGAGCGGTGGCTCCGAGCTCATGAGGAGGAGCTCGGTCCGGTCTCCGAGGAGACCCTGCTCCGCCTTCCCGAGTTCCGGGCGCTCCGTGACGCCATCGGCGCGCTCCTCGCGGCGGTGGTCGAGGGGCGCCCCTTCCCGGTCCCGGCGCTCGAGCGCGTGAACGGGCACGCGGCCGCCGTGCCGATCGTCCTGCGTCTGGAGCCCGGACCCCGCGTCGTGGAGCGGCCGGTGCGGACCTCGGCGACCGCCGCGACGCTCGCTGCGATCGCGCGCTCGGCCGTCCGCCTGCTCGGCGAGGACGCGGCGCTCGGACGCTGCCGTCGGTGCGGCCGGTTCTTCCCCGCCGGCCGGGCCGGCCGGATCTGGTGCTCGGCCGGGTGCGGCAACCGCGCGCGCGTGGCGCGGCACGCGGCCCGTCGCCGGGCCTCGCGGTCCGTAGGATGAGGGGCCGTGACCGCGATCCTCGGCGGCCTGGGAGCCGCCACGATGTGGGCGGCCTCGACGCTGTCGACCAGCCGCTCGAGCCGGATCGTCACGCCCTCGACCGTGCTCGCGTGCGTGATGACGATCGGGGCCGCCCTGGCGGCGCCCCCGGCGCTCGCGGGCGGGGTGCCGACGGCCGTGCGCGGGGCGAACCTGGTCTGGCTCCTCGTCTCCGGCCTCGCGAACCTGCTCGGGCTGCTGCTCGCCTACAGCGCGTTGCGCGTCGGCAAGGTCGGGATCGTCGCGCCGATCACCTCGGCGCAGGGGGCCGCCGCGGCGATCATCGCGATCCTCGCCGGTGAGCGGATCGCCCCCGGCTCGGGCCCGATGCTCGCGCTCATCGCGCTCGGGGTGGCGCTCGCGAGCCTCTCGGGCTCGGGTGGCGCGAGCGCGGAGCACGACCGCCGAGGTCCGCTGCTCGCCGGCGGCGCCGCGGCCCTCTTCGGGCTCGGGCTGTACGCGTCGGGGCACCTGTCGACCGAGCTCCCGCTCGCGTGGATCCTCTTCGTGCCGCGCCTGGTCGGCGTGCTCGTCTTCGCGGTGCCGATGGCGCTGCTCGGCCGCGTGCGGCTGCGCAGGGCCGCGGTGCCCTACATCGCGCTCTCCGGCGTCTGCGAGCTCCTCGGCCTCGCATCGTTCACGATGGGCGCGCGCGAGGGCATCGCGGTCGCGGCGATCCTGGCCTCGCAGTTCGCGGCGCTCGCCGCGATCTGCGCGTACGTGCTGTTCGGGGAGCGCCTACGTCGGGTCCAGGTGGCCGGCGTGGCCGCGATCGTCGTGGGGGTGGCCGTCCTCACCGGCCTGCAGGCGTGATGGAGCACCCCGAGCCCGAGCTCATCTTCCACGGGACGCCGTCCGCGCTGCCCGCGCTGGAGGCCCTCGGCGAGGCCGTGTGGGCCGAGGCCCTGCGGTGGCTCACGGAGGAGGCGCTCCGACGTCCGATGCGCAGGGTCCCCTACGCCGAGCTCCGCCGTCGGTACTTCGGCCCGAGCGCGGCGCCGGCCCCGGCCCCCGTCGACGGATCCACCTCGGCGAGCGTGCTCGCCGAGTTCCGCGAGCGGATCGCGCCGTACCTGTTCAACGCCCAGTTCCCGGGCTCCTTCTCGTACTTCACCCCACCGCCGCTGCCGATGTCCATCGCCGGCGAGGTGCTCGCGCAGTGGACCCAGCAGGGCATCGACGTGTGGGCCGCCGGCCCGATCGGGGCGCTCGTCGAGGAAGAGGTCACGGCCTGGCTCCGCGAGCTCGTCGGTTTCGGGGAGGGCTCGTGGGGGGTGCTCACCTCGGGCGGGGTGATGGCGAACATCATGGCGCTCACGGTGGCCCGCGACGTGCACCTGTCCCGCCTGCTCGGCCTCGACGGCCCGCCGCGGGGCGGGGCGCTCGAGCGCGCGCGGGTGTACGCGAGCGATCAGGCGCACTTCTCGATCGCGCGCGCCCTCGACATCCTGGGCTTCCCGCCGGAGACGCTGCGGATCGTGCCCTCCGACGAGCGATTCCGTCTGCACGCCGAGCCCGTCGCCGAGGCCATCGCCGAGGACCGCGCGAGCGGGCACGTGCCGTTCGCGATCGCCGCCGTCGCGGGCTCGACGAACACCGGCTCGGTGGATCTCGTCGGCGAGCTCGCCGACCTCGCCGAGCGTGAGGGGCTGTGGCTCCACGTCGACGCCGCCTACGGCGGCGCGGTGCGTCTGTCGGCGCGTGAGGCGCGCCGCGTGCCGGACCTCGAGCGCGCGGACAGCGTGACCATCGACCCCCACAAGTGGTTCTTCCAGGCCTACGACATCGGTGCGCTCGTCGTGCGGCGCCGTGAGGACCTCCAGCGGACCTTCCACCGCATGCCCGAGTACTACCGGCACCCCCGCCCGGAGGACGCGCCGCTCAACTGGTTCGAGTACTCGATGGAGGGCACCCGGCGCTTCCGCGCGCTGAAGCTGTGGACGAGCTGGAAGCACCTCGGCACGCGGGGGCTCGCCGACCTCGTCGAGCGGAACCTCGCGCTCACCGCGTACCTCGTGCGCCGCTGCCGCGAGCTGCCGGGCTTCGAGCTCATGCCGCCCGAGCCCGAGCTGTCGGTCGTGTGCTTCCGCCACGTGCCGGAGGGGCTCGACCCCGAGCGCCTGGACGCGTACCAGGACCGGCTCCAGATCGCGCTCGAGGCGAGCGAGCGGGCGTGGGTCTCGACGACGAAGCTGCGCGGCCGGACGTACCTGCGCGCGGGGATCGTCAACTACCTGTCGAGCGAGGTCGACGTCGACCGCATGCTCGAGACGCTGCTCGAGCTCTCCCCGCGCGTCCGCGCCGAGCTCGGGAGCGACTACTCGACGTAGCCCTCGACCGTGTCGGGGTCGCGGGGCTGCGCCTCGTCGGGGTTCAGGCCGGCCGCCCGTCGGGCGCGCCGCTGCCGCAGCAGGTCGTAGAGCTGGTCGAGCCCGATCTCGATCTCGCGCAGGCGGGCGCGCTCGGCGGTGCCGGCCTCGCCCCGCGCCTCCTTCTCGAAGAGCTCGTGCTCCTCGCGGGCGAGCGCCTCGATGCGCTCGATGACCTCGCGGTCCTCCATCACCCCAAGCCTACGTCGCTCGGCTCGCTCACGGCCTCTACCTCGGGCCGCGGGGGCGCGCCGCCGGGGACGAAGCGGTTCGCGACGGCGGCGGCGACGAGCAGCACCGCGCCCCCGAGCGCGAGCGAGAGGCGGAACCCCGAGAGGAAGGCCTGCCGGTAGGCCTGGGCGACGGCGGCCCCCTGCTCCGGCGTGAGGCCGGCGAGCGCGGTCGGGTCCAGCCGGCCGGTGCGCGCCGAGGCCTCGATCGAGGCGCTCGTCCCCGACGGCAGCCCGAGGCCCGCGAGGGCCGGCGCGAGCGTGCTCGCAAGCCGGTGCGTGAGGAGCGTCCCGAGGAGCGCGATGCCGAAGACCCCCCCGACCTCCCGCGAGGTGTTCGTCATCGCCGAGCCGAGCCCGGCGCGCTCGTGCCCGACGGCGTTCATCACCGCCGCCGTCATCGGGCTCATCGTGGCGCCCATCCCGTGACCCATGAGCATGAAGACCGGCAGCATCACGAGGTAGGACGTCCCGAGATCCAGGCGCGAGAGCACGAGCAGCCCCGTGCCGGCGAGAAGGAGCCCGTAGGTCATCGGCATCCGAGAGCCATGTCGCGAGGCGAACCGGCCCGCGTTCGGGGCGGTGAGGATGATCATCGCGGTCATCGGGAGGAACCGCAGCCCGGCCTCGAAGGCCGAGTAGCCGCGGATCAGCTGCAGGTACAGCGAGAGGAAGAAGAACGAGGCGAACATCCCGAGGGAGACGGAGAAGGCGACGAGGTTGCCGGCCGAGAACGCCGGGATCCGGAAGAAACGCAGCGGGATCATCGGGCTCGGGGCGCGCAGCTCCCAGCCCAAGAACGCGGCGAGCAGCCCGGCGGCGAGCGCGAAGGCCCCGACGATGAGGGGGTCGCTCCAGCCCCGCACGTTGGCCTCGATGAGGGCGTAGGTGAGGCAGAGCAGCGCCGAAGAGCCGAGGACGAGGCCCGGCACGTCGAGCCGACGGGCGACCTCCGAGCGGGACTCGCGCACGGTGCGCGAAGCGATGAGGAACGCGACGGCGCCCACCGGCACGTTGAGGAAGAACACCGACTGCCACCCGAGGTGGTCGACCATGAGGCCGCCGACCGTCGGCCCGAGCGCGAGCGCGAGCCCCGAGACGCCCGCCCACAGGCCGATCGCCTTCGCGCGCTCGTGCGGCGGGAACGTGACGGTGATGATGGCGAGCGTGCCGGGCATCAGCACGGCCGCCGCGGCGCCCTGGAGGCCGCGCGCGGCGATGAGCTGCGCCGTGCTCTGGGAGAGCCCGCACAGCAGCGAGGACGCCGTGAAGACCGCGAGACCGACGAGGAACATCCGCCGTCGGCCGTAGCGGTCGCCGGTCGTGCCGCCGGTGAGCAGGAGCGAGGCGAAGGCCAGCACGTAGCCGTCGACGATCCACTGCAGGTCGCTCACGCTCGCCCCGAGGTCCCGGCTGATGCTCGGGAGCGCGACGTTCACGACGGTGTTGTCGAGCATGGCCATCGCGAGCGCGAAGCACATCGTGAGCAGGACGGCGACCTTCTGGCGGGCGTCCTCGCCCTCGAACCCCAGGACGCCGCTCACGTCCGCCGGTAGATCCGGATCGACAACGGCACGAAGACCACGAGGATCAGGGCGATCCAGACCGCCGAGCGCAGCACGAGGCCGCCCATGTTCTCGCCGATGGCGCGGACGAACTCCTCGCCCAGCGTGAAGCCGCGCATGGTGTTCGCCCAGATCGTGACCGGGTTGTTCCGGGCGAAGGCCTGGAGCCAACCCGGCATGCCCTCGATCGGGACGAAGGCCGAGCTCGCGAAGGTGAGCGGGAAGATCCAGACGAAGCTCGCGGCCTGGACCGACTCGACCTCCCTGATCGCGAGGCCGATCGTGGCCGAGATCCACGAGAAGGCGAACCCGACGAGCACCGCGACGCCGATCGCGAGGGCGGCGAAGGCAGCGCCCTCCTGGAAGCGGAAGCCCACGAGGTAGCCGACGGCGGTCATGAGCAGGACGACGAAGAGGTTGCGGAACAGGTCGGCGGTCGTCCGCCCGGCGAGCACCGCCGAGCGCGCGGTCGGCAGCGAGCGGAAGCGGTCGATGATCCCGCTCGCCAGATCCTCGGCGAGGCCGATGCCGGTCTGCGTCGCGCCGAAGATCGCCGTCTGCACGAAGATGCCCGGCATGAGGTAGTTCACGTAGGTCCTCGCCCCCGGCGGGAGCGCCGTGATCGCGCCGCCGAAGACGTACCGGAACAGCAGGACGAACATCACCGGCTGGACGGTCGAGAACACGAGCAGCGTGGGGATCCGGACGTACCGCAGGAGGTTCCGGCGGGTGAGGACGAGCCCGTCGTGGATCGCCCAGCGGACGCGCTCGGTGAGGTCCTCGCGTGGGGGCGTCTGCTCGCGCACGGCGGCGCTCACGCGGCCCTCCCGGCGCGTCGTCGCGCCCGTCGCCGGGCGCTCGGGGGCCCGCTCGGCGCCTCCTCGGCCCCGTGGCCGGTGAGCGCGAGGAACACATCGTCCAGGGTCGGCCGCCGCAGCGCGATGTCGGCGATCTCGATCCCCTCGGCGTCGAGGCGGCGGACGGCCTCGGTCAGCAGGCGCGGTCCGTCGGGTCCGACCGGGATCGTGATCTCGCCGGTGTTGTTGTCCACCTTCCCGCCCCCGGGGCCGAGCCCGAGCACCGCCCCGGCCGCGGCCGGCACCCGCGAGCGGTCCGAGACCCGGAGGGCGAGCACCTCGCCACCGACCCGGGCCTTGAGCTCGTCGGGCGTGCCGCGGGCGATGACCCGCCCCACGTCGACGACGGCGATCCCGTCGGCGAGACGATCCGCCTCCTCCAGGTACTGGGTCGTGAGCATGATCGTGGTGCCATCGCGGACGAGCTCGCGGATCACGTCCCAGAGCTCGAGGCGGCTGCGGGGATCGAGGCCGGTCGTCGGCTCGTCGAGGAAGAGCACCCGCGGCCGGCCGACGAGGCTCGCCCCGAGATCCAGGCGCCGCCGCATGCCGCCGGAGTAGGTGCGCGCCGGCCGGTCGGCGGCGTCGGTGAGCTGGAAGCGCTCGAGGATCTCCTCGGCCCGCGTGCGCGCGACCTGCTTGGGCAGGTGGTAGAGGCGGCCGACCATCTCCAGGTTCTCGTAGCCGGTGAGGTTCTCGTCGATCGCCGCCGTCTGGCCGGCGAGGCCGATCACGTGGCGGAGCCGCTCGGCGTCGCGGACGACGTCGAGACCGGCGACCGTGGCCCGGCCGGCGTCGGGTCGCAGGAGCGTGGTGAGGATCCGGACGGTGGTGGTCTTGCCGGCCCCGTTGGGGCCGAGGAGCCCGAAGACCGTGGCCTCCGGGACGTCGAGGTCGATGCCGTCGACCGCGACGACCTCGCCGAAGCTCTTGCGCAGGCCCTGCACCTCGATCATCGGCATGGCGTCCAGGGTACCGGGCCGCACGCCGAACGCCGTCTTCGGCCGTGTAGGCTCGCGGCTCGTGCTCGAGCTCCTCGGCCTGACCCGTCGCTTCGGTGAGGTCCTCGCGCTGGACGACGTCTCGTTCTCGGTGCCCGAGGGCGAGATCGTGGGGTTCGTGGGGCCGAACGGCGCCGGCAAGACGACCGCGATGCGGATCGCGCTCGGCGTGCTCGAGCCGGACGCCGGCGAGGTCCGGTGGCGCGGGGCCCGCGTGGACGCCGCCACCCGCCGCCGCTTCGGGTACCTGCCCGAGGAGCGGGGCCTCTACCCGAAGATGCGGGTGCGCGATCAGCTCGTCTACCTCGCCCGGCTCCACGGGCTGGATGCCGAGGACGCGAGGCGCCACTCCGAGCGCACCATCCAGCTCCTCGGGCTCGGCGACCGCGCCGGGTCGCGGGTCGAGACGCTCTCCCTCGGCAACCAGCAGCGGGTGCAGCTCGCGGCCGCGCTCGTGCACCATCCGGAGGTCCTCGTGCTCGACGAGCCGTTCTCGGGCCTGGACCCGGTCGGGGTCGACGTGCTCTCCGGGGTGCTCCGCGAGCAGGCCGCCGCGGGCGTCCCCGTCGTGTTCTCGAGCCATCAGCTCGAGCTCGTCGAGCGCCTGTGCGAGTCCGTCGTCCTGATCCACCGCGGCCGGGTCGTCGCCGCCGGCCGGATCTCGGAGCTGCGGGAGGCGGATCCTCGACGCCTGGTCCGGGTGGAGGTCGCGGGCGGCGACCCGCGCTGGTCCGAGGATCTCACCGGCGTGCGCGTGGTCGAGCGCCGCCCCGAGGCGGTCCTGCTCGAGCTGCTGCCGGGGACCTCGACCGAGCGCGTGCTCGACGCGGCGCGCGCCGCCGGCGAGATCCGTGCCTTCGAGGTGGTCCGTCCGTCGCTCCCCGAGATCTTCCGCCGGGCGGTGGGCGCGTGAGCGAGGTCCGGCTCATCGCGCGGCGCGAGTTCGTCGAACGCGTGCGCGACCGCACCTTCCTCATCTCGACGGCCATCACGATCACGGTCCTGGTCGGCGTCGTCGGCGGCGGTGCGCTCCTCGCCCGGGAGCCCTCCTTCGATCTCGGCGTGGTGGGGGAGGGGCCGCTCGCCGCGCGGGTCCGGGAGGAGGCGGCATCCGGCGGCGTCCGCTTGGACGTGCGCCGCTACGCGAGCACCGCCGGGGCCGAGGCCGCCGTGCGCTCGGGCGAGGTCGATGCCGTGGTCGAGGACGGGACGATGGTCGTCCGGTCGGAGCCGCCCGCCGAGCTCCTCGACCTCGTCCGGCGAGCCACCGAGCAGCTGCACGCCGAGGACGTGCTCGCTCGGGCCGGCCTGGACCCCGCGCGGATCGAGGAGGCCCTGCGGCCGCCGCCGCTTCGGGTGCGGGCCCTCGAGCCGCGCGACCCGCGGGAGCGCGAGCGGGCGGCCGTCGCGTTCGTCGGGATCCTCGCGCTGTACGGGCAGCTGTTCGCCTACGGGTACTGGGTCGCGGCCGGGGTGGTCGAGGAGAAGGCCTCGCGGGTCGTGGAGGTGCTGCTCGCGACCGTCCGGCCCTCGCAGCTGCTGCGGGGCAAGATGCTCGGCATCGGGCTCCTCGGGCTGTTCCAGCTCGCGCTCATCGCGGGAGCCGGGTTCGCCGCCGCCTGGCTCACCGGGGCGCTGCGGTTCCCGAGCGGCGCGCTCGCGGTGATCGGGCTCGTGCTCGGGTGGTTCCTGCTCGGCTACGCGTTCTACGCGGGCCTGTTCGCGGTCGCGGGCTCGATCGTCCCGCGGCAGGAGGACCTTCAGGCGACGATGACGCCGCTGTCGATCCTCATCATCGGCGCGTTCTTCGTCGGGATCCAGGCCAACCAGGACCCCGGCGGGACGCTCGCGCTCGTCGCCTCGCTGTTCCCGCCGACCGCGCCCCTCGTGATGCCCTCGCGGCTCGTGCTCGGCGAGGCCGCGCTCTGGCAGGGCCTCCTCTCGGTCGGCCTCACCCTCGGCGCGACTGCCGCGCTCGTGCCGGTCGCGACCGCGGTCTACGCGCGGGCGGTGCTGCAGCCCGGGCGTGTGCGGCTCCGAGCGGCCCTGCGGCGCGGCTAGGTGTGGTTCCTACGGACGTTGTTGGCACGCGACAGCCTGCTGGCGGTCGGAGACCTCCCGGGCCGGGTACCAGGTCCGCTTCCCCGGAAGCTCCTGCGATCTTGACGTGAAGGGGACTCGGCGGATCCCTCAGGGCGGCGGCCGGTTCTCGGTCTCCGCGGCCGGGTGCCCCCGCGGGGCGCGGGGTGAGGACCCGGCGCGTGATGAACCGACCGGGCCCTCCGCTCCACGATCGCTCCGGCTCTGGAGGCGACCGGGCCGAGCCACCGCCACCCGCCCCGACTGACGCGTTCCTAACCGCGGCGTGGAGCCTTCGGATTGTGTCCACCTGAGTTCAGGCCAACCGGTCCTGTGCGACGTGCCGCTTGAGTCATCCGGGATCGCCTATTGAGCCGGCTCAAGCTTCCATGCGTCCAACGAAACGGTCGATCCGTTCGGTGATCTCCTTGTCGACGACGATCCCCGCGCTGTTCACCCATACGACCGATGGAGTCTCCGCGACCGCGCATCCCGCCCAAAGCCGACCGTCGTCGATGACCATCCGGACCCCGATATCCCGGATGCTGGCGATGAAAGCCGAGGACGGGTCACGCGTAACGACGATAACGCGGTCAAGCAGGTGCTGATTTCCGGTGTCCGCGAGTATGCTGAGCAGTCGCGCACAAAGATCACAACCTTCGCGGATGAAGGCCATCGCGAAGCCGGACGCGGTCTCCCGAAGGAGACCTTTGGCGTGCCTCAACGCAGCGCGCGGCAGCGGCTCTCCCCGGCGAGGACCGCTACCACAGCCCCCGGTCGGGTCGGCCTGGCGGGTGTAGCGGAGCGCTAGCCGGTGCCCAACCACCCCCAGAACGGCGATCGCCACCCACTGAAGCAGGTCAGCGGCATCCATCAAGCTCCCCCTGCGCCTCGCCGGTGGGTATGTCCGTGCCCCCGCGCTCAGGGAGCCCGCGGCCGGGAACCAGCCTGATCAGCGTCCACCGAGGATCCACACGCGGAGCGGCGAGAGCGCCCGACCTCAGCGACGCGATGAGGAGCGACAACGGGCCCAAGGCACTCAGATCCGCAAGCGGCACGGGACGCCCGAACGCGCTGAAACACCCGATGCCGATGAGGGTGAGGTTCCGGCCGAGAAGCGCCGTCGGCGTGCGCACCTCCAGGAACGATCCGAGGCAGCCACAACCGCTTCCGGGCGCGCTCCTCATGGCCATCAGACCAACAGGTGTGTACGCAAGCACGAGGAACGTCGCCGTGAGCGCACCCGCCCGTGGCCGCGTGACGAGGGTGCCGACAACGACGGCGTCGATGACGCATGAGGCTGCCATGGAGGCCTGGGGAACCCGCGCCAGTAGCGGTACCTGAAGCACTACTGGATGCCATCGCACCGCGCCGCGCCACAACCAGCGAGCCTTCTCGAGGGCCGAGAGCGTGAACGCGAACGCCAACAACGCGCAGCCGCCTGTCCGGAAGCCGACCAGCGTCCCGCCGAGGTCCATGGCTAGGGACCAGGATCCACCACCCACAGCCTGACCTTGTTGCTCCTACCGTGCCCTGGGATCCGGAACTGGAAGCCGTAGGAGCACTCGTGGTTCACGTCCCCCTCGTCCGTCCGCCAGCGCCACACCATCCCCCCGTGGCGATGGATCTCGATGCCCTCCTTGAACCTGCGCCACACCCCGGTGCACGGGAAGCGGCGCCACAGTTCCGCCTCGTAGTTGCGGTGGGCCGGCTTGACCACGCCCCTGATCATCACGAGGTCGCCCATCAGGTAGATCCTGTGCCTCTCGCATCCGCGATCCGGGTTCCACCGGCACGCGGTGAAGGACTCCGCGTGGTGCGCGCTGGCACCCGGCGCCGGGGCGATGAACGTCGCCGCGAGGAGGCATCCGATCAGAGCCCGGAGCCCCTTGCTCCTCATGCCCGCCACCATGAGTACCTCCTTCCTTCCCGACGCCGACCCGGGGCGCGCGGTAACCCGCTGGCGGCGTCGGCTAGCCGTAACAGTCAGAAGCCGTATAGATCGCATCGGCAGCCTTCGCGTCGGCGAACCCATGCGCCATGACGTAGTTCAGCCACTGTCTGTACGCGCTCACCGAGGTGAACGGGTCACACGTGGAAGTGTCGTACCTCCAGGCGTCGTTGAGGTCCTGCCACGCCGCCTGCGTCGCGCTGCCCCAGTCGCCGTCGATCGCCAGACCTGCGGAGTTGAAGCTGTTGCAGACGGCTTGCACGAAGACCGTATCTGACGCGGAGACCTTGCTGAGGACCGGGTCCCTGTCGTCCTCAACGTGGATGTGGCTGGCGTATTGCGCTTGAGGCGGCGACCGGCCATCCTGACCACCCCCTTGTTTCACCTGAACGTTACCCCCCCGCACGGGGCGTCAAGGGGGCAGGTCTTGAACCGGGAGGGCACCGGCTCCGGTCACGCAGACCGTCCGGCATCAGCTGCTCGCACCGGCCGCCCTGCTCGGGCCAGCCGATTCCCGCAGAGGTTATCGACGCACGAGAGCCTCCTGGGACGGTCCGGGGCTGGAAGCAAGGCCTCGGTCCGACAGGGAGCGAGGCTCTCATGGCGGGTCACGGCCTCCGGGTGGCTCCGGCGGCACCGGAAAAGGAGGGGGAGGCCGGGCTCCAGGACCGGCCGAGCCGGCCGAGGCGCTGCCCGCCCTTCCCCGCGCGAGGCGCGCAGGGTCCTGCGCGCTCACCGCCGGCTGGGTCACAGGGACCGCAGGGGCTCGCCTCGGGCCCGGGCATGTTGCGTTCCGCAGGCCTTCCGGTGTGCCGCATTGCCACGATCTGTCGCGCCTGCGGGACGCCGGCCGGGCCCTCCGCTCCACGGCCTCCGCATCGCGCCGGGGCCTCCCGCCGCGGGCGGTGGTCGTCAGCGAGGTCGGCGGAACGATCGGCTAGGCCCGGCCGACGAGCTCGGCGCACATCTCCCGGAACACCTGCGTGTGGACGTCCACGTCGGCCTGGGTCGTGGCCGGGGACATGAGCGCCATGTTGTGGAAGGGCGTGAGCAGGATCCCGCGGTTCAACGCGTACAGGTGGCAGAAGCGGGCGAGCTCGTGGTCGTCGCTCGCCGCGGCCTCGGCCCCGTTGCGGGGGGTGCGCTCGACGAACCAGTACTCGGCGCGGCAGCCGATCCGCTGGATCGTCCAGGGCAGGTCGAACTCGGCGATCGCCGCCTGCACGCCGTCGGCCCACCGCTCGCCGAGCGCGATCATCCGCTCGAAGGCCTCGTCGGTCAGGACCTGCTCCAGGGTCGCCCGCATCGCGGCGAGGGAGAGGGCGTTGCCCGAGAGCGTCCCGCCGACGCCGCCGACGTCGGTGGAGGGCAGGGTCTCCATGAAGGCCTGCACGCGCTCGGCGACCTCCTCCGTCATGCCGTAGCAGGCCGCCGGCACCCCGCTCGCGAGCGGCTTGCCGATCGTGAGGAAGTCCGGCTGCAGCCCCCACGCCCGCGTCGCCCCGCCGGGGCCGGCGCAGATCGTGTGGGTCTCGTCGATCACGAGGAACGTGCCGTACTTCCTCGTGAGCTCCCGGAGGGCCTCGTGGTAGCCGGGCTCGGGCGGGACGATGCCGATGTTCGTGAGGGCGGGCTCGGCGAGCACGCAGGCGACGTCCCCGTGCGCGAGGGCGGCCTCGAGCGCGTCGACGTCGTTCCACTCGATCGAGCGGGTCGTGACCTCGGGCGGCACGGGCGGACCGACGTTCCCCGGCCTCGGGACGGTGGCGCCGTCGACGTTGATCGCGATGGTCTCGTCGACCGAGCCGTGGTAGCACCAGGAGTACGTGAGGATCTTCGGGCGGCCGGAGATCGCGCGCGCGAGCCGGATCGTGAAGCGGTTCGCGTCGGTCGCGGTGAGGCAGAACTGCCAGTACGGCAGGCCGAACCGGCGCTGCATCTCCGCGCCCACCCAGATCGAGTCCTCGGTCGGGAGCATGAGCGTGATGCCCTTCGCGGCCTGCTCGGCGATGGCCTTCACGGCGGGCTCGGGGGAGTGGCCGGTCATCGCGCCGGTGTCGCCGAGGCAGAAGTCCACGTACTCGATGCCGTCGACGTCCACGAAGTGCGCGCCGTGGGCCTCGCGGACGAAGACGGGGTAGGGGCCGGCCCACTCGGTCATCCACGGCATCGGGACGCCGGCGAGCAGGTTGCGCTTCCCCTGCTCGAACAGCTCGCCCGAGCGGGGGTGGGTCTGGACGAAGCGGGCCTCCTCGCGGGCCATGAGCTCGCGCAGCCGGTTGCGGTCGACGGTGACGGGCATCCTGTTCCCTCCTGGGCCTCGGTTCGGCCCCATGAGCCTGTCGGATGCGCGCCCCGCCGTCAATCGGCTCCCGTCGACGCGAGCGCCGAGGCCGGACGCCGCACGGAGACTAGTCTGAGATGGACTAGTCGAGCTCGACCGGCTCGTACTCCACGTAGGAGGGGG
>Ga0101943_1001005_pt1 | contig 29843 bp, 29 predicted proteins | sample DewCreD2012metaG_5_FD_75244 | JGI IMG/M metagenome (GOLD analysis project Ga0101943, IMG submission 75244) | Hot spring sediment bacterial and archeal communities from British Columbia, Canada, to study Microbial Dark Matter (Phase II) - Dewar... ... | reverse complement strand
CCGTGAGCGCTGTCGCTGGCGGGTCATAATGTGGCCTACAGGGCCGCCCACCAGTGGTCAGGCAGTTCTATCCCGTTTAAGGGGCCTGGTCGCAGGAGGCCTACGATTCGTCCAACGGCACCTGCGGAGAAGTAGAGAGCCGCACCCGGTCGCAGGTGAAGAACCGATGCAAGGGTGCCGGCAAGGGGGCGCACAGCCATGTACGCGCAGAATGCGAGTGGGAGGCGGTGTTTTCGCAACACCCGACCGATGCCTCTCCCGTAACGGAAGGCTCTTCCCGCCAACCACCCGCGTGCCGGTCGCCTTGGATGCACCACAAACAGTCCGTGTTCGTACCAAACGCGGGCCCCCATTCGCAACGATCGTAGAACGTAATCCAGTTCTTCGCCGGAGCCCCAGTGAGCCCCCAGTCCGAGGAGCGGGTCGAACCCTCCCGTTCGTCGAACCAGGGCCCGGCGAAGGAAGAGACCGTAAGACACGCAGCGGAACCACACGTTCGTTCTGGTTATCCATCCTGAGGCAGTATGCCACCGGCCGCCTGACGCCTTGCCATCCGCATCTACCGATCGGATACTTAGGCCGTCCCAATCCGGGTGTGCGTCAAACAGCCGTTCAACCTTGGTCAGGAGTTGTGGCGGATACCAACAGTCGTCATCGGGAAAGGCAAGGATCTCTCCTACGGATGTTTCCAAACCCAGATTGCGGGCGCCCGAGAGGCCCGGTGCGGTTCGCAGGTGAATAACGGGGAGCTCACCGGCAAACGGCCGAAGTACTTCCTCTAGCCTGTTGTCTTCATTCTGATCAACGATGATAACCTCGAAAGAGCAACCCTGCTGCCGGGGCGGAAGTAGCGAGCTCAACAGGCACGTGAGTTCCTTCGTTCGGCCCTGGGTGGCGACTACAAAGGAGAATCGCATACTTTTGACCCTGGATCCGGCGGCAATTGAGCTGATCTCATGAGGGTTCCGACCGGGAAACGCGCGAGTGGTACGGCCTCGGGCGGTGGAAGAAGGGATTTGGCGACCTACACGATAACCCTGCTAAAATCACACTTATCGTGTAAGGGCGTCTCCGCGCACTTTGGAGGGTTGAGTGCGTCACCGTCGGGGTCCCAGACGGATGCGCGTCGTGTTCACAGGGGATCACCTGACGCGGTTTGGGGGCGTGTTCTTGCTCCATCACTTCTTCCGACGCCTTCAATTGCGTCAACACCTCCGCGACGGCGTGCGCTTCCCGCAGCGCAACAACACCTACAGCATTCCGGAAATGTTGCTGGCGTTGTTGTATCCGATCATCCTGGGCCTCGGGCGTCTCGACACGACCGAGCTGCTGCGCCGAAATGGGGTCTTCCAGACACTCACCGGTCTGCCCGCCTATCCCGATCCCACGGCGTTGCGCCGATTCCTCCGGCGCTTTGCCGCCCGGGGATTGCCCAAGCTCCGTCGCCTCCACGATCGGTTGCTTGGGGAGATGTGCCGGCGTCCGCAGCCTCTGACGCGTGTGCTGTTCGACTTGGACTCCACGGTGCTGACGCTGTACGGGCGTCAGGAGAAAGCGCGGATTGGCTACAATCCGCACAAGCGGGGCCGCCCCTCGTACCACCCCCTGGTGTGCTTCGAGGGGCAGACCAAAGACTTCTGGCACGGGGAGCTTCGGCCCGGCGATGCGCACACAGCCCGCGGGACGGTCTGGCTGCTCAGGGCCTGCTTTGCCAAGCTGCCCCCAACGGTGCACCAGATCAGGGTTCGCGCCGATCCGGGCTTCTTCGATTACAAGGTCATCAGAGCCATCGAGGCCCGCAGGGGGAAGTTCGTCATCGTCGCCCGGCTCACGCCCCCGCTCAAACGCCTGGTCCCTGGATTGCGGTACACCGAGGTGAGGCCAGGATTGGCGGTCGCCGACTGTCCCTATCGACCGCACGGCTGGCCCCACCCCTATCGCTTTGTAGTGGTCCGCAAGACCCTCCCCGAGGAGGAGAGCCCGCAGACCACGCTGTTCACGGTTGGCCGGTACAGCTATCACGCCTTCGTGACCAACCTGCGCATTTGGCCTCTGGCCGTCTACCGGTTGTACAACGACCGCGCGGCGGTCGAGCTCATCATCAAGGAACTCAAGGCCGACTACCCGTTGGCCAAGATTCCCACCGGGCAGTTTGCGGCCAACGAGGCGTACTTCCACCTCTTGCTCTTCGCCTACAACCTGATGAACTGGTTCAAGCGCTTCTGTCTGCCAGCCGAGTATCATTCGATGACCTTGGGCACACTACGCCGTCGCCTGCTCATGATTCCCGGGGAGTACGTCCATGCTCGCCAAGGCCCGACCCTCAGGCTACCCTCCTTGCCCTCAGAGCAAGAACTCATCAAGCACGCGCTCAATCGCATCGACCGGCTCAGACTCGAAATTTGACGATTTTCACGCCGGATTCAGGATGACATCTCAGGGGCTGAAACCCGCACCATTGAAGGATTTCTGGAAAGGGGGTATCCCCTTGACGCCACCAGCCACTACGGGTAGTGTAGTATAGTTAGGCATGGAAGAGGATTATCCCCGGACCCTGACAGAGTTGGAGATGCGCTTTTCGTCAGAAGGGGCGTGCCGTGCCGAATCAGGAATCCTGCGGTCACGTTCTCCCTAACGTCTTCACGCCGCAGCAACAGCAGGCCCGCCGCCTCGATGAGCCTTCTTGACCTCTCGCCATAGCCCTTCGAGGGCTCGCTCTCAAAGTCCCCAGGGTAGGAGCGAGGCTACCTCGAATCGAAATCGCTGAGTGCAGCTGATCGCGGGGGTGACGATGGGCCTCGTGCACTTCGATCGCAGACCCTACGACGAGCTCTATGCCGCCTTCCGGTGGCCGACCCTCGACGCCTACAATATCGCTACCGACGTCTGCGACAAGTGGGCGGGCGACCCCGACCGGGTGGCCCTCATCGACGCGGCGGGCGAGCGAGAGGACCGCCACACCTTCGCGGAGCTGGCGCGCCGGTCGAACCGGTGGGCCAGCGCGCTGGCGCACCTCGGCGTTGGGCGCGGGGACCGTGTCGCCATCATCCTTCCCCAGCGGCCCGAGGTGCCGCTCGCCCACCTGGCGACGTACAAACTGGGCGCCATCGCGGTCCCCCTGGCGACGCTGTTCGGCGAAGACGCGCTGGAATACCGGCTGGCGGACAGCGGGGCCACCGTGGCCATTGTCGACGGGCAGGCGGCGCCCAAACTTGCGAGCATCCGCGACCGCCTGCCTGCCCTGCGACACATCATCGCCGCCGACGCCGCCGCGGCGGATCTTCCGGGCGCGCACGACGCGGAGGCCCTGGAGGCCCGGGCCAGCGAACGCTGGGTTCCCACGCTCACCCGGCCGGAGGATCCCGCCCTGATCATGTACACCTCTGGCACCACCGGCCCGCCGAAGGGCGCCGTCCTCCCCCACCGGGCGCTTGTCGGCCATCTGCCCGCTTTCGTCCTGTTCAACAACCTGGCGCCTCAGCCCGGCGACCTCCTGCAGGATGAACTGGGACCGGCCCGATTTCTCTCGCCAGAAGGACAAACCTTTATCGGATTCCTGGAACAGGCAAGGAGGCTCTGATGACCGAATGGCTGCTCAGTGGGCATAACACCCAGGAGACCACTAGTCTGGCCCGGCCTGTGACGGTGACGATGACGGAAGCGGGTCTGGACGCGCAGATTTCCTGGTTTCTCAGTGCCCTGGCGGGCGATACCTCGGATTTTGACCCCACCCTCAAGCCCACCCAGGTTGTTCAGGGATGGCTCTACCTGAACATCCACTACTACGCCTGCAATATGGCGCGGGTCCTTCCCTTTGATCCCACCTCGGTGGGGGCTCCGGCGGGCCTGGTGGAGGAGAAAGTCCGCATTCCACGCGGCCGCTTGCTGGCGCTGCCCTGGCGGTTCGGACGGGTCTACCGCTGGGCTGCCCGCTTCTATCGCCAACAACTCCCCCTTGTAGACCAGCGTTTGCGAGAAATCTTCTGGCATCTGCGGGAAGCAACGGATGAAGATGCGCTGGCCCAGATAGACGCGCTTTTTGAGCCGAACTTCTATGCTCAATGTCGGGAGGCCGACCGCGCTCATATTGTCATCGCCCTCACGATTACTGCGCTGGACGGCGTTCTCCGCCAGCGGGCGCCGGAACTTCTCCCTCTCTTCGCCGGGCAGGCCACTGCGACCTCTCTGATGGGGCAGCGCATCTGGGAACTGCGGCAGGCCGTGGAACAGTGCAGTCCCCGCGTCCGCCAGATGCTGGAGGAGGGCATCGCCGGCCTGGAGGTCTACCAGGCCCTTCCGGAGGCGGCCCCCCTGGTGGCGGGGGTTCAGGCCTTTCTCCGCCAGTACGGCCATCGCGGTTTCCGCTTTGAGGCGGATTTTGAGACCGAACGGCTGGCGGACCGGCCTGAGCACATCCTGCTGGCGGTTGCCGGGCAGTTGCAGGAGGACCTGTCCCCCCAGGCGCGGGCGGAGGCGGCCCGGCGGCAGGCGAACGAGAGTCTGCGCCGGATGAATCCCCTTTCTCGTGCCCTCTGGCGGCGGATTCTCCGTTGGGGGCAGCAACTCATCTCCTGGCGGGAGGACTCCAAGAGCAATATCGCGCTCCGGCAGGCCGCCTACGGCCTGGCGGCGCGGCGTCTGGCCCGGCACTTCTACCCCGACCAGCCCGACGACATTCTGATGTTCTACACCCTGGAGGAGTTTCTGGCCTTCGTCCGGAGTCGGGGCCAGCAGCGGGTAGCGATGGAGATTCTGGAGCGGCGGCGGGCGGAGTACGAGTTGCACCGCCATCAGCCCCCGCCGCCGGAACTCATCTGGTACAATCCGGAGACCGGGTACTGGCGTCCGGCGGCGGAGGAGAGAGTAGAGACGGCCGCTCCGGCGCCGACGCGCTTTCAGGGGATACCGGCCAGTCCTGGGGATGGGCCGGTGGAGGGGATTGCGCTGGTGACCAACGACCCGCTGGAGGCGGGGCGGCGGCTGCTGCAGATGGAGGGGGCGGTGATCCTGGTGACCCGGTTGACGGACCCGGCGTGGTCGGGGCTTTTTGGCCGTCTGAGCGGGGTGGTGACCGAGTTGGGTGGGGTGATTTCGCATGCGGCGATTGTGGCGCGGGAGAACGGGCTGCCGGCGGTGGTGGGAGTGCCGGAGGTGACCCGGTGCGTCCGTAATGGGCAGCGGCTGCGGATAGATGGCCGGGCCGGAATTGTGGAGGTGCTCCAATGACGGAGATGCTCTTTTCGCCCTGGGAAGCGGGGACGGATCGGCCCCTCCCGCCAGTGGATGCAGTAGGAGGCAAAGGATACGGGCTGTACTGGCTGGCGGCCCACGGGTTTCTCACTCCCCCCACCTGGGTTCTGAGCACGGAGGCCTTCGCCCTGGCGGTCCAGCGAATGGAGTTAAAGGAAACAATCGCCGCGCTGGAACAGTCGCTGAGTGCCTCAGGAGGCGACTGGGCCCGGATTCAGCAGACGCTGGATGACCTGGAGCCCCGTCGGCAAGAAGTGGCGGAGCGGTTGGCCCAGAGCGTTCTCCCCGAACCGGTGGGCAGGGTTCTGGAGAAACTGGTCCTGATGCCCACCCAGTGGGCCGTCCGCTCCTCAGCGACGGTGGAGGACCGTCCCGGCAAGAGTTTTGCCGGGCAGTTTCTCTCCCTGCTTTCGGTCCCCTCTGGTCGTTTCCTCTGGGACGCCATTCGGGAAGTCTGGGCCTCCATTTTCCGAAGGGAAGTTCTCGTCTATTGTGCCCAACGGGGTATCCCGCTACCCCGGATGGCAGTAATTCTTCAGCCGATGGAACCTATTATGATTCGGGACCGGTCCGGGGTCGCCTTCAGCCACTCCCCCGTTCCGAACCTGCCGGGGGTGCTGATCCAGGCCGCGTACGGAGCAGGGGAGACCGTTGTGCAGGGCTATGGCGGAGACCTCTACAGTGTGGAGGGCGAGGAGGTACGGGTCCAGCGCATGCCGCCACCGCAGATCCGGGTCACGGGTCCGGAGGGGTATCTGATCTCCACTGATGGGCCATCGGACCCGCCGTTGTCGGAGGAGGAAGCCCGACATCTGGCCGGATTCGCCAGCCAGGTAGCCGAGGTATGGGGAGGGCCGGTCAACCTGGAATTCATCTGGAGGGCGGGAGAGGAACCCCAACTGGTTCAGGTTCGTTCCGTCGTATAGGGAACATCCGGTCCGCTTCGGAAGCGAGATGGATGGTCTGCATCGCTTGGCCCTGGTGCTGATTCTCCTTGCCTATGCTGTCATCGGCATGCTCTACGCGGCCTATACCCCTCCCTGGCAGGCCCCCGACGAACCGGCCCACTACAACTACATCCGGGCCCTGGCCGAGGAGCGGGCGCTGCCGGTCATAGAGGAGGGAGATTACGACCAGGAGTACCTCAGCCGTCTCACTTCCCAGAAGTTTCCCCCCGAACTCCCCATCACACCGCTGCGGTATGAAGACCACCAGCCGCCCCTCTACTACCTCCTGGCTGTTCCCGTCTATCTTCTCTTTGACGGCGCGTTGTTCCCTCTGCGTCTGCTCTCGGTTGTTCTGGGGCTGTTCTTGTTGACGGTGGTCCACCGCCTGGCGCGCGACCTTTTCCCCGACCGCCCCTTTCTGGCGCTGGCGGCGGTTATCCTGATCGCGTTCCTGCCCCAGCATGTGGCGATGACCGCCGCCGTCAACAACGACACACTGGCGGAACTGGTCCTGGCGACGGCGCTCTGGCTGTCTATTCGCCCCCATCCGCGCCCCTGGGTGCTGGGGGCTGTCGTGGGGCTGGCCCTGCTGACCAAGACCACCGCCTACGTCGCGCTGCCCGTGGCCCTGCTGGCCCTCGGGTGGACGGGCGAGAACAGGGAGCAGGCCCGCGCGGATTTTCGTGCCTTTCGCGCCTTTCGCGCCTTTCGTGTCTTTCGTGCCTTTCGTGTCTTTCCCGTCTTCCGCGCCCTTTTCGCCGCGCTTTTGCTGGCGGGGCCCTGGCTGGTCCGCAACGCGACGGTCTACGGCTGGACCGACCCGCTGGGCCTGGCCCGGCACAATGCCGTTGTCCAGGGACAACCCCGGACTGCCGAGTGGCTGGCCCAATACGGCCCCGTCGGCCTGGCCCTGCGGTTTCTCCGCACCACCTTCCAGAGTTTCTGGGGCCAGTTTGGATGGATGGGCGTCCCGATGCACCCGCCGGTCTACCTGGCCCTGGCCCTCCTCTCCCTGCTGCTGGGGGTGGGTTTCCTGGCCTGGTGGCTGGACCGTCGTCGCCCCCGCCTGACGCCCCTGCAGCGGCGGGGAGTTGTCCTTCTTGCCCTCTCTGCTTCTCTGACCGCTATTTCCTACCTCTGGTACAACCTGACCTTTGTCCAGCACCAGGGCCGCTACCTCTTCCCGGCGCTGGTCCCGCTGGCGCTGGCGGGGGCTCTGGGGCTGGGGTGGTGGGCGGACCGGAGGGTGGGGGTCCTGGTGGTGGGGCTGGGATTGACGGGAATCCCGCTGGCCATCGCGTGGGCATTGCGGCGGGCGGCCCTGCCGCTCTGGGGGGCGATGGGGGTTCTCCTCTCCGTACTCTGGCTGCTGGCTCTGTTCGCCTCCCGCCTCCGCCGTTCCCTGATGCTGTCCGCCTGGGGCCTGGGGATGGTGGGCCTGAACTTGTACGCCCTGTTCTGGGCGATTGTCCCTGCCCTGCTCCGTTAATGTGTAGCGCCGGCCGCCAGGCCGGTACAGGCTGACAGGCCGTGCTACCGTGTAGCGTCGGCCGCCGGGCCGGTATCAACTATCAACTGTAGCGCCGGCCGCCAGGCCGGTACAGGCTGACCGCCTGTGCCACTTGTAGCGCTGGCTGCCGGGCCGGTATCAACTATGAGAAGGAGCGTGACTATGGCCGAATCTCTGGTTCCTGGGGCGTGCTCCGGCGAGGCAGAGCGGGTGGTGATCGACGAGTGGGCTGCCCCCTCTATGGGGAGCGGCACGGTGCCGGTTCTGGCGACCCCGGCGCTGGTTGCGCTGATGGAGCAGGCCGCCGTCCGCGCGCTGGAGGGCCGCCTGCCACCGGGTCAGACCTCTGTGGGGGTCCGTATAGACGTCCGCCATCTGGCGGCCACCCCGCCTGGGATGCGGGTACGTGCTCAGGCCACCCTGGTCGCCGCCGAGGGCCGCCGCCTCACCTTCCAGATAGAGGCCTGGGACGACGTGGAGAAAGTCGGCGAGGCTGTTCACGAGCGAGTACTGGTAGATACGGAACGGTTTATGGAGCGAGTGCGCGCCAAATCCTTTCGGACAACATAATCGCCCGGTACTCCTCCCCTGCTTCAGCGACACACCCTGACATCCTGCCCACCTGCCCACTTGCATACTTGCACACTTGCACACTCGCATCCTTGCTCACTTGTCCTATGCCCCTTCTCTCAATGGACAGGCAGGAATCCTACCGTCGTCGGTATGCCAGTGAACACCCTGGCTGGCAGCCAGCCTCGCACGTCTACCGGGACCGGGTGGCGGCCCATCTGGGGCCGTCGGTGCGGGTGCTGGACCTGGGCTGCGGGCGGGGTGGGGTGGTGGAGGAACTGCACGGGCGGGCCGGCCGGGTGGTCGGCGTGGACCCCGACCGGGCCTCCCTGGCAGAGCACCGGTTGGTCCATCTGCCCCGCGCGGCTGGTCGGGCGGAAGCCCTCCCCTTCCCCGACCGTTCTTTTGACCTGGTCTGCTGCTCATGGGTGCTGGAGCACCTGCCCGACCCGGAGCGGGCGCTTCGGGAGGTGGCCCGGGTGCTGGCGCCGGGGGGCCACTTCGTTTTTCTCACTCCCAATGTCCGCCACCCTCTACTGACTCTGAACCGGTGGCTGCGCTGGACGCGCGGCCGGGCGGTGGGGTGGCTCTACGGACGGGCAGAGGCGGATACCTTCCCCGCGCTCTACCAGGCAAACACCATCCCCCGCCTGACCTCTCTCCTCCGGTCCGCTGGCCTGGAACTGGTAGCCCTCATCCCCGTCGGCGATCCCACCTATCTGGCCTTCAACGAGGCCCTGTACCGTCTCTCGGCCTGGGTGGAGCGGTGGATTCCCCCTTCAGCACGCGTCCATCTGGTCGGAGAAGCAACCGTAGCATAGGATTTATCCTGTCAGTAGCATAGGATTTATCCTGTCAAAGGATTTATCCCGTCATGTCCGCTCAGCCCGTTCGTCCCGCCCTGTTGCAGGAACCGGTCGGCGACCCGTCCGCCGGACGGGTGCGCTGCCGGACATGTGAACGGCGCTGCGTGCTCCGGCCCGGCGAGACCGGCTGGTGCGGTACCCGCCGGAACCAGGACGGCATCCTGGTCACTCTCATCTACGGCATCGTCTCCTCTCTCTCCGCCAACCCGATAGAGAAGAAACCTCTCTACCACTTTTACCCCGGCACAGTGGCGCTGACGTCCGGCTCCTGGTCCTGCAACTTCGCCTGCCCCTGGTGCCAGAACTGGGAAATCTCCAAACGTCTACCTAATGGAGGCCAGTTCTACTCCCCGGAGGCGTTTGTGGCGGAGGCCATCCGGTACGGCTGTCAGGGGACCTCCATCAGTTTCAACGAACCGACCCTCAGCCTGGAGTGGGCGCTGGACGTGTTCCGACTGGCCCGCCAGGCCGGGCTGTACAATACGTTCGTCACCAATGGCTATATGACCGACGAGGCGCTGGAACTTCTGGTGGAGGCCGGGCTGGACGGGATGAACGTGGACGTCAAGGGGGACGCCGACGCGGTGCGGAAGTACTGCCGGGCGGACGTGGAGGTGGTCTGGGGCAACCTGCGACGAGCGCGGGAACTGGGGGTCTGGGTGGAAATCACGACGCTGGTCATCCCGGGCGTCAACGATGAGCGCGGGGGGCTGGCGGGAATTGCGGCCCGGATTGCCGGAGAACTGGGGCCCGATACTCCCTGGCACCTGACCCGCTACTATCCGGCATACCGCTTTGCCGCCCCGCCGACCCCGGTGGAGACGCTGGAACGGGCTCACCAGGAGGCCCTGAATGCCGGTTTGCGCTATGTCTACATCGGCAACGTCCCCGGCCATCCGGCGGAGAGCACATACTGCCCGTCCTGTGGGGAGACGGTTATTCGGCGCTGGGGATTGTGGCGGGTGCAGAACGCTCTGCGGGAGGGGTGCTGTCCGGCCTGCGGGACGCCCATTGCTGGCAGGTGGTAGGGGTGGGGAGGGCCTTTTCTCCTGAGACGCAATCTCCTCACCTGCGGGCGGGCCAGCCATCTCTGGAGATGGCTGGCCCGCCCGCTTTTTCAGAGGCCGCCTCCCCGCCATTTGGCGCGGGGGAATGCGGGGCAACTGGCGCTTCCTGTGCTTGCCAGGGAGAGGTATGATGATAAAGACCACCTCGTGTGAGGAGAGAGATGTTCGCTTCTTTTCTGATTACGTTACGGGAAGGGCTGGAAGCCGCGTTGATCATCGGCATCGTGCTGAGTGTGCTGCGCCGGCTGGGGCATGCCAACCGCAGCCGGACGGTGTGGGCCGGGGTGCTGGTGGCCGTCGCTGTCAGCATGGCCGTCGGCCTGGCGCTTAACGCGCTGGGGATGGCTCTGGAGGGGCGTGGCGAAGCGATCTTTGAGGGTGTGGCGATGCTCCTGGCGGCGGGGGTGCTTACCTGGATGATCTTCTGGATGCAGCGCCAGGGCCGCCACATCCAGGTACACCTGGAATCCGACGTGCGCGCGGCCGTCGCCGCTGGCAGTGCCTGGGCGCTGTTCGGACTGGCCTTTGTGGCCGTGGTGCGCGAGGGGATTGAAACGGCGCTCTTTCTGACGGCCGCCGCCTTCAGCGCGACCCCGATGCAAACTCTGGTCGGTGGCGTACTGGGATTGGTGGTGGCCATCACCCTGGGATGGCTGATGTTTGCCGCGGGCAGGCGGTTGAACGTACGTGCCTTCTTCCGCGTGACGGGCATCCTGCTGCTCCTCTTCGCCGCAGGCCTGGTGGCGCAGGGGGTACACGAACTTCAGGAGGCCGCTCTCTTGCCCACCTTCGTGGAGCACGTATGGGACATCAACCCGATTCTGGACGAGAAGTCTCTGGTCGGGCAGTTCCTGAAATCTCTCTTCGGCTACAATGGCAATCCATCGCTCCTGGAGGTTGTCACCTACACTCTCTACCTTCTCATCGTGGGTGCCCTCAGTCTGGATATGACCGGGCGGGGGGTGCGGGTGCAGCGTTCCATACCCTGAATCTTTGATCAAGAAAGGAGGCAACTGTGAGAAAGCCCCCCCAGACTGGGAATCGGCTCAATCCCTTTATGGTGCTGGTCATAGGGCTTGCTTCTGGCCTAGTGCTGGGATACCTGGGCCGGCCGATGGTTACACCTGTCAGAGTCGCAACGATGAACGCCACGCCGATTTCCGAAGCCAGGCCCGCGATAGAGACTGCGGGTCCTCCCCAGGAGACAAAGGAACCATCGCCCGGACCCACGGGCAATGTGCCCTTCTCGGTCCGCCATTTCAAGGGAGATGCCAGCGCTCCGGTGACCATCGTAGAGTTCAGCGATTTTCAATGCCCCTTCTGTGGCCGGTTTACCCGCGAAACGGCTCCCCTGATTGAAGAAACGTATATCCAGTCAGGCAAAGTGCGGTTCGGCTACGTGCATTTCGCTTTTCTCGGACCCGAATCACTATGGGCGGCGCAGGCCGCTGAATGTGCGGCTGATCAGAACAGTTTCTGGGCCTACCACGATTTGCTCTTCCAGCGGCAGGCTGGTGAGAATCAGGGAGCGTTCAACAAAGAGAATTTGAGGAAATCCGCGACCGGCTTCGCTCCTGAAGCCGGTCGTTCGTTTACCGGACGGCCATCCCTTCCCGTTTGCCGAAACTTGCTATATACTTATCGCAGGGATAGAGAGAAATGTCGGGCAAGATGTACGGAGCAGACGATCAGCACGCACAAGCGCACAGAGGTCACGGAGACGATACCTCTGCCCACGCGGGGCATGCCAGCCATGGGAAACACCAGGGCCACGTGGCCCCCGCTGAACACGCCGGTCGTGAAAGCCCCAGCGCTCACTCAGAGTATACCGGCCACGGCGAACACGAGGGCCACACCGCCTTCGCTGCACACGGCGGTCACGAGGGTCCCGCTGCCCACGTGGACCACACCGGCCACGAGCAGATGTTCCGTAGGCGGTTCTGGGTGAGCCTGGTGCTCACCATCCCCGTGCTCGCGTTCAGCCCTATGCTCCAGGAATGGCTGGGTTTTACCATCCCAGCGTTCCCCGGCAGCCTCTGGATCGGCCCCGCCTTCGCCCTGGTCATCTTTTTCTACGGCGGCATCCCCTTCATCCAGATGGCTATTCCCGAACTGCGCAACCGCAGGCCGGGGATGATGACCCTCATCTCCCTCGCTATCTCCGTCGCCTTCGTCTACAGCCTCTTTGCCCTTGCCGTTGCCCCCGGCACCGGTTTCTTCTGGGAGATGGCGACGCTGATTGACATTATGCTTCTGGGTCACTGGATTGAGATGCGTAGCGTGCGTCAGGCCTCCGGGGCGCTGAATGAACTGGCCAGACTGTTGCCCGATACCGCCGAGCGGCTCCTGCCCGACGGCTCCACAGAAGTGGTGCCGTCCAGCACTCTCCGGGAAGGAGACCTGGCGCTGGTCCGTCCCGGCGCCAGCATCCCCGCCGACGGTGTCGTGGTGGAGGGAAAGTCGAGCGTCAACCAGGCGATGCTCACCGGCGAGTCCATGCCGGTGCCCAGGGGGCCCGGCGACGGGGTGATCGCCGGCACCATCAACGGCGGGGGCAGCCTCCGGGTGCGGGTCACTGCCACCGGCGAGGCGACCGCCCTGGCGGGCATCATGCGCCTGGTCGCCCAGGCCCAGCAGTCCAAGTCCAGGACCCAACTGCTGGCCGACCGGGCTGCCGGGTGGCTCTTCTACATCGCCCTGGCAGTGGCGGCAGTCACAGCGGTGGTCTGGACGCTGGCGGTCGGCTTCGACCTGGACGTGCTGGAGCGGGTGGTGACGGTGCTGGTCATCGCCTGCCCCCACGCGCTGGGGCTGGCAGTCCCATTGGTGGTCGCCATCAGCACCTCTATGGGCGCCACCAACGGCATCCTGGTGCGGGACCGGCTGGCGTTAGAGGCGGCACGCGAGATTGACGTGGTCATCTTTGACAAGACCGGCACGCTGACCCGAGGGGAGTTCGGCGTCGTCGGTGGGGCAACCGTGGACGGTTGGGATGAACCCCGGGCCCTTGCTCTCGCAGCAGCGGTGGAAGGGGATTCGGAGCACCTGATCGCCCGCGCCGTCCGCTCTAGGGCGACGAAGGAGGGGCTCTCACTACCGGTGGTAACCGACTTTGAGGCAATCAAAGGGCGTGGCATCCGCGCCACCTGCGACGGGCGGACCGTCTACGTCGGCGGCCCGCGGCTGCTGGAGATGCTGAAAACAGGCCTGCCGGAGACTCTGGCCCGCTTCACCGAGGAGGCGGGGTGGAAGGGGCAGTCGGTCATCTACCTGGTGGTGGAGAGACAACTGGTCGCCGCCTTTGCCCTGGCCGACGTGGTCCGCCCAGAGAGCCACGAGGCAGTGGGCCGGCTGCGGGAGATAGGCCTTGAAGTCGCCATGCTCACCGGCGACAGCCAGGCCGTCGCCCGGTCGGTGGCCGATGAACTGGGCATCCAGACCGTCTTTGCCGAAGTGTTGCCGGAGCACAAGGACGGGAAAGTAGCCGAACTTCAGAGACAGGGGAAGCGGGTGGCAATGGTCGGCGATGGGGTGAACGACGCCCCGGCCCTCACCCGCGCCGATGTGGGGATCGCCATCGGCAGCGGCACCGACGTCGCCATTGAATCAGCGGGCATCATTCTGGTACGCAGCGACCCGCGGGATGTGGTCAGGGTCTTTGCCCTGAGCCGCGCCACCTACCGGAAGATGGTCCAGAACCTGGCCTGGGCCACCGGCTACAACGCCGTCGCCCTGCCGCTGGCGGCGGGGGCACTGGCTTCGGTGGGGTTCACCCTCTCCCCGGCCATCGGCGCGCTGCTGATGTCGTTGAGCACGGTCATTGTTGCTGTCAACGCCCAACTGCTGCGGCGGACAAGTTTGGGGTGAGAACTCTTCGGGAAAGGGGGTGAGGAGTGGCCGACAAAATCCGTGTCCTGTTGGCCGACGACCACGCGGTCGTCCGGCAGGGTATCCGCCGTTTCCTGGAGGAAGCGGACGATATTGAGGTGGTGGCCGAGGCCGCCAATGGGCGAGAGGCGATGGAGCGGGTTCGGGAGCATCGCCCGGATGTGGCCATGGTGGACATCCGAATGCCGGAGATGAGCGGCGTGGAGGTCACACGCCGGATCCGGGAGCGGTATCCCCAGATCCGCGTGCTCATCCTCACCGCCTACGACGATGACCCCTACGTCTTTGCCCTCCTCCAGGCCGGAGCAGACGGCTACGTCCTCAAGACTGCCAGCGGCGACGAACTGGTGCAGGCTGTGCGGACGGTCTACCAGGGCCAGTCAGCCCTTAGCCCGGAGATTGCCACCAAAGTGGTCCGACAGGCGGTGACCGGCAAACCAGCCACCGCCGCCGACCAGGTGGAGCCGCTGACGCCGCGCGAACTGGACGTCCTTCGGCTGGCGGCAAAGGGGCTGACCAATAAGGCCATCGGCTACCAACTGGGCATCAGTCACCGCACCGTCCAGGGCCACCTGGCCAGCATCTACGGGAAACTGGGCGTCAGCAGTCGTACCGAGGCGGTCACTGAGGCCATTCGTCGGGGATGGCTGGTGGTAGAATGAGGGGGATTCGGATGCCCCGATGGCTTCGGAGCCTCCAGGTCCAACTGTTCCTCTGGGCGGTCCTCCCGGTCACTTTTGCCCTCCTGGCCCTGGCCTTCACCGGCGTCTACGCTCACCAACGGGCGATGCGGGATTTCGTTGCCGGGCGGGACCTGGCCCTGGCCCGGCTCACGGCCCGAATCCTGGAAGATGGCCTGGCCCACGGCACCATCGCGCCCGATGGAGGCGGCCTGGCCGCCTGGATCCTCCCCCTCGTGGGCCCGTCAGTGGACCCGGCGACTCTGGTTATTGTAGACGGCGAGGGACGGGTCCTTTTCCACCCGGACCCCCAGCGGGTTGGGGCGGATTTCTCCGGCGCCCCCGGCGTGGCCGAGGTCCGGGCCGGTCAGGAAGGGGTCGTCCTGGCAGAAGGGGAGGAGGGTCCGCTACTGGTTGCCTTCACTCCTCTGCGCGGGGCCGACTGGGCTGTATTGGTGGAGGAACCGGTGGAGGGCCTCATCGGCCCCATCCTCCGCCTCTCCGGATTGGCGCCGGTGGTCGCCGTCGCCGCCGGGCTGATTTCTCTGCTGGTCCTGGCCTTTGGTTGGGCCACCATCGTCCGACCGCTCCGCTCCCTGGCGCAGGCTGCCGAAGGGGTCTCTTGGGGCGACGATTCGGCCATCGCGCGGCCGGTGGGCGGCGTGCAGGAGGTGCGGGATCTGCACCGGGCCCTGGCGGAGATGGTGGAGCGTCTCCGGGGATACGAGGCAGGGATGCGCGACTACCTGGGCGCCGTCTCCCGCGGCCAGGAGGCGGAGCGGGCCCGGCTGGCGCGCGAACTGCACGATGGGCCGGTCCAGGCCCTCATCGCCCTGGGGCAGCAGGCGGAGATGGCCCGGCGGCTCCTGGCCCGGGGCGAAGTGGATCGGGCCACGGCCCTCATGGAATCGCTGCGCCAGCAGGGAATGGAGACGGTGGACGAACTGCGCCGCCTGATCTCCGCTCTGCGGCCTCCCTACCTGGAGGACCTGGGGTTCCTCTCCGCCGTGGAGGCGCTGGTCCGGGAGGCCGCCAGCCGGACCGATGCTCGGTTGGAATTCATCCAGGAGGGGCCTGTTCCCCGTTGCGACCCCGAGGTGGAACTGGCTGCGTACCGGATTGCCCAGGAAGCGTTGACCAATGCCCTCCAGCACGCCCGCGCGCAGCGCATCACCGTCCGCGTTCGCGGTGATGAAAAGGGACTTTTCCTCGCTGTAGAGGACGACGGTGTGGGGTTTACCCTGCCGCCCCGGCCCGATCTCCTGACCCGACAGGGCCATTTCGGGCTGGTCGGGATGCAGGAGCGGGCCACCCGACTGGGCGGGCGGTTGACCATAGAGACGGCCCCCGGCCGTGGCACGCGGATCGCGGTCCGGTTTCCGGTCCACTCCCCTGTGGCGTAGGTCGTTTTTCCCCCACCCCTCCCCGCCAGATAGCGCTCCCGTCCGCCCCCTGTTTGGAGTATGATAGGGGCAAGAAAAGGGATGTGCCTGGCACTTCCAGAAGTGCCTGGCACGTCCCCCAACCGACCCTTACGGAGGTGTTTCATGAAAGCAGGATTGTGGATCGGCATCGGCGTTGGAATCGCTTTGACGCTGGTCGTGGTGAGCCTGGTGGTGGGCGGGATGCTCATCAGCCGGCAGGTGTGGGCGGGCACGCCGGCCGTCACCCCTCAGGTGGGCGGCAGGTGGGGATCCCCTGGCTGGCCCGGATGCGGGGGGATGGGCTATCGCTGGGGGGCGGCACCGGGAGCGGTCACCCCTCAATCAGGTGCTATCGGACCCTCGCCCGGCGTATCCTGGTGCCCGGGAATGGGCTGGGGCAGCGGATGGGGCCGGGGCACCGTTCCCACCTCCACGTTGACGCTGGAGGATGCGCGCCGGGCGGTGGAGCAGTACATCGCCAGCCTGGGCTTCTCCAACCTGGAAATCGCGGAAGTGATGGAGTTTGAGAACAACTTCTACGCCATCGTCCGGGAACCCGATACCGGCATCGGGGCGATGGAACTGCTGGTGGATAAATGGACCGGGGTTGTGGGCCCGGAGATGGGGCCGAATATGATGTGGAACGGCAAATACGGGATGCACCGCGGGGGATGGATGATGGGCGGCGGCGTGGCGATCGTCAATACGATCCCGCCCGAAGAGGCAGCGCAGATCGCTCAGCGCTGGCTGGATGCCTACCGACCGGGAGCAACGGTTGAGGACGTGGACCCCTTCTACGGTTACTACACCATTCACACTCTTCGGGACGGAAAGATAGAGGGGATGCTCAGCGTCCACGGAACCACGGGCCAGGTCTGGTATCATACCTGGCACGGGGGATTCATCCGGATGGAGGAAGAGGAGTAGCCGCGACGCGGGGGATGAGATGCAGATGGCGGCGGCCTTTGGCCGCCGCCTGTTTCTCCCCTACTTCCGCGCCTCTGCCTCCAGCCCCGCCCGGTCCAGCAGGACAATCCGGTGCCGTTCCATCCGCAGCAGCCCGGCGTCGGCGAAGGCGCGCAGCGTTCGCGCCACCACCTCCCGCACCGTGCCGATCTGAGCGGCGATCTCCTCCTGCGTCCAGCGGTGAATCACCGCACTTTCTCTCCCCCCTTCGGCATGCTCCAGCAAAAAGCGCGCCAGTCGCCCCCGCACCGTCCTCAACGAGAGGTCTTCTGCCAGAGAGGTCAGATGGTCCAGCCGACGGGCAAAGTCCTCCAGCAGCGCTCGCGCCAGTTCGGGACATTCCCCTATCAGACGAAGGAAGTCCGGGAGCGAAACGGCGTAGAGGACCAGCGGGGTCACGGCCTGGACGGTGGCGTGGTTGACCTTCCGGGGCAGGAAGGGGGGGACGGTGTTGAACGCGCTGCCGGGTCCCAGCCGGGCCAGGACCTGCTCCCGACCGTCCGGGGCGGTCCGGACCGCGCGCGCCTGCCCTTCGGCGATGAAGTAGACGTATCGGGAAGGCTCTCCCTCCAGGATGACGATCTCGCCGGGCGCGTAGGTGCAGCGGACGGCCACCTCCGCCAGCCGCAAAAGCGCCCGTTCGGGGAGAGCGGAGAAAAGGGGGACGCGCCGGAGAGCCCGAAGGGTTCGTTCGTCCATCGGTAAGTGCCTGACCGGGTAGACCGACCGTTTTGAGATTACAACAGGTCCGCCAATCTGTCAAACCCGCCCTGTACTTGTAGGACAACTGCGAGCAGTTGTCCTACACGTTTCCCCGGAATGTGATTTTTGTCATAGACGCGGCCGCGTTTTTGGGCTAAACTGGGCACAGGAATCCAAGTATAGAAGGCGGTGTCGCGATGAACGAGCGGGTCCTCCCCGAAATTCACCTGGTTCTCTGTAACCGTTGCGGCGCGTGCGTTCTCCTCTGCCCCACCCACGCCCTGGAGATGGGGCTGGAAGGTCCTTTCATCGCCCGCCCGGAAGATTGCGCGTACAGCGCCACCTGTGAGACCTATTGCCCCAATGGGGCCATCACCCTCGGATATGAAATCATCTGGGGTGGCCCGTCCTGAATTCAGAGGGGCGGAGTTTGAGCGGGTGGAGCGGGAGGAGATCGGCGTGGGGGTTCACGAAAAGTACCACGAACTGGCCCACCGGTTGGCAGGGGAAGAATAGGGATTGGTTACCCCAACAGGGAACGGACGGCTCCCACGAACTGCTCTGCTGCCGCAATGGCCTGTTCTGCCTCTTGAGGGGAAACGTGGGCCACGCCGCCGTAATCGCCAATGCTGCGCAACGTAACTACCTACGTACCGACTAAAGTCGCCCGCCATAGGCCTTCGGCCTCCGGTCGGCCTTCGCCGCCCTCACCCCACCCCCGGCGGCGCAGCCGCCGGGGGTGGGGTGAGGGCAGGCCGACGCCCGGCACCGCGTGCCCAGGGAGGCTGATTTCCCATCAGCGCACAGCGGCAAGCCGGCCGGGTAGGTAGTTACAAGCAACCACATTCATATTAATATCCAAACTTATCGGAGGGCAAAATTGATAGAGGTTCACCTCTACGGCAGACTGCGACGGCTGGCGCCGGACCCCCGGGGCGACCGGGAGGCGGTGGTCTACCTGGACGCGCTGCCGGGGGAGACGGTCGGTTCGGTGCTGGAACGACTGGGCGTCCGGACCGAGGAGATTGCCCACATTTTCCTCAACGGCGCGCTCCTGACCACCTGCAACTCCATGGCCCCCTGGCTCCGCTACCAGCGGGTCCGGGAGGACGTCCCCACCTGCGATCCCAACCTGGATACCCCCGTGCGAGATGGCGACCGGCTGGGGCTCTTCGGGCGGGATATGGCGATGCTGGTGGTGTGACCGGGAGCAGGGAGCAGGACGCACGGAACACGCAACACCATGTACGACGACTTCAGCGCCGACTACGACCGTTTCGTGGACTGGCCTGCCCGGCTGGCGGCGGAGTTGCCGTTCATTGAGCGCCTTGTACCGCAGGCTGGAAGCCCGCGCGATGTGCTGGACGCCGCCTGTGGGACCGGGATGCACGCGATCGCGCTGGCCCGGCGGGGATACCGGGTCGCCGGCGCCGACATCAGCCCGGAGATGATCGCCCGCGCGCGGGCCAACGCGGCGGCCGCCGGGGTGGACGTCCGCTTTGAGGTCGCAGGGTTCGGCGAACTCTCTGCCCTCTTCGGCACGGATTTTGACGCTGTCCTCTGCCTGGGCAACTCCCTGCCCCACGTCCTGACGCCCTCAGTCCTGCGCGCAGCCCTGGCAGACTTCGCCGCCTGCCTGCGGCCCGGAGGTGTCCTGCTGATCCAGAACCTGAACTACGACCGTATCCTGGCCCGCCGGGAGCGGTGGATGGAGCCGCAGGCCCGCCGGGAGGGGGAGCAGGAATACCTCTTCCTGCGCTTCTACGACTTTGACCCCGACGGCCTGCTGACCTTCCACGTAATACGGCTGTGCCGGTCCGGAGGCCCCTGGGAGCAGCGGGTGATGTCCACCTGCCTCTGGCCCCTGCGGCGGGCGGAACTGGTGGCGGCGCTGGAAGGGGCGGGCTTTGCCCGCATCATCCTCTGGGGCGATATGCAGGGTACTCCCTTTCAGTTGGAGGAGAGTCCCAATCTGGTCATCGGAGCATGGAAAGAACTGTAGTGGAAAGCAACGCGGAAGAGACGGGCCGCCACCGGAAGCAGGTGGTGATTCTGGGGGCGGGGTTTGCTGGCCTCTACACCGCCCTGCACCTGGACCGCCTGCTGGCCCGGGACGCACCCGTAGACATCACACTGGTGGACCAGAACCACTTCCACCTGTTCACACCCCTGCTGCACGAGGCGGCCAGTGGGGTTATCCACCCTGGGCTCATTATGACCCCCATTCGCCGCCTGCTCCGGCGCAGCCGGGTCCGCTTCCTGCGCGCCCGCGTGGACGGGATAGACCTGGACCGCCAGCAGGTCCAACTCTGCTGCATCGTGCTGAACTACGACGTTCTGGTCATCGCGCTGGGTTCGGTGACCAACTTCTACGGCCTGGAGTCCATCCGTGGGCGGGCGCTGGAACTCAAAACGGCCAGCGATGCTGAGCGACTGCGCTGCCACGTCGTCAACCGCTTTGAGGCGGCGACCCGGGAGCGCAACCCTCAGCGCCGCCGTCGGCTGCTCACCTTCACCGTCGTCGGGGGCGGCTGCACCGGAGTGGAAACGGTGACCGAACTGCGGGAGTTCCTGCTTCACCTGCGCGCGGAGCAGTACGACTCCATCCCCCTTGAGGAGGTACGGACCATTCTGGTGGAACTGCAGGACCGGGTGCTGCCCCAGATGGACCGTACCCTCTCCCGGACGGCCCTGCGGCGGATGCAGAAAATGGGGATAGAGGTCCTGCTCAACACCCGGGTGCGGGACTGGACGGAGGAAGGGCTGATCTTTGCCGACAGCCGCTCTCCCCTGCCGACGGACACCGTCGTCTGGGCGGCCGGGGTGCGGGCCCACCCTGTGGTTGCGGCGCTGCCGCTGGAGAAGGACCCCTACGGCCGAATTGTCGTGGACCCGTATCTTCGGGTCCCCGGCAGGCCCAACGTCTACGTCCTGGGGGATGCGGCCCACGCCCGACACCCCCGAACCGGGGAGGTCTACCCGCCCACCGCACAGGTCGCCTATCGGCAGGCACCCGTCGCAGCGACCAACATCGCTGCCGACCTGACCGGTGGGACGCCCCGCGCCTTTGACTTCACCTACATCGGCGACCTGGTCTCCCTGGGCCGCCTTTCGGGGGTGGCGGACCCCTTCGGCCGCCACCTGCGGGGCTTCTTCGCCTGGACGATGTGGAAGTTCTACTACCTGCTGCGGCTGGTCGGCTGGCAGAACCGGCTGCGGGTGGCGCTGAACTGGATTCTGGCGCTCCTGTTCCCTACCCACAGTGCCATCTCCTACGAGTGCTCACCGGAGTGTGCGGGGGAATTGTGTTTGTGAGGCAGTGAAAAAAAGACCAACGGGGCCGGACACCCCGAAGTTTCCGTTTTGTAGTCAGAATCCAAATGAAAGGAGGTAGCAGCGATGTACATCTCCGAAACCATCTGGTGGGCCTACACGGCCTTTGTCGTCGCGGTGATCCTCTTCATGCTCTACTTCGCTGCCCGGGTGCGGCAGAAAGGAGGGTAGCATGGACCGGGAAGAGCGCATCTGGCTGGGAGTTCTGGTGGCCGTCTTCCTGCTGGTCAACGCCGTCACCCTTTCGCCGCTGGTGCCCTGGCAGAAGTGGATGCTCTGGGCCCGTCCCACGCCCCAGCAGCAGATCCGCGTGGAGTTCGGGGACTACCAGATTCGTCTTCCTTCCGGAGGCATCCAGGTGAAGGCCGGAGAGTTTGTGGAGTTCGTCGCCACCAGCCGCGACGTGACCTACGGGTTCGGCGTCTTCCGCAAGGACGGCCGGATGCTCTTTCAGATGCAGGTCGTTCCGGGCTACGAGAACCGCATCATCTGGCGGTTTGACCAGCCCGGTGCCTACGATGTCCGTTCCACCGAATACTCCGGGCCGCGCCATCCAGAGATGTTCGTCCCCGACGCCATCCAGGTTGTCCCATAAGGAGGTGACCCGATGAAACCGTTGGGCTGGATTGAGAAGTGGACCCTGCGCTTCGCCGTCGTCGCTCTCATCTTCCTGGCGATGACCGGCTTTGAGGGCGTCCTGATGCGCACGCACATGGCCGCGCCGGAGGCGCTGGCAGGGTTTGAGCGGACCCTCAACGCCATCCGCATCACCGACCACGAGCCGACGCCCGCCGAGTTGTTCTACGGGATGATGACGGTCCATCCCATTCTCGGCGTCTACGGCTTCGCCTATATGAGCGTCATGGGGGCCTTCTACTTCCTGGTCCCCTACCTGCTCAAGAAGGAAATCCGCCACAAGAAACTGGTCCCGGTCAACTTCTGGCTGCAGGCGGGGGGCGTTCTCCTCTGCTGGCTCTCCGGCTTCTTCGGCCTCTTCAACTCCCTGTACACCCTCTACTGGCCCCTGCCCGTCTCCTTTGACCGGGTACCGCTGGTGGGGACCATCCCCTTCACCATCGGCGCGGCAGTGATTATGGTCAACATCCTGCTCTTCTCCTTCAACACCTTCAGCACCGTCCTCTCCAAGAGCAACCCCCAGTCCTGCAGTTTCGGGCAGTTCCTGCGGGCGGCCTTCGGCATCTCCCGCTTAATGAAGTGGCTGGGCAAAGAGGACAAGAATGCGCCCAATCTGGACTACAATGGCCTGCCCGTCTTCATCGTCGCCGTGGCGCGGGGGTCTATAGACACCGTCATCAACGCCATCGTCTTGCTCACGGCCGGGGCGCTGATCCTGGTCTACGGGCTGGCGGCCCTCTTCGGCCATCCCCTCAACCCAATGGCCGTAGACGCGCTGGTCTACAAGAACTGGTTCTGGTGGGGGCTGGACATGGTGGCCGACGGGAACGTCCTTATCTACACCGCCGGCGTCTGGTACTTGCTGATCCCTCTGCTGGTGGGCCGGCGGCTGTTCGGGGAGTCGGTCGTGCGGACGGTCATCATGGTGGACCTGCTGGTCTCGCTGGGCGTCTGGAGCCACCACCTGCTGGGCGACCAGGTGCAGCCGTTCTGGATGCGGCTGCTATCGGGCCAGATCATCACCTGGGGCGAGTTCTTCACCATGGGGCTGACGATCTTTGCCTCGCTGATGACCATCTGGCAGGCCCGGCCGGTGAAGATCACGCCGCCGCTGCTCTTCATCCTGGGCTCCATCTTCGGGTTCATCATCGGCGGCGCGGCCGGGCTCACCCAGGCCAACGTCGGCCTCAACCTGGTGCTCCACAACACCCAATGGGTGATCATGACCCACGCCCACACGATGCTGCTGACGGGCCTGAGCATGCTGCTGTTCGCCGTCATCTACGCGCTGGTGCCGATGCTCACGGGCCGGGAGATCCGCAGCCGGGCCCTCACCCTGGCCCATTTCTGGTTCTGGACCGTCGGCTCGGTGCTGATGACCTATGTGATGGGTATGGCCGGCGCCCAGGGGATGCTGCGGCGGATGCTCTACCCGCAGCCCCATCCCTACCAGGCCTATCTGGACGTGGCGTGGGTGGGGGGCATCCTGATGGCGGTCGGATTCCTGGCCTTTCTGTTCAATCTGGTTGTCACGCTGGGCTGGGAGTCCATCGTGGGGCTGGTGGTGGAGCGGAAGCGCCCCGCCCCGGCCGTTATCAGATAGAGGGGGAGAGGGTGTCCGGCCCCTGGCCCTCTGGCCGTACGGTCTGAAGCGAGGATTGTACTATGGAATGGTTAGACTTCTCCCACCTTCGGCGGGACCGACCCGCTCCGTCCTTCCGGCTGAATTCCAGCCGGGGAGGGACGGTCGCGCTCTCCGATGATCGGGGGCGCAAGAACCTGGTGCTGGTCTTCCTGCCCGGTCTGGATGGTCCGGGGTGTCGGGCGGCACTGGAGAACTTCATAGACCGCTACCGGGAGTATCAGGCCAGTGCGGCGCAGGTGCTGGTGATGATCTCCGGCCCTGCCGCCCAACAGGCCCTGGAGGAGGGGGCCGCATACCCCTTCCCCGTACTGGGAGACCCGGAGGGGGAGGTCCGGCGGGATTACGTCGCGCTCCTGCCCGCCCCGGTCGGGGACGACCAGCCCGTGGTCTTCATCCTGGACCGCTACCGGGCGCCGTACGTGGCCTGGACGGGCTCCCAGCCGGACGACCCGGCCCTGCAGGACGAATTCCTGGACTGGCTGGACTTTATGGAGTTCCAGTGCCCGGAGTGCGGAGCCCCGGAGTGGCCGTGAAGCAACGCACGGAACGGAATACGCGACACGGAAAAAGAAAATATCTTTCGTTGCGGCGGCGAAGCCGCCGCAACGAAAGATAATCGTAACTGCCTACGTACCGACTAAAGTCGTCCGCCATAGGCCTTCGGCCTCCGGTCAGCCTTCGCCGACCGGGGGCGTCGGCGCAGGCCGACGCCCGGCACCGCGTGTCCAGGGAGGCTGATTTCCCATCAGCGCACAGCGGCAAGCCGGCCGGGTAGGTAGTTACAGATAATCTTCTTTTTAGGGCCGCGAAGGCGGCCAGAGACCCATGCAGTGGGGCCACGGTCAAAAAGCCAAAGTTGAGATCAGTAGAAGGAGTTCCATGAGCGAGTACATCAACAACCGACAGAAGCGAAAGGAAGCCCTGAAGCATATCATCCGGCAGTTGCACGAGGGCCGGACGGTGGACGAGGTGAAGGCGGAGTTCGCTGCGCTCCTGCGGGACGTGGGGCCCACGGAGATCGCCGAGATGGAGCAGGCGCTGATTGACGAGGGCCTGCCGGAAATGGAGATCAAGCGCCTCTGCGACGTCCACGTCGCCGTCTTTCGGGAATCCCTGGAGGCCCAACAGAAGCCGGAGACCGTCCCCGGCCACCCCGTCCACACCTTCCGGGCGGAGAACGACGCCGCGGCGGGGGTGCTGGACCGTCTTCAGAAAGCGATAGAGGCGCTCCTGGAGGCCCCCGCCGACTCCGCCCGCCTGGAGGAGGCCCGGCGGTGCCTGGCGGAGATGCGGGAGTACGAGAAGCACTACCGCCGCAAGGAGCACTTCCTGTTCCCGTACCTGGAGCGGAAGGGCTTCCCCGGCCCGTCCACGGTGATGTGGGCCATCCACGACGACATCCGGGGCGGCTGGAGGGCGCTGGCCGCGCTGCTGGAAGCAGGCCCGGGGGAGGACGTGGAGGACTTCCGGGCGCGAGTGGAGACCGTCTTCCGGCCTATGGCGACTGCCATCCGGGAGATGTTTTTCAAGGAAGAGAACATCCTGCTCCCCACCTCTCTGCAACTGCTGACGGAGGAGGACTGGCGGGCCATTCGGGTCCAGGAGGCGGAGGTGGGGTACGCCTACGTCCAGCCGGGGGATCGGTGGCCACCGGAGGGGGTCCCGGCGGCGCCCACGCCGGTCCCTGTTCCCGCGATGGAGGTCGCACCACCCCCGGAGGCCCGGGCCCTGGTCAGCGTCCTGCTCCACCTGGATACCGGCACCCTCTCCCCCGAAGAGGTCAACCTCATCCTGAACGCGCTTCCGGTGGAGGTCACCTATGTGGACGAGAACGACACCGTCCGCTACTTCAACCGGCCCCGGGAGCGGACCTTCCTGCGGCCCCCGGCGGTCATCGGCCGCAAGGTCCAGAAGTGCCATCCGCCCGCCAGTTTGCACCGGGTCCAGCGCATCCTGGACGACTTCCGGGCGGGGAAGCGGGACGTGGCTGAGTTCTGGATTCAGATGCAGGGGCGGTTCATCCACATCCGCTACTTCCCCCTGTGGGATGAGTGGGGAGCGTACCGGGGAACCCTGGAAGTGGTCCAGGACGTCACCGACATCCGCGCGCTGCAGGGGGAGCGGCGGCTGCTGGATGAGAGTTCGGCGTAATGGGAAATGACCAATGACGAAATGACCAATGACCAATGACGAAATGACCAATGACCAACGTAACCATTCAGTGCTGACTGAAGTCACCTTTCCTGGGCCGCAGGCCTTTGGTCGGCCTTCGCCGACCAGGTCTATCAGATGCGCACCTAAAGGTTGTCGGCGAAGGCCGACAACCGGCACGAAGTGCCCAGGGAGGACGATTTCAATCGGCGTGAAGTTACGAGGGAGGTATAATGCGCATCCTGGCCATCATCACGGGAGAGTACGGCCAGCGGCACGTGGAGAACATCCGTGCCCACGCGCCGGCCGACTGGGAGATTCACGTCTGGAAGGCGCCGGCGACCTACCCGCTGGTCATTGACTATCCGGAGGACTATCTGCCCGACGACCTGCCCCCGGCCGACCTGGTGCTGGCCTTCGGGGAACATCCGGGGGTGGCGGAGTTGGTGCCGGAGGTGGTGAAGCGGACGGGGGCGAAGGCCGTCATCGCGCCGGTGGACCGGGAGGAGTGGCTGCCCCGGGGGCTGGCCCGCCAACTGCGGGGCTGGCTGGCGGAGATGGGAGTGGTCTGCGTCACCCCCAAACCCCTCTGCTCCCTGACGGAGACGACCTGCAATCTCCGCTGCTACCGGACGGAGTACAACGACCCGTTCATTGCCGAATTCGCCCGCTCCTTCGGGCGGCCGGAACTGCGGATCATAGTGGACCCCGAGACCCGCACTATCAGGGAGGTGGAGGTGGTGCGGGACGCGGTCTGCGGATGTGCGCGCTTCGTGGCCCAGGGCCTGGTGGAGGTATCGGTGGACGAGGCGGAGTTCCAGGCCGGGATGCTCCACCACCACTACCCCTGCCTGGCCGGGATGGTCAAAGACCCCGATTTCAACGACACGCTGATGCACGTCTCCGGGCACATTATGAAAGAGCAGGTGGCGGAGCAGGTGAAGCCGTACCGGCGGGAGGTGTACATCATCCCCAGTACCTGATAAAGGCCGACCCCGGGAGAGAACGGGGGTTCTGCTTGCCCCGAGAGGCTCTTTGCTTTGTAGGACAACTGCTTGCAGTTGTCCTACAATTCATTTCGGTGTTATAATGAGTTTGAAGCACTCCCCCGTCCCAACTGTTCGGCGCGGAAGAAGCAGGATGAGGCGAAAGATTTGGCCCGGATTCTTCGTACTTTTGGCGGTTCTGTTCCTGGCCGCCTGTGCGCGGCCGGCGTACCCGGTGGTGAATTTGCGCGCCAGCCCCCAGCCCACCCTTACCCCGACGTTCCCTCAGCCCCGGTCTCCCCTGCGCGTCGCCGTCGCCGCCATGCTCTCCCCCCGCACGACCTACCACGTCTACGAGAACCTGGCCACCTACCTGGAGGGGCGTCTGGGCGAGCCGGTAGAGGTCACCCAGCGCGCCACCTACGCGGAGACCAACGAACTCATCCGTACCCGCCAGGTGGACCTGGGATTTGTCTGCACGGGCGCGTACATCCAGGGCCACCAGGAGTTCGGTATGGAACTTCTGGCCGTTCCGGAGATCAACGGCGAGCGGACTTACCGCTCGTACATTATCGTGCCCGCTGAAAGTCCTGCCCAACGATGGGAGGACCTGCGGGGGACCGTCTTCGCCTTCACTGACCCCCTCTCCCTTTCGGGCTATCTGAGCCCGTTGTACCTTCTCCGTTCTGTAGGGGAGACCCCCGACCGCTTTTTCGCCCGCACTCTCTTCACCTACAGCCACGAGAACTCGGTCCGGGCGGTGGGGGAGAAATGGGTGGACGGCGCGGCGATAGACAGTCTGGTCTACGAGGCGATGGCCCAGCAGACCCCCATCTACCGAGAAAACATCCGCGTCATCTGGCGGTCCGTCCCCTACGGCGCGCCGCCGGTCGTGGTGCACCCCGACCTGGACCCGGCACGCAAGGCACAACTGCAACAGGTTCTGCTGGAGATGGACCGGGACCCGGAGGGCCGGGCCACTCTGGCCCTGCTGGGAGTGAGCCGGTTCGTGCTCCCGGATGACCGCCTCTACGATTCGGCCCGGGAGGTCGTGCTGACGGTGGGAGAGAGGCCATGAGGGGACGATGGAGACGGGTCTGGAGCGTGCTCTGGCCAATCCTGAGCGGCGTCAGTTTGCGGGTCAAGATTATCGGCATCGCCCTGGTCAGCATCTTCTCCCTGGGCCTGGGCATCACCTGGCAGGCCCGAGCAATGATGGTGCGCAGTCTCCAGCGGGAACTGGAGCAACGGGGAATCTCCATCGCCCGGGACCTGGCCTTCCGCAGTACCGACCTCGTTTTGACCAACAACCTCTACGGCCTCTACACCCTGGCCCGGGAGACCGTCCAGATTAACGAGGATGTCCGATACACGTTTCTGGTGGACCCGGCGGGGAATGTGCTGGCGCACTCGTTTGAGGAAGGGTTCCCGGCTGATCTCCTTTCCGTCAACCGACCGGAGGAGGGCCAGTCCTATCGGCTGCAGAGGATTCAGACGGAGGAGGGGCTGATTCTGGACGTGGCGGTACCGGTGTTTGACGGCCGGGCGGGCGTTGCGCGGGTCGGCATGTCCTATCGTCGGCTGGACGGGGTCGTTGCCGGGGCGACCCGCTGGCTGTTGGTGACCATGCTGGCCGTTTCCCTGGTGGGGATCGGGCTGAGCAGTCTGCTGACGTGGTTGCTCACCCGGCCCGTACAGGCGTTGACGGAGGCGACCCGTCGGGTGGGGGAGGGGGACCTGCGCCCCCGGCTGACGCCCTGGGCCGCGGACGAGATCGGCTATCTGCAGGAGTCCTTCAACACGATGGTGGAGCGGCTGGCCCGCGCCCGCCAGGAGATGGCCGCGGTCAACGAGAGCCTCCTCCGGCGCAATCGGGAACTCTCCACCCTCTACCAGGTCTCCCAGGCTCTCTCCGGGCCCCTGGAATTGGAAGCGGCCCTTCAGGACGTCCTCCGGCAGACGGTGACGGCCACAGGAGCCATAGGGGGCTGGGTCTGCCTGGTGGCTGCCGGTCATTCCGATTGCCAGACCTGTGCCACGTTCTGGCTGGACGGCCTATCCCGGTTCCTGATAGACCGTTGTCCTCATTGCACTGCCTGCGAGCGGGTGCGTGCCAGTCTCCACCCGGCGGTCCTCGTTCCTGCTTCCTCCGAATGTTCTGCCTGCCCCCTGTTTCGGGAAGAAGACGCCAATGACCGGATGTATCACATTGCCATCCCGCTGCAGGTGAAGGGCGAAACCGTCGGCCTGCTCAATATGGTCTGTCGGGACGAGGTGTGCCAGGAGGATGTGGGGCTGTTGGAGGCCGTCGGGCGGCAGGTGGGCGTCGGTATAGAGAACGCGCGCCTGTGGGAGGAACTCCGGCGGAAAGAGGCCGTCCGGCGGGAACTGTTACACAAAGCCATCACCGCCCAGGAGGAGGAGCGGCGTCGGATCGCCCGGGAACTCCACGACGAGGCCGGCCAGGCCCTGGCCGCGCTGCTGGTCAGCCTGCGGCTGATGGAAAATGCTCCCAGCCTGGAGGAGGCCCGCGCGCAGGTGGCCCGTATGCGGGAAGTGGTGAATCAGACGCTGGACGAAATCCGCGCTCTGGCCTGGGAACTGCGCCCCAGCGTTTTGGACGACCTGGGGCTGGTGCCCGCCCTCACCCGCTACATCCAGAGTTGCCAGTCCCGCTTCGGGATGGAGATTGACCTGGAGGTGGTGGGGCTGGACCAGGTCCGGTTGCCCTGGGAGGTGGAGACGGCCCTGTATCGCATCGCTCAGGAGGCGCTGACCAACGCGGCCCGCCACGCGGGCGCCCGGCACGTCAGCGTTATCCTGGAACAACGGGACAACCGCGCACTTCTGATCGTGGAAGATGACGGGGAAGGGTTTGATGTGGCGCAGGTCCGGGCGTCTGTTCAGGAGCGCGGCCGTCTGGGGCTCTACGGGATGGAGGAACGGGCCTCCCTGGTGGGCGGTCGCCTGACGGTGGAGTCGGCCCCGGGCTCCGGCACGACGGTGGTCGTAGAGGTGCCCTTATGAGAGGTAACTGTTCGGCGCTGACTGAAGTCACCCTTCCTGGGCCCGTGGCCGAGGATGTGTCCCAATTTCGTCGGGCTGGGCCGCTGGCCTTTCCGCCTGGCCGTTAACGGCCAGGCTCAGGCGAAGACGAGGCGCTAAAGCGCCCCTTTCCGCCCGGGCCACCCGTGTTCCCGAAAGGCTACCGGAGGGAGAGGG
>Ga0101943_1001003_pt1 | contig 29879 bp, 26 predicted proteins | sample DewCreD2012metaG_5_FD_75244 | JGI IMG/M metagenome (GOLD analysis project Ga0101943, IMG submission 75244) | Hot spring sediment bacterial and archeal communities from British Columbia, Canada, to study Microbial Dark Matter (Phase II) - Dewar... ... | reverse complement strand
CGGTTCGTTCCGCTGCCCAATGATCCAGCCACTGCCCAGGAGTTCGCCTGCGACCTGCATTACAAGGATGAAGCGAAAGGCTCCCAGGCGATCTCAATTCGCGCCACGAAGATGCAGGATTTCGACAGGCAGCTCGAACAACACCTCCGCAAAGTGCCCCTCCCCCGCAAGACTCCCAAAGTCGTGGTCTTCCAATCTCCTTATCCAGGGGAAAACGTACTGCGGCGTATCCGGGAGAAGATCACGGCCCATCTGCCCCGTGCCACCGTGGAGGTCCAATCACTCCCCGAAGCTGATGCGAAGAAATGATGGAGGGACTTCGGATGAAGCCGAAGCAGTCGCTCAACATCGGCGTTTATGGCTGTATCCGGGCCGGTAAGACGCACTTCCTTTACCAGCTCCTCTGCTATTGGCAGCAGAAGCAGCGGCTTGTTCATCTTTCGGACAGAGTTGAGAAGTTCCTGAAGACCGTCCGAGGCGAAATCGAAAAATACAAAGGCTCGCAGCCCACAATGGTCAACTGGGGCGAAATCCCGGTGCAAGTCCGCCGAGGGGACAGCCAACCCGACTGGGACCTCACATTCCGCGATCTCACCGGCGAACGGCTCGAAAAGGGAGTGGATAAGCTCGATTCCTCAGACCGCGATAACCTGATCCAGGAGCAGGTCCGCCAATGTGACGCCTTCCTCTTCTTCTTCAATCCGGTCCATCCAGAACACCAAAAAGACCTCGATGGGTATTACCAAAGGGAGTCCCAGCGGGCGGAAAGGTTCATCGAATACGTCCTGAAGGAACGCCAGAACCAGCATCTGCCCACCGTCTTCGTGCTGACCTGCAAGGATCTGTGGCAGGAGCAACCCGCCATCTACGTGAGAATCCACCGTTGGATCGAGGGGGTTCACCGCAAGCTCCAGCAGTTGTACGACCATCATTTGCGTGGCCACTATCCGCCAGAGTTTGTCGAGCGGCAAGGTGTTTTCCTGGAAGTGTGTTCCACGGGCCGCAGTCCCCAGGATGATCAGGAGCTGGAGAAAGTTGTCGAGCGCCTCGCCGATCTGGTGCACCGCTCGCGCCGCCAGCGCCAGCACACCCGCCGCAGGGCACTGATGGCTCTGGTCGCGGGTCTTACCGCTATCGTTGGCTTTGGGGGCTTAGGCTGGTGGTTGGCCAAGAGGGAACCACCCCCCCCGCCGCTTCCTATCGAGGAACGCCTCCGCGAGCTGGAAGCGCTGCTGAAGACTCATCCGCCGGCAGCACGTCTCCCCTCCGTCGAAGAGGCCGAGAAGATCAACAAGCATCTTACCTGGCTGGTCCCGAAACTGGATCCCAACGCGGGCGGTGCCGCGGATGTCCACGAATCGACCCGCCAACAGATGCGTGAACTTTTGGAGCGCGCCAGCCAGCTTATCCTGGAAAAAGCCAACAAAGCGGACCCCACCCCGGAGACGCTCGCGGTCCTGGCCGCCTACCTCAAGAAGCTGCCGGATGCCAGCGCGGTGTCCCCCCCACTGGCTCAAGCCCAGCAGCGCTACTGGGAGTTGCAGCGCACCGCCTGCCTCCAGCAGCTCGCCGACATCATCCGCCGACGGCAGGAGGTCGCCTCTCCGCCCCTCGATACCCTTGGAGAACTCACCAACAAACTGCGGGAGATGGAACGCCAGAGCCGCCAAGATGAGGTCTTCGGCCCGCAAGCGCACCGTCGCGTGCGGGACCAGATCCAGACTGCCGCCACCTTCTGCGAAGATCGCCTCAAGCAGAAGGACTACACCGTGGACTTCCGCGTGACCTCGGCCCACTATGTCCTGAAAGAGGAAGAGGAAGTGACCTGGAGAGGCCTAAACTTTGCATCCCCCGGATATCCTTTCATACCACCCCCTTACGGCCTCGTGCCCAAAGCCGAAGGTCCCGGCAAAATCCCGTGCGCCACCATCCAGCCCTCCTATCCCCTCCGCATCGGCTTAGGCACACCGGTCGAGTGTGCTCTGTACATCTGGGAGGCCTCCGAGCAACAGTGGCGAATGTGGCACAAGTTCAACTTGACTACCGAGCCAGGTCCTTATGCTCCTTTAGGCATGCCTCTGCATCCCGCGGATGGGGAGAAACGAGAAATCTCCCTCCGTTGGCAGGACCATGAAGTGAACCTGGAGTTTTTCAACTTCCAGCCGATTCCCGCTTTGATTCGTGAGGCCGTGGCGCTGGCCAAGAAGGAGAAGAAGTCATGACTGCTCCCGCTACTTCTGGCTCCCTCACGCCCCAAAACTCCCAGAGCGATATCCAGCCGGTGTATACCTTTCGGATCGAACGGCGTCCCGGCGAGGGTTACACTGTGGTTTCCTCAGAAGGCCAGGACGCGGAACGCCAGAAACAAACCGCTCTGAAACTGCTCGACGCTATTGGTCAGCCGGACCCCAAAGGACCGCAGCAGTATGAACGCCTCGTGCAGCATGCAGAATACTGTGTGCGTGTTTCCGTCCAGCTTCAGCCGGATGGTACCGCCCAGATTCGGCAAAAGTGGTTCTCGATGATTCCCTCGGCTGCGCACCCTGGCTCCTGGCGTAGGGTCGCCCAGGCTCTCCTCCTCTGCTTCCTCCTCGGCGCCGGGGCTGGAGCCTGGGCCGGCTATTCCTTGGGCAAACAGTCTCCTCCCCCCCCGACAACGGCTCAGAAACCAGAGAAAAAGAACGAAACGGGAAAGCAACCTCCCCCGCCCCCAGACGAAACCCTCAAGACCCTCCGCGACAGTTTGGTCCGCAACCAGGAAGTGCTCCAGACCCTGAAACAGTTCCTGTCCCAGGAAGGACTTGCTGCCCCCAAGGAGGGCGCCAGCGAGAAGAAGCGATCCATCAAGGTGTTGGTGGACCTGGACCCACTGCCCCCCGGCATCCGAGAATCCCTCACCCTCAATAACCAGCAAGTCCGGCAGTTGCTCGATTTGCTCCAGGAGTTGCTCGATGCACTCCAAAGTTTAGAAAAACTTAACAATCCGGGAAGCGCCAAAACTCAGAGTTCTTCGGGTTCCGGGAAGCGGTGAATGGGTCGTTCTGGTCCTAGCTCAGGAGTTTCTAATGTCCAAACTGCGTGCTCTCGTGCTGCTACTGGCTCTGTGTTGGACCCTCGGCACTCTCGGCTGTAGCGGCGGGACTGAAAGGATATCGCCGAAGGAGATCGAGCTAACGAATCTGAAGGCCGAGCCAACTAAAGCGCCGCCTACCCCACCGGCGAAATAAAGTAAAGAGTTGGCAAAGTCCGGGGGGGTAGGCGTTTTTCCCCGTTGAGAAGCGGACCTGCACGGCGCAGGGATCGCCCCCTGGCTCCGCCTGGCTCGTGTCGTTCCCCCTTCCCGCTCCGGGGCTTTCCACTTTTCCGCTCCGGCGTTTCGGCCCCCTCGGCAAAGGCTGGCGGAATTGTCGCATCTGCGCGGTGCCCACGTCCGCTCCGCCGTCATTTTGGCCAAGTTCTCTTCGTCTGTGGCCTCGTGTGAAGTATCCTCCTCATGAGCCGTGGTCCGCGCCGATGGCCTGGGGGGCAGTCGTGGCCGCAGACGGTCGGCGGGGATCAGGGAGCGGTCGTTGCGACACTGAGGGGACACGCAGGCAGCCAGGTTGGTGCGATTTCCGAGGGCAGAGTTATGACTCCAGGTTCGATTGTGCGCTTCCGCAACCGGGATTGGGTCCTCGTGCCGAGCGATGTGGGGGAGCCATTGCTGTGGCTCCGTCCCTTAGCAGGCACGACGGAGGACATCGTGGCCGTGGATCGGCGGCTCTGCGACCTGCTGGGATACACCATGTGGAGGAGGATCTGAAGGACATCCACCGTCCGCAGGGAGAGATCGTCGATCCGCTCGACCCGGAGGGCTACGCGTGCCGTTGCGCGGCCAGCACCTTCCCCGGCGAGACCTTCCGCGTGCTCAAGGAGAAAGAACTGCGGCAATTCGGCGCATACCGAACTCGCCGCCTGGTGCTCGAGGCGTGGAACAGGTTAAAATGACAGGCATGGCCGAGATTCCCTCCCTGCCGCCGATTCCCAGACGCCTGCGCCGCGAACCTCTCATCGAGGCCATCTGGCAGGCGGTTTTCGAGAAGCTCCCGGTTCCGGGGGACTTTCTCGCCGGGATTCTCTACGCCGAGCTGGGCCAGGGCCGCCAGGATTGGCAGTCCCAGCGTTTGCCCACCGCCGACATTCCCGCCGCCGTGGCCGAGCAGAATCCTCACCTGCGCTATGCGGCGAAGTATCGGATCGAGGTCCCCGGCGAGCCGGTCTTGTATCAAGTGGGCGACCGGATCGTGTCGGTGCACTGTCTGCGTCCCTATATAGGTGGTCCGCCTTTCGGGAGAAAATTGGGAGAGTGCAGGAGGCGTTGGCCAAAACCGGCTCGATTCCCGGCCCCGCGCGGCATATCCTGCGCTACCTGGATTTCGTGCCGCTGAAGGAGATGCCGGACCTGAGCGGCTTACAGGTGCAGCTGGCGATTGGCCAGCAGGTGATTCGGGACGAGCCGCTGGAGTTGCGGGTGGAGCTGGCCTATCAGGGGTATCTGCACACGCTGCGGGTGGTGACGCAGGCGCGGGTCCGCCTGGGGGAGGGAACGGACAAGCAGGAAGGCACAGTGGTGGACCTGGAGACGCGGGCGGATTGCTCGCAGGACTGGTCACGGATTGCCGAGCAGTTGGACGGGATGCACCAGGCGTCCAAAGCGTTGTTTTTCCAGCAGCTTTTCCAGCCCGAAATGATCGCCCGCTGGGAGCCGGAGTATTGAGGGAGGGTAAGTCAACATGCGAGCCGTCATCGAGGTCGAGTCCCACTTGTGTCATCACGCTGAGGCCGTGAACGTGGAGGCCACGGAGGAGCCGAGGGCGACCCCACCTCGTCAGGTGCCGCAATCTGTTCTCTGGCAATGGAGCGGGCGCAAGCTGCGACCTCTTCAGCCCGTGGCGAAAACGATCGGTGAGAAAACCGTCAGCGAGATGATTATTGAGGACCGGCGGTGATTGTCTATTTTGATGCCAGCGCCCTGGTCAAGCGTTACGTCGAAGAGGAAGGCTCCGCCTTGGTGCGGGATTTGTTGACTTCGGAACCCATAGCAGCCACGTCAGTCATTTCCCTTTTGGAACTGCCGAACGTCCGTCTGCGCCGCCGGGAGCGGATTACCTGCAACGAGGAAGAACGCCTCCGCGAAGGGTACGAACTCCAGGTGACCTATCGCTTCGCACCGCCCGAATCCGGCCAGCGCCTGAGGGAAGCCGACGTGGTCGCCGGTGGTCAGCCCCTGCTGCGGTTGCTCTACGCTCCCGCCGCCACCATCGCTTACATCAACCACGGCTGGAAATACGAGTGCCGGCCCCAGGGATTCCTCATCGATCTGGATTCAGGAGAACTCTTGACAGACAGCGCAGTGGAAACCCCCCGGCCTGCCTCGGCCTCAGAAGCCACGCCTCCGGAATCGCTGCGGCTGTGGGTCTGGGAAACTCAGGATTTGCTCCTCGTGCGGTTCCTCAACCCAGAACTCCGCGAGAATGACGTGGTGCAGACCAGTCTCCAGTACGCCCTCCAGCGGGGGATCGAGCAGACCTTTCAACTGGAGGAAAGGGAGCTTGGCGTGGCACGCTTGGGGGAAGGCCCGTGGAAGTCTCTGCTGTTTTACGAAGCCGCCGAAGGAAGCTTAGGAGTTCTGCGGCGCCTCATGGACGAACCATCTGCCCTGTCCGAGGTCGCCCAGTCGGCCCTGGCCATCTGCCACTACAACCCCGACGGCACCGAGCAAGCCCGCGCCTGCCAACAGGCCTGCTACGAATGCCTGCTGAGCTACACGAACCAGTTGGAAGCGAACCTCCTGAACCGCCAAGCAATCCGCGACTTGCTCCAGCAACTCACCGCCTGCCAGGTGCAGCCGCGCCTCAGTTCTCACCGCTCCGAGGAACGCCGCAGTTACGAGGAGCACCTGGCCTACCTCCGCGCCCGGACCCAGTCCGCCTTGGAACGGAATTTCCTGGAATTCCTGGAGCAGCACGGGTATCGGCTCCCCGCTGACGCCCAGAAGTCCCTCGCGGAACCTCGCTGCATCGCCGATTTCTTCTACCAGCCTAACGTGCTCGTCTTTTGCGACGGCCCGCCTCACGACACCTCCCACCAGCGCCGCATCGACGAGCAGCAACGCCGCGAACTGGTCGCCTGCGGCTATCGGGTGGTGGTCATCCGCTGGGACCAGGATTTCCACCAGCAAGTCCGCGCCTATCCGGAGATTTTCGGCCTGAGCCGCACGGCTCGCCCTGGAAGCTGAGAGCCGCTCGAAGTCCCTGGACTTCTGCCTCATTCCGAAAGCGGTGGAGGCCAACCCGGCCACCCCCTCTCCCACCGATTCCGCCCGGCATTCCATCCCGAAGAACCGAATCGGAAAGAAAACCCTCGCTGCGCCCCCTCTGGGAAAGGCAGCAAGTCAGGTCCTCTTGAGCGGCGTCCTCCTGACCGGCGTCCTCCAGAGAGGAACCAGGTGCTGGAGCGCGACGGGAGGCCATCGGCCTCTCAGCTTCAGGGCCGCAGGACAACCTGAGGGATGGGACGTGGGACATTCACAGGCACGAGCGAGAGCTAACGGTGCCAATGAGGAGGCTCAGTCGCGTCATCCGATGGCCTTCTTGCGGCCCTCTTCAACGGCCTCGTTGGCCACCGGGAGCACCGCGCGTTTGGCCACCCGATGGATCAGGTTTGTCCCAGCGGTACTCGGGAGAGTTCGGATTGTTGTTCGTGGGATAAACTTCGATTTCGGAACCTTCGGCGGGTAGCGGTGTCGGAGGCGTACCATACTTGAGCAGCCCCCGTTTCTTGCCTTCCTCCTGCACCCAGAACGCATTTTTCAGCTTGTCATGCGGACCCAGGAATTTGACGCGCACAGAAGTCGGACCAGTTGGGGGTTGGGAAGGAGCAGCAACTCCTCGAGGAGAGGACGCACTCCCCGTGGGACCGGAGGGGGGCGACAACTGAGACCGTCTTCGCAAGTCGTCGCCGAAGTCACGGAGGAATTCTTCCAGGAACGTCCGGCTGGTGTTGAGGTCGGGCAGGTGCGCTGCCGGGAAGGCAACCACGCGGACCACCCAGCCGCTGTCACGGCGTTCGATGTGGATGTGGACGGGCGAGGCATGGCGGCTATTTGGGGTCACCGGCGGTGTGGGGTTGAACCTGCCTTGCACCGGAGGACCAAGGCGTCGTGGCATGCCCAAGGCTAACTTTTGCCGGTTGTGTTTGTACTTCTTGGCAAATGTCTGGTAAGCAAACCCCACCTGGTCTAGCACGTTCCAGATATTCGGCCAGGAAAAAGCCACCTCCACAGGTCCAAGTACCTGCTGCCAAGACGGCGATTCAGCGCGAGCCGCTTGAAAGGTATTCGGCAATCCCAATCCTTGACGCAATTGCTCGGCGCTGCGTTGGCAATTTTCGCGGGTGTAGTTTGTCAGGGAATCTGCAGCGAGGGAGCCGAAGCCTTTGCGGGCCTTGGAGCCGACGCCGCCGAAGTGGCATAGCAGCCAGAGGGCAGCCTTCGCTTGTTCCAGGGCTTGCTCTGCGGTGATTTGCCGGCCCTGTCGGGCTTTCGCGGGATCGCTAGCATCCTGGCGATTGGCAAAGTAGCGGGTCGGGCGAGCCACCAGCCGCAAGCGCCAGCGTGCTCCGGGTTCGAGGTAGTGGCGCTGCTTCCTCTGCCCTTTGCTTGTTTCATCCATGCCATAGGAGGCGTACCACAACCCCTGCGTGACCTTCCGAGGGTCCTCTCCAGGAATGCCGTGATGTGATCGCTTCTGCTCATCCTTGAAATTGGCTTTGCTTCGCTTGTCATACGGCTGAGGTGAAACGTCCCCCATCGGCTCAAGCAGAATTCGCACGGCTCCGCTGCTGTTGGTATCGCCCCAGATGGCGGCTTCGAGTGCCCGGAGTGTTTTCACGTCAAGAAAGCCGGCGTGCATCGTCCGCCACCACCAGCGCAGGAGTCCGCGCAGGGTGGCCGGCCGCAGGTCGCAATCCTCGGCTTGCTGATTGGCTCCAGCGAGGAAGGCGGGTGTGACCAGTTCCAGTGTGGTTTCAAAAGTCAAACGCCTTTGGCTTGGCGGCGGCGGAGCGCTCCCTTCGGCGGGTCTGAAGGCGCCGTAGCCGGTGGCGGTCTTCGCACCGGCGCCGAGATGGCACAGAGCGCCCAGGAGCCAGTCGCGGGCCAGTTCCACCAACCGATCGGGCACATCCCTGTGGCGCTTCGCCAGAGGAAAAGTGAACGTGACACCTGGCGGCACCGCCAGGAAGTAGACCGGCACCGGGTTCTCCCAGTCGCCCGGTGGATGAGCGTTGTCATTCGGCTCGGCCTGGTAGTACTCCGGGTGGTGATTGTTGACAATGTCCACGATCAGTTTGGGCCAGGATTCCGGCCAGGCGTCGTGGAAGATGATGTTGCCGGAAGATGCCGAGATTTCGGGGGATTTGGGATCGTGGTCATCCTGGCGGCGCACTTCGGCGGGATGGTTGGGATCATGGATCTGTTGGCGGCGATCGGGGTGGGGCGCCCAGCCGAAGACGTCCTCGATGTCTCTCCAGGCTTGCTTCTGGTCCGATTGTGCCGGAAGCCAAATGGTCTCGGCATAGGCGCGGGCCATGCCCTTCAGTCCGCTGCCGGGGAGATAGGCGAAGCCGTAGAGCGGATGCAGGCAGATGCCGGCGTTTTCCAGGGCCGAGGCACGGGCCAGATGCAGCGCCAGCGGGCTGGTGGTGGTTGCTCGGAAAGCGGTGTAACCCGGCAACGTGTTCCCAAGCGACCGGCGCCGTGCGGCTAGATCGTTCAGCAAGCCGGAGTCGCCGGACGTGCGGCAGACGTGATCCAAAGCCTGTTTCTGAGCCATCTGGTTGCCCGGAATGCTGAACTTGTCGAGTTGCAAACCGGGATGTCGCTGGGCGTCGGGTACCCGACTGAGAAGTTGGACCGTACTTTGAGGAAGGATTAATCCGTTCATGATTCCTCTCCTTCCGTCAGTCCCTCGGCCTCGGCGAAGCGGTTGAGCCAGACGAGATACGCTAGCACCTCATCGGTCGCCCGGCGGAGAAAGTCGGAGTTGCCCTGGATGATCCGCTCCAGAAGGTCGTCCGGTTCACCCTTTCGAGGCGGGATGCGCGTCTTTATCCAGTCGCTCAGTTCGGCGAGCAGCCCCGGCGCGTAGTCTTTCGCCTTCAGGAATGCCAGGGCCTGTCCCAGGCCGGCGGCCAGAATGCGCGTCGGCAGCTTTTTGACCTGCCCGCCGAACTTCTTGGGGTCCTGCCTCTCATGCTGGTCTTGCTTCTGCTTGGCTCGCTGGACCGCATTCCAGGCATGGTTGGCTCGGCGCTGGTCGAGCGTTTGCGCGGAATCATTCGTTGTTTCTGCCATGGCGCACTCTCCTTATCCGTTGATGTCAAGCCGCACGGCACACAGCCCTTTGCCGATCGTCTCATCTCCGCCGATTTGCAGCACAGACGGCATGTTGTCACGCAGGTACTGGAGGATTTGCTGGGCGCTCCTGTTGTGCCCATCCCGGCGGCTGGAGCTGGCCAGCACGACGGAGTAAAAGAGCGTCTCGGCGGGCAGGAATTCTTCGTAAAAGAGTGCTCCGGATTTGACTGTCTTGCGTTCGTAATCCAAGCCGACGCGGGCGACGATCTCAGTGGCATGTCGGGCAAAGTGGGTGAAGTCATCGTTATGCAAAACGACGAGGTGGCTCTGCAATCGTTTTTGCGTCGCATCATCCGCTACCGCGTGTTGCGACAGCCAGGCAGCAAATGCATCAGCATCGCCCGTTCGCTTGAACTCGAATTCTTCCAGGACCAGCTTATCGCCGTCGATGAGCAATGGGCTGTTTTGCTGGCACAGTGCCCACTCTTTCTTGTCCTCGGACGGCCACTCAGCAGAGAGATTCAGCGCGTTGCCGTTCGGCAGCGCTAGCTTCAAGTCCCGTTTGAGGCGTTCCAGCACAGCCCGGCAGGTGACCCAGGCAAAGACCCCCTTGAGCGAGCGGACCGGGAAGGCCAGGATGCGGGCGTCCGTCAGGCTGAGAGCGCCGGCGTGTTTGTCCGCTTCGGCAGTCTCTGGACCGAAGGCTGCGAACAAGTCGGCATTGTTTCCTCCCCGCCTTCGACAGGCGTCCCGGAGGATGCCCTTGAGGGTCGAGCCGGGGATGATGGGCCATTGGGTGTGGCGTTCGCGCTGCACGGGCAGGTCCACGGTGCCCAGGGCCGTACCTGATCCCGGATGCAAGCCGGTCTGAGCATGGATGAACAGCAAGGCACCCGCTTGATGGTCTGTTTGTGTCGAAGAGTTGGTTGTCGCTTCACTCATGGGTTCCAAACTCCTGTCAGGTAGCAGCCCCAGCCGAGTTGGTGATCCTCATCGCTTTCGGCCAGGCTCTGCGGCCAAGGGTTGGGGACAGATTCCAGGAAATACACACTGCCAGCGGGGACGGCGAAGCGGGTCGGTTTGGGTCCGCCACGGGCCAGGTCCCAGCCGGAGAAGGCGAGCGAACCGGGCACTGCCGCTGCTACCAGGCAGCCGTTCAAAGCCTGGGGTTTCCAGCCGGCCTGGAAGGGACAGGGCGTTGTCAGCAGCACGAGCGGTTTCTGCTTCTCGCCCTGGGGTCGTTGATTTGGCCAGGCAAAAGACTGAGGCAAGGAGTGCACCTTCACCTGTTTCCCCTCGCCGCCGAGTGGCAAATGGGTGATGTTGCGGAGCAGTTCTGGGTCGGCAATCTCGGCTGGCAGGACGACCTCCACGTAGAGAAACACATCCTGCTTCAAGGCGAGAAAACTCAGGCTGTAAATTTGCGACTCGGCGGCAGTCAAGCGGTCAGGGTGGATGCCGATCCCTGTGCGGTGGTCGAAGGCGAACAACTTGCTTGCGGGAACCACCGCCTCAGCGGCCACCTCCTCGCCCCGCAGGAACTGCTCCAGACCGGCTGGTGTGAGGTATCCCTCTGCTGGCTCCGTGACGGCCAGCTCCTTGAGCCACAGCGGACGTAGGCCTTGCTGATCCTGCGGGGGGAACCAGCCGGGAAGCTGCCCGTCAGGCAGGGGATGGAGCCGTCGCAGTCTGTCCACCGATCCTTTTTTGGGCTTGTGCAGGATCGCCGGCGCAGGGACGAGTACCTCGTATTTCTCATGTTTCTCTTGTTCCTCTTTTTCCTGATTGAGCCAGCGGGCCAGCCACGGTCCGCGCACGACAACCTGGCCGATCCAGTGGTGATCTGGTTGACAGGTTTGTTTTACCCCCTCGGCAAACGACCGACCTTCCCCGAGGGCGTGTCGGAGACGGGCGAAGTCGCACCTCGCCTCTTGTAACAGTGCCCGGCGGATGGCGCCGGCGACCGTCTGCGGTAAAGGCAAGCCGCTTACGATCTGCTCCGTACCGACACGGAACGGCCGGCCGTCGCGGAAAAAAAGCACGTCGAGCGGTTCCAGACCGAGAGCTACGGTGGTGGCCATGCTCATTCGTCCCTCCCGCGTGCCAGGAAGGAAGCGGACTGGCACAGAGTGAGAAAGTTCTCCAGCGCCTCCCCCGGTGAGGCAAAGCGGCGCCGGCTCGCTCCGTTCACCTCAACCGCTGAATCGCGCAACTGTTGGAACGTTTTGAGCAACTGATCCGGGGGAATGAGCCGAGGCGTGGGTTGCTCCGCGCGCTGGAGCTGCCGCCGCATCTCGGCCTGGATCGCTTCCGGGGGCAGAGCCGTCAGTGTCTGCCGTTCGGCATAGAGATGGTAAGCCCAGCGATCGGAAGTCCCCTGCCAGAAGGCATTTACCCAATCCTGGACCCTCTCCACAAAAGTCCAGGGGCAGACGGCGGTGGTGTGCTCCCCGGACCGACGGCGGACGGTGATCGCCAGAGCATCCCGGCCCGCTTCCTTGGCCTGGTGTTCCGCAGCGCGGGCATCTTGCAACGCCAGCCGCAGGTTATCCGTGGCATGCACGAGGACGATCCCGCCGGAAAGCGTCGCCCGCGATCCCATCATCAGGTATTCCCGGCCATTGTGGGTGTACCAGTCTGAGGTGTAGATCTGCTGGAGTTTCCGGACGCAGGCCAGCACTGTGCTCACCGGCAGCAATGCCAGCGTGTCGTCACCGCCAGAGTAAATGACGGTGCCGTGATGTTCCGCGACGACATCGGGAACCACATGCAGGGCGAAGTTGGTCAGAGCCGTGCTGATGGCCGCATGCAACGCCGGACCGACCGGACGCTTGGCATCGAGACCAGCTTTCGTGTGCGCTCCCAGCCCTTCGTAATAGCGCACCAGATCGGGGTGCATCACCTCGCGGACCTTCGGTGAGTTTTCGCCGCGGAGCCAGCCGCCGAGATTGTCACCGTCGAGTTTGAGGATGGCGTAATAGATCGGGGGCCAGGCATGCGCCTCGCGTGCCTGCTTGATCCGGTTGATCACAGCCGGTGGACACCTCGGTTCATCGGGATCGTCTTGCTCGCCATGCCAATGCAACCATTGACCGTTCCAATCGCCGTATTTCCGCCGGACTTCCACCGGATCGATCTGTGCTCTGACCAGCCACTCAGCCGCAGCGACGGTCCAGGTATCCGGGAAGCGCAGATCGTCGGGCGAAATCTGCAACTCTTTGGCCAGCAGGGCCGGTCCCGCAAAGCGCTTCATCAGGGCCACAGCACACAGACCCTCGCGCGGACGGATGCGCACACCGTGGATGTTTACCTTCTCAGCAGCCATGTCCCAGAATTGCCGAGACGCGGACAAATCATCCGGCCCCATCTGCTCGAAGCTGCCTAGCAGCGTGCATTTTTGCGGGAAGCGTTCACCGGGAGTGATGGCTGGGTTCGGCGGTACATGACGAATCGTGCGATGCGCAGCAAGCGAGCGCTGGACCAATTCCACCTGATATTGCCAACGGCCGGCATGGTCCTGAGGGTAACCCGGTTGCTGATTCGGCGGAATGGCGCGGGCCAGGTTACGGACCGCCTCAGCCTCCGGGAAAGCCTCTGCGAAGCTGCTTTGGCCCGCGAGCAAATCGGCCAGTCGGGTATCGACTTCCTCGGCCGAACCGCCCAGGGGCACCACTGCGGCAGCGAAGCTGAAGTAATTCTCGACCTGGTATTGCCAGCGTTTATCCCAGTCTGCACACAAACTGCTCAGCGGTTGGTCCAGGACACCGTGCACGGCGTCCGCCAGCTCTCGCACCGCCTCTTTGGCCGCCTGCTGACATTCGATTGCTAATGCTTTGGCCTTAGCCCCGTTGGCTCCCCACGGCACCAAGGCCAGGAAGCGATGGGGCAGCGACGGCGCCCGGCGCTGCTTGACCCCCGGTAATGGTACCTTGCTTTCCCCGAGCAACTTCGGTTGCCGCAGCCAGAGGTCCACCAGCGGGATGCCGCGCAGAGCGGGGTAGATGAACGCTGTCGGGCCGAACTGTTCCAGGATGGGCCGCATGGCCCGGAAGGCGAGCCAGGACAGGATCATACTCCCGGACCAGAGATCGCGGACCGTTCGCGCCGCCTCGATGAAGCGCTGCACCGGTCCCAGGGCGAAGGCAAGCAAAGCCCCTCCGCCCTCTTCACTTAATGCCGCTTTGAATGCCGCTGTGATGTCCAGATGATTCCAGGTGGTGTGATCGGGAGTGCGCGTGTCGGCCGGCAACAGGGCCAGACACTCGTGGACATTAGCAGCCAAGGCATCCGGCCATAGTCGCCAGATTGCTAGGAAGCGATTGCGTGCTTGGACTTCTCGCTCTCCGGGCAAGTTTGCAATGACAGTCTGAAGCTGATTCTGCTCGTTTTGTGTCAGTTGACTGCTCAGCTCAGGAACATTCAGCCATCTTTGGTATGCAGACAGAGGATGCACAATCAGCAAGCAACCGTTTTTTGGCCCTACAGTCCGTTCTCCCCCCTCTCCGGCGGTCGGCATGGGAAAGCGTTCGATGAGTGATGCCAGTGGGTCAGCAGACGTAACGGTTTCTTCCAACATCCTCTTGCTAATGTGATCGCCAACCGCAATTTTTGCATTGTCGCGAGCACGGGGCACATGCCCCCGAATCGCCAGCGCCTTGTCCGGCGGGTCGTGCAAATAGGCCAGCAATACTGCATCCCAATCAGCACTCACCTGTCAGCCTCCAGTACGTTGCGTCACTGGGTCCCTTGTGTCACCGGGTCCAGTCGTTCCTTTTCCTCATGCCTAATTTACCTTGCCTCCCGTGGAATCGTGACAACAAATTTTGCCTCCGCGTCAGGGAAGCATCTTCGGTTTTGGAAGCGATTTCAAGCCAGTATTGGTACAATTGAAACATATGAACACTTGGATAATAATCCCTCACACAGATTGGGATATTCCTAATCAAGCCCAGGATACCATTTCGGGGGATAGAACCCAATGTCGGTAGCCGCCAAGAGTCGGAGAGGAGCATGACCCACTCCTGAATGGCCGTAGCTGGACGTAGACGTGGGGATAGGGGGGACAGGACGCAGACCCGGGAGCTAGAAGAGAAGTTTGCCAGTTCCACCCGTTTGTGTACTCATGTCCACGGGAGTGTATCGGAATCGAAATTACCTCAAAAACATCGGGGAAAATGGCAATTTTACCCCCAGGCGGCGCACTAGGCGGCGCACTCCAATGCAACTCACATCTGACTAATCCAATTCCACCTACTCTAGAGCATGCTATGGATATAGATAACCTACCGCCGGACCTTTCTGCTCTAGTCCAGGCTTGGCCGACGTTAGGCAGTGAAGTCCGCGGCTTACTGCGGGCACTGTTTGCGGCCCTCGGACGGTCCGAGGGCTGCTCAGCCAGCCGTGAGGAGAAGGAGGGATGACCTGCTTCGTTCGGGACAGCAACGGCAGCTACCAAATCCCCGCAGGAAACGTCTGGGGATTCGCCCTGGTGGCTGACGACGGCCTGACCTTGCCCGGCGGCTTCGGCAGCGGAGCGGAAAGCGGGCAGTACGTGGAAGCTGAGGAAGTAAGGGAACAGTTTGAGTGGCCGACAGATGTGTATCCGGTGGAGTGATGCCGCACCACGCCAAACGAAGGATACGCGTCGACAGTCGACGAAAATCCCCACTCCACTCGTAACTTCCACAATTCCAGAGTGTTACGTCGAAGAATTTCGTCGACACAAATGATTTTCGTCGGCAGCCCCTCCCCCAAGTAGCAGGTGAGTTCCGCTGGGAGCATCCTGGCCATTGCTCAAGAGCATCCGCCCCGGCATCAGGAGCACTCCGGTAGGTCCGCTCCTGGCGGCGGCTCCCAATGGCTCCAAACCGGACTGCTCACCTCATCGCGCGGTTCCACCGTCCAGAGGCAGCAGCGTCCCCTCGACCTCCCCGTAGAGCCGATCCACCTCCCCTTGCAGTTCGAGAGTGCGGGCGATAGCGGTCACCAGACGACAGTACGTGCGAATCTCGTGCACATCCAGTGTCCGCTCCTGGCGATCCTTCAGCCACTTTTCGCACACCTGATAGCCCCCGATGGTGTACTCCCACACCTCCCGCGGTACCGAGGCGAAATACTGGGTCGTGTTGACGTAGACCCTCTGCCCCTCGGCTTCGTAGCGAACCCCCTCGCGATTGCCTCTGCCGACCCGATTGTCCCCGGAACCCTCGAAGCGGGCCAGGGGCGACTCCAGTTCCCGCGAGCGGAGCAGGTGCAAGTCCACCAGTCGCTGGCCGAGTTCCGCCAGAGCTGTCAGGGTCTCCCATTGCTGGGGAAAGGGTATCCGCGGGAAGTCCAACCGCAGGAACTCGGCATACCTCTCGCGATAGGACGGGGCATGCAGGATGGCATAGATGTAGGCAAAAACCTGCTCCGGTGTGGGCGTTTGGCCGTAAGCTTTGCGTAATGATTCTACCAACTTTGGTTTGATATTCGACTCTCGTTTCTGTGGTTTTTGACCTCCGAACAAATCTTGAGGTTTTGCTTCAGAATAGAGGTAAAGAGGAAAGACAAATCCATTGTTTGAAGTTTTGGGAGACATGCATATAACTTCAACGATGTGTTGGCTAACCTGGACATGTCTAAAAGTTTCTCCCTTCGTAAGACGTGATGTAATCAACGCCACGTTTTCCCCGGCTAGCATGTGGCGCATCACTTCGGGACGGGGCATGCAGTGGAACCCCCGCGAGCGACCCGTGTAGTAGGTGTAACGTACATCGAACGGACGGTAGAGGATTGGGACTATGTTGCTCCGGCTGGGACCGGAGTCGCGGAGGTCCTGCTGAGCTAAGCTCACCTTCCAATCGCGGGCATCCTGGCCCAATTGATATGCTTGCCGTGCCAATTCGGGGTCCATCTGAGAGAAACGCTGCACGGTGTCCCAGACTTCCTCTGGGGTCCAGTGAATGGTGAGGCGGTCGCGGGCGGTGACAATCCCCACGCTGTACCTCTCAAAAATGTCGATCACCCTGGGAAAGGTGTTGTAACGCTCCAGTTCCGCTTCGTGTCGAGGGACAAATAGATAAAAGCTCGGCTGGGGTCGGATTTCCCTCCACGGGACGCTCTCCACGTCGTTGGTCTCCAGCCACCTGTACTTGTTTTCCCGTGTGCCCCACACCTCGGCATGACGGATCACGGTGTTGCTCGGTCGTTTCCCCGTCTTGATCAACAGAGCGATGGCCACCCCCTGTCGGATGTCGAAAACGTTCTCATCCGCACTACCATCGGGGCTGCGTTCCCGCTTCAGCGAGTTGCCATGCAGGTCCAGCAGGTAAATCTCATCGAATGTCTGCATGAGGCTTCGCCGCATTCCACGGAAGGTGGGATTGTCCAGATAGGAATGATTGGTGATCAGGCCTATCATCCCTCGCCCCGCCTGTTCGATTTTCCACTGGGCCAAGCGGAAAAACTTGACGTAATCATCTTGCAGCCACTTGGGGTTTTTCTCCCCCAGGGGCTGGCCGTCCACGCGCTTATAGGTTTCAATTTGGCGGGTGATCCAGTCGCCCCGGTTGGCCGAGTGGCCGGAATAGGGGGGATTGCCCAGGATGACCAGGATCGGTTGCTCCCGTTTGACCCGTCCGGCCAGGCGGGACTCCTCTGCTAGGGAGGACAGGCCCGGCAGGTTGCTGGCTTGCAATTCGGTCATGTCCAAGGCGTTGGTCAGGTAGAAGGGGAGGCGTTCGTCATCTTGCAAGCGGTGGCCGAGTTCTTCTAGGAAAAAGCTCATTTTCAGATGGCCGACGGCGTAGGGGGCCATCATCAGTTCGAAGGCATAGAAGTGCCGCAGGATGTGATTGCGGATAAACGCCTCCCGTGCGCCGTCGCCGTACCTTTTGACAAACTCATCCACGGCCAGTTCGGCGGCACGGGCGACAAAGGTCATGGTTCCCGCGGCGGGGTCCAGTAAGGTCACCTGGTCTGAGGCCAGTCCATCTTGCAGGCCGAAGCGGGATCGGAGCAGGCGATGGAGCGACCGCACGATGAAGGATACCACCGGGTCCGGGGTGTAGTAAACGCCTCGCCGCTCTCGCTCTTGGGGGTCGTATTCGGCTAGGAAAGTTTCGTAGAAGTGCACCACCGGATCGCTACCGCGGCCCTGGTGATAGTAGTCGGCCATCATGTGATGGACATCCGCCACGGCCAACACCTCGGCGATGTCATCGACAATCCAGACCATCTCTTCCGGCAAATCCCCTAGAGAGATAAAGCGGAATAGGTCCCGCAGGATGCCGATGGTGTGGGGGATGTGCTGGAAGGCCGCTTGTCGAGAGAAGCCGTGGGTGGCCCGCGTGCGAGCAGCAAAGAGGCCGTAGGTGATGGTTTGGGCATAGAGGTCGGCAAACTCCTCCGGCTGAAGTACGCCGATGAGGTACCTTTGGAATGCCTCATAGAAGCCGAGCAGGTGGCCCCTGCCCGCTTGGGTCTCGTCCGCCAATTGGTGACGCACGATGTCCCGCAGGAAGCGGGTCCGCTTGGCCAGTTCCCGGGCCAACTCGGCGGCGTTGGGGGCGTGTGGAACGGAAAAGCTCAGGAATTGCTCCAGGAGGTTCCAGACGGTATCGGCATTTTGCAGGGGCGGTGTTTGCCGCAGTGCTGTGAGTACAAAGGGCTGGCCCAACGTGGCGGCGGCGATGCGTTCCCCTTGACGGTAGAGGCGGAACTCCAGGAAGTTGGTCAGGATCAGGTTGGGGAAGGTGGTGCGATAGCGTTGGAGTTGCTCGCTGGCTTCGATGCGGTCGAGATTCTCTTCTGTAGGGGGTTTAGCTTCGATGTAGCCCACGATGCGGCTCGTGCCGTCCCAGACACGGAAGTCGGGGTTCCCGGCCTCGGTAGGGCGAGGCTGGATGGTGACCTGGACGTGGGGTTGGTTTGTCCTCTGGGCCGCTTGGGTGATCAGGTCGGCCAAGGCTGGGTAGAAACTCTCCTCTCGCACATCGGACTGGCGGTGGATGGCAGCCAGGCGGTTCAGATAGGATTTGAGCAGTTTTGCCTGGGTCATGGCTGATCCCGCGGGTGGGAGTGGTCCTCACACTGGGTCAAGGGGGATGTTACGAGCGGTCCACGGAGGCGGCCTGTTGCGGTCCGGGCCCGCGGTGGGTTGAACTTCCCCCCATGCCACCGGGGTGCTCCCCTCTCTCCCACTCCGTCTTTGTCTCCCCGGCCGGGGACAAGCCCTGCCTCTGCCGCGAAAACGGTATGAGAGGTCAACAGGTCAACGAAAATCTCCACTCCGTTCATAAGTCCAATGATTGCGGTTAGTTACGTCGGATGATTTTCGTGGACCGCGGGGATTTTCGTGGACCGCCCCCTTCCGGCAGCAAGCAGGGCGACAGAGCCTGCTAGTTTCCACCCATCGCTTTCCCCTCTGCCGCAGACCCACGGCTTATTTCGACCTTGCTGTTGGTACAGCACTGTTAGTCTATCATTATCGCTCATCGCCTACCACTACAATGGGCATAGGACTGGACCGGGCGGGATTGCCCCGATGTGGGAGCCAACCATGCCGAGACATCGCCGCAACATCGATGAGTTGCTCATCGCTTATCTAGCCGCGGGGAAAACCGTCCGCGAGACTGCCCGTCTTGTCGGCTGCGGGGAAGCCACAGTCCACCGCCGTCTGGCCGATCCGGCCTTCCGCCGAGCTGTCCAGCAGGCCAGGCGGGAGATGGTGGAGGCAATCCGTGGCGACATCCGCAAGGCCGCAACCCTAGCCGTCTCCACCCTGGAGGCCCTGCTCACCTCCGATGAGCCGAGTATCCGTCTCCGGGCCGCAGCGGTGCTCATGTCCAGCTTCCAGGCCCTGCATCCCGAAGCCAAAACGGAGCCGGAGGAACCGCCACCTGGGGAGCGGCAGCTCAAGATCATCTACGAGATCGTAGATGACACTGCCGACCTATCCGCTCAGGCCGCAACATCCTCTCCCCCTGATGATAAGCCCTATCGCGTCGATCCGCCCGGCAGTTGACGGCAGTGGACAGAATGGCGCATTTTCTCCCATCGTCAAGCGTCCTAGTGGTAAGCATGGAGCTGTTGAGTTTGACGATGCTGGCGCGCTGGGACAGGCGGATAGATTGACGTTGAGGCTGGTGGGATGTAGCGGCCAGGCAGTATGATAAGACTTGGGTGAGCTGCTGATCGGCCAATCGGCAGCGAGCGGTCGGCCCAAACTCCTGAGCTTCCCCTGGCAGGAGCACTTGGGCCGACCGGCCCATTTTCCAGGGGAATCTCATGACTACAGATCGGATCGAGCAACTCCGCGCGGCCAGCCAGCAATTTCCGGGAGTCTTGCAAGTCCTCATCGCAGGAAGTCGTGATGTCGCCGACCTGGAGCAGTTGCGGCGGCGCGAGTGTGGCTTGCCAGGCGAGGCGGGAACTAGCCTTGTGTTGGTGAAAGCCGTGGGATGGCAGCGGGGGGAGTTTCACGTGGCCATCTATGTCGGCACTCCCCCCGTATTTGCGGAACGCACGCCGGAACTCGTGGAGCTGGCCAAGTCACGCTGGCAGGCCCTGATTCAAGGGATTGCCTCCGACCCCTGGGAGTGGCTCGCTACTCGGCTGATGGTCCAGCCCAGTCCGCGAGGGCTGGAGTACACGGAGGCAGACTTACAGAAGCCTTGGGTTTTGGGATATGATCCCGCCGCCCCCCGTTTTCTGATCCGCTCCTCTGATCTGTTCCTCTTGGCCGCCGAGCTTCTCACAAGAGAAGCAGAGGCCAAGCAGCGTGTAGAGAAGACAGAAGAGAAGCCACCCTCCAAGGATGAGAGCAAGTTGCCGGGATCCGCTGATGCCTTCCGTCGAGCACTTAGCTATTACACCCGCGGAGTTTCAGATGAGAAACTGAAAGAAGTTGTCTCCATCCTTGCGAACAAACGGCTCACGGTCAATGAGAAGCTGGAAAAGCTAGACGACCTGAAGATGATTCTCCCCCAATCGACAGCCGCTGAGTTGGGAGAGTTGCTAGGTTGCTCCAAACAGGCCGTGGCGCAGTCGGAGTGGTGGAAAACCCACCGGAAGGGGGAGCAAGAGGAACGAGTGGCCCGCCGAGAGGAAGCACTGCGGGAGAAAGGTAGGAGTTGGGAGTGGGATCAGGATGAGTCGTAACCGTTGCTTTGTTGACGCCCAATTGACGCCCTTGCCGATTTTCAGTTTCTCTTTGCCCATCTTTTCTAGGCCAATCCTACGGGCACCTCTCTGAGAAGTTGACGGTTTTTGTTGACGCTGGGGGATTTCTGGTAGCAATTGGTGGTGCACTGCTACCAGGAGAAACCCTATGGAAAACGAATTATCGCCACTCGCTTTGAGACCTAAAGAAGCTGCCCGACTACTCGGCATCTCGGTCCGCCATCTCCGCGAGCTGACGAAGCGGGGGACAATTCCTTGCGTTCGGCCAAACCTTGGCCGTCGCTCGGCTGTCCTCTACCCTGTGGAACTTCTCCGCGAATGGCTTCGCGGAGCGGCCCAGTTCGCACCTCAGGTGGCCCCAGGCCAAGGAGGTGCAAAATGATAAGGCCTATCGATGAAATCCTCTCTCGGCTCAACGGCGTGCGACGCTGCGGAAAAGGCTGGGCCGCTCGCTGTCCGGCTCATGATGATAGGCGTGCATCACTGAGTATCAGCGAAGGTTTGGACGGACGCGTCCTGTTGCACTGTCATGCCGGTTGTTCCCTGGACATGATCCTAAGTGCTTTGAACCTGGAGGTAAAAAACTTGTTCCCCAATATAAATGGTACTCCGCGGACCGTGAAGCGGGGCGACTCAGCAAACGGCAAGCCTGATGGCGGCGGTCAGCTCTTTGATTTGCCAGATGACGCTATTTGGGCGATTCGTCAGCAGCAACGGCTTGGCCGCAAGCCCGATTGCATTTGGGAGTATAAAGACAGCGATGGCCGTCCGGTTGGATTTGTGATCCGCTGGGATTTGCAAAGCGGAAAAATCATCCGCCCCATTTCCCGCCGCGGTGCGAAGTGGGTCATTGGTGCGATGGAGCCGCCCCGTCCTCTTTACAATTTGCCAAAGTTAGCGGCGGCGAAATTAGTGCTCGTGGTGGAAGGAGAAAAGTGTGCTGACGCTGCTGCGTCATTGGGCTTTATCACCACCACCTCCGCTGGCGGCGCGTCAGCGGCGCATTTGAGCGATTGGTCCCCGCTTGCGGGGCGTGAGGTTTGGGTTTTCCCTGATAATGATGAGGCAGGTCGCCAATACGCCGAAACAGTCGCCAACATCTTGGCCAAGCTTCGACCCCCGGCGCGCGTGAAAATCGTGGAACTGCCCGGCCTGCCCGAAGGTGGAGACATCGCTGATTGGCTGCAAGAGCATGACGCCATCGAGACGGAAGGTCTTTGTCAACGGCTCGAAGCGCTGGCACAGGCCGCCGAGCCGTGGGGCGACGCAGAGCCAGAAACCAATCCGCCGCCGTCTTACAAACCCTTCCCTGTGGAGGCTTTGCCGGAGCCGATCCGTAGCTTCGTAACAGCGGGTGCGGAAGCGTTGGGGTGTGATCCGGTTTATATCGCCCTACCTGCTCTCGTGGTAGCTGCTTCTGCTATCGGCAATGCTCGCACACTCAAGCTCAAGCGAAGTTGGCAAGTCCCCGCCGTACTATGGGGCGCGATTGTGGGCGAGTCGGGAACTCTCAAATCACCCGCGCTAAATCTAGTTCTCAAGTCTGTTTATCAGCTTCAATCTCAGGCATTTGCCCGGCACGCCGATAATGTTCGTCAATATGCTGAAGACTATGAACGTTGGCAACAAGCACAAGCCGCTTGGAAAAAAGCTGGGGCACAAGGAGAACCGCCGAAAAAACCAGAGGAGCCGAAATGCCAGCGCATTGTAACATCAGATACGACTGTCGAAGCCCTCGCGGCGATTCTCATGGACAATTGCCGCGGCATTCTCTTGGCGCGCGATGAACTTTCCGGGTGGGTGAACAGCTTCAATCGCTATGCCAAAAATGGCAAAGGAGGCGATGAGTCGCATTGGCTTGCGATGTACAATGCCTCTACCCTCATTGTCGACCGGAAAACAGTTATCCCCAAAAATATTCACATCCCGCGGGCTGCTGTTTCCATCATCGGGGGAATCCAGCCCAAAATTTTGCGCCGTTGTCTTACGCCGGAGCACAGGGACTCCGGCCTAGCCGCGCGGCTCCTGTTTGCCTTCCCCCCGCGGCTACCTAAGCGGTGGCGCGAATCCGACTTGGAGCCGGAAGTCGAAGAAAGGTTTGAGATAGTACTCAAGCGATTGTACGATCTTGAGATGGATACCGATAAGAACGGTCATCCACAGCCCAAGATCGTGCACTTATCGCCGGAGGCCAAGGCTATTTGGGTGCGATTTTTCGAGACCCACGCCGTCGAGTTGGCAAAACAGGAGGATGACCTGGCCGCGGCCTACGCCAAAATTGAGGAGATTCCAGCCCGCCTGGCTCTGGTCTTTCACCACGTCCGTTGGGCAAACGGGGAAGCACTTAGCCCGTGGCATATCGACGCCCAGAGTTTTCAGGCAGCAATCGAAGTGGCGGAATGGTTCCGTAACGAGGTCGACCGCCTCTACCAACTGTTTGAAGAGACGCCCGATGATGAGCGGCTCCGTAAGCTAGCCGACTGGATCGCCGCCCGCGGCGGGACTGCGACGGTGCGCGAGGTCCAGATGGGGGTAAAGTCACTCCGCAGTCCCGGAGCTGCGGAGGCCGCACTCAATGAGTTGGTGGAACGCGGTTTTGGAACTTGGGAGGCGCACCAGCCTGGCCGAGGTCGCCCGGCTCGCCGCTTCCAACTCAAAAGGTTTGCGTCCACGAAAACCCCGGTCAACAAAAATGGCTCGGTCAACGAAACCGTCCGAGACGTAAAACTCAGAGATCCAAACACTTGCGATGAGGAGCGGCCATTTTTGTTGACTGTTGACCGAAGTACTGTTTCCCAAACACCTCCGTCCCAAGCCGCCAGTGACAAGGGGGAGGCAGAGGTGCACATCGAAGGCGACAGCATGATCTTCTGAGGACTCAACCGTGAGTGAAAAGCACATCTACGATTTGATCGTGGAATTGCGGGGCCGGGGAGTGAAGCTCGCACTCCAGGGGGACAAGGTCAAGGTCGATCCCCTCTCCGCCATTCCCCTTCATCTCTGTGAGGAAGTCAGGCGACGTAAGAGAGAGATTGTCGAGTGGCTGCAAGCGGAGATAACCGTCCGTCCCAAAGAGTGGAACGAGGCAGAGCAAGCCGTGGAGCAGTTGCAGCGAAGTTGGGACAAGCTCCGAGAGCTGATCCGCCGACGGGCGAAGTCTCTGGGCTGGCCACGAGCGAGACTGGCTCCGTGGGCGTGGGTGGGATCAGGGGAGTCGAACTGGGAAGGCTTCCTCTCTTGTCCCTCGCACTCGCCCAAGACACTTTGGGAAGCGTGGGAAGCCCTCAATGCTGAGGCCGCTTACCGGCTGCTCTATCCCGATCCCACGCTGGAGCCGGTCGGACCTTGATCGGGGACGTGGGAGAAAGTAACGTGAGACGGTGGAGGTGAACATGGCCAGTGTCATCGATGATCCCAACGGACGGCGTAGAATCCAGTTTGTTGATCCCCACAACGGCCGTCGCAAGACGATCCGCCTGGGCAAAATCGACCGGCGCACCGCAGAGCGAATTGCCCAGCATGTCGAAGCCTTGCGGTTGTCCCAAGTCAGCGGCTTGCCTGTGCCAAGAGACACGGCGGCTTGGCTAGCCGGTATCGGAGAGGCGTTGCGGGAGAAACTGGCCGCGGTGGGGCTGATCGAGTCGAGGCGCAGGTTGACGGTGGCCGAGTTTGTCACCCAGTGGCTAGCAGACAAACAGGCCGCCGGATACAAGCCAACTTCGCTCCGGGCTTGGCGGCAAACCGGACGCCTGTTGATCGAACGTTTGGGGGATCGCTCTCTTGTCAGTCTCACGCACGCGGATGGGGAAGCCTTCCGGCAGATGATGCAGGCCCACGGACTACGGCCAACGACGATTCACAAGCGGCTTGGTCATGCTCGGCAGATGCTGGAAGATGCGGTCCGCTTTGGTCATATTCCAGCTAATCCCCTGCGGTATGTCCGCCAACGAACGAGCGACCCGTCTGAGCGGCGGGTCTATGTTCCGGTGGAAGTGGTGCAGCGAGTCATTGAGTATGCCCCTGGTGTACACTGGAAGTTGCTTATTGCCCTGGCCCGCTTCGGAGGGTTGCGTATTCCTTCTGAAGCCTTTTCGCTAACGTGGGGGGATGTGAATTGGGAGCAGGGGCGGCTGACGGTTCCCTCACCGAAAACAGAGCACTGCGGTAAGCCGCATCGGGTAATCCCCTTGTTTCCCCTGCTTCGACCTTACTTGGAGGCTGCTTTTGATCAGGCGCAAGATGGGGATGTGTATATTTTCCCCCAGGAGTGGCGGCAACGTGCAATGGGAGCGGACGGCTGGGCAGGGGCTAATATGCGCACCATGCTGGCCAAGATTATCCGTAAGGCTGGGGTAGAACCGTGGCCCCGCATCTGGCACAACCTTCGGGCCAGTTGCGAATCGGACTTAGCTCAATCATTCCCGTTGGCGACGGTAGCAAAGTGGCTGGGGAATACTCCAAGTGTGGCTTTACGGCACTACGTTGATCCGACGGAGGCGGCTTTCCAGCAAGCCCTGACCTGGAACCCCGTCCACAGGAAGCCTACGTACTGTCTAGATGTTGACATTGTATCAGGCGGCGCAGAAAGCGGCGCATTGGTGGCGCAAAAAGCGGCGCAGCAAGATACGGAGGCCTGCGGCAGGGAGAGGAGGGCTTTGCCGGAAGTGATTGGTGAGGGAGATGTTATGCCGCATAGTTCCTCACCTTGCCGCATAGTGTACAATTGTCCACGGGAGTGTATCGGAATCGAACCGACTGAGGGCGTTGTTCACACCCTCCACGGGTTTTGAAGACCCGGGCCCGCACCAGCGGTGCAAACACTCCCATCGTTCCCTCCTCTACTAGTGAGTTATAAAGCGGCCTCGTCATCGTCAGCCGGTCAAGATCGGAAAGTGACAGGGCGGAAAAGTCACCGCTCAAAACACCCGACGGACCCCACCAGCCCTCAATCATTTTTGTCAGTAGATTGTCACAACGTCGCAGTGGGTAATCTTCACCAGTTCCTGGATGGTTTTTGTCCGGTGATTGTCACAACACCGAGGCGGTGCCTGCTCCCCTCCGTGGACTCACTGACGTGTCGGGAGGGATTATGGGGGAAAAGAGGATTTACAAATCGGATTTGCGGCCTATACTATACTTAGCCTTCCGAAGTAATGGCCGTGGCGTGGCGTGCTGCGGCTCAGTCCTCCCTGCCGGGACAGAAGAGTGAGTTGTCGATCTTCTGTCCGTCTCATCGCGGTGAAGGAGTGCGATCCATGCGTCATCTACGTTGGCTAGCGGCTCTGGCGGCCAGTTGGGGATGTTGGCTTCCGGCCTGGGGGCAGAACGCGGATTTTGAACGAGAGCCGATCTCGTACCGAACGGCGCCGGCGGACAATGTGGTGACAGCCCTGCAAAGCCGGTTGGATCGCGGGGAAGTCCGGTTGAAGTGGAGCGAGGAGCACGGGTATCTGCCGTCGCTGCTCGAGGCGCTGGGAGTGCCGAAAAGCTCGCAGGTGCTGGTGTTTTCCAAGACGAGCTTGCAGCGGGAGCGGATCGGCCCGAAGACGCCGCGAGCGATTTACTTCAACGATGATGTGTACATTGGATATTGCCTGGGCGGGGAGGTCATGGAGGTGTCGGCGGTGGATCCGCAGTTGGGTACAGTGTTTTACACGCTCGATCAAGTGCCGGAGGAGAAGCCGCGCTTCTTTCGGCAGCGGGACAATTGTCTGAGCTGCCATGCCTCCTCCGCGACGGGGGGCGTGCCGGGGCATCTGGTCCGCTCTGTCTTTCCCGATCGCCGGGGTCTGCCGATTCTGTCGCTGGGCAGCTACCGCACCGATCACACCAGTCCTTTGGAGGAGCGCTGGGGCGGGTGGTATGTCACAGGCCGCCACGGCCGGCTGATGCACATGGGGAACTGGATCGTGGAGAACAAACAGGAGGCGGAACTGTCGGCGAACCAGAAGGGGCAGAACATCACGGACCTGCGCCCCTTTTTCACCGTGGGGCGGTATCTGACGCCGCATAGCGACATCGTGGCGCTTCTGGTGCTGGAGCATCAGGTGGAGTGCCACAATCGGCTCACCAAGGCGCTGCTGGAGACGCGGCTGGCCCTACATTACGAGCAGACGCTGAACCGGGAGCTGGGGGAACCAGCGGGGAAACAGTGGGAAAGCGCCCGGCGGCGCATCCAGACAGCGGGAGAGCAGTTGCTGGAGTATCTACTCTTTAGTAAGCAGGCCACCTGGACGGAACCGATCCAGGGCACCTCTTCCTTCGCCGAGGAGTTTGCCGCCCGTGGTCCGTTCGATCGCCAGGGCCGCTCGCTGCGGCAATTCGATCTGAACCGCCGCCTGTTCCGCTATCCGTGCAGTTATCTGATCTACTCGCGGGCCTTCCGGGAGCTGCCGCCGGAGGTGAAAGGGTACGTCCTGCGGCGCTTGCAGGAGGTGCTCAGCGGGGCGGATACCTCGGCTCGCTTTGCCCATCTGACGGCGGCAGAGCGGCGCGCCATCCATGAGATACTCCAGGACACGCTGCCCGACTACGCCGCCCTCGCCACCACAAAGCCGAAGTGAGATGTTCCCGTGGCATAAACACCCTGACTGCCCCAAAGCCGATGGGAGCTGCGGGGTAGACACCGTGATCCCGGTTCAACAAAAGTCGATAACCGCTCGTCGAGAAAGAAGGGCTAACGGTTGGGTAACAGGCCGAGTTCCGCAAGGAGGACAGCGGAATTAGCCGTCACCGATAGGTCTAGGCAATGCCGGTGCCTTTGCAGGGGAGTTCGTTTCTACGCCTAGACCGTCACGGATAGACCCTTCAGTAAGAAAAATGAGAGAATCTAATGGAAAGACCAATAGCAGCAATTGGTCAAAGCATTTTCGTTAATTTTGAATATTCAGCCTAACATAGAGAAGATATCAAAATAATCAAGCAGGTTGTTGACATTCGGCGCCATCTCGTTCAAAATCCAGGAAGGGTAGGAACGAATTACCTGAGCACTGGGCCAATTGGTTCAAAAACAGCGTTCGTCGTCGGCTGGCGGAAGCCGAAGGAAGTCAGCTCTCCTTGCTGAGTAGGGAAGGCTGCCCTCGGAAGGGAAGTTACCGTGGGGGGAAGCTCCGAGCAGGACGAGGGGGAGGTTCACGCCATGATCCGCAGTCACGGTTATTTTCGGTGGGTGGGACTGGGGGTGTTGTGCGTGGCAGTCTGGGGGCTGGCCCAAGCGCAGCCGCCGCTACCACCTGACAGGCAGGCAGACGATACCATCCCTTTGACAAGTCACAGCGAAATCCTCAACAACGTGCCGATTTCGGACGGGAAACAGACGTATCGAGTGCGGCTTCAGTACGTTCCGCTTTCGGGGTCGAACAAGGTGGTGGTTTTCCCCGTCTGGGTCATCACCGAGGTGCAGATAGACGATGGGAAAGGCGGCTGGCAGCCCCTGGGGGTGGAGGAGAAGTTGCCGGCAGCAGCAGGCGATCGGCGGCCTAAGCTCCGGGTTGTTCTCAAAAATCTGATGGCTCAAAGTCAGGCCCAGGATCAGATCATCGAGCGAGTACGCCAGGACGTGGCCAAAAAGAGCAAGATTCCGGATGCCGTCATCCTGGAACCGCGGGTGGATGCCAACGGTTTGCGGGTCCAATTACGGGTGCCGCGAGCTGGGGAGAAGGTCGATTGGGTGATCAGTCCGGAGGTCCCTTTGTCACGGACCGCTTTGCTGGATGAGGAGGGGGATCGGGTGGTTATCGAGTTGGACGCGGAGCGGCTGCGGGCTATTGCCTCTGAGGAGGTGCGCTGGGCTGACGTGCGGCTGGAAGTGCTGGGGCCGTTGCACGCCCGCCTGGAAACGCAGATGCTCCAGGCCAACGTGCGACTGGTAGAAGAACAGTTGGCGCATCTACGCAACCGCTTGCGGCCAGCGGATCGCTCCCTCGGTGAACCGCAGGTCTTGTTGTTGCCCTCCCTAGCTAGTGGGCAGAGCCAGCAATCGGCGTTGCACCGCCTCTTATGGCAGCAATTTACCCTGGAAGTGAAAACCCGCGCAGGCGTGGAAACCGAACACGTCCGTTACATACTGGAAAAGCTGCTAGATCGGTCTTTCGAGCGGATGAACGCGGGAAGCTTGGATGAGCAGAAAGTCGTCTCCGTGCTGCTCAACCAGCAGGTGGCGCTCACAGGAGCCATGGGGGAGATTCGCAAATTGGCGCGCTCGGAAGGGAAAGAACGGGAGCAGCAGGTCGAGAAGCTGGTCAAGCAGTTCCGGGCGGCCCAGCAGGGCCAGAAGGTCGAACTGGGCGGATCCGTCCGGATATTCTCGTTTGCCACGTCAGGGCATGTGGCGGAGGAACATACGCAGGGGCAGGCGGCGAGCGACGAACAGTTGCAGAAACAATTGCACCGCCTCCTCGATCAATTGCAGGAACACTTTGAGGGTAAAGTGCCCGTGCTGCCGGCCCTGCGGTTAGATCAGGACAGCCTGGCTCAGAGCCGCAAACAGTTGGAAGGGGAGATCAAAAGCAGTCAATTTACAACAGCCTGGATTACCCACCGCTGGCCGGAATTACGCCTGACCGTCCCGCGCGTTAGCGATAATTTGGCCGACTTGATCAAAGAGGCAGCCGAAGGAGAAGAACTGGTGTTGGCCGCCCAGCAGTATGTGCTGGAAAAAGGGATCGTGGTGGACAAGTCGTTGATCATCCGCGGGGCAGGGGCGGACAAAACCGTGATCGTGGTCAAAGGCGGGGAGTATGGGCTGAAGTTCCGCGGTAATTGCCGCTGGGAGTTGCACGGGGTGTCGGTGGAATACGTGGGAAGTGGGGCGGCGCATGGAGTGGTGGCCGACAGCGGGGTGATTCGGATCGAAAATTGCCGCTTCAGCGGCGCCAAGTGGAATCAGCAGGCGCAGCAGGGCGGAGACGGAGTGTGGCTAACCGGTACGGTCCGAGCACAGATGAGCAAATGTATCTGCAAAGACAATGAGTTGTGTGGCATACGGGTGTCTGATCAAGCGCAGGTGACGCTGGAGGGGAACACGTGTGAGGGGAATAAGTGGAGTGGCATCGCCTTTGGTGACAAGTCGGGTGGGACAGCGAGGAACAATACCTGTAGCAAGAATGAGCAGAACGGTATTTACGCAGGAGGCGAGTCGCAGCCGGTGTTGGAGGGGAACACGTGTGAGGGGAATAAGTGGCCTGGCATAGCTTTTGGCGACAAGTCGGGTGGGACGGCGAGGAAGAATATTTGCCGCAACAATGGCGGACGTGACATCTACGTCGCCAATACGGCTAAGCCAAAGATCGAGGACTGAATTACCGGGGTTATCCATCGG
>Ga0101943_1001001_pt1 | contig 29981 bp, 27 predicted proteins | sample DewCreD2012metaG_5_FD_75244 | JGI IMG/M metagenome (GOLD analysis project Ga0101943, IMG submission 75244) | Hot spring sediment bacterial and archeal communities from British Columbia, Canada, to study Microbial Dark Matter (Phase II) - Dewar... ... | reverse complement strand
GCTCAAGATGATCATCCCGAAAGCAATAAAGCTCATGAAAGACGATGGACTTTGCCTGCTGGGTCTAATTTTTTTGTGCAACCTTGCGCTCACTATGGATTTACAGGTTTCTGGGAATGGAACACAGATATTATTGCAAATAAGGCATATTATGAATTAGGTAAGGTTATTAATCCTATAAACTTAAATTATCTTTGCTATAGTGGTTGGTACCCAATTCATGAGCGTGGAGGAGTTCTTGTAAATAAAAGGAAAGACCATGCTATTCGAAAAACTTCTGATGAAGTGTTTGAGGGAACTCTTTTAGAAAACAGCATTTGGTCTTGGAGTTGGCATGTTGCCGATGAAGGGCTTATGTTTGCTGATGAAACTTACATCTCCTATGATGATATTGATGGGTTGCCCCCAAATTCTTTAAATTCTATTAAATTAGCTATCTTATTAGGTTGCTATACATATGATTTTGCCGACCTTTTTGTTTCTAAAGGTGCTAAAGTGGTTGTAGGATTTGAAGGCACAATCAATCAAGTTGCGGCCAGGTTTTGGAATGGAAGATTTTGGGAGTTTCTAACAAAAGAGGGAAAGACTGTTGAGAAGGCTGCCACTGATGCAGTTAAATGGTGCCGTTGGTTTCCTTGGTCTGGGTTGGATACTTTATATATTACAGGTAATGGTGGAGAAACTATATATTAAGGGGGCGACGAGTATGAAGTTAACGCAATGTTGGTTAGCAGTTGCTACCATTATGGTTGTTGCCACTACCTATGGTATGACGCAAATTGACGCTGAACAAGCCAAGCAAAGTGTCCGTTCTTTTGAAGGCAATCCTAATCTTGAACTTCCAGAGCCCAAAGAACGATTCAATCCTCAAGCGCCTGTTGCAAAAATTTTCTTTGAGTTTACCCTTCCAGACGGAAGGAGTTATTGGGTGGACAAAGAAACTGGATGGGTGTTCTCCGCTGATTATGCCTATGCGTCTTCAAGACAAGGAAAGCCAATTTCTGAGCAGCAAGCGATACAGATCGCTCGCAACTTCTTGCAACATCGTTCCATTATCTATCAGCAATATCAGACAAGAATGGATGTAGAATGTAAAATGCTTTCGAAATATTATCTTATTGAGTTTATTGAAAAAATACCTAATAATAGCGCATATACGTATAATCAATGTATTATAAAAATTGAACCATATAGTGGGAAAGTGATAAGTTTCTTCCAGATGTGGGAGAAAACGCCGCATCCTAATAGAGACCGACAGCCCGCTGTCACTGCTCAAGAAGCTGCCAATAGTGTCGCGGCCTATTTTGGTTTTAACATGTGGGATTTTCTTAGTACCCCTAAATTACTTGCCCTTCCTGCCGATTGGGCTCCCTTTAATTGGAATAGTTCTGGTTTAGTTTGGTACGTAGAAATTGTTGGTGATCGGGACATTGGTCGTGGTGGAGTCTTAGGATTCGTGGATGCTATGACAGGACGAATTTTAATGACCGATGTGTTTCTCCATAGACCCTCGGCCTTCCCAAGAGTTAAACAACCGAGGATATGTTTGGAATTTACGAGAGAGAAGGAAGGTAAGATTCAAGCAGAAAGGTTTGCTTTAAGAAATATAGTACCAATTGTTCAATTTCACGAAATATTTTTACCAATAAATATTTTCGAGAGACTTGGGGTTAAAGTTACAGAAAAAGATAATAAAGTTATTATCTATATAGACAAGAAAACAAAATTTATTGACAATTTTTTGAAGCAAAATAGTCAAATTTATCTTCCAGCTAAATTACTTAAAGAATTATTTCCAGATAAGATATCATCTGTGCAATTTTATCGACATGAATGGGTGCGCATATATATCCGTAATAAACAAATTTTTAAATTATTTGAAGATTTGTTAGAAGATTTAAATTCAAAATCTATGAATTTAGGTTATAAGACAAAATATCATTCATTTTTAGATGAAAGAGAAAGTAGACTGATAGCGTGTATTGGATTATTGATCACTCTTTGCTTTCTCGCTCTGTTGACTGTTAAACATCGCAAAGTCATCAAAGTGATGAGATGAAAAAAACAATTTAGTAGTGGCACGGGGGTTTACATGAAAGGAGCAAGAGGACCTTTTCAAACTTCCATCACCATCCATGTCCAAAACTTGGTGGTGACATCCCCTGATGAAACGAAGGTTTTGAGGTAGGATCCAGTTCGCGGGATTGCTGACACAAGTTTCAGTTACCGTCTTGAATGCGCTCAAAGGAAGTGGTGTCAAGTGAAGGTGAGCATTTACACGACGGATGGGGTGAAGGTTTATGAGGAATGGTTGGAACAGATAGCACCTGGGGGATACAGTTTTGTCTGGGATGGGCGGGTAAACGATGGTTCAACACCTGACGGATTAGCGCCGGCAGGGTTGTATGTGTTTGATTTGGATGTGATAGGGATAGCGCCTGGATATGATGAAGACCGTCTCCGCAGCGAGGCATTATATGTCGGGGAGCACGAGGTTTATCTCTTAGCCTATGGCAGTCATGTGCAATCCAGTTATGCTGTTCCTGCCTCTGGTCCTGTTCAGGCTTGGTATCTTTTGAGGGGTATCGGTCAAGCCTCTCAAGCCTTGGTGGAGGTTTACGACCCGAACTTTCAAAAAGTGACCTCGGTTGGTGGGACAACCAAAACTATCCCCGAAACTGCCTCGCCCAGACCGGAAGATTGGAATATCGTGGATTTCTCCCTTGACACCAGCGAACCTGCCTCCTTTTACCCTTACACTTTCCTCTTCTGGGCTTGGGATGGCTGTCGAACATACAAAAACCATTCCCCTAAGACGACCTTCAACAATTGGAGATTGAGATTCTACACCGCCGCCCATTTCATGGCTCCATCCCCATTCAACCTCACCGCTCATCAAAAAGCCGTCAAGGAACTTCGGGATGTTCGGTTCTTTAAACGAGACCCTTGGGGACGCCTTATCCCCCAGCGAGTGGACTATGGAGAGCATTGGTGGTGGACAGACCCAGCCAACACTGTCCCGCCCAATCCTCCAACCAACATACCTACCTTGCACAAGCAACCTTGTGCCCTTCACTGGGATGCTAACCTCATCTTCCGAGCCTTAGAATGCACATCGGTTGTCTCCCTGTTCGGTCACGGCAATCCAAATGGAATGGGTCCGAGACTGGGGAAGACGACCCTCAGTGTGAAGGATTTGCAGCGTTATAGGGATTGGTGGGGTTGGTGTCCTCTAAGAAGACAATGGCTTCGGGCTAAAAGACTTGGACATCTCCGTCTCGTCCTCTTATTGGGTTGTAACACAGGTGGTAAAGTTAGCCCACCTATAGAAGACCCGGAGTCTGTGAGACTTCCACCCCAATCAGACACTTTGGCAGGCACTTTCGTCTCTCTTGGAGTTCAGTGTGTGGTTTATGCAGCAGGGTCTGATATCGCTTCAGGGAGGCCAATAGAATCAATAATGGACAGATGGGCAGAGAAGTTCTGGAGGATTGCCACGAAGCAAAGTTCTGGAAGCGTTGCAAATGCGGTTGAATTGGCGCTAAAAGACCTCAGGGATGAAATGGCAAAAACTGGAGAGGGATGGATTGGGATAAGAACCACCTTTAGCATCTATGTCTGGGGAGATACCGCCCTTTTCTAAGGGGTGAATAACCGTGCGATGGTTTGTTATAGGCTTGGTGTTGTTCGTTCATCACTTCTCATGGTCGCAATCGCCGGAATTAGAGCAGGCGATTCAGGTCGTCCGTAATTGGTTGGGTGACCCTGATGCTCCTGTAGAGTTTGAAAGGGCAGATAAAGTTCCAATAGGCTTGAGTGGTCCCACTAACGAATATGTCTTTAATGCTCCTGGATACAGCAGCATTGCAGTTGACCTTAATACAATGACCGTTGTCAGTTGGGTAAAGAAACATGTGTTTCCTACGGGCTTACCGCTTCTTAGCGACGAGCAGATCAAAAACATCGCCTTTAATTACGCTAAGGCGAATTTCCCATATTTCAACGAGTTTCCCCATTGGGAGACGGACATTTTCAAATTTGGGAGCCCCTTGTCTAAGGAGCGGGGGATTTTGAAGGCTGTCGTCTTGGTGACTCCTTATTTCATCAATGCCCAAGGTCAAAAAATCCCTTTTTTGGTGGCAGGTTGTCGTGTCAACATTGATCCCTACACGGGAGAGGTTTACGGGTTTGGTTACAAATACATGCCAATGACTTTGACGAATTTAACCCCCAATTTTTCAGCGGAGGAAGCCAAAGTGCGCATAGAACGAGCCTTCCAGAACTTAGGAGCAGCCCAAGCCGTTGCAGTGATGTCAGTGCCTGAAGACATCTTCGTAGACGCTGTTGACGGGTTAGTTATCGGGGCGACGCAGACGAGCGGATTGCGGTTGGCTTATGTCTTTGACAAAGTCATCACCACGGGCGCGCCTGGCTATGAAGACGAATTTGGTGATGCTGAACACCCTGCCCTTTGGCGGGCTGCTATTGATGCCCACACAGGGGAACTCTTCTACCGAGAATATTGGTTGGGTTCAGCCGATGAAGAAGACAAGAAACTTCTTCTTCACCACAACCGACCGCCCTCAATCCCTGAGAGGGCACGGGAAGTCCTTTTCTTGCTTTGCCTCGCTTTGGGGTTGGTCCTCTTGTCAGTGATATGGCTCGTTCGCAGAAAGGTCCGCTGAAATCCCTCCTTTACAGTGAAAGGATGGGTGATTCTTCGGGGCCGTCCGAAGACTGACAGCAATCACAACCACACGAGCAATCTGACGAGCAGCATGGGCATGAGCAACAAACGACTGGCAACATCTCCATCGCTCGTCACCTCCATCCTTTTAAACCCAGTCACCGCCTCTTTCTGACGGTCCTTTGCCCACCACCTATTTGTCGTCGGAGGGTTTCCCTCGCCCGATGGAGGAGGGCATCAATTTCATCGTCTTGACGCATAAGGTTGGTCTGTGCCATTATTAGCAGCACCGGATCAATGCCGCTGGGAGGCGAAAGTGCATGGTAGACTTGGAGAAACTTATCCGTTACGCTGTAGAGGTGAACGCTTCTGACATCTTTTTGAAAGTCGGTGCACCCCCTTGCCTGCGGGTGCACGGCAGGGTTTTTCGGCTCAATGCCCCACCTTTGACGGTCAATGACCTCAAGTCTATCGCCGAAGCCATCTTGACGGAAGACCAAATGGCGGCTTTTGAGAAGCGGCATGAATTAGATTTGGGCTTTACCTTCCCTGGTGTTTGTCGCTTTCGGGTCAATGTTTATCAGCAACGAGGAAGCCTTGCTATCGTCATGCGGGTGTTGCCCTTGCGCATCCGAACGGTGGAGGAACTCAATTTGCCCCTTGTCCTGAAACGGTTAGTTACCGACCCTTCCTACCCAGGCTACGCCACGCAAGGGTTAGTGTTAGTGACGGGTCCGACAGGTTCTGGCAAATCCACAACGCTGGCGGCGATGTTGGATTTGATCAACCAGACCCGCCAATGCCACATCGTCACTATTGAAGACCCCATTGAGTATGTTTACGAGGACAAACTTAGCATCGTCAGCCAACGAGAGGTGGGCTATGATACCGCCTCCTTTACGGAAGCCCTCAAGTATGTCTTGCGGGAAAGCCCCGATGTCATCCTCATCGGTGAAATGCGGGATGTGGAAACCTTCAATGCCGCTCTAATGGCAGCGGAGACGGGTCACTTGGTCTTCAGCACTGTCCATACTCCCTCGGCATCGGAGACGATGGAACGGATCGTCAACATGTTCCCGCCCCATGAGCGGAGAGAAGTTTGTCTTCGCCTCTCTCGCTCGCTGTTGGCAATCATCTCACAAAAACTCGTCCCTCGTGCCGACGGCAAAGGGCGTTTACCGGCGGTGGAGTTTATGGTCGTTACCCCTACTGTCGCCAAGGAGATTGAGGAGGGGCGAACGGGCAACTTGTATCAACTGATGGCGAAGGACAAGCAGGAAGGTGGCTACTGGGGCATGCAGACAATGAATCAGGCTTTGGAAGAGTATGTGCGCCAAGACTTGATTACCCCTGAGGTCGCCTTGCGAGCGTCCACGAACCCCAGCGAGATGCGCCATATCCTCCACCGCGTTTTGGAAGAGAAGCGGCGCAAAGCCGAAGAAGCCCAACGCCAGCAGCAACGCGCCGCTTTGCTGCGTTCTCCGCAACAAGGTGGGGCATCTCAGTGAAGAGTTATCCTTAACCCCTTGCCGAGGGAAAGGCGATGCATCGGGACGCCGAAAGAGCCGCTACCCTTTCTGTTGCCGTTACCGCCCTCTTAACGGGGATGGAACTTGCCGCTGGCATTTGGAGTGGGGCGATTAGTGTCGTCGCCAACGGAGTGCAATCAGCGATTGATCTCCTCTCTGCCCTAACGGCTTGGGTTGCCATCCGTCAAGGTTCAAAACCGCCTGATGCTGACCATCACTATGGGCACGGCAAATTTGAGAGTTTGCTTGCTGTCGTGCAAGCCTTGATGATTTGGGTGACCAGTTTCCTCATCGCTTTGGAAGCCTTCCAAAAGTGGCGGGCGAACCTCCCTGTCCTTTACCCGCCTATCGCCCTTGCGACGATGGCATCCTCTGTGGTCATCGGTGGCTTGACAGCCCGTTACCTCTTTGCCGTCGCCGCCCGCACAGGCTCTTTGGCGTTGCAAGCCGATGCCTATCACCTTTGGGCGGATGCAGGTGCAGCCGCAGGCATTTTCGTCGGGTTGGCTGTCTTGACCGTGACAGGTTGGCAATTTGTGGACTCCCTCTTGGCACTGATACTGGCGGTCCTAATCTTTCGGTCAGGCTGGCAACTGGTGCGGCAAGCGATGGCACACCTTTTGGACGCCGCATTGCCTTCGGAAGAAGTGGCAGTCATTGAAGGTATCCTACAAACTCATGCCGACCAATTCCTGAACGCTCATCGCCTTCGGACCCGTCGGGCGGGCAACCGCCGCTATGTGGATTTGCACCTCGTCGTCCCCGATGCGATGACAGTGGAAGAAGCCCATCGCCTCTGCGACGCTATTGAAGCCGACATCCGAAAAGCGTTGCCCAACACGGATGTCACCATCCATGTAGAACCAGAGAGCGCTTTTCGCCAACAAGGTTTGGAGGACCGAACGACTTTCATCCTCGGGCGCTACAGAAGGGAAGAAAAATAAAAACCGAAGTGGGAGGAGGAGCAATGAAGCACGCCAGATGGGCTATCCTAACTCTCGCTGTCATTGGCGGGGCATTGGCTGGTTTCTCCTTTGATCAGGGGCAAAAAACGCAGGTTGAAAGGCAGCAAAGCCCCCAGACTTTTTCTCGCCCCACCCTCCCCTCTGGTTCCTCTGTCCCGTCTCGTCCTGCCCCTCGTCCCCCTTACCCTTCGGTCATCGCCATCCTTTGCTATCATGACCTTGCCGAGAAAGGTTCGCGCTATTCTGTGACCCCTCAACAATTTGAAGCCCACTTAAAAACCCTCAGGGCGAATGGCTTCACTTTTCTGACAGTCAGCGAATTGGTCTCCCTTTTGGATGGCAAATGGGACGGGGCTATTCCCCGACGGGTGGTCGCCATCACCCTTGACGATGGCTTTCGCTCCGCTTACACCGTTGCCTTCCCTTTGCTACGAAAGTATCAAGCGAAGGCAACTTTGTTTGTCTACACCAGTTGGGTCGCTAAGACCAAAAGGGCTTTAACTTGGGCTCAACTTAAGGAAATGGCACGATCGGGCTTGGTGGAAATTGCCTCTCACACTGTCACCCACGCCTATCCCACACGGCTGCGTCGTGCCCTTCGTCCTGAGGCTTACCGCCAGCGTTGGCTTTGGGAATTGCAAACTTCCAAGCAAGCGTTAGAGCAGCAACTTGGCATAACCGTTCGCGGGTTAGCGTATCCTGGTGGGCAGGTGGATGAAACACTTAAGCATCTTGCCCACCAAGTCGGCTATCAATGGGCAGTCGCGATTAACCCTGAACCCGTTACACCCCAATGCGACCGTTACGCTCTCCCCCGCTTCGGTATAGACCGAACTATTTCCCTTAGACAAGTCTTGGCATGGTTGCAACGAACACCCAAGACTTCCCGCCATGCTCAACGGTGGAACCTGGCTTGGGAGTGATGCGTTTTTTGTGACGGCGTTTCTTCGGGAGCATTCCCTATTGGGTGCGGAAAGTAACGGAGGTGACTTGAGGAAATGCGAGGGCGCTTACTGGCATTGCTGGGGCTAATGGTGGGTATCGCTTTAGGTTTTGCCTTTGCCTATCAACATTCGCATGGGAAAGGCAAAAGCGAGTTCCACGCTAAGATGGCGGCAGCGATGGAGAAGATGATGGCTGCCATGCAGAAAGCCCCGATGACGGGCGAACCCGACCATGATTTCGTCGCCATGATGATCCCTCACCATCAAGGGGCGATTGAGATGGCGCGGCTGATTTTGCTTTACGGCAAGGACGCCGAAATTCGGCGCTTGGCGCAGGGCATTATCGCCGAGCAGCAAGTGGAAATCCAACAGATGCAACTTTGGTTGAAGCGCCGCAGTGAAAGGGGGACGAAGCGATGAAGCAAAGAGAATGGCTCTTGGGCATCGTCATCTTCGCGGCAGTCACCGCAGGGAGGGCACAACCTGTTAGCCCACAAGATCGCGTTTACACTGCCGACCAGATTTCCAACACTGTCTCTGTCATTGACCCCTCTACGAACCGCTTGCTGGGGCACATCGTTTTGGGGCGGGCACAACCTGATATCCTCTCGCCCCTCTATCGCGGTCAAGCCTTAGTGCACGGCTTAGGTTTTTCCCCTGACCACCGAACCCTCGTCGTCGTCTCCATCGGCTCTAACTCCGTGACCTTCATTGACACGGCGACAAATCGCATCAAGGGGGTTGTCTATATTGGTCGCAGCCCTCATGAAGCCTTCTTCACTCCCGATGGCAAGGAAGTTTGGGTGGCAGTGCGGGGTGAAAATTACCTGTCCGTCATTGATCCCAAGCGCCTGCGGGAGGTCAGGCGCATTCCTGTCGCCGACGGACCAGGGATGGTGCTGTTCCGCCCCGATGGCAAATATGCCTTCGTCTGCCACAGTTTCACCCCCGAATTGCATGTCGTGGATGTAAAACGAAAGCGGGTTGTCAAACGCATCCCTGTCGTCAGCCCCTTTTCGCCCAACCTTGCCGTTAGCGCTGATGGGCGCGAAGTGTGGCTAACCCACAAAGATGTCGGCAAGGTCACCGTCGTAGATGGCTTTAGTCGGAAAGTCCTCAAAGTGTTGAACACAGGTCCCATCACCAACCATGTGGCGTTGGTAGATTTGCCGGAAGGCAAATTCGCTTATGTGACGGTAGGTGGAGAAGGGGTCGTGAAAGTTTTCAGGCGTGCCCCCGATTTTCGTCAGGTGGCGGTCATTTCTGTCGGCTCGCTCCCGCACGGGATTTGGGCATCGGGTGATCACTCGCGGGTCTATGTGGGGTTAGAGAATGAGGACGCCGTCGTCGCCATAGATACCCGCACCCGCCAAGTTATCGCCCGCATCCCTGTCGGACAAGGACCGATGGCGCTTGTCTATGTGCCCAATGCTGTCCCCAAAGGATTTAGCGGGACAGAAAACCTCGCCCCACCGTTGCAACTTCCGACGAAAGTCGTGAACCTAAAACCGTTCGCCGATGTCAATGGGAACGGGACGATAGTGGTGAGGGCGCAGGGACTTACCGATTTCGTCCTCATTACCCTGAAAAACATGGAACCTGAGACCGACTATGCGGTCTATCTCTCTCGCTCCGAAAAGCCTCCTTTCTCCCCTGATTTTCTGCTCGCTATCGTCCGAACAGATAAGCAAGGCAATGGGACTGGACAAGCCCTCGGTCCTGTCCTAAAAATCTGGTCACCCAAACACCCTGCGACGGAAGCGCCTTAACGAGCCATCGTCGTTTGGAAGGTAGGCAACGAAAAAGGGCAACCGGTTTTGATGGCAACAACCTCCCAATAGGGATATGCCTTTCAATGCCGACGGGATGCTTTTAGGTGTCGCTCTATCATCGCCTTCAAGAGTGTTGGCAGTGGGCTTCGTCGTCACAAGCGCAAAGGAGTGTCAGGGTTTCTTTGCGTGCCCGTTGTGCCAGTTCGTTCAGCGCCGCTTGTGCTTTTGGGTCGGCGGAAATTTGGGCTTCGTAGCGGCGGGCAAATTCGTCCCACGAGATAGCGCCCGACTTCCACGCCCAAATCAAATCAGGTTCGGTGCCCAATTCCTTGCGCCATTCATGGAACGCTTCCCGCTTGACGCCTCGGGGGTAGAACCGCATGACCAAAATGCGAACGCCATCGTCTGGCGACAGCGGGTCATAAACACGCTTCGTCTTGACAGGCATTTCCAGCACCCCTTTGCTTCAGCAGAGAGCCAATGCAAGGAATAGGAAGTCACGCAGGCAACCAAACCGTCATCGGTCCTGCCCCTCGGTTCGCCCAAGCGAAGTAAGGGATGGCGACGAAGCGAACGGTCTTGACGGTTAACTGTCGCAATGGCTGATACAACTTGCCCTCCCATGCCGACGCCTCCACAGCAATGCCCGCACCTTGCAAGGCGACGATAGGCAAATTGCCAATTTGACTTGGTGTCGTCGCTAAGTCGGCATCGGTTTTGGCGACGATGAACCAAACATCGGCGTCTGGATTGTCCACTTGTTCCAAGCAGTAAACGAGCGGACCGCGCCGAAGGGCGACACGCCCACCGTTCGCCTCCACGAAGGGATGGCAAACGACGAATTCGGGCGACATCGGCAGGGACAACCGCACCGTCTCGCCGCTCTGCCACTTTCGCGTTACGGTCACAAACTCGCCACCCTTTCCCTCGCGCCGTTCCATCCCGTTGACCGTCACCGTCGCCCGTTCGCACCAAGAAGGGATGCGCATGCTAAGGGCAAAAGTGGTCGGCTGTGACAGTTCCATTTGCAGCGTCACTTCGCCATCAAAAGGGTAATCTGTCCGTTGGCGCAACCGCACGGGCACGCCATTGACCGTCAAATCCGCTTCGCTGTCAGCGTAAAGGTTGACGAAAACGCCATCATCGCTCAGGGCATAGAGGAAACTGGGTAGCATCGCCAGCAAGCGGGCGATGTTGGGAGGGCAACAGGCGCACTCAAAAAACGGTTGACGACGATGCTGCCCTCGGTCGGCAAGGGGGTTGACATAAAAGTAGGACTTGCCATCCAGCCCGATACCCGAAAGTGCCCCATTGAAAAGCGCCAACTCCATGACATCGGCGAAACGAGCCTCACCCGTCAGCAAGAACATCCGCCATTGCCAAAGGATGTTGGCGATAGCGGCACAAGTTTCGGCGTAGGCGCGCTCGTTGGGCAACTCGTAGTCGCGCCCGAAGGCTTCCCCTTCATGACGAGCGCCACAACCGCCCGTCACATACATCCGCTTTTCTGTCAAATTGCGCCACATCCGCTGCAACGCCGCCATCAGCCCCCCGTCACCCGTTTCGGCGTAAAGGTCAGCGGCGCCCGCATTCAGGTAAAGGGCGCGAACGGCGTGACCTGTAACCTCGTCAAGTTCGCGGAAAGGTTTGTGGTCTTGGTGATAGGGCGAACCTCCGATGCGTTTGTGCCCACGAACATCAATGAAAAACTGCGCCAGTTCCAGATAGCGTCGCTCACCCGTCTCACGGAAAAGTTCCACCAACGCCATTTCCACTTCGGGATGCCCATCGGGTTGCTCTTTTTTGCCCCAACCGAAAATTTGGGCGATGTGGTCGGCGAAGCGGGTGGCAACTTTCAGCAAGCGATTATCGCCCGTGACACGATGATGGGCGACAGCCGCCTGAAACAAATGCCCTGCGCAGTAAAGTTCATGCATGTCTCGCAAATTTGTCCACCGTTGCCCTTTGTGCTCCAGCGAGAAGTAGGTGTTCAAGTAGCCATCGGCATCTTGGGCGGAAGCGATGTCGTCAATGACGCGCTCCATCAATTGCGCCACTCGCTCGTTGAATTGTACCGCCAGCGACCACGCTGCTGCCTCCACCCACTTGTAGACATCGCTGTCGTTGAAGTAAAGCCCCTGAAAATCACCACCGACTTTGCCCGCTACGCGTCGGAAATTGTCCAGCCGCCCCGTTTGCTCCAAGAGGTCGTATTGGGTCGGCAAAGTGATTTCTTGCAAGGCGACAAGGCGTGGCTGCCAGAAACGATCCCGCAACTTGACGGCACGAATCGGCACGGGGCGCAACTTGGCATGGGGGCTTTTGCTGGTGTCCACGACGATGCTGCGGTCTGCCATCGGTTTCCCACCTCCGCTTTGCTCTCGTCTCGCCCACGAAGGGGCACTCGCGCCGAAAACCACCATCTGCAAAAACGCCCTTCGCTTCACCGCCATCACCCCGACAAAGTTTAATGCCCTTGAAAGCAGGTCAGCGCGAGGATGAGAGGCAGAGAGGGTTGAGGCAGATGAGCCTTGAGGCTTGAGGGTGGCTGGGGCGCCTGGCTTCGAACCAGGGACCTCGGGATCCAAAGTCCCGCGTGCTACCGACTGCACCACGCCCCAGCGGCGGCAAAAGTTATAGCACGGCATCGCTATGGGCGAAAGATGCGTCCTGCCAATTACCTTGCTCCGCCACTGAGGCGGCTGAAATGGCTAAGGGTTGTCGCAAGGTTAGAGGGCGGCAGCAAAAGCCGACCCAAAACAACGCCCTTTGTTGGAGCGGCTAACAGGCGCAGCAGATTGCCGACCGCAACAAGGGTGGCAAAATCCCACCGCACCCTGCGACGGTGTTCTGAAGGTGAAGAGTTGGGTTGTTGTTGACGCTGCCGCCAAAGGCTCCCCAAACCCACCCTCCCGTTCCCTTGACATCCCTCTCCGCCCGCCTTAAACTAAAAATCCGACTGAAAAAATCGGATTTAGGGGGGAGAAGGATGGGCAGATGGCTTTCGTTGCTTACTGCTGCTGTCAGCAGTGTGGCGGTCGTAGCGTTTAGTCAGCATCTACATGGGGAGTTTTGGCGGGTGCTGATGGCGTTAGGGCTTTTTGGGGCGGTCGGGTTGAGTTTGGGCAGTTTGGCGGATCGGTTGTTGCTTTGGCTCACGCAACTTGGAGGCGGCGGGCGATGACGGAACACTTGCTGCTCCTTTGGCTACTCGGTTTCGTCGTCGGTGTCGTCGGTGGCTTTTTCGGGTTTGGCGGGTCTGCCATCGTCACGCCCGCTTTGAATATCTTGGGCTATCCGATGCCTATCGCCATCGGGACAGACCTGCTGCACATCTTTGGCAAATCCCTTTCGGCGACCGCCAAGCATCGGCAATTGGGGCACTTGGACTGGCGGGTGGCGGGGTTGTTGGCGTTGGGCACGATTCCGGGCATGGAGGGCGCAGCCCAACTGGTGCGCCATCTCGCTCAGGCAGGGACAGTGGAAACGGCCGTTCGTTGGGTGCAACTGAGCGTCCTAACAGCCCTTGCGGGCGTGGTTCTTTGGGAGATGCTGTCCGCCCGAAACGGCAAACAAGTGGCGTGGAGGGGCATCTTGGGGCGCTTGCCCATTCCGCCCCGCTTTGACAGTCCCGTCTCGCATTTGAAAGGCGCTTCTGTTTGGGGGTTTTTGCTGTTGGGTTTGCTGACGGGTTTCATGGCGGGCATCATGGGAGGCGGGGGCGGTTTCATCCGCGTGCCTGCGATGATTTACCTTTTGGGCATTCCGACGAAAGTGGCGGTCGGCACTGACCTCGTGGAAGTCCTGCTTTCAGCGGGCTATGGCGCTTTCACTTACGCCCACAAAGGGTTCGTGGATTTCCCGACGGCGCTGGTCATGCTCTTTGGTGGGGCGCTTGGGGCTCGCTTGGGCGCATGGGCGACCTTCTATGCGCCGAGCAAGCAATTGCGGGGCTTCCTCGGTTTGCTGCTAACAGCCTCGGCGATAAGCGTTGCCTTCAAGCAATTCGGCGTCGGGGGCAAAGCTGTCCCGTTAGCCATCCTGCTTTCTGCCTCGTTGGGCATCACGGGGTTCGTGTTAGGAGTGCTTTGGCAGGGTGTTGTCAAGGCGAAGGGCGAAGGGGCAGTGACCGCTTCAGCGTGGCATGGACAAAAAGGGGGTTGATAGGAAGGGGGACAGGACGGAGGGCAGTCCGCCCTGTCCTGATAGGGAGCCGATTGACGGCTTGCCCGCCTCAAGCCTAACGCTCCCTCCCTTTCCTGTCAACCTCGTGGGATATCGCTCCTTGAGCCAATGCTACCCAAACGAAAATCGGTGAACCCACATGGGAGGTGCGGGACGATGCGTCGTTGGTGGGGTGTTATCGCAGGCGTCGTAGGGTTGGTGTTGTTCGCTGCTATCCAATGGGGTGAGCCGCAGGCGGCTCAAGACGAGAAAACCGTCCGCATCTCTGGGGCGTTCGCTCTTTATCCGTTGGCAGTTCGTTGGTCGGAAGAGTTTCGCAGGACGCATCCAAAAGTGCGCTTTGACATTACGGGAGGCGGCGCCGGCAAGGGCATCACCGATGCGTTGGCGGGTTTGGTGGACATCGGCATGGTCTCCCGCGAACCGCATCCCGAAGAGTTGCAAAAGGGCGCGTTGTTTATCCCTGTCGCCAAAGATGCCGTCGTGGCGACAATCAACGAACACAATCCAGTCCGAAGCCTGCTGTTGCGCAAGGGCGTCACCCGCCAAGTGCTGCGGGAGATTTGGGTGACGCAGCGCATCAAGACTTGGGGCGAAGTCGTCGGGACAAAAGAGGCATCACCGCTCCATGTTTACACCCGCGCCGATGCAGCGGGGGCGGCAGAAACTTGGGCGAAGTTCCTTGTAGGCAAGGACGGCAAGCAGGAAGATTTGAAGGGCACGGGCGTTTCGGGTGACCCGGGGATGGCTGCCGCTGTCGCCCGCGACCCACTGGCTATCGGCTACAACAACATCGGTTTCGCCTACGACCAACGGACAGGAAAACCTGTCAAGGGATTGCTCGTCTTGCCGCTGGACTTGAATGGGAACGGCAAATTAGACCGCAGCGAAAACTTTTATGCGACCTGCAACCAGTTACTTCGCGCTATCGCCGACGGGCGTTACCCATCGCCACCTGCCCGCACGCTCTACTTCGTCATGAAGGGTAAGCCGAAAGGCATCGTCGCCGAGTTCCTTCGTTGGGTGTTGACGGACGGGCAGAAAATTGCACCCGATGCAGGTTTCATCCCGCTGAACAAAACCGCCGTCTTGACGGCGCTCCGACAAGTGCGATGAAGGGGGCGCAAAAGCGATGGCGTCTCGCCTCTGGCAAGAGCGGTTGGCAACGGCGCTGCTTTGGGCATCTGGGTTTTTGGTCATCGGGCTGACAGGCGCGTTGTTTACGGCGCTGTTCGTTCGGGCATTGCCCATCCTGCATCGCCAACCGCTATCGTCATTGCTGACGGGAGAGCAATGGCAGCCTGCAAAGGGCATCTTCGGTTTTGCGCCCTTCCTTGCGGGTTCGCTATGGGTGACACTGACAGCGATGGCGCTGGCGGTGCCGCTTTCGTTACTGACCGCCATCTACCTTGCCGAATATGCCCGACCGCAAGTGCGCTTAACGCTCAAGCCGTTGGTGGATTTGATGGCGGGCATCCCATCGGTCGTCTACGGCGTGTTCGGCGTTTTGGTCATCGTTCCAGCAGTCGGCAAAATAGCGACTTTTGTCAAGACCCACTTGTCGTCCGTGCCGCTGCTTTCGCCGTCCATGCCACCGACGGGCTACAGTGTGTTAGCGGGAGGCATCGTTTTGGCGCTGATGGTATCTCCAACGATCATCGCCATCACTGACGAAGTGTTGCGCAGCGTCCCGATGAGTCTTCGGGAAGCAACATTAGCGCTGGGGGCAACGCGATGGGAAACGGTTCGGTTCGTCGTCTTGCGAGCGGCGCGCCCAGGCATCGTCAGCGCCATTTTGCTGGGGTTCGCCCGCGCCTTCGGCGAGACGATGGCGGTGCTAATGGTCGTCGGCAATGTTCCGTCCATGCCCCAATCGCCCTTTGACCCTGCCTACCCGCTGCCAGCGTTGATCGCCAACAACTACGGCGAGATGATGTCCATCCCGCTTTACGATGCAGCGTTAATGCTGGCGGCGTTGTTGCTCTTCGTCACCGTGCTCGTCGTCAATCTCGCTGCCCAACTCATCTTGCGCCGTTTGGGACGGGGGTGGGCGAATTGACTTGGCGGCGCTGCAAAGAAGCGTTGATGCAAGGGACGATGGTGACAGCAGCCACTTTGCTTTTCGGCTCACTGCTCACTTTGCTTGCTGTCGTCACCGTCAAGGGTTGGCAAGGGATGAGTTGGGCGATGTTGGTTCGGTTGCCGAAGAGCGGTTCTTATTTGGGTGGCGAAGGGGGCATCCTCAACGCTATTGTTGGTTCGCTCTTGTTAGCCGTTGGCGCCACGCTATTGGCGTTATGTTTGGCATTGCCCGTCGCTTTGCTCCTACAACCCGATTATGCTGGTCGGACGAAGTTCGCCCAATTTTTGCGGCTGCTGCTCAATTTGCTTTGGGGCGTCCCGTCCATCGTCTATGGGGCGTGTGGATTTGCCTTGCTGGTCGCTTTGGGTTGGCGGGCGTGTTTGCTGGGAGGCATTATCGCCTTGACTTTCGTGGAGTTGCCCATCATGGTGCGGGCGATGGACGAAGCCTTGCGGATGGTGCCCAAAGCGATGAAGGAAGCCGCTTACTCCTTGGCATTAACGCGCTGGGAAACGATGCGGCATGTCGTCGTGCGGCAGGCGTTGCCCGGTTTGGTCACAGCGGTTTTGCTGGCGTTTGGGCGAGGCATCGGCGACGCCGCTTCGGTGCTGTTCACGGCGGGCTACACCGATAACTTGCTCCGTTCGCTTTTTGACCCTGTGGCTTCATCCCTGTCGCCGTCTTTTTCCTGCTCAACTCACCCTTTGCAGAAGTGCAGCGACAAGCCTACGCCGCTGCTTTTGTCTTGCTCGTTCTGGTGCTTTTGGTCAGTGTCTTGACGCGCCTTTTGGCGGCGCGTCTATCGCGCTACCTCGTGCGTTAGGGGTGGCGGAAGCGATGCCGCACATCGTCGTCCGCAACTTGACGGTGCGTTATGACGGTCATGAAGCGTTGCGGGAAGTGAGCGTGGAAATTCCCGACGGGCAAATCACGGTTGTGTTGGGACCGTCGGGATGCGGCAAGACGACTTTTTTGCGTTGCCTCAATCGCCTGATTGACCTGACGGATGGGGCGAAGGTGACGGGTGAAGTCCTCATTGACGGCGAAAACATCCTTGCCCCCGACACTGATTTGCTGCGGTTGCGCAAAAAGGTCGGCATGCTCGCCCAAAAGCCGCAGGTGTTGCCGATGTCCATCTACGAGAATGTCGCCTTCGGGGCATGGCTTCACGGTGTTCGGGACAAGAAAGCATTGGATGCGTTGGTGCGCGATTGCTTAAAGCGCGTTCACCTTTGGGACGAAGTGAAAGACCGCCTCTTTGCGCCCGCCTCGCAACTTTCCGTCGGTCAGCAGCAACGGCTGTGTCTGGCTCGCTCGTTGGCGGTGGAGCCAGAAGTTTTGCTGTGCGATGAACCGACTTCGGCATTAGACCCGATTTCGGCGCAGCGGGTAGAAGAGTTGTTCTTTGAGTTGAAGGAGCGCTACACCCTCGTCCTTGTCACTCACACCCTTCGGCAAGCCAAGCGGCTGGCGGATTATGTGCTGTTTTTCTACATGGGCGAGTTGGTGGAGCACGGACTTGCGCAACGGGTGTTCAGTGAGCCACGCGACGAGCGGACGCGGGCGTTCCTTGCAGGCGTCATCGGTTAACTTCATCGCCCTGAGAGCAACTCGTCCACGAGCACGGAGCAACCCCGCAATTCACTCCCTGCCGCCCGCCCCACCAAGATGAAGCCATCGCCGACTTTGATGCCGACATCTTCCGTCAGCACCGCCATGACCGAACCGCGATTGGCAAGGTCGTAGTGGCAAAGCAATCCCCTCTCGCCCTCGCCAACTTCCTGCAGCGTGTCAGGATGCAGCACTTTCGTCCGAACCCAAGGAGGTGGCAAATGCACCCGCCAGCCATCGTGGCGATAAGGTGCACCGACGACGCCGTCGTAAAACTGCGAACTTAACTCCGCCATCCCATATTCGTTGACGCACCATTCGGGTGGGACGCCGAAGATTTTTTCGTAGGCGCAATAAAGTTCGTCGCGAGGCACTTCCCGCGAGCGTCCCTTGAACCCGCCCGTGTCCATCAAGCGGCTTTTTTCGGGCAGGCGAAATGCCACCCTGTTTTGCTCACACCAATCCAGAAAGTGCACGAAGGAAAAGGAAGTGCCCAAAAGCATCACGGGTTCACCTTGCGCTTCGGCGCGCCTTAGCCACTTCGCCAACTCCTCCGCCAACAACTTCCCTCCTCGGATAAACCATTCGCTGTCATTTCCGTCTCCCGTCCCTTGCCCCTTGCCCCATTTCCTTGCGATAGTCGCCAGCATGTGCCCCAACGATGAGTGGGGCAATTCGTCGGGTGGCGGGAACAAGAGGGCGATGGGCATGGGATGTCGTTCAGGCAATAGATGCGGCTCAAACCAGCGCAGGACGGAAGTTTCGTAAAGGCGCAAGTTGAAGACGAAGTGACGGCTGCGGGTTTGCTCACCTCGCGTCGTGCCGCTGGACAAAAAAATCGCTTGCGCTTGTTCCGGCGGTTCACACGCCAAATCCAGCACTTTGAAGGCTTGGGTGGGAACGGGCGGAATCTGTGACCAATGGGTGATGGTTTCGGGCGTGATGCCATGCCGTTGGCAAAGCAGGCGATAGGGTGCATTGCGCTCAAATTGGTAGGTGAAAAGTTGCAGCGCCAAGGTGTTGAGGCGCTCTTCGTCTTGTTCCTTGCCCTCAAGGAAAGCGAGGATGGCAGCATCTAATTCAGCGGCATTCACGGCGCCATCGCCTCCGAAGCGACGCCAGAAGCCAGCCGTCTAAACTCTGCCAACCGTTCCACTTCTCCCAACACAACCAAGGTCATGCCCTTTTCCAGCGGGATGTCGGCAGGTGGGTTGTAAACGAACCCCCCATCGCCTTTGCGGTAAGCCAGCACAAGGATGTTCCAACGCCGGGGCAATTGGGCGTCCGCCAATCGCAGACCGATGAGAGGTGAACCGTCGTGAATTTGCACCTCTTCCACGCGGATGACTTGTTCCCTCTCCCGCAGCATCGTGTCAAGGAAACTGACGGCAGCGGGACGAACCATGACGGAGACCATGCGCAACCCGCCGATGAAAGGCGTTAGGACGACTTCATCGGCACCGACCCGTTTCATCTTGTCCACGACGGACGGGTCATTGCCCTTAGCCACGACACGCAGGCGAGGGTTAAGGGATTTGGCGGTGATGACGAGGAAGAGGTTTTCGTGGTCGTTGGGCAAAACCGCCAGCAGACCCGTTGCCCGTTCAATGCCTGCTGAGCGCAAAGTCGCTTCTTCGGTGGCATCACCGACGACATAGGGCACATCCAGTTGAGACGCCAAATTGACAAGTCGTTCGCTATCACGATCCACAGCAACGACAGGGCGTTTGGTTAAGACCAACTCTCGCACGATGACTTCACCGACATTGCCGCAACCGCAAACGATGAAGTGGTCTTTTAAGGTTGCGATGCGCCGCTCCATTCGCCATTGCCTCCATGCCCCATGCAAAATGCCCTCTAAAGTGATGACGGCGAGGCTGGAAAGGGCGTAAAAGAGTGTGCCGACGCCGACCAAAATGAGCAAGGCGGAAAACATCCGACCCTGCGGCGTCTCAGCGACTTTGATGACTTCGCCGTAGCCGACGGTGGCAAGGGTGATGACGGTCATGTAAAAGCAGTCCATCAAGGTGTCAGGGCGTCCCAGCCAATAGCCCAGTAGGTAGTAACCGACCGTCCCGCCGACAATGAGCAGGCTGATGACGGCGCCGATGCGGACGACTTGCCGCCGCAGTTGCCGCCGTTCCAAAGGAGACACTGCCCATCACCTCGTTCCTTCCCTATCTCCGCTGCCACCATCTTGTCGCATCCTTTTTACCGCACGCCGTCGGTCGGCACAGTGGAAAGTCCGTCGCGGCAAATACCCTGTCGCAGCGGTCAGCAGAACCGATGAAGGACACTTCAAAAAAGCCTAATGGGCTGACGCTGACGCCGCAGCCTTTGCAACTGCTCTCGCTTCAAAGCGAGGGAAGCGTCAAAGGGATGGGAGCATTACGGAAGGAAGGAGGTTGAGGCGATGTTGATGCGTTGGGTGGCAGTTGGGTGTTGGAGCATTTTCGTGATGGCAGCCGCTTTAGGGCAAGTGCGGTTGCCCTCGTTGATTTCCGACCACATGGTGGTGCAGCGGGATATGCCCGTTCGCCTTTGGGGCACGGCAGCGCCCAACGAACGGGTGAGGGTGCGATTTCGTGGGCAGGAAATTGCGACGACGGCAGACGAGAAAGGGCGCTGGCAGGTAACTTTGCCGCCAACACCTGCGGGTGGTCCGTTTGATCTCGTCCTCCGAAGTGGTGACAGCGAAATCGTCGTGCGGGATGTGTTGGTCGGAGAAGTTTGGGTGGCGTCGGGTCAATCCAACATGGAATGGCCAGTCGCGCTGGCGATGAATGCCGAGCAGGAAATCGCTCAGGCGAACGACCCGCAAATTCGCTTCTTCCAAGTCCCCCATCGGGTTGCCGAAACGCCGCAAGAAGAAGTGCAAGGAGAGTGGCGGGTTTGCTCGCCCGAGACCGTCAAAAACTTTTCTGCCGTCGCTTACTTTTTCGCCCGTGAGTTGCGCCAGCATCTGAAAGTGCCTGTCGGCGTCATCCAAGCGACTTGGGGCGGAACGCCAGCGGAAGCGTGGACGAGTTTGCCGACCCTGCAAAGCGAGCCTGCTTTCCGCCCTTTGTTGGACCGATGGGCAAAAATCCTCGCTGAGTATCCCGCTGCCCGCCAACGCTACGAAGCGGAGTTGCAAAAATGGCAGGAAGCCGCCGAGCAAGCCAAAGCGCAAGGTAAACCCGTCCCGCCCCCACCCCGCCCGCCCTTGGGTCCTGAGCATCCCCATCGCCCTGCGAACCTGTTCAACGGCATGATTGCCCCGCTGACAAAGTTCACCATTCGCGGCGTCATTTGGTATCAAGGCGAGTCCAATGTCGGTCGGGCAGCCGAATATCGGCGGTTGTTCCCTGCGATGATCACCGACTGGCGCAAAGCGTGGGGACTGGGCGACTTTCCTTTTTTGTTCGTCCAGTTAGCGAACTTTCTGGCGCGCAAACCCGAACCGAGCGAAAGTGCTTGGGCGGAGTTGCGGGAAGCACAAATGTTCGCCCTAAAGTTGCCCAACACGGGCATGGCAACCGCCATTGACATCGGCGACGCCAAGGACATCCATCCCCGCAACAAGCAGGAAGTCGGACGGCGGTTAGCCCTCGTCGCCCGTGCCATCGCTTACGGTGAGCCCATCGTCTACTCAGGTCCGATTTACGAGCGGATGCAAGTGGAGGGCAACAAAGTGCGGCTTTTCTTCCGCCATGTCGGCAGCGGCTTGGTGTGCAAGGGTGAGAAGTTGACGGGCTTCGCCATCGCAGGGTCGGACGGCAAATTTGTTTGGGCGGAAGCCGCCATTGAAGGTGACACGGTGGTCGTTTGGAGCCCTCAAGTGCTAAAACCCGTCGCCGTCCGTTATGCGTGGGCAGACAATCCCGAAGTGAGCCTTTACAACGGCGAAGGACTTCCCGCTTTACCCTTCCGCACCGACGCACCCAAAGAGGGTCAATAACAAGGAGCAAAAAGCCTTTTGGGGGTGCACAGAGGATGCCAGCGGTGTTGTTGGACACGGACATCGGCGATGACATTGACGATGCGTGGGCACTGGCGGTGTGCCTGACGCATCCGCAAATTCGGTTGCTGGGCGTGACGACGGTCTACGGAGACACGACAGCACGGGCAGTTTTGGCACGCTGGTTGATAGAGGCAACAAACAAAAGCGTTCCTGTTGCGGCAGGGGAAGGGGCGCCTCTTCATCGCTCTGCGCCCACTCATCGCCCCAACCAGATGGCAGCGCTTTCTGCCGACGAAGAAGCGCGCCTTCGCCCTGAGCGAACGGATGGCGTGGCGATGCTGGCAGAACTGGCGGAAAGTTATGCGGGCGACGATTTGGTGCTGCTAACTATCGGACCGCTGACCAATGCGGCGAAGTTGCTGACGGAGTATCCTCGCGCTGCCGCCAAAATCCGCCGCATCGTGGCGATGGTCGGGACGCTGCTACCTGACCATTCGCAACCTGAATACAACGCCAAAGTAGACCCGATAGCGACACGCCTCGTCTTTGAAAGTGGCAAGCCGTTGACGATGGTCGGGCTGGATGTGACGCTAAAGTGTCGGTTTACGCAATCTGACTTGGACGAAATCGCCCAAAGTTCTCATCGCCTCGCCCAACGGTTGATCACCCTGACGCAAGTGTGGCAGAAAGCCCATCAGCGTCCCGATGGTTCAGTGCCGCTGCCGATTTTGCATGACCCATTGGCGGCGTTGGTCGTCGTGGAGCCGGAGTTGGTGACGCTGACGCCGATGCGCGTTGTCGTGGACGGGGAGGGGCGGACACTAAAAGGGGAAGGGAAACCCAATTGCCAAGTCGCCACCGATGTCCAGGCAAGGCTGGTTGTGGGGCGATTGAAGGCGTTGATCAAAAGAGGCTAAACCCATCAAAGGCGGGTTCGTCTAAGCCTTTGGCGACGCAAAAGGGCGAGCCGAAGGAGGTTTGCTGCGATGCGGCGAAGCCGACGGAAAAATCAGCCGGCGGAAAGTCAGATAAGGGCAAGCGAATGGTTTCTGCCGATGACGCAATGGAGCGATGTGCGGTTAGTGGAGGCAGCCCAAAAGGGGAACGAAGACGCCTTCGCCGAGTTAGTGCGGCGTTATCAGTCCAAAATTTTCAATCTGGCGCTGCGCTACACCAATGATGCGGAGGCGGCGATGGATGTGACGCAGGATGCTTTTGTGCGGGCGTGGCAGATGCTGCCCAAGTTTCGGGGCGACGCCAACTTTTACACTTGGCTTTATCGCATCGCCATGAACTTGTGCATTGACCGCCATCGGCGGGCATTGGCGAGGGGCGAGCCACAAAAAGTGAGCCTTGAGGATTTGGTCGTGGAGCGGCAGCGTTTTGAGGAGGGTGAAGGGGACGAGGAACTTTGGTGGGAAGACCCCGATGCAGGCGAACCTGAAGCGGAAGTGTTGCGGCGGGAGATGCGCCAAAAAGTTTGGGAGGCAGTCCAACAATTGCCGCCGCTCCTCAAGCAAGTGATTTTGCTGCGGGAATATGAGGGGCTGAGTTTGCAGGAAATCGCCAAAATCGTCAAGACAAATGTCGGGACGGTTAAGTCACGGCTGTATCAAGCCCGTCAGCACTTGAAACGGTTGCTTTCGCCCTACTTTGAAGAAGGCTTGTGACTGACTCAAAAGGAGGTCTGCTACCGATGCGTTGCGAGCAGAGCCGACAATGGATGTCGCTGGCGTTGGATAACTTGCTGAGCGACGAACAAAAGGCACAACTGCGGGCACATTTGAAGGAGTGCGTCGGTTGCCGAGCCGAATGGCGGTTGCTGCGGATGGCGCAGCGGGTGATGGCGACGACGCCGCCAGCACCCCTGCCCTATGACCTCGTGCCTATTGTCATGGAGCGGGTGAAAGCCTTGCAACGGGAACGGCAAGGGAGCGTGTGGCATTTCTGGGCAGTTCGTCCTTGGCGATGGGCGTTGGCAGCAGCGGTGCCACTTCTTTTGCTGGCGACGATTTTCCTTAGTTGGCGGGAATGGCGTTCAGCACCTGCTCCCTCGGAAGGCTTCTATCTGAGCGCCCATGTCGTCAACGCTGCCCGCACGACGGCAGCCCCTGCCTTCGCCCCGATTTCCTTGGCGTTGTCCAGCGTCCAATTTGTTGGTGATGAAACGCAATGAGGCGTTGGCTGACTTTTTTGCTCCTTGTTGCTGCACCGATAGCGGGATGGGGTTGGGGCGAGCGAGAACAGGGTTTGTGGCGGCTCTTGCAACCGCCTCACTTTCGGACTTTGCAAGGCACTTTACAGGTGAGCGTCTTTTCGGAGCGGATGGGGGATCGGGTTTGGACGATTTCCCTTTGGGCAGATGAGCGCCGCAGTCGCACACAACTGATGCTCCCTCATCCTGAAGGGGCGCGCCAAATCATCACCATCACGACGCCCGAAGGCATGTGGGTCTTTTTGCCCTTCGCCAAGCGTGCCATCCGACAAGTGGGAATGAACTTTCCCTCATGGCGTGACCTTTGGGGCTTTCGGTCGGATAAACTGGATTTAGCCCAGCGCAACTATGACCTTCGGTTTGTCGGACGGGACAAGGTGGCTGATTTGCCCTGTCTGGTCGTGGAGTTAGTCCCCAAATTCAAGGAAAACCCCAAGCGGCGCTTGTGGATTCACCCACCCACGCGCTTGCCTTTGCGTTTGGAGCGTTACGACCCCGATGGCAAACTCCGAGTGCGCATCTCTTTTACAGAGGTGCAAATAGACCGCCCTCTGCCCTTGCTCATCTTTGACACAAACCCTCCGCCCGATTGGCAGTGGGAGGAAGTTTCGGTGCAGCGACAGCCCCTTCGTGCTCTGGATGCCCCACAAGTTTTAGGTTTTTCCTTGCTCTTACCCACTTGGGTGCCGCCAGGGTATGTGCTGGACGGCCTTTTTGCCTTGCAAGACCGCCGATTCAAGGTCGCCCACATCGTTTACACCGACGGCATTAGCGTCATCTCCCTTTTTGAGCATCCCGTCCCGAAGGAGCGTTCCCGAGGAGAGGGACAGGCAGGTTCTGAAAGGGAAGGTCGCCGCTCTAAAATGGGATTGCCCCCGCCGATGGTGCGCATGTTCCCCCAACAATGGCTTCGGCGCGACATCGCAGGAATCCGCATCGTTTTGGTCGGCGAGACAAGTAAAGAGTGGTTGGAACGCATCGCCGACAGCCTAACAAGTCAAGTCGCCAGCGGGCGATGAACTCCGCTGTCAAGGAGGGGATGGCGATGGCGGTCGCCCAAAGAGCCACTGACAAAATCACGCAAGCCATCGGCGAATGGCTCATCCAAAACGGTCGCCTCACCCCTGAGCAGTGGCAGGAAGCCATCTCCGCTATGGCAAAGGTAGACGAAGGAAAGCAATGGACGGAAGCCTTAGCGGAGTTGGGCTATTGCTCTGAGGAAGATGTGCTCCATGCCCTCAGCGCCGTCTTGCACTTGCCTTTGGTCAACCTGAGAGAAGAAACGATAGACCCTGAAGTCTTGGCGTTAGTGCCAGCGGAGATGGCGTTCCGCCATCAGGTTTTGCCCCTGCGCAAAGAGAACGGGGCATTAATCGTCGCCGTCGCCGACCCGCTGAATGTGGAAACGGAGAGCCTTTTGCGCTTCGTCACCAACCTCCCTGTCCGATTGGTGTTGGCGAAGCCGGCGGAATTGCGGGCACAGTTGGAGCAGCATTACATGCGCAAAGTCATCGCCGAGGCGGAAACGGAAGAGATTGAAGTCATCAAAGAAGCCGAGGAAGACATCGGCGACCCGACTCGCTTAGCAAAGGAAGCGTTGGTCATTCGGTTGGTGAACATGCTCATCCGCAACGCTGTCCGAGAGCGTGCCAGCGATATCCACATTGAGCCCTTGGAGCGGGAGTTGCGGGTGCGCTATCGCGTGGATGGCGTCTTGCACGAAGTCCCTGCCCCTGCCAAGCGATTGCATCCTGCCATCGTCAGTCGCATCAAAATCATGGCGAACTTGGACATCACCGAACGGCGCAAGCCTCAAGACGGTCGCATCAAAGTGCGCATCTTAGGGCGTGAGGTGGACATCCGCGTCTCCATCATCCCGACCGTTTTTGGCGAAAGTGTCGTCATGCGTCTTTTAGACCGCACCGCCATGAACTTCACCCTCAAGGACTTGGGCATGCTAACGGACGATTTGGAAAAGTTTGACCGCCTCATCAAAATCCCCTACGGCATCATCTTGGCGACAGGACCGACAGGAAGCGGCAAGACGACGACTTTGCACGCCGCCCTCAAGCGCATCTATTCGCCAGAACGAAAAATCGTCACCATTGAAGACCCCGTGGAGTATCAGTTGGAAGGCGTCACGCAAATTCAAGTCAATCCCGCTGTCGGCTTAACCTTTGCGACAGGGTTGCGATCCATCTTGCGTCACGACCCTGATGTCATCATGGTCGGCGAAATCCGAGACCATGAGACGGCGGAAATCGCCATCCACTCTGCTTTAACGGGTCACCTCGTCTTCAGCACCCTCCACACCAACGACGCCCCCGGCGCCATCACGCGGTTGATTGAGATGGGCATTGAACCTTTTTTGGTCGCTTCGTCGGTGGAAGGCGTGTTAGCCCAACGGCTGGTGCGCAAGATTTGTCCCCGCTGCAAAGAGCCTTATCGCCCCTCTCAAGCCGTCTGGGATTATCTCGTCCAACAAGGCTTTGTGGAGGCAGGCGAACCAATCTTGCGGCACGGGCGGGGTTGCAACGAATGCCGCTTCACGGGTTATAGCGGTCGGACGGGCATCTTTGAATTGCTCGTCATGGACGATGAGTTGCGGGATTTGGTCTTGCGGAAAGCCTCGTCCCACGAAATCCGTGCTGCCGCCATGGAGAAAGGGATGCGCACCCTTTATCAGGACGGGATGTTGAAGGTCGCTTTGGGCATCACGACGGTGGAGGAAGTGGAGCGGGTCACCCACGCCGCCGAAGCCGACTGAAACGCTCTCCCTTGTCTCGTGCTTCCTGCCCCGTGTTCTCTCTAACGGAGGATGCCAAAATGGGTGTGGGTGAAGAAGATGGAGTTGAAGGGAAAAGTCATCCTCGTCGGCGTGACGGGCAGCATCGCCGTCTACAAGGCGTGCGAGTTGGTCAGCCAGTTGCGGCAAAAGGGCGCTGAAGTTCATGTCCTAATGACGCCCCATGCGACCCACCTGATTTCTCCCCTGACTTTTCACGCCCTTTCAGGTAACCCCGTCGTGACCGACTTGTTCGTCCCTGAAACGCATGCCCTTGAGCATGTCGCCTTAGCCGACCGAGCCGATGCCTTCCTCATCGCTCCCGCCACCGCCAACACCATCGCCAAACTGGCGTTAGGGTTAGCGGATGATGCGGTGACGACGACGGCATTAGCGTGCCCTGCCCCGTTGGTCATTGCGCCTGCGATGGAGACGAAGATGTGGCAGCATCCCGCCACGCAAGGGCACATCAAAACGCTCCAGGCAAGGGGCGTCATTATCGTGGAACCCGAAACAGGTTGGCTGGCATCGGGCAAACAAGGTGTCGGGCGTCTGGCGAGTTTGGAGCGAATTATGGCAGCGCTGGAAGAAGCCTTGAAACGACAGGAGCGCAGGCAAGATTTAACAGGTTGGCGGGTCGTCGTGACGGCAGGGGCGACGCGGGAATTTTTTGACCCCATCCGTTTCCTCTCCAATCCGTCCACAGGCAAGATGGGCATCGCCGTCGCTCAAGCAGCAAGGGAGCGAGGCGCCGAAGTGGTGCTCATTGCTGGTCACACCGAAGCGCCGTTACCCGAAGGCGTGGAAATCGTGCAAGTGCGCACCGCCAAAGAGATGTTGGATGCCGTCTTGCGTTACGCCGACTGGCTGGAAGTTTTCGTCGGCGCCGCCGCCGTCGCCGATTTCACGCCAAAGCAAGTCGCCACCACGAAGTTGCGTCGGTCGGAGACGAAACGACTCCTTTTGGAGTTAGAGCCGACGGCGGACATTTTGATGGCATTGCGGCAGCGTCGTCCCGATGCCTTTTTGGTCGGCTTTGCGGCGGAAATCGGCGAACCCTTAGAAAGGGCAAAAGAGAAGTTGGCTCTCAAAGGGTTGGACATGATTGTCGCCAATGATGTCAGCCAACCCGATGCAGGCTTTGGGGTTGACACCAATCGTTGCACCGTCATTACAAGGGACGGGCAAATAAAAACCTTGCCCTTACTCACCAAGTTGGAATTCGCCCACCAACTTTGGGATTTTGTCAGGGAGCGCCGGGAGCGCCAAAAGGCAGAGGTGAAACGCGTTTGCAGGTGATGAGGGTCGGATTGGAACCGAAACTGGATGACATGCCCTAAACACATCCCACAGCAGCGCGAACAATTGCCTTTGGCTCATGGAGCATCCGAAACTTAACGGACAAAAATGACATAGCCGACACAGCCCTTATTGACTCTACCCCACCGCCTTGCCATAGAACCTTTCCAACGCCCTTTTGACCGCCTGCCGCAACTTCGTCCGCCAATCGGCTACTTCTTCACTCCATCTCGGGATCCGCTTGAGGGATGGATAAAACTCTACTACCCTGACAATCCCTTGACCGTCACAAATAACTGCCAAAATGCCTCCAATTTCTAACCCGAAAACATAATGCATTCGTTCTGACGCTATCGCCGAAACTCGCGGCGATGAGAAATACTTCAACATGTTTTGGATCAACTCCGTTTCTTGACGAAACCGCTCCTGTAACTCTTTCGCCTCAGGGATTGGAGTCAACCTGTAAAGCAAGACAACAAGCAGGTCAGGAGATGAACTTAAGGCTTCCTTGATGGCTGGTTCCCAAACTTCCGGATAAGCGATCCAACCGATGTTTAGGAAAAGAACAGGCTTCCCTTGCCCAAAGGGAGGTGGCTGACGGAACACAAAAGTCCTACCCCTGAAGGGGAAAGGATAGAGCAACTTCCGACCTTCCTTGATGCCCCATTTCTCCTGGAAGTAACTGATCCGCACCTTTGTTTCACTTTCATAACGGGCAAAGGATGGATATAGAACAGTCGCCTTGGAACGGTTTATGTAATACAAGATAACCAGCCAAGTGTTGACAGGCACTAATATTAGCACGAGTAGTTTGAGTGCGTCCTTTATTGATATTGACATTTATCTCCCTCCGCACTCACTTTTATTGAGTAACGCAAACGATAACGATCACGGGAACAGGAATTGGTTCTGCGGGACTGCCACTACTCTTGCCAGTTGTGAACTCCCCATAGCAAGTGAGACCGCACCAGTATATTCGTTCATGCATCCATAGGTTCATCTTCCAGTCATAATTTGGTGTGCTTGGGTCGTCAATCGGAGTATCAGGAACACCGTCACCATCTGAGTCGCAACAAACAACACATTGCCCTATCCAAGTGTCTGGTGTTTCTGCTTTTATATTGTGCATTGGAGGGGCATGAATGCACTCGTCTCCATTGCCCCATTGGTCAGAATAGTAACGACACATGCCCGTTCCTCCCTGCTGTTGGCAACTTGATTGCCCTGCAGTAGGAAAGCACTTCCACTGACAGCAAGGGATTTGGCTGCTTTGAGCCAAAAGCACGGACACCAAAGCCAAAGTTGTGGTGGTCAAAAAAATGTCATGCCATGCTTTACGAAGTATCGTCATAACACCTCCCTTGCTTTAGTAAGTGAGCAAAATCACATCCGTGCTTCTGGAACGAGCACGCACGAAATTCACCTGCCCGCTCCAGCGCAAGACGACATAAGGTGCATCGGGATTCGCCAACGCCCTACAGTTAACAAGGTAACTTTTAGGAGTTCCTCGCCACTCACGATTAGAAGTCGGACATCCTCCCCAATGAGTGTCACAAAAAACAATGGGTATCTGATCACCCCTTAAGGTGTAAACTTCTCTAAAAGTTACCGTAATGATAGGTGGTTTGTCCAAGGCTCGGGGCATCATAAGGAAATAGGAACTCCATGCATTGCTTGGTGGCAGATACCACTTTGAGTCTTTTACCAGTTGATGCAGGCTTTCTACGACTTCCGGATAAGCCTTCCTAAAAGTCGGGCAGACCAGAAAGTCTTTACTGCGCAAGTAATCAGGAAGCAGAGAAGCCAAATCCTCTGGCATCCCATATGGGGAGTCATCGCCATGGTCGTGGGCATAAATCTTTAGAGCCTGACCGATCTGCTGTAACTGGTCGGCACAGACCATTATGTCCGTGCGAGTCCGAACCCTCAAATAGACGGGATACAACAATGCCGCTAAGGTCGC
>Ga0101943_1001000_pt1 | contig 29996 bp, 26 predicted proteins | sample DewCreD2012metaG_5_FD_75244 | JGI IMG/M metagenome (GOLD analysis project Ga0101943, IMG submission 75244) | Hot spring sediment bacterial and archeal communities from British Columbia, Canada, to study Microbial Dark Matter (Phase II) - Dewar... ... | reverse complement strand
ATCCGGAGTTTGTGGCGAAGGGCTGGCAGTTGGGGAGCGGTCCGACGGAGTCGTGTTGCAAGACGCTGACGGCTCGTCTCAAGGGGCGTGGTCGGCGTTGGGATGCCCGGAACGCCGAGGCCGTGATGGCCCTGGAGGCTCTCAAGCAATCGGGTCAATGGCAGGCCTACTGGCTAATTCAAGCCAAAATCCCGGCTTAGTGCCGCCAGAATTTCTGGTCAGACCCCCCGCCACCGTCCAGCCCTTGCCGAGGACGTAGAAGGGATGCTCCTCCGTCGTGCCGATGGTCCGGCCGCCAACCGCTACCTCCCAAATCACCCCCCAACGCTGGAACACCTCCTCCACCGGCCGATACGCCAACTCCCCCTCCGGCTCCATCTCCGGCAGGGATAGCACCTCGTCCGCCGGCGTCAACGCATCCCACCGCACCCAGCCCCGCCGCGTCAGAACCTGCACCTCCCCGGGGAAGCACGGCCGCAGCATCTGGAAGCTATTCCCCGCCACGCCGACCAGGTCCAGGGTCGCTGCACCGTAGTTCCCCGCCGCCAGGTTGTCGCCCGCGTTCAGCGCACCTCCAACTGCCTGCACGCCGTTGATGACCCGCGCGCCGTTGGCCAGCGTGCCGGTCATGGCGCAGGGGTTGGCGAATGCCAGGCCAACGTTCACCGCTGTGCCAGCGACCTGACCTCCCGTGTAAGCCCCGGAGTCATAATCCACCACGTCATCGTAACCCGCCCACTGACGAATCCGTCCCGTCAAACCCATGCTGACGGTGTCGCCCATGCCGGCGGAAAAGTTGCTGGTCTGGGCGAACCAGCCGGTGCGGTGGTGTCCCAGAACATTGTCCCAACTGCGAACGTTTTCTGTCCCGATGACGCGATTGGCCAGCCAGTCCCAGAAGTCGAACAACCCCAGCGGATCGAGCCGATTCGGGAGGCTGTTCCCAATCGCCCGGTAGAGGTTTACATCGCCCGCACCAAACCGCAGCGGGTCGAGGCTCGTCCAGCGGCCGAGGGTGGGGGAATAGTCGCGGTGGCGGAAGTGGCACAGGCCGCTCGTGACATCGTACCGTCCACCCTGGTGCAGGCAGACCCAGGCGAAGGCGCTGGCCGCCAGGACGTTCCAGCTGGCGTCGAGGGCTGTCGCTTGACCGAACGGGTCGATGACGTAGCGTTCGACCACGTTGCCCGCGTTGTCAAACAGCGTGGTGACGTTGTAATTTACGTCCTAACAGATCAGGGTCTAAGAACACGAACCAGAGTTAGAAATCGTGTCTACTCCACGTCATCAATTGTTTTTGCAACCATCAGCGCTTCCGTTATAGCTGCTATGAGCTGTTCGCCCTTTTCGGGCGGCAAGAAAACTTCTAAATCTCCATTTTCACGAGAGGAAATACAGATTCCCACACAGCCCTTCCTTGCTGTGATTATTACGATCCCTTCGCCTTTGGATTCCGCATCAAGAAATGGAATTTGGCTAATCTGCTGCATTGTCTTACCTCATCAAAATCCGGGAATAGGATCACCCGGCAGAAATCTCTGATGCTTTACTCCTGGCAAATCCAGGTGCCAGTGCGGTCCTCGATGCCAAATTGGCGCCGTAGGATGGTACGGGTGCTGCTCAAAGATAATGCGTATGCCGTTTGCCGGTTCCCAAATCACCTTTCCTCGTCCTGGCGTACTTGGCAGGTCAGGTATCATAGTTCCCGGTATTCCTAGGAATTCATCCATTTCCGAAGGAGTTGACGGCCAGTGTCGTGTAGGTTCTACTAGCCCACCACACGAATTATTATGCGCCCAGACGCTGAAGTCCCAATGCGCATCGCCGACGAAGTAGGTGTGGTAGTCCGCAACACGGAGATTGTAGAGCTTCTCCTGCCGACCGGTCAGCCGCAGCGCCGTGACCGCCACGCTCTCCCGCGGGTCCAAGACTACAACGCGATCACCCGGTTTCAGCTCCCCCGCCGCCGTCCAACCCTTGCCGAGGACATAGAACGGGTGCTCCGCCCTCGTACCGATGGTCTGACCGCCCACCTCCAACTCATAAACCAGTCGCACCCGCTCAAATGTCTCCGCGACTTGCTTCCACACCAGCGGCTCGCTCGGATCATGCTCATCCCGTGACAATTTTTTGTCACCGGTCGTGATCTCGTCTATCCGCTGCCACCTCCCACCCCATGATCCTCATGCCGAACGAAATATCTAAAAACCAGTGCCTGGCACCCCAAGCAAGGTCGCTCTGACTAACAAGGAAGAAAAAGGATCGATACTATGCCATACCTCAGGCTGAATTAGTTGTCCCCAGGCACCACAACCGGTGGACCAGCAGATACACCGATGGGCCGGTGTTGTGGTTTTCCTCAGTATGATGGTGCACGTTAGTGACTGTTTACTTGTGGAATGCAGCGACTACTCGCTCCAGAATTTCCCTCGAAGGCGACGTTACCAAAGCATGCTCATGAGGGTGCGGCAAATAGAACCGCAGAACAATACCAACCTCACGATAGACACGGGCCTTAGACTTTGGCTTAAGTGCGTCAAGGAACAAACTAGGAGGTAACGGTCTGTCTGCTTGCACCAAGTCCACACCTTGATCTAGGAACAAATGCAAGAGATGAAGGAACTCGGCTGTGGGTAGACTCACGTCCATCTCTAGGTACTTGACGGTCACGGACTCTACTCGACGGCTTGGGTCAAACAACGGCGGCAGGTGCCGTTCAATCCAGCGACAAGCTTCGGGAGATCGAAACCCGACCAGCGTAATCCAGGGCACGCTCGGGTCGAGTATCTTCGTTAGAATGGAGGCCGTACATACCGGAAGTAAAACCCCGAAGAAATGGTCGGAAACTTCCTTGATGACCAAGGTACCATCGGTCTGAATATTGATAGGATTGTGCATGGTTTTCTCCACCGCGCGACCATGCGGACGGCAGCGAAACTATCTCCAATAATAGCTAACAAGTCCCGGCCAGCCGCCATGCTCGTAGAACAAATGGAATTCGACATTAGTGCTATAGTCCCAAACATTCACATGGGGCCGCGGATCAAATGGATGGCCGAACTAGTCGTCTCTCCAACCTCGGCTTCCATCGGCAGACCACCTTCCAATTGTCCGGTTTGAGTTACTTAACCGCCTGGGCAATCCATGGAACTCCTGTTGAGAGATCCGCTGTGCTCGTGGGCCTAGATCGCCGGCGATTTCCGATGCAGCTTGACGTGCGGCTCTTCGCGTTGGGAAAAGAAATCGGCCTTCTCCGATCTCCACACCTCCGTGTCTTGCAGCGGCAGCCCTGGCCTGCTCAATGGTGCACGCATTATGCGCCCAGACGCTGAAGCCCCATGCCGCATCGCCGACGAAGTAGGTGTGGAACTCCGCGACGCGGCAGTTGTAGACCACCTCCTCCCGGCCGGTGTTACGCACCCCCGCAACCGCCAGCCACTGCCCATCATGCGAACGCAACCGATCGCCGGCTTGCAGATCCCTCGCCGCTGCCCAGCCCTTACCTCTTGCATCTGCTCCATCGTTACGGCTTGGCCTCCAGCCGGCTCACACCGGGCGGGTAGTTGCCCCGAGCTGTGTGCTTGATTGCGAGTCCGACGGCTGAAGAACTGGGGTGTGAGCTGTAGAGATGAGGTACTTTCGCAGCTGACACTTAGGCTACAACTTCTTCACCAACAGCACGCAGTACTGCAGCAAGCCAAACTAGGCCATATGCTAGAGGTTCCGTATCTCCCCTCAACAAACGCCGTAACTCATTCATGTCCTCCGTAAGCTGCCCGAGGGTAAGTGAAGTTGGCTGATGGTACGGGTCGAATGCCGCCTCTTTAGGCACGCTCCAATAGTAGTCATGTGACAAGGAAACTTGTTGGTAACCTTCCCGAACCAGATAGTCAAGCAACAGATTTGCTGCTGCTCGAAGTTCTTCGATGCTGATGTCCATATTCTCTCACCCCCCACCAAGAATCCGGTCGATCTGCCTCTGGAAAGCATCAATTTCGTTTTGTAAATGCCGGATACGTCCATCGATGATACGCTGCCTAATCTCAGGAGTCGGAGCATTCCTCAACAACCCATGATTGTCAAATGCGTCAGGGTTCCTGATATAATCAGCGAGTTTTTGCTGATGTTCAGCGATGCGACGATGGATTGATCGCACAGCCCGTTCTTGCGACGCAGTGAGCGGGGGCGTCCACCGTTTGGAGCATTGTACGAATTATGCGCCCAGACGCTGAAATCCCAATGCGCATCGCCCACGAAGTAGGTGTGGTAGTCCGCAACACGGAGATTGTAGAGCTTCTCCTGCCGACCGGTCAGCCGCAGCGCCGTGACCGCCACGCTCTCATGGAGGTCTAAGCCTACGATTCGGTCGCCCGGCTTCAGCTCCCCCGCCGCTCCGGCAGCCGCTTTCAGCCATCGGTATCCCGGCGTGTCAGCTTGTCCTTAGAAAAATCCTCGGCCACCGGTCACTTCCCGTCCGGACTGAACGCCAGTTGGGCGGAGCCTTATTTGTGTTTGATTTCCATTCCGGTGAGAATTACCGAAGTGTTGAAACGCGAGGCTGGAAAGGGATCCAAGTGCGAGTCATGGGATCATAGATTTCGTTTGGTTGGAAGCGGGCCTTGTATTCGAGAGAAGGGCAGCCCGCGACATAGTAGCCAAGGTAGACGTAGGGGAGTTGGACTTTTTGGGCCTCGGCAATGAGAGAGAGAATGTGGAAAGTGCCTAGGGAATGAGAGCGGTAATCGGGATCGTAGAAGAAGTAGATGGCGGAAAGGCCGGAGGGAAGTCGATCGACGTAGCCGACTCCCACCAAATTCTGCTGGTGGTAGTAGCACCACTCTTCGGTGGGAAAAGGATTGCGTAGGAAAGAAGTCATGTAGTCTTCCGGGTCGATTTGGCCATCGTTGGGCCAGTGTTTGTGGCGATGTTGAAAGTCGTGATACCGGCGGTAGAGCAGAAGCTTGTCCAAGGAGAGTTGGAGATGGGTAGTGACATGGCGAGTCATTTGGCTGACGTTAGCTTTCCAGCAGCGGCGTTGGCTTCGGTTGGGCCGGAAGGCGGCCACGGGAATGCGCAGGGACAAACAAGCCTGGCAATGGGGGCAGCGAGGCCGAAATAGGGCGTGGCCGAAGCGACGCCAGCCGCGATCGAGTCGCCCTTGGTATTCCTCTGGCGTCATGGATTGAACGATTTGGTACAGAAGCGACCATTGGCGGTCGGGCAAATAGCTACAAGGTGCAGGTTCCGTCTGGAAGGTCGTCAAAGAGATCATAGTTGGATGACCTGAAGGAGTTATCCTCAGGTGACAAACTCCACAGGGGGCGATGCAGGGAAAATCCGGGCCTTCGCAGCTTCATCGAGGAGGCGTTGGATGGCAGCTCGTCCCTGGGGACCGTAGTCCAGCGTCCAGTCGTTGACATACATGGCCACGAAGCGATCGGCGAGGCTCACGTCCATATCCCGTGCATAGTGCAGGGCGTAGGCCAGGGCTTCCTCACGGTGGGTGAGTCCATAGCGGATACTTTCCTGAACTAGATGATTGATCTGGCGCATGAGGTCCAGTCCCAGGTCTTTGCGGACTACGTTGCCACCGAGGGGCAAAGGCAGGCCGGTCCGCTCCTGCCACCAGACACCTAAGTCGATGATGAGGTTCAGGCCCAAGTTACGGAAGGTCAGTTGTCCCTCGTGGATGATCAGACCGGCGTCACATCGTCCTTTAGCCACGGCTTCGAGAATCTGGTCGAAGGGCATCACCTGATAACGTAGCCGCGAGCGTGCGTGCAAGGATTCGAAAAGCAACTGAAGAACAAGGAAGGCGGTGGTGAGCGTACCGGGTACAGCGATGGAAGCATTCGGCAGATCGCGCAGACTCCAACGGCGGCGGGATACAAGGATCGGACCGTATTTGTCGCCCATACTACAGCCGCAGGAGAGCAGGGCGTAACGGTCAGCTAGATAGGCATAGGCATGGATGCTCACGGCGGAGACTTCCAGTTCCCCCTGCAAGGCCCGGCGGTTGAGTGTCTCGATGTCCTGCAACTCATGGACGAAGCGCAAGGAGCCGGTCGGGATTTTGTCTTGTGCCAGCGCGTAGAACATGAAGGCGTCGTCGGGATCCGGACTATGACCGACGCGGATCACTCGAGGTGCCTCCTCTGTTGCGGCGATCATCGGAGCAGTCATTCGTCGTCAACCTCCGCCATGAGCCGTTTCCGCCCCTGGCTGTCTATCTACTCCTCCACGCTCTGCTCTCCGAAGTCCAAAATGAAGAGGGATAAGGCCAGGGGATAGCATCAGGATACCAACCGCAGCGGCGGGAGAAAGATCACTTACAGGAGAACAACGAACAACGTTGCAGGGCTGACCCTGGGATTTCCGTCATGTGGTGGTGATGCCGAGAAAGGAAGCCGCGGGACCGTGAGGGTCTAAAGCCTCAGCGGTCGGTCCAGAGTAGATGATCCGTCCTTTGTCCAGAACGTGAATGCGGTCGGCGATGCGGCGCAGGGCGGCTACATCGTGACTGACGATCACCATGGCCACTTGCAGGTCGGGATCGTCGGCTAGATCGTCGATGACTTGCATGACTTCGGCGGCCATCCGGGGATCCAAGGCGCTGGTCGGTTCGTCGAAGAGCAAAGCCTGGGGTTGGACCGCCAGAGCGCGAGCGATGGCCACCCGTTGCTGCTGCCCGCCGGATAACTGGGCGGGATAAGCCCGGAGTTTGTCCTTCAAACCGACGCGTTCTAGCCAGCGGCAGGCCACCGCCTCGGCTTGATCCCGTTTGTGACCCAGGACATGAACCGGCCCCGCCATGACGTTTTCTAACGCGTTCATATGCGGAAACAGATGGAATTGCTGAAACACCATGCCCACCGCACGCCGTAACTGCAGGAGCGTCTCCCGCGAGGCAGGCACTCCACCGCACAGCTTCCAGGTCGACTGAACACAGACTTCCCCTTCCTGAAAGACTTCCAGACCGTTGATGCACCGCAGCAGAGTGCTCTTCCCGCTTCCGGAGGGGCCGACAATTCCCGCCACTTCCCCCTTCGTAAACGTGACGCTGATACCATCGAGAATGCGCTGCTTGCCGTGATACTTGACCAGTTGCTGAACCTGAATGATGCTCATGGGAATACCTGTACACACGGATAGAACCGATGGATGGGCCTCAGGGGGTGGAGATCATGCGGTGTGCCATTCCTTGGGAATACCAAGAGCTTGGCTCTACACTGCTTCTCCATATGGCACGCATTCTCAAAGCTGCCGTAGCCAAGGGGGCCTCACGATCCCCTCGCAGGGGTTCCAAAACGGATCGCTGGCGTCCTAACGGGTAGTGTGGGCCGTTCCCCAACGTTTTTCCAGCCTCCGAGCCAGCAGAGCCAAGGGGTAGCTCATCATCAGGTATAAACCCGCCGTTACGATAGCCAATTCCACGACCAAGTCGCGATTGAAATTGTACAGCTCATTATAACGGCGTGTCAGTTCTGTGATGAGGATCACCGAACAGACCGAGGTATCCTTGAACAAAGCGATGAAGTCGTTCGTCACAGGCGGGATCACGAGGCGTAAAGCCTGGGGGACAACGACAGTCCGAATTGCGGTCAGCGGAGTCATCCCTAAAGCCAGAGCGGCTTCCATCTGGCCTTTGGGAATGGCCAGCAGACCCGCTCGATAGTTTTCGGCCTCATAGGCCGCATAGTTGAGAGCCAAGCCGAGAATGCCCGTGTAGATGGGGTCCAAGGCAAAGAGGGGGTGGATTTTGGGGAACATGAAGAAGAGGAAGTAAAGCTGAAGGAGCAAGGGGGTTCCCCGAATGACTTCGACGTAAACAGTTAGGGGGGCCGCGAGCCAGTGGGGACCGTAGACCCGGCCCAAAGCGATGAGCAATCCCAGGATCATGGCGAGGGGAAAGGAGGCGACGGAGAGGAAGACAGTCATACCGGCGGCTTGAAGCAGTTTGGGGATCAGGGGCCAAAGAGAGCCGCCGCTGCTACTTCCCAGAGCTTCGACGGGAGTATCGTCATCGGCGGGAAACTGGCCGGTCAGTTCCTTAGCTAGCCACTCTTGATCCGCATTCCACAGGCCATATTTGCTGTAGATGCGGCGAAAGGTGCCATCCCGGAAACCCTCGCGGATGGCCTCGTCCAACCGCTCCTTGAGTTGGCGATCTTCCTTGCGTAGATAGATGACATAGTAACTGGGCTGGCGGGCCGGTTCGATCATTTTGAATTGGCCGCGATAGGTCGGATCAAAGTGAACGAACCAGATAGCGGCGGGATTGTCCTGGACTGTCGCATCGACTCGTCCTCGCCGTTTGACTTCCTCGAACATCACCGCCACGTCCTTGTTGGGTAGGACCTGCCCCGGATACCGCTGCTGGCAGTAGTCAAAGGCAACGGACCCCTCCAACACACCGATCCGCTTCCCGGCCCGCAGGTCCGACCACTGCTGGATGGAATCATCCTGAGCATGGACCACCAAGGCCAGGCGATAGACGTAGTAAGGCACGGTGGCGGCATACTGCTGCTGAAGGTCCTCCCGCAATTCGTAGCCGTTCAATACGATATCGATCCCTTTTTCTCCTCCGCGGGGCTTGTCCAATAGTTCCGGCAGGGTACTCCATTCCCCCTCCACAGCGACGGGGAGCCGTCCTAGCTTTTGGGCCAGATATGCGGCCAATTCGACCTCGAAGCCAATGTAGGGACCATTCGGATCCACCTTGAAGATGTAGGGAGCGCCGCCGGTCGGATCGGTCCCGAAACGCAACTCGCGTTCGGCGTTTGGAGTCTGAGCGTAGGAAACCGCCGCCCACGCCCAAGTGCAGGACAGAACAAGCAGCATGAGGTGGTGGATGCGCCGGGAATACATGAGAGTAACCCTGACAAAACGAACATAGGAACACGGCAGTCTCCCACCATCCTAGAAGGCGGGCAGCCGCCGGGTGAGAGGGAAGATACTGGGCAAGTCCGGCCAAGGGGGGAGCGGGAGGAATGAGCTAGCGCGAAGCCTCCTGCTGCTGGCGGAGGAGTTGTTGCATTTGCCGGAGGATGTCAGCGTAAGCGGGGTCCTTAGCGAAGTTTTTGCTTTCCGCTGGGTCTTTTTCGTAGTCGAGGAGTTGCATACCCCGTTGGCCGCGGTCCCACTCGGTATAGCGATAGCGTTCGGTACGGATGGAGTAGCCGTAGAATTGCTGGTCCTTTGTCCCGCGGGTAACTTGAGTCAGAGCGGGGCGATCCCAGGCAGCCGCGGGGTTATCGAGGAGAGGGCGGAGACTGCGCCCGTCGGTTTTCGGAGCAGGCAGGCCCGCCAGGTCCGCCAGAGTGGCGTGGAGGTCCGTCAACTCCACCGTTCGGGGGCAGGCTTGGCCGTTCCCTTTAGCTCGCGGGTCATAGATGATCAGGGGAACCCGCGCCGAGTTTTCAAAGAGGCTCATTTTCTGCCATAAGCCGTGTTCTCCCAAGTGGTAACCGTGGTCGCTCAGGAAGACCACAATGGTTTTCTTGTGGAGCTGAAGACGCTCCAGAGCCTCCAAAACTCGTCCGGCTTGAGCGTCCATGAAAGTCGTAGCGGCGAAGTAGGCTTGCAAGGCTTCCCGGCGCTGGGCATCGGTCATCGCGTCTTGGATTTTTTGAGCACTGGCAAAAGCCGGGGCGGGGTGCACCATCCGCAGGTCAGGGGGAATGACAGGCAGGGTGAATTTGTCGGGCGGAAAGAGAGTGAAGTACTTTTTCGGCGCAACATAGGGTGTGTGGGGCCGGAAAAAACCGCAGGCGAGGAAGAAGGGGTGGTCCTTGTTCGCCTCCAGCAGGCGGATGATTTCCGTAGCGATTTTGCCGTCGGTTTGCTCTTCATCGGAGCCATCCGAAGCATGCCAACTCAGGATGCCTCCATAACGGGCAGAACCTTTGAGCTTGGGATTGAGAGTGAATATGAGGTTGTTGTCCTCATCATCCTTGTCTCGTCCGCGGGGATTGATCACCTTTTCCCAACTGGGGGGATCATCCAAACCGTCAGTGCCGATCTGTCCCGGCACGCCATAGTGGTAGATTTTGCCCACACGAGCCACGAAATAGCCCGCCTTGCGGAAGGTTTGCGGCAAGGTCTGCACATCGGGAATGTTCTTGCGGAAGTGAACGGCATTATCGTGGACCCGAGTATGGTCTGGTCGCAGGCCCGTCATGAAACTGGCCCGGCTGGGATTGCACAACGGGAATTGACAGTAGGCGCGGTCAAAGCGGACGCCACGCGAGGCCAAACGGTCAATGTGGGGAGTGCGTCCCAAACGGCTGCCATAGCACCCCAAAGCGTTGTTGGTCAGGTCGTCTGAAACGATCAACAGGACATTCATTTTCTCATCGGCAGCGGTCGCAATTCCTCCTCCGCCCAGCAGCAGACCGCTAGCCATTAGCCACAACAAGCAGGAGCGACGCATGACCTATCCTCCAGAGAAACGATGAGGAATTGCTATTTCTTCACCTTCACTATGAGGTTTCCATACAGGGGTTTCCCTTGCATGAGCAGGGACGGTAAGTGACAGAGGGGCCAACCGAAGTCGACTTTCCCTTTGTCGGGTTGATCCTTCAGGCAATGGGGATGACCAACCCTGGTCTATAACCTGCGGATGGCATCAATCTTTGGGAACAATCCAGATGTTGCGATAGACGACAGGGTCGCCGTGGTCTTGCAGGTGAAGCGGACCTGGGGTAGGCCCTTCCTTCTGGCCGCCGGGAGTCTCGCGCGGAAACTCTATGTTTTCGTGGATGATCACGCCATTGTGGCGGATGGTGGCACGAGCATTCTTGACCTTCTTGCCCGTGTCATCAAACACCGCGGGGGTGAAGTCGATATCGTAAGTTTGCCAGACCATGGGCGGAAAACACATGTTGACGCGTGGTTTATGCTGGGTATAGATGCCACCGCATTCGTTGTTTTCCCCTTTCAAGCCGAAACTGTCCAGCACCTGGCACTCGTAACGATCTTGGAGATACACGCCACTGTTGCTCCGGGCCTGACCCGTGCTATTGGGCATCCAGGCGAGGCGGAACTCCAGATGGAGGGTGAAGGCGTTAAACTTCTGCTTGCTGCGAATATTCCCTGTCTTGGAGACCGTCAGGAATTTACCGTCCGACAATTCCAAAAGTTTTCCCTTGTCCCAGTGGTTTTTCTCGTCGCCTTCCTGTGCAAAGAGGATGACAGCTTGAGCCGGAGGTCGCGCACCGAGGGTCGGCGATTGGCGCTCGATTTTCTCCAGAGTGGTCTGCTGAAACTGGAACTTGCCGCCTTGCAGGGTGCCCGATGCCTTCGGACTTTGCAATGTCACACTGCCATTTTCTTGCCGGGCCGCCTTGAAACGACGGGCGGTGGTCATATCCGCTCCAGCACCCGGCAATCCGCCTTGATAAACCACCACCTCGAACTCTCCTAAGCCTCGGGCGATGACTTGAGCGCCCAGTTTTTGTTCGCCACTACCACCGACATACTCCCCTTGTACGGCGAAGTCCGGGTCTTTAGCAGCTTCCGCCGGGTCGGCCACCGCGATGCGAACTCGCTTCTTGGGAGTCTTCTCCTGAATAGCAGCAGGTGCGCTCAGGGCGGCTGTTGCAGATACCACCACCAACCACAACCAAGGCAGCCAGCGTCTCATGGATAGCACCTCAACACACGGAGGAAAGGGAGCAGGGGGAGATACCTACCTTCGGGCCTATCCTAATTTTTTCCCAGGACAGGCGGAATCGCCAGCATGCCTATTTTGTCTCCTGGGATGATCGCGTCAATGGGGTAACGAAAAAAACACAACTCCCCCTTCTTGCGAAACCAGACCAGAACGAACCCAAAACTGTGAGGGCTTGAGTTTTTTCCTGACTCACCTCTCGAAATGCAGCGGAATACTCCACTGTCAGTTCCCCGTCGCTGACAATCGACGATCCTTTTGCAATGATGAACACTCTTCTCTTATCCTCATCACCACTTCGAGTGCGACGTAGTTCCCCGCCCTTCTCCCTCACCCCTCCGACAGGCCGCGGCGCAGACGGCGAGCTAGCCAACGGAGGAAGACTGCCAAGGTGAGCAACACCCCCGCCGCCACCAACAGCCACACATACACCGGCGTCCGCCTCTCCCACACCACCCCCACCGGCTCCGGCAAACCAAACGCCGATAAGCTAAACTCCCGCTCCGGCGGATCTATGCTCGGATCAACCTGAAATTCGTATGCAATGTTGCTTTCCACGCTCCTATCATCCACTCGGTATACCCGTCGTATCATCGATCGTAGAGGAACCGGCAACCCATTCACAACCTGATACTCATTCGTAATAGTCAACGTTACGTCAATCTTATTATCGATTCGAACCTCTGCGGTTGCCGAACGAACCGTATGATGCTCGTCCGCGTTCAAATGCAGAGTCAAAGATCGAAAAGCTCAGGGTCTCCGATGTAGAGTCGTCCGATATTCCTTGGCCAAAGATACAACAGTTCTGTCATCGACCTGGCATTGAAGATGGTCGGCCATATGCACTAGAGGTTCCCCCTCGATTGCCGCTCGGATGTACACATCTGCCAGAGAACTTGATAACCGATCCCGAATTGTTGGGATTCTTTCCTCCACAGGAGCATCATTCGCCAGAATCAGCTCGTGCAATATCCAGTTGTTGTTCGACCGATTGAGTTGAAAAGCGTATTGACTATTTTCACAAAACACCCGATGGGGAAGTTGGTATTCTTTGTTGCGGCTAGCCAGTCTTTCGGTCGCGAACTCTTCTACTCGTCGGCCGTGACTCCCAAAGGGAAAGACACAGTAGCTGCCACCGTGGAGATTTCCTTTCCATCGCGCTTGGTCCTGACGGATCGGATGGTTCCGGTGGCATGACGGAGTCGTTGCGTGTATGCCTGCCAGCCCTGTAGCACATCGGGAGGGACCGCTGGCAGAACCGGAGTAACGGACGCCAGGAAAACCCCAAAGATACCAGCCCTGTCATTCGCATCGCCCGCGGCATAGGTCAGCTCTCTCCTCATTCCCGAAGGGCGATAGACTGTCAATCATTGTAGGGGTTACATTCGCATGCTGGGACAGCAGGAATAAACTTGCAGCAGTACACTTCACAAGCGGGAATAGGGGCATCGCAGGAGCCGGTGCCGCATTGAGGACGTGAACAGGAACCCAGAGGCTAATGTATGGCGCCGGCGATTCATAGAGCCAATAGCCGATATCAGCGATTCGTGGAGCGGCTGACAAGGAACGGTGATGGCTTATGAGTGACTGATCGATAACAATGACGGTAATGGTGAACAGAGACTGGTCTTGACAATCCATTGTGCTACCTGTCCTGCCTGTCCACCCTGAGCATCCCGGATAGTAACGGTAATAGCCCAGCCGGTAATGTCGTTGTGGGATGTAGCGCGACGAGCAGGTCGGGACGGCCAATCAGGCGGGTAGTGTGCCGGACGTAACGATGCAAGTGGCTTGTGGAGATTGCTATAACAAGCGGCATACTGAAGCGGGAGAAACTATGTTGTCAGCCAGTGCTTGACAGGATCGTGGGGAACCTGCGATCGGGTCAAGCGTGTGTCATGAGAATGCGGTCTATGGGTTGAAGTAGAAGTCAGGGTCGTCAGAACTGACTTTAGGACTCGTGAGAGGGGTGTGTTATGGAGATATTCGCTGGGCTGATCGTGGGACTGGTGCTGGGGGCATTTCTAGCGGTGGTCATGTTCTCCCTCCGCGCCGGTGGGCCGGCTCGCCTGCTGGAGGCACTGCAACTGGCGGCTCGGATGCATCGTGATCCTGCCCTGGCGGAACGCATCCACCGGGCATTGGAGTCGCCTGAGCCTGTATCCCCATCAGGGGTTTCTCCTATTGCCTTGCGGATGCTGGCATTGTTGCAGGAAAATGCCCGATTGGTGGATTTCCTTTTGGAGGACATCAGCGCCGCTACAGATGCTCAGATCGGCCAGGCTGTACGGGAGATACACCGGCAGGCCCAGCAAGTGCTCAAGGAACACGTGGTACTGGAGCCGATTTTGTCTGCCCAAGAGGGAGAGACTGTGACGGTGGAAGCGGGATATGACCCTTCCGCGATTCGCGTGATTGGTCATGTGGCAGGGGCGCCGCCGTATAGGGGTCAAGTGGAGCATCCGGGTTGGCGGGCGCGTGAAGTCAAGCTGCCGGATGTTCCTCAGGGGGCCGATCCCCGCGTGGTCCAACCCGCTGTCGTTCATATCCCCGAACCCAAGGCATAAGGGTCGCCGGGCACCGACCTCGGAGCGGAGGTGTCCTTTTCAGTTCTGCAATTTCTGGCGGGCTTGTGTCGCCGCTTGAAGGACTGCCTTCGCCTGTTCGGGTGGCAAGGGGCAATTGTTGGAGGCCAAGCGGATAGCCGCGTCGTAATTTTCGATGGCCTTGGAGCGCTCACCGAGGGCGGCTTGCGCGTGGGCCAAGTACAGGTACATCCGCGGATCGGTGGGATAACGACGAATAGCGGCCTCGAAAATGGAGCGCATCTCCGGGTAAAGATCACTGCGTTGCAGCTTACTGTAGATGACACCGATAGTATCCAAAAACTCGGCGGGCAGACGTTCGGGGGCAACAGGGGGCAGACCGGACCGGCCCTTCCAGATGTCCTGGACAATTGCTAGAGCCTGGGCTGGCTGTTGCATTTTTTCTGCGAGAATCCAGGCCAGGTTATTACCGGCAACGAAGTGGCGCGGACGCAGCTTGAGGATCGTGTTGTAGGTGCTGAGAGCTTCATCCCATTGCTGCCGGGCGAGGGCGATTTCCCCGAGAAGCAACAGGGCGCCGAGGTGATTCGAATCGAGAGAAAGAACCTCTCGCGCACGGCGTGCTGCCTCCTCGAAATCCTGCGCTTTGTGGAAGGCGCTGGCAGTAGCCAGCAAAATCGCTATCCGGACGGCCTGGAGCCGCTGTTCTCGCTCTTGAGGTGAAGGAGGCGGTTGTTGCCCTTCGATCTGTTTTTGCAATGCTGCCAATTGGCGCTTGAGGAATTCATCCGCTGTGGTCAGAGCCTCCGGCTTGGCTCCTTGTAGGACAAGCAAGCGGAGAAGGGTGGTCAGAGCGTTCACGTTATCTGGCATGCGAGTAAACCATTGTCGGGCCTCGGTTAGGGCTTGATCTTTCTGGCCGGCATCTTCCAAGGTCTTGACTAGCAGGGAGCGCGGCAGGGCTTCATCCGGTTGCTCTTGGATGAGTCGGCGATATATGGCGATGGCTGCGTTGCGGTCGCCCGTAGCTTCCGCAACACGGGCTTGGATGTAGGGGAGTCGCGGGTCATTGGAGGCATGTTTCTGAGCTGCCGCTAGGTATTCCTGGGCGCGAGTCAGATCGGCAGGGGAGAGCAAGGCGAGTTCCGTCAGGAGAAGCAAGGTAGGACCGTGCGTGGGGTTTTGCGCCAGACTATTGAGAGCCTCTCGGCGGGCACGATCCGGATAGCCAGCCAGCAGATGGGCCCGCGCCTTGGTCAGTAGGATGTCAGCACGGGGAGTGCCTTGCTGGAGGGCGACCTCTTCCCATTTGTTCAAGGCAGCGTACATGGTCTTGTTAGCTTCCCAGCGGTCGGAGGGGTCGCCGACATCCTCCGCAAGCAAGGCCGCATCGGCCACCACCAGGTACAAAGTGGGGAAGTTGCCTATTTCGTTCAGGTATTGCAAGGCCAAGTCGCGGGCTTTGTCTGGCTGAGCTTGCAAGTAGGCGACGAAGGCTATGAGCATACCATTGCGAGCCGCCGAGCGCACATCGCTAAATTCGATGGCGCTGGCAAAGCCGCGGATGGCTTCGGGAAACTTACCTTCTTGCAAGCGGAGCATCGCCTCGTACACCCGGAAGCGCCCCTGGTTTTCGTAACGCTTCATGGCTTCCTGCAACTGTTTTTCCCCGGCTTCACGGGTGGCCGCCGTCTGAATCAAGAGCAAATCCAAATTCGGGTCATTGGGGAGAGCACTGAGGATATTCTGAGCCTGTTCGCGCTGGCCGGCCCGCAGATAGGCGATGCCGAGGAGACGTTGAGCGAGCGGATCGCTGGGCGGGAACTGGGCAGTATCCTTGAGATACTCGATGGCCCGGTCAGTCCGCTGGGTTTGCAGAAGCCATTCGGCGTAGAAGAGCTTTGCGGTCCGGTCGGTCGGATAATCCTTGAGAAAACGGCGGATCAAAGTATCGGCAGCGGCGACACCATTGGGGTCCAGAGTGCGGCTATCCGGCTCTTTCGGCAAGGCAAGGAAACGGCAACGGGCACGCAGCACATCCACGCTGTCCGGGTAATCCGCGGCAAGAGCAGACAGTAGCTTTTCTGCTTGTTCCCTCTGGTTGACGCGAAGATAGAATTCGGCGAGCAACAGGCGGGCGGTGCGATCGGCAGGGGAGGGCGGTTTTAACTTTTTTTGATAGTCCTGAGCAGCTTGGAGGTAGCCTTCGATAAGGCTGGCCGGGACGGGTTGTTTAGGGTTGTCCCGTTGATGCTTCTGAGCGGCTTGCAAAGCGGCGGCCAGGTTGGCTTGCACAAGGGCGGCCAGGATCATGTCCCGGCCCCCGGTCAACTCTTCGAGCCAGGCACGATCCAGCGCCGGTAGCTCATCGAGCGTTTGGAACACCGGTTCGATTTCCCGCAAATAGGCCACGGCGGCCAATGGCTCGTTTAAGGCCAGGCTCAGGTTGGCGAGCAGCATTTTCGCACGCAGAGCCAAATGGGGATCCGTTTTGTTACTGGCGATCGGTTCCAGGTTTTGGCGGGCACGCTCCAGTTTCCCTTCCCGTTCTGCCAGCACGGCTTCGAGGAACTGGCCGCGCTGTTTGAGGCGGGGGTTATTGGAGGCTTGCAGGCGACTCAGGTGAGTGGCTAGCTCCTCGCGTTTTGCTCCGCTCTTGAGTTTCAGGTCCGCCAAATCGTAGTGAAATTCATCAAGCTGCACATCCGGTAATTTGGCAGCTTCGGCGTCGCGCAGGCCTTCTTCGAGCAGTTTCTGGGCTTGCTGAAGAAGTTCGCGGAAGCGGGCCATGTCTTGATTGCGCAGAGCGATGACAGCGTCGTTGACGCGCAACTGGGCGAGCTGACGCTTCGCTTGAGGGGGTGAAACCGTTCCCGCTGGAGCTTGGGCGAGCATCTGCTCAACCGCCGAGCTAAATTGCTTCCAGGTCGCCGGGTCCGTGCGGCTGAGCACCGGTTGGGTTAGGACAGCCAGTTCAGCCAGCAGTGACAGAGCGTTGGGGAGGAAGGGGCGCAGATTGGCTTCCGCCTGCATCTTCTCGGCGACTTTTTGGGCCGCACGAGCGACCGCCGACACCCGGCGGGCATCGCCCATAGGACGGCGTGCCTCCTCCAGGGCATATTCCATCGCGATCCGCAACGTGCGCAGCACTCCCTGGCCGTCAGCATTGCCGAAGTACTCAAACTTTTGGCCGCGCTCTGCCAAGGCGATTGCCCCCTCCGGCTCAGCAAAGAGCAACTCCTCCAGTTGCCGGCGGGCTGCTGCTTGGGCTTCGGGTTTGAGGCGGCGTGCTTCAGCGGTGCGGATCGTCCAGTTCAGAATCTCCGCTTCCAGGCCGAGGATACGCCAGTATTGCACCGGTTTTTTCTTGGCTTGTGCCAGGTGTTCGCGGGCCAGTTGGACACGTTCCCCCGACTTGCGCCGATCCTCGGTGGGAGTGACCCCATCTTCCAGCGGCTGGTCAAACTCGTAACGGGCCAAGAAGTAGTGAGCGCGGTAATCGTTTGGGTCGCGTTTGAGGGCTTCCCGCAACAAAGGTTCCGCATGTTTCCACAGAATCGGGGTAAGGGTGATTTCCAAGCGGATCCCTTCCTTGAGCACTTCAGGCTCCTCACTTTTGAGCATGGCCCCAGCAATCCGCACTGCCGCGATAGCTTCCGCTCGGTCCTCAGGTTCGGGAATCAGAGGGAAGGGGCGGAAGGTTTCTTGAAGCGGGGCGTCGAAAGGCTCGAGCAGGGGTTTGTCTTCAGCCGCGGCACGAGCGTAGTGGTAGTCCCGGATCGCACGGGCCTTGATCCAATTCAATTGTCCTAACAAGGTCTTGTATTCACTTTCGCCGATTTTGCGATCTTCTGCCAGTTTTTGGAGGGCATCGAGACCTTTCTGAGCCAGGAGGCGGGCTTCATCGTAGCGCTGCTGGGCCAGGTCCCAGTTTTTGTCCGCCTCGGCGGCCTGACCGCGTTGATAGGCCAGTTCTGCCGCACGGGCCAACCGTGCTGGGGAGCTACCGCCCCAGAAAGTCAGATAGGCGATGTACCCTGCTGCTCCCATGCACAGCAAGGTGAGTATCCAGAGGGCGACTCGATAAGCTGTTGAGTTGCGCAGGCTCATGGCAATTTTCCTTCCGAAAGTGAAGCGTGATCAGAGCGTGACTGCCGGCCTCTCCCATCCTGCTTTTGCTTCCCGGTGGATGTTCGGGACGATCCTGCCAAAACAAATTCTAATCCATCCCCTGAGTATCTTCCGTCTGCGGTTTCTATGCCTGGTTCTGGTATGATGCTGCTGGCGACTCGTGGCGTGCCAACCTCAGCGGGCCAAGCCGATCGGGATGCGATCGCAACCGCAGCGGCTGCCGGCCGGTAATATCTGGTGTTCCATGACAGCGTGCAGGGCAGGCAGGAGCGTTTTCTCCACCGCCGCTAGATGGTTAGGATTTTCTCCACTCGTACTGACCTGAACGGTGACACTCGGCGGAGATATACCCACCCGCTGATGCAATCGTTGTAAACGGGACTGACCCTCCAGTGCCACAGGTTCGAGCGTATAGTGCCAATAATAAACGACCAGCGAGCGATTGGCACCGGTCCAGAAGCGGAAGCGTTGGGCTTCGGCTGAACCAGCAGCGTTAAGTGGGACTCGCTGGCGGAAGGCCACATCCTCCGGGGCGCCGCTCACATCGCGGATGCAGATTTCCGGATGATGCTTGCGGTCTTCCCCCGCGCGGGAGTGGACCATGTACACGCGGACCCAGTCTCCCTCTTCTGTCCGGTAGATGCGCATCAGCAGGTCGTCGGCAAAAGACAGTCGCTGCCGCAGATGGGCTTCCTGGTCCGTTAGGACCTGTCCCTTCCAGAGAGCCTGGTCTGCGTTCCCGTTGGGAATACTCAGCGGAACCTCCGCGAGCGAGGCTTGCAGGTTGGGATAACTCCACTCTCCCGCCTCTTGCAAATGGGCTTGCAGCAGCCAGAGTCCGGCTCCTCCTACGAGCAGCCAAGCGATCACCCATTGCAAGCCCCGCTGCGGGGGAATCGAGCCGGGAGAAGGAGCAAGGACCGGCTCTGATGAGGCAGTTGGCGAGGGCCATGTGCTCAGCCAGTGGTCGAGCAGTAAAAACAGGAGTATGCCCACCGGCAGGCTGAACAGCGCCGGCATGTCGTGGAGCGTGCCGCTAAGCCAACTCGTCCCAAACCAGATGGCCCCCGCATGCATGAGCAGTACCCGCAGCGTGTTCGCCACAATCGCCGTAGGAACTGCCAGCAGCACCAGCAGGAGACGGTGCCACCAGCTCCGTTGCAGCAGATGACCCAACAGGACCGCAAAGGCGGCAAAGGCGATGATCTGCCCCAGCCCGCTGCACTCTTCCGCGATGACCAGTGAGCGATCCACCCCCGCAATCCGCAGGGAATGCCCCACCCGGTGGCACACGACAAACAGGGACAGCACCGTCTCGCTGACACGAGCCACAATGTCTTGCAGCCAGAGGGACAGGTAACTGGTCCAGGTCACCGGCAAGGGGAACATGAAAAACAGAAAGAGGAGGGGGAAGTTGAAGGCATCCGCCCAGCGTCGGCCCCCAGCGGCCACTAGCGTCCCCCGCAGGATACAAATCAGGGCGAGATAGCTCAGCGGCGGCCAGCGTACTACCACCGCTGCACCCTGCAACACCAACCCAATCAGCAGATTGAGCGAAGCGAACAGCCACTCTCCACCTTGGGGGGGACCCACCCGCCGGGAAATCCGCCACCCCAGCCACAAGCTGATGGGAACGACCGCGTAGCCGTGCGAGTAGTTATCATCCCGCTCCCAGAGTTGCACGAGCAGGCGGAGGGTGGGATAAAACAGGGCCGCGGTTAGCAACCACGTTCCTGCCAGCCAATACAAGGTCTGGCGGCTCCATCCGATCGAGGGTGGGGGCGAGGCCACACTCATGATGCTCTTTCAGGCTTACGAGGGAGGGAAACTCACAACGGGCAGGAAGGCCTCCTGCCCGTTGCTTGGGATTACACCTGAGGGAAGTGTAGAAGACAATTCCCTGTCACGCAACTTCGCCCTTTCGCAATCGGCGCCGCAAAGCCAGGCCGCCGACCACGCCGATCAGCCCCAGCGTCGCCAACGTCCCCGGCTCGGGAAGGTCGCCGTTCAGTATGATACCACCTGCATCGCCTCTTAGGATAAAATCAATGTTTTTCCGGTTGTCACTGTTGAACTTGAGACTGATACCAGTAGTATTCGCCAGGTTTCCTGAGCCTGCTAGTGAAGAGAACGGAAGGGTAAACGTAAATGGGGTGGTCTGAGGGGGAACGGTGTAATTCGCTGTAAGATTACCACTCATTGTATTTACGGTCATTGTTATAACCATCTCTATGTCAAGTGTTTCAAATTGCAGGATGACGGCATTAGATGAACTGAAGTTTCCAGGAGTGTTGTAGGATAAGGTGAGGTCAAAATCACTTTGTGGAGAATGAGCCACAATAAATTGTTGCGTCTCTGTGTTGATTTGGATACCATCACCAACGTTGTTTAGTCCTTCTCCACCAAGAATCAAGGTACGTGTCGTGTTTGATTGCAAGGTGCCCGGTCCTTGACCGTCGGTCCAGGTGCCAGGGAATTCAGAAAAATCGTCCAAGATAATCGGGGCGGCGGTGACGGTGGAGGACCAGCCCAAGCTCAAGCAGGTAGTGGCGAGCACGGCGAGGAACATCATGCGGCATTTCATGGCACACCTCCGGACGGGTGAGGCGGGGCGACTTTGGGGCGACGATTCGGTGCAAGGGCCGTCCTTGTACCTTTGGTGATCCAACAAGGGGTAAACTCTGCCTGTTGGATTGCCCGCAAGGCCTACTCCCGCAATCGCGGTTTCGAGATTTCTTGCCACAATGCCAAGTTTACCGCCTCGCGGAAACTTCACAAGGGGAAAATGCCGAAAATTTTCCATTTTTTGGGAATTACGCTGATGCATGAATTGCATGCAATTTACGCTAGCAACAAAATTTTCTCTAAATGCGATTCCGTAGGGATGTTAGATGGCGGCGAGACGAATCGCCGGAGGAAGTGCAGCAGGGAGGGAGACCCCCAAAGCGCTGACAGTTCAGGGCGCGGAAGCTGGACTCTCGGCCTGGGGAGGGGACAAGCGAGCCAGAGCGGCTTGGGCGAGACGGAGGCTGGGATCGAGCTGCAATGCCGTGCGGTAGTGCTGCAACGCCTGCTCTCGGTGCCCCTGAGCCGCTAGAACAAAGGCCAGGTTGCAATGGGCTTGCGCGGGCGAAACGGCCTGCTGGAAGGCCTGGAGGCTTTCCTCCACCTTGCCCTGTTGAGCGCGGGCCAAACCGAGGTTGATCCAGGCTTTTTTGTGCTGCGGCTGGAGTTGCACCGCTTGAGTGAGATAGTGTTCAGAAGTGGACCACTGTCCACGACAGTAATGGCTGTAGCCGAGGTCGTTGAGGAGATCGGCATCCTTGGGATGGGCTTGAAGCAGTAGGGTATATTCGGCGTCCGCCTTGGGGAAGTCGCCGGTGAGGTCGTAGAGGACGGCGAGGCGGCGGGCGGCATGGAGACGCATAGCGGGATCATGGCTACGGGCTTTTTCGTAGAACTGGATGGCTTCCGGGATGCGGCCGTTTTTCTCGAATTCCTGAGCCGTGCGGAAGGCTAAGCGGGCGGCTTCGGGTGCGGGCAATTCCGGCGGTGGGGGGGCTTGGGCTGCCGCTTCGGGACCGATGAGCAGCGCAGGCGGGTCGCTCTGCCACAGGCGGGCACTGCTGAGGAGGCCGCTGCCGGAGTGGATCGTCCCCGTTGTCCCTTGGCAGCCCGCGACCAGAGGGAGCAGGAAACTTGCCAGACCAACGGCAGGGAAGAAGCGGGTCATGTTCGGTTCCTCTGGCGGAAAAGGCGGAAGCGGTGCAGAAGGAGGACTTTCTGGCGGAATCAACGGAAGCCGAAGAAGCCTCCAAATCCTCCAAAGCCGCCAAATCCTCCGAAGCCGTAGAAGCCGCCGAAGCCCCCGAAGGCGTTGAAGCCCAGACCGCCGAAGCCGGCAAATCCCAGGCCGCCGCCGTAGAAGGCGAAAGGATTGAGCGCGCCGAGGATCAGCCGCGGATAGAGGAAGTCCGCTTCATCCCCCAGGAGCGGTTCCGCGGGCGAACCAGCGAGCACAACACGCCGGGCGGCATCCGGTACCCCAGCAGCCGTAAGGGCCTCGATCATGGCCTTGTGCCGCCGAGCATTCAAGGCCGGTTTGTCCGGCTCCGGCTGAATGATGATCTGGAAGGGGACGTATGGCAGGCGGGGGATGACGCGATCCAAATGTTCGCCGCCGTAGGGTCCAAGCACGGCCTGATCATCGAGCCACTCATTGTAGTAGAAGACAAAGTCGTCCGCTTCGGCTTTGCCCGCCTGGCGTGCTTGCCATTCCGTGGTGAAGGTGCCGACGGGTGCCGGGATCGCCCCCTTGGGAATGTCCGCGCAGTTGTCGATATGGGCGTTGTACCAGCATTGGTGGCATTTTTCCTTCTTGCTGAGGGCGGCTTCCTCCTTGACGGCGTGATGACAGCCGAGCACCACGACCGCCACTCCCAGCACCGCGATGGCTCGCACCAGCAGCCATTGGGCGTAGCGCATTGCCCGTTCCATATCCTGGTCCCTCTCCTTGGGTCAGGGGTAGCGGACGGTGGCCCGCTCACCTGCGCCATCCCTGACGATGGCTTCGATCACGTATTCTTAAGTTCACAATTACAATTTCGTACACATATATGATGAAGTTCACTATAAGGATTCCTACTTCCGCTGCTGTCGTCGTGGGGCGCTCACCGTCGGTGGGGATCAGTCCGCACAGGCAGCGTCGCCGGTTGGGCAGTGAGCGGCGGTGGAGAACTGGGAGCTGCCCGGCTGCCGCTGTTGTTGTTCGGCGGGGTTGATGGACTTTGCGGGGTAGTAGAACCCGCGGGGGGTGCTGTGCCGTTGGCATCGCCGGAAGCGGGCGGCTGGTAGATAAGCAGGGCGGCTTCCGGTTCCTCCGTATGGCCGCTCGGTCCGAGGATGTACTGCCGCTCGCAGCGACGATAGCTGAGCATGCGGTGGATGTCTGTCATGACCGGGCTGCGATAGTCATACGCCCGACGGCTTTCCAGACGCCCCAGGAGATAGAACTCCAGGTCCCCCGGCTCGAAGACATCCGCTCCTGGCAGCTTGGGTAGCTCATGCGGTTCCAGCGGATGGACCAATTCTGGGGTGACGAGAATAACCAACTCCTGTTCCCCGGCGCTGGCTCGCTGGAAGGAAGCCAGGCGGCCTACGAAGGGCAGATCGCCGAAGAACGGCACCCGTTCAGCCTGAGCACCGCTGTTGGTTTGGATCAAACCGGCCACGGCCATGGTTTGTCCCTCGCGCAACTCCACCGTGGTCGAAAAGGTGCGGGTGTTCAGTCCCGGTACCAAGGCGCCGGCGATAGTGGTCGCAGCGGCGTTGTCTCGCGTGCTGACCGTCGCTGTTACGGTTAGGCGGATGCGATCCCGATCGGTGATCACCGGGGTGAAGAATAGTTGCACGCCGAAGGGGACGAATTGCACGCCCTGCAAGCCGCCGCCGAACTGGCCGAAGGCGCCCAGACCCGTGATCACAGGGACTGGGAATTGCCCGCCGGCCAAAAAGAACGCGGTGGCGCCGTTCCGGGCCGTCAACGTCGGTTCCGCCAGCGACTTGGCATAGTTGAGTGTGCGCAGCGCCTGGATGGCGATCGGAATCTGACCGTTGTCCAAGTTGACCGGCAGGTTGACCAGTCCGGCGGCGTTTCCCGCACCGGGCTGGGTTAGGCCGGAGATCAGATTTCCCGTGTGCTGCCCGAAGACCAGCGTGCCTTGATTATTGATGATGTTGAAGTTGACTCCGATGCTTCGGGCGGCGGCGCGATTGACCTCCGCTACCATGACCCGCAGCATGACTTGCTGCTCCCCCGGTACTCGCAGGTTATTGATGACGTTGGGGCCGCCCGCGGTCAGGAACTCTTCCAGGCCCGGAGTCTGGCCGGGGCGGAGCGGATCGAAAGGGTTGCCGGTCGGGGTCAGGGCAGAGGTCGGCACGTTCGGCCGCTGTTGCTGCCCTTGCTGCTGCTGTTGCCCCGGTGCATTCGCGCCGACGATCCGAATGATCTGGAACGCCTCGATGATGTCGTGCGCCTGGCCAGAGACCATGATCTTGTCACCGATCAGGGTCAACCGGACGCGGCTGCGGGGATAAGCCCGATTGATCTCCTGCTCCAAAGCCTTGTAGACCGCTTCGAGCCGCTCCTTGGCCTCCGGATCGGGAAAGACGCGGACGAGATAGCTCAGAATCACGTCCTTGTCCTTCTGCTTGGGATCGGTGAACCAGAGGTTGAGCACGGTAATGCCGGCCTTGAGGCCGATGATGGTCATTTGCTTGCCATCCGGTTCCAGGATGCGGAAATTGGCCACCGACTCATCGACGATTTGGGTTCGTTTGGGCGTCTCTTTGAGGAGGATGATGCGGGCGCGGCCTTCGATCAGGTCCAAGGTGTTGCGGGGGTCCAGTACGCCCTCAATGAATTGGCGGAACTGTTCCAGGTCCTTCTCGGTGGGAACCGGCGTGGTTCCGAGGATGCCACTACCAGCGAGGCGGGGAAGGCGTAGCTTCTCTTCGCCAAACGGCAATTGCGGGAAGGGCCGCGGTTGTGGGAGCGTTCCTGGCGGCGGGCCCATTCCTCCTCCGCCCGGTTGACCGGCGGGCGGCTGCGCCGCTCCGGGTGCCCCTCCTCCTGGAGGTTGAGCGCCTTGGGGGAGAACCACTGGGGTCAGCGTACCATCGGGACTGAGAAGCAGCGGCGGGAGTGTGGCCAGCGCCGGCCCAGGCATCTGCCCTGCCGGTAGCACACTTTCGCCGGGAGGTAAAGTGCCACTGATTACCCTCGGCATGGCGCCGGTGTTCAGAGTCGGGCCGCCACCACTTCCTGGCCCCCCGCTCGGATTCTGAGCCGAGGCACTCACCACTCCCAGGCACAGCAGACATCCCACCGCAAACCCCAGAGTCCGGCAAGAACCATTCGGCGATCGGAACTCGAATTGGCTCGGCGATCTGGACTCGGACTGACTTGGCCGCTCCCTCTGCATGGTCTGCACCTCCCCTGACGGGATTTGATGCCGCTGTCCCCGAAAGGTCCGCTCCCTCTATCCGCCCCAAAGCCTCCGCTTCGCGTACCTCGCCAAGGGAAGCGGTGAGCTAGCGCCGCCCATGTGTACCTCCCCCGCATGGGCAGAATGGATCGGACCTTGTGCCCTTAGCATCGGCAGATACATCACTCAGCATAAAACAATTCCATTTTGCTCAACCGGAATGTCCGGTGTTACCAAACCAAGTGTCCAAAACATCAAGACAAGATAATTGGCCAAAATCGGCAAATTGCACAGGACTGCCCAGATGAGCCAGCCGCACTATAGAGCCTGAGGTGATCTCAGGAGATTTCCATTGTTCCGAAGGAAGGCGAAAAACTGGCGGTGGAGGTAGTGTACATATTGCCAAAAAACGATGTTCCTGAAGGGACGGATACTGACAATAGGTTGTCACAAACCGAAAAAATTAGGAGGACAGGGGCGCTGGCTGCCTGGACGTTCTGATTATACTTATAGCAAAAACGCGACGCAACCTATTGCTACAAGGGATGTTGCACCAGGGCCATTAATCAAACAACAATCAGAATCATCTCCCGAAATTCAGGCGAGACAAAAAATTCCATTTTTTGGCATTTTTCCTCTTGCGGAGATTTTGCGACCCGTTTACACTACGAGTGTCGGTTGGGAAAAATTCGGCGTCGGGAACGAAAACAACGGTCAGTCCAACGAGGGTAGTGGGAGGACTGACGAAGTATCGAACCCGATGAAGTATCCACCGATAGGGTTGGCGCGGCTAATCCTCCCAAGATGGACTAAGGATAGCAGGCCAAACCCGCCATCGCCCAGGTCACCTCACGATGGGGTGACGGGCACACGACACGGACGAGCAACACGGAGCCGCTGCGAGTTCGGAGTAGCCCGGATGCACCCTCCACTCGCCTAAACCCCGAAGGATACCCAAGACTAGATCACGAACGGCCCGCTGTCAAACAAAAAAATGGAATTTTTTCCGCGGGCCGCCCGAATACTCACGGTTCCCGATGGTCGCCCGATCGGTTGAGCGGTGCCCAAAACACTCCCGGTTCTGCTGCATGGGACGGGAGGAAGATCGGGGCGGGCGGGATCTTCGCCCATCGGTCCAGACCGGCGTGTGGCCGGTCAGGGCGGAATGATCCCAACCCCCCACTGCATGGGAGGTTCATGCATGTTCGCCAAACTGTGGAAGGACGAGGCTGGTGTCATCTCCGTCGAGTACCTGTTCCTCGTCACGATCGTCGGCCTGGGCTTGGTGGTCGGCTTCGCCAATCTGGAAGGGGCGATCAACGTCGAGTACACCGAGCTGTCTCGCGCCATTTTGGGTTTGAGCCAGGGCTATCACGTCTCCACGCAGAGCGGTTGCAAGGCTAGCAAGCAGGGCACGAACGTGACCGACACTCCGGGTAACGCTGCCTTCGGAAGCACTGCTCCACTTGTCCCAGACATTCAGACTCAAAATGCCAACCAGGCCTTCTGCGGCCCGTGATCGTAGCTTGAGCTGACACCGAACGGAATCGGGCTTCGGGAGCCGCCCCTCCCGAGGCCCATTCTGCTTAGAAGGACCAGCAGTTGCGACTGCGGCATGAATTTCGATCCTGACGGATTTGCCGAGAGAAGAAGTCAAGGAGTTACCCCGTGGAGAGAACCTTTTTCCCGAACGTATGGTTTGCCTGGGTCTTTCTCGGGGTGCTGTTTGGACTGACCGGCATCGCCGCGTGGACAGACACCAAGCGGGCCAAGATCCCCAATGTGCTGACCGTGGCGATGCTGGTGCTGGGGCTGATCGCCAATGCCGTGCGGGGGGGATGGCAGGGGGCAGAGGGCCGGCCGTTGTGGGTGTGGGAAACGGGGACGGTCTGGCTCGGAATCCTGGATGGTCTAACGCTGGCGTTGGTGGGAGCGGCGGCCGCCTTCGTGCTGATGTTCATTTTGTGGGTGATGGGTACCTGCGGCGGAGGCGACGTGAAACTGATGACGGCCATCGGTGCTTGGCTGGGACTGAGCGGCTTTCTGTTCGTCTGGCTGGCGACGGCGATTGTGCTTTTAGTTTGGGTCTTCTTCCGAGTGATGGGGAGCGGTTTCTCTCCCCGGCGGATCAAGGCCACGATGGCGAAACTTGATGCTGATCGCCGGGCCATGAATGAAGGGAAAGCCATTCCGGCGTCCCGGCCGATGCGGATGACCTACTCGCTGCCGCTGTTGGTCAGTCTCGTGGCCGTTTTGCTGTACGTCTATCGTTGGGAATTGCAGATCGTAGGTCCCCGCGGGGTTTCGCCCGCCACTCCTCAAACCGGATGGGTCGCCCATGACGAGGTCGAGCGCAAGGTGGGCTGAGCTGGGAGCGCGGCGTCAGGTTCGGCGGGGTTCCACCGCCGTGGAAGCCTTGCTCGTCCTGCCGCTGCTTTTGGCCGTGGCCGCGGGCCTGGTGGGTCTGGCAGATCTACTGGTGGCCGAGCAGCTAGTTGGGGAAGCCAGCGTCCGGGCGGCGCGAGTCGCGGCCTTGGGCGGAGACGAAACCGAGGTGCGGCAAGTGGTGGCCGCCGTGCTGGGTCCTGCCCGTGCGGCCCGTGCCCAGGTGGTCATCGGCCGGCCGGATGGCCAACCCAGTCCCATCGCACCGGGAGAGCCGTTGGAGGTGCGGGTCGAAATCACCGTGCGGGATGCCACGATGACCTGGCTGGTGCCGGCTCCTCCCAGCGAGCTGCTCATCGGCCGGGCCATCATGCTCAAAGAGTGAGACCAGGAGAAACTCGGACAAGTTGCGTACCTTGGAAGGAGATCAAGGAGGCAGGAGCCGGAGTCGTCCAGGGAAGATTCCTCAACCCCGTTGAACACCCCATGAGGGAGCGCCCATGAGAGCTAGCACTGTATTCGCCTTGGCCTTGGCCTTACTGATCGGCTTAGGAGCCGTCGCTGTCGCCAAGTATGCCGGTTTATTTGACCGCAAGGTGGCTCAGGAACCGCCGCCACCCCCGCCGCTGAAGGTACTGGTGGCCAAGCAGAACATGTTCGAGGGAACCACCGTCATGGCCGACCAGGTCATGGTCCGGGAACTGGATCCGAGCGAGGCGGAGGCGCTCAAGGCCCGCTTGGGGGAAAACTGGCGGTCGAAGCTGCTGCCGCCGATGCCTGCTGCCGCCGCCCTGCGCGTGCTCAAGCGGAACGTTCTGGCTGATCAGGTCTTGCTGCAAGATTACTTCGAGGAACTCGCACTGCCGGAGGAGAGCAGCCGGCGCCTGGAACCCGGCACGCGGGCCGTCAACGTGCAGGTTCCCAAGAGCCGAGCGGTAGGCGGGCAGCTGCGCGTCGGCGAGTATGTGGACGTGTTCCTGACTACCGAAGTCACTATCGGGGATCAGCAGGAGTTGCGAACAGCCTGTATCGCTCGCAGTTGTAAAATCGTCATGAAGCGGAACACCCCCTGGACGGTGCTGATGATGGACCCGGACGACAAGCCGCTAAACTTCACCCTCCAGACGAACCCTTATCGCGCGGCTTTGATCGAATACGCCAGCACGCGTGGGCAGTTGAGCTTATTGCCTGCTTCTCCTCCGCCGAAGCTGCCGCCCGGAGTCTTCTCCGATCCTTCCAGTCCAGAGTACGCCCAAGAGGACCAGCGGGTCGAGAAGATTCTCAAGGGAACGATGGCGGTCAGCGACGCCGATTTGATGCGGATTTTCAACATTCAGCCGCCGCCACCTCGCGGGCTTCCTCCGGGAGCGACGGTGATCCACCATCTGACAGGGGTCAAGGACGCGGGTTACACCATCATTCCCCATGGTGGGGCCTATCATCCCGCGACGCTGCCCGGCGCTGTGCCGCCCAACCCGAACGGCAACTACAATCGCGATGCCGTGTCTCCGCCATACACTCCGGTTTATCCTGCGGGGGGTAGCCGGGACAGCATGGGCCGGGTCAGCAGTCTCCCCGCACCAGTCTCCTCCGCGCCGATCTCCTTCCGTCTTCCCAGTGCGACTGGCGAAAAGTGCAAGACGTGCGAGGAGGCTCGGCGGGCTGCCCAAGCTCGGCAATGAGCCAGAAGAGCAAGGGGCCGTTAGTCCTGTTTTCCTCTGTTCCCGCGTCCGGTGGTAATCCCTAGGGAGCAGAGAACACCGGCAGGCGCGGGAAAAGCCTTTATCGTAATTCTCCGAGTTACCGCCAGGAAAGCTAGCGTGTCCCCATGGCAGGGAGGTGCGTAAAGCTCGCGGGCATGGCAGCTCGCCCAGCCTGAATCTTCCCGAAGGGAGACTCGCATGTTCGCCCAGCCTCAGTTTCGGTGTTGGCGTGGCCGTGCCGGTGCCTCTGGCGTCAGCCTGCTCATCGCCCTGCCTGTTCTGTTGGTGTTGATTGGGCTGGTGGTTTACGTTGGCCTGTTGCGCGATGTGCGTTACGAGGCGCAAGGGGGAGCCGATGCGGCGGCCCTGGCTGGCGCTCGCTTGCTGGCGGATGATAGCCTCCTGCTGAGGAGCCATTATCAAGCCCCAATGCAAAACCGGGTCCGCCATGCCCGCCAGATGGCTCAGACCATCGGCCAGCTCAACTTCGCCGGGGATGAACGTCTGAACCTGGACCTCAACGAGAGCAACGATCCGGACGGTGATATTGTGATCGGTTCTTTGGACCGCC
>Ga0101943_1000998_pt1 | contig 30047 bp, 23 predicted proteins | sample DewCreD2012metaG_5_FD_75244 | JGI IMG/M metagenome (GOLD analysis project Ga0101943, IMG submission 75244) | Hot spring sediment bacterial and archeal communities from British Columbia, Canada, to study Microbial Dark Matter (Phase II) - Dewar... ... | reverse complement strand
GTGGCATATTTTGTTACAAGGCAAACACTTCCAATGTATTCACATAAGAAGAGTCCACATATATACAGTTTTCCTCAGCTAATTTCATGTGTACTTTTAAAGATATACATAAGGAACATGTCTTATAGGGACTTAGAGGAGTTTTTACTATCCTCAGGAGAGATGTGCAGGGTATTGGGTTTAAGGGGAGTTCCAAATTATTCAACGTTTTGTAGGGCATGTAATCGGATAAAGGGTAAAGAGATAAAGAGGATTTTAGGGAAGGTTTTGGAGATAGTTATTTCAAGGAGGGATGTAGGGTTTTTGTTTGCCTGTGATTCAACTGGGTTTAAAGAAGATGTAGCCTCATTTTATTATACCCTGAGGAGTGGGAAGAAGAGGAAGGGGTGGATAAAGGTTTGGTATCTATTGGATACAAGAACACAGGCTTTAGTATCTTGGGTTATTGGGAGAGGTCCTAGTGGGGATTCCTGGGGGCTTTGTAAACTGGAGAAGAACTCACCCATTAGGTCTTTAATAGAGGTAATGGACAGGGGGTTTGATGGCAGTGGGAATATAAGATTTGGACTTCCAATAAGGGTTATTCCACCTATTCGTAGAGGTGGGAGTATAAGGAGTTTAGATAGAATCTTAGCATACATGGTTTATATGATTTCCAGATGGAGTGGTATTTATGGAAAAAGATGGTTATGTGAGACAATGATTTCAGTGATAAAAAGGAAGTTTGGGGATAGTATAAGGGAGAGGAAGTGGGGGAATAAGAAAAAGATTTTATCCCTTATGGCTGTAGTTTATAACATCCATGTGATTGTAAGGGGTGGAGGAGAAAACCAATTTTTGCTATTACTTGTTTTCCTCTCATTTAAATCAATTAAAAATGATGTTTGCAACAGAGCAATAGTATATCTAAAGCATCCCTTTCATTCAGTTGCCAGAAAATTCTAGGGGTATGTGCTGTCGGATTACGAAAAGCAGAGAAGATTCCCTTCATAATATGCATCAGTCCTATGTGTTCACTACGTTCTGTATCAGTTTGCAACGAGTTAAATGCAAGCCTAGGAATTCCTTTCTCACTTAGACCAAATGTCTGATCAATCAACTTGGAACCATCTGCAGTAAGACCTGTTTTCTGACGTATCTTTCCTGCTAAACTCTTAGTAGCTTCCAAGACCGCATGGAAGTAGTTTTCTTGAAGTAACTCAGCCCGGCAAAATCGCAAAACATCAGGATGAACATTGCGACGACGCAACTCAGCAGCTAACCGGCTAGCACGTTCTTCGGCCTCAGAAGGAGTTCTGACCTTTAGAGTTTTCTGAAGCTTACCATCCTCACCAAGTTCATATCCTGCAAAAAATAGAGCCTTGTTAAGTTCATTACGAAGATAATTAAATCGCTCTGGATTTCTAGAATAACGCACTGGATTCATTGCTGAGCAAATAAACGCCACCACATTGTTACCACAACCATCTTGTTCCTGTCTCTGCCTCAAAGCCTCAAATAGACGATACCTTTTGGTCATTGTGGGATAAGGGTCTTCAATTTGACACTGAGCTAAAAGCTGGCCTATCTCTGAGCTAGTTAATCCAGAGCCTGTATCACCTAAAATGTCGCACAATTCACGTAGAATCTGATTATCAAATTGTGGAATTTTAGCCATCTACCTTACCCCTTTTACTTAAAAAGCATAATTACGAACCAAACTACCTTCAAGTTTCTGGTATTAGATATCAAGTATTGCTGAATTGGTGTTCCTTAAATAAGCCAAGGATTTAGCCTTGATAGAGTTATATAAAAGTTCTCTCAGGTTTGTAACGGTCTTCTGTAGGATCAATAGCATTTGGTAACTCTGGGATCTTTTTTAACTTCTCCACCGGGAAGTCCCCTTCCGTGAGGTAGGGGATGAGAGGTGAAAGTTGAGGTTTTTACAGTTTATAGTAAACTATGATAACTGTGAAATATAAACTGGACAAAGGAGCACATTGTGTTTATTCCCTTCAGTATCACTTTATTCAGGTAGTCAAATACAGAAGAAAGGTTTTTACAGATGAAAACATTGTGGATTATCTTAAAAGAAGGATTCATGAAATAAGTGAAACTTTTGAGGTTGAGGTTCTTTGTATTGAGTGTGATAAAGACCATTTTCATATGATTTTCAAGGCAAAGCCAACACTTGATATTCCAAGGTATATAAATGCCATAAAAAGCAATACTTCAAAAGAAATACAGAGGAAGTTTCCAGAGGTTAAGGAGAGACTCTGGAAAGGAGTATTCTGGAGTCCATCTTATTTTCTAGCCACCACAGGACAGGTTACTTTAGATGTTTTGAAAAGGTATGTAGAGGAGCAAGGGGAATGAAGCTTTCTTATAAATTCAGGGCATATCCTTCTAAATCCACTCAAAAGGTTCTTGAGGAGCATCTTGAGGTTTGCAGATGGCTTTATAACAGGTTGCTTGAGGAGATAAGGAAGGCAAAAGATTCTGGCAAGAAGGTTTCCAAATATGACACTCAAAGATTGATTTTAGGGCTTAAAGAAGAGAAACCGGAGCTTAGGGGTGTTTATTCCAAGGTTCTTCAGATGGTGAATTATCAGCTTTGGGGAAACATTCGAGCACTTAGCCGACTTAAAGGGAATGGGAAGAAAGTGGGGAGGTTAAGATACAAGGGTAGAGGATGGTTTAAGACGATTAACTTCAATCAGAGTGGGTTTAAGATTTTTTATGAGAAAGGCATTATTGAGTTTTCTGGGGTTGGAAGAGTAAAAGTGAGGTTTCATAGGATTCCAGGGGGTAAGGTTAAGGGGGTAATAATAAAGAGGGAGAAAAGTGGAAGGTGGTTTGTAATTTTACAGTGTGATGGTATTGCTCTTAATCCCCTTCCCCGCACAGGAAAGAGGATTTCCATTGATGTTGGGGTAGAGAATTTTGTTTATGATAGTCAGGGTTTTTTCTTTCAGCCCTTGAAAGCTATGGAGAGGTTTTTAAGGAGAATAAAATTGCTTCAGAGGTCTCTATCAAGAAAGAAGAAAGGTTCAAGGAATAGAGAGAAAGCAAGGATAAGAGTTGCAAGGGTATTTGAGAGGATTGAAAATATTCGCAATGATTTTCTTCATAAGGTTTCTTCTTGGTATGTTAAAAACTTTGATGAGATAGCTGTTGAGGATTTGGATGTGAAAGGGTTAGTGGAGGCAGGGTATGGAAGAGCACTCCACAGGAATATAATGGACTCTGGATGGGGTAAATTCTTTATGATGCTTTCCTACAAGGCTGAGAGAGCTGGTAGGAGGCTTATAAGGGTTTCCCCAAGGGGGACAACAAATAGATGTTCGAGGTGTGAGAGTGTTGTTTCTAAGAGACTCTGGGATAGGGTTCATAGGTGTCCTTTCTGTGGGGTTGAGTTACCAAGAGACCTAAATTCTGCATTAAACATTTGGAGATTAGCAGGGTGGGGACCACCCGAAGAGCCTGTGGAGAGGAGAGCAATACCTGCTGAGTTGGTTCTCAGTGGGCAACTCAACTCTTGGAAGCAGGAAGCTCCCTGCGTAAGCTGGGAGTAGTTCACTCCTTTTATCAGTGATTTATCACATGTTAGTATATACAAATGCTCACGTGGAATGTCATAGAAATCTATTAAGTACTTTGCAGAAGCGATAAGAATTAAATCAGCTATTTGAACATTCACCCCTTGTTTAAAAAATACTTCAAAAAACCTATCAACCGCAATTACAACATCACGATTTGTTGGAATATCGTGTACACGAACAATCCTATTTGCCATGGCCATCTTACGATGAGGGGTTGAAATAAACTTGCGTAATCTATTTTTAGCTTGATTATAGGATTGGGAATCCTTAAGCCACTTCTTTAAATAATAGTACTTTGCCAATACTTTGAATACTTCAGCAATACAAATATCAGGGACATATACTCTTGCTACATTTTTCTTTATCTGCTTTCTAATTTCATTCCACCATGCTATACATTGATCAATCCTTTTCCTCTCATTTGAATCTGATATTTTGAGAGCAGGAGACTTAGTTGATCCTGAGAATGCTACATAAACCAAAAAGTTTGCATCAACAATGTAATAGTTCTTATGTCCCTTAGGATTTCTAGGAATCTTTTTTCTTTTCGCCATGATTAATCAACTTACAACTTGCGTGTAATGTTTTACGCCATAGTCCATTTTGATAAATTGATATTTATCTTTCTCATTTCTTCTTGGTTCTAACTCACTCGTGGTTCCTATATAGTTCTTAAGAGTTGATCGTAAACAACATTAAGGTCGTTTAGTCTAGCTTTTAGATTCCTTCCACTAATAACCGGGAGTTTTTTACCTCCCGCCACCTGGCCACAATGTATTTTGTTCCCCCATTCCCTAATCCTGTTAGCTGCTTCCCACCCTGATTTATCTATCAATCCTTGCCTATATGCCTCATGAATTAACTCGTAAAGCCTCACTTCCCCATGAACCTCAATCACATTATGTCTAACTGTGATACCAAACTGTTTACGCTTTTTAGTAGACCACTCCATAACTTCCAAAAGGAACCTTGCTATAAGCATAGTTTCTAGGGCAGCCCGCACTGCAACCAGACCAGCAAAATAAGCTCGAGATCTTAAGCACTTTTCTGCATCTGTGCGGTACTTGTCTCCAAGTTTCAGCAATGAGTTCCAGTTAAAGCGTTTCCTTTTCATTGGTACCTCTTGTGCATCTTTTCCACATCTCCAACACCAGTAACTAAGTGCATTATTTATTGATTTCAAACAGGGTCATCTACAAGAACACGGTTGTACCCCTTTATTACGCACCCATTTATTATTCCTTTCAAAGAAAGAAATAGCTTGTTTAGGACGATTCGAGTTTCTACATAAAGTGCAAAATCTATTTGCACAAACTCTCAGATAATCATTACAAGGTCTACTCCTGAACTTACCGTCGCTACGAACCAAAATCACAGGCTTTTTATAGTTTTGAGAAATTAAACCATAAGCTGCCTTATTTGCGTCTGATCCATGATGAGGAGCCGTCACGATTGCACCATCTAGGCTTGGTAATTTAATACCTTTCAGATCCGAGTCTGCAGTGAAAAGAACTCCACTAGCTGCGGAGTGCGGAGGGGCCCAAAAAACAAGACTCTCTTTGTTTGACACGGTGAGCGCCAAGGCCTTAAGAAATTGGGACTCTGGTAAGAAGCGTATCGATAGAACTTCTCTGGCATTAAGGGGATAAAGCCAGAATTTACCTCCGTTTGGATAGCTTAGATCATGCTCAAGCCACCGTACGTGAATACCCCGGTGAAACGCTTCAATAGCAATCTTACGAATCCGTCTAGCTGCAAGAAGAGCTTCAGAAACCAACTTTCTTACTTTCCATATCATCAGCTGCAGCGGATACATAATCCAAACTTCTTCTTCCCACAAGAGCGGGTAAAGATCATCTTCCTTAGATACCCGTTCCAAAATGGATAACAACTGCTCAGGCCATCCCCTTTCATCGAATTTATCCCCACCCTCAAGGTGTATTTCTGAACCTATACGGTCAGCATACTCTTCAAGGAACGAACGATCTGAAATCCACTCGTGAATCTCTTTTTCCACTTGTTTAGCTTGGTCTACAATCAGTAAGACAATTTCCTCCCATGGACGCAGCACATGAGGCATAACTTGAATCCAGCGACCAGGAAGCCAGATTTCTCGGCACTTAAGCCCACTTTCCAAGAAACCAAGAACACCATTGGCATGATCGGCATCGTTATGGGTTGCAATAAGGATATCTACCTTACTCCTTTTTGTATATTCTCGGAACAAGGATTCGATACCTTGCCGGGAACGTCCCCCATCTACAAGGACAGTTCCTTCTTTAGTTTCAAGAAAGAAGGCATCTCCCTGGCGTACGGGAAGTGCAATAAAACGTGGCATTACTATATTCCCCCTCTCGTAGTTATTGAGAGGTTCAGCTCAAGCAAACGTTTCAAAATCTCCCGTCGTGCCTCTGGCGAAACAGTATATCTTATCTGCCCCCTTTCGTTAGGGTAAAACCCGTGCTTGGGATCCAGATCTTCCCATTTGTAACACGCAAGGATAGAGCGATCCATTTCGGCGTGCAGTTCCCGCAGGCGCTTAATATCAGGGTCGATACAGTTGGGATCGTGGAAGAGATTGTAGGTTGTGGTCAGCCCAAAGTTTTGAGCGAGCATGATCTGCCGTCGATGCTCGTGGTACTCAGCCCCAATGCGTGCCGCTTCGGCAAACGGTTTCGGTAGGGTACCCACTCGCCATTCGCCGCTTGTCACTCGGCGGTACTCTTCCGGAGGAAACGGGAAGGTATCAAAGCAGTCAGTTGGCGTGTAGCGAACATCGGTTCGGAGGCTAGAGGCCTGCTTGCGTAGCCAGACCTCGTGCACGCTGGACTGCAACAGCGCAAAGTGGTAATCGTCATCGAAAGCAAAGACCACTGTAGCATCTCCATAAACATAGCCTTTTGGCACGAAAGTCAACGCATGCAATTCACTTACCCGACTCCGCACCAGCACCCGCCGCAGAGGAGCGATGGCGCGGCGCAGTTCTTTAGCATAAGCGCCAAACTGCCACCAGTATTTCTTACGCTTCTTGTGTGTGGATATGGTCTCTCGAAGTGACTCTCTATGAGGTCTTACCCGATCCTCTGCAATTTTCAGAAGCTCAGGATATTGCCGTGCCTTTTCTAAGTCCCAGTCATGGAAGCAGATGACCCAGCGGCTTGGTTTTTGCTGTGGGTCGCTGTTCAGGTCCTCGCCGTTGAGGTAGGGAAAGAGGCAGTCAGTATTGCGCGGGTCTTTGACAAGAAGAGCCTCGGCTTCTTTAGGTTCCAAGACGAAACCTATACCCACAACAGTGTCACCAATAAATGCCTTACCTTCGTTCTGGGGTAAGCGCTTGGGTTCGGCTTCTGGCTCGGTATCCAGTCGGGAGGAAATGAAATCCGCAGGCTCGCTGTCAAGGATGGGCGAATGGCGAGGAGCGGGTGACGAGCGGTCAGGCTTGTAGATGGCGACAAGGTTAACCTCTACGTTGGCAGCTCCAGGCCATTTTATGAAGCGGCGGGCGAAGGTAATTGCCCCACCTTGAGCTAAGATCACGGCAAGGCCGCTTTCGCGAGTGTCGCCCTGGCCGATTGTGTTGGTAGCAACCATGCCCATTCGTCCACCTAGTCGGAGTAAACTAAAAGCTCTACGATAGAAGGCAGCACAAAGGTCTGCAGTGCCCGAGAAAGGCTTATAGCAGATAGTAAGAAAATGACGGTACTTGTCACCCAGTGTCCCACTTATCTTGAGACCACCCATGAACGGGGGATTACCAATAACAACATCGAACCCGCCCTCTGCAAACACCTCCGGAAACTCCACGGGCCAGTGGAAAAAGCGATAGTATTCAGCAAGATTCCTAGCAATTCTTACCAGCTTCCCATCTATTGAACCACTTTGCAAAAAGCGATATAGAACATCCGTAGTTGGAATACTATGATTACGGTTATTTTCGTCCGTAAGTTCAATAAAGAAGCTAGAAGTCCATAGATCACAAGCTGTATTGTCTTTCCACCAATTTGTTCCTTCACTATGTACTTTCTTATAAGCTTCTGCCTTTTTCCTGACATTTTCGGGACCATCATCTGAAAGCCAAACTAGGTCTTGGTAGGAATCCAAAATCTTGCTAATTTCCTGACTGCCATTAAAATCGAAACTCAACTGACCTCTACGCTCACCTCGATTTTGTTGCTTAATAGAACGTGCAATTGCTCTATTGTCACCTGAAACTGGTTCAAAAGCCTCATCAGGTATGCCTTCCTGTAAGACTTTAAGGTCTAGCACTCCAATTAGTGAATCTCCCAAACGTATACGATGGTCAAGGAATGTAAGTGGTTTACCTTTTGTGTGTCCTTCAATCCAGAGTGCAACCTTGCATAGATCAACTGCAAGTGGATTTTTATCTACTCCATAAATACAATGTGTGATTACATCTCTTATAGCAAGGCGAGTTTGTTCAGGTGAAGGCTCGTCATCACCTGTGCGTATTTTTGCAAGTTCTTTCCCAAGAGTTCTTGCTGCTGCAAGAAGAAAGTGCCCACTTCCGCAGGCAGGGTCGCAAACCTTTAGTTTCAGGATAGCTTGTTCCTTCTCCTCAGGGCTTTTTGCTGATTTTAACTTTTCTTCTAACACTGGTATAAGAGCACTCTTTATCAACTCATTTACAAGTTCGGGTGGAGTGTAGTAAGAACCTGTGGACTTACGCTCAGTACCGTAGGAAAGTTCAAAAGAAGGCCTTCCATCAAGATCTCTAAATACAGGCTGAAAATCAAGAAGGCTTTCATAAACACTTCCAAGCTCTTCTACATCAAGAGCAGAGTAGTTAATTCGACGCCAGGGTGAACGGTTGTCTTCTCGATACATAGAAAGATGCCAGAGTGCCTTTAGAAAATCAGAATTGGTAAGGAAAAGTTCTTCTAAATCCTCAGTTTGTGATGGATCAAAAAGATCACCATTAAGAAGTGGAATCTCAAGAACATTTCCTATATTTTCATCCTGAAAGAGCCGAAAAGTCGTCTTTACTCCAAGCCAGAGGTCTTCATAATCTGTATAAGCAGAACGTTCTTCTACAAGACGGCGAAGTCGGCTAATGCTATAGTAGTCCCTATAAACCTGATTTTCTGTAATAAGGTTTCTCTCTTCTGCAACCATAAGAAAAAGAAATCTGTAAATAAGACGTAGAAGCTGTCTATAGAACTTAAGAGCAGAAACTTCCCCTTTTTGAACCTTTATACGGAGATCTTCATTTCTGGGGTGACTTAAAAAACCGTTTGCAAAGATTTTTAGTGCCTCTTCCACACCATCACGTAGTCGATCTCTAACCCTTCCACCCTGCTCCAGCGTTAAACGATAATACTGCTCTAAAAGACAATCGGAAGCATCTTCAATACTACGGGGAAGCCTAGAACGATGAATCAGACGATATAGAAGTGAAAAATCAGAAAATTTCTCTCCCTCCATCATTTGCTTGAGGTCGAATTCAATATAAGCCTGACGCCTTATAAGTTGAGAGTCTCTAAGCAGCCTCAATGTGAAACCGTTTGTAACAATACCCCAGAGGTGTTCAGTGCGGTTAAGGTATTCCTGTAGAAGCGAGTGAGGGGCAAGCCTTGGTCTTCCAGATTCAGGACGCTTATCTAAAGACTGCCTGCAACCAACAATGTGAATAGGAGGTGCATTCCCATTAGAACCTGCTCTATGAGAAATAGCATATGTTTGGCCTTCTACAATCTCAGCACGCGGTGTATAAACAAGCTCATATCCGAGAAGTCCAAAAAAAGGAATCATCCACTGGTCCCTTGTAACACTTGTAGCAGGGTCATCAGAAGAAATCCGTTCCAAACGATGCAAAAAAGCCTCCCAATAAGCACGTGCATCAGACCATACTGATGCAATTTCATCTACTAGGTGGTATTTGCTGTCAAGGCCGAAGTCAGCTGGCTTTTGCCCAGGTGCTTTTCCTTCAGCAATCTGGTCAATTAAATCCAAACCAATAAGTCCGCCTTCAATGATTAAGCAGGGAAACTTTGCTGCCATTACCTAACCCCTCCTGGCTTGGGTATTAGAACAAGCATTCCTAAAAGGTCAGGAGGTAGATATGGTTTAACCTTTATTTTACGAGAAAGATGAGCAGAAGAGCGAACACGTCGGTGTGCATCTTCCAGTTTTTTGGCATGTTTTTCAATAATAGAATTTAATCCGGGCTGAAGGTTATTCCACCAACTAAGTACTTCTTCTAGTATTTCTCTTCGTTCTTCCTGTGATATATTTGCCTCAGGACTGGCTTTTTGAAGTAAATCAAGTGACTTATTTTCATCTAACCATTCAATTCTATCCGGAGGAAAACCGCAAAATCCAGAAACTAAAACCTCCTCTGCAAGCATGGATCTTTTATTCTGTTCTTCGACCATAAAACGCAGTTTTAAAAGCAGTAAAACAGTCCGGCGAGAAACAATCCCTGTGCGGATAACACCACAGCGAGAAGCCTTAGCTTTACTACCCTTCGTAAGCGCTTCTTCCAGCAGATATTGAGCTAGTTGAGAAACAAATGGGTGATTGCGTCCCAGGTAGGTTACATTTTCGGGGGTTGGAGTGGTAAATGTAACTTTCCAGTTATTCCCATCAGGTAAGTTGTTACGAATTATGTCGGGCAATCTATCTAATGAGCTTAACTCAAAGATGCCATCTTTTAACTCTTTTACAGCTATTCCAAAACGCTGACATGCATTTAGAACAAAGTTTTTAACAGCTGTTGGGTCTCCAAGCACAGAGTCAGTTTCTTCTAACTCCCTGGCCACCTCATCAGGTTTAATTCCTCTTTGGGCAAAACGTGTTCGGCTTTCTTTTTCACGGTTTTCAGATTCATCCCATCTTGAATGTAGATTCTTTACCACAGGATCGTCAAATAGAGACAGTTGTCTCGGTTCACCTCCACGGAAGAAAAGAGAGCGAAGTACAGCTTCCATTACAGTTTCACTATCTGCAGGAACAGGTACCATAATACCCAGTGTGCGATGAATTTGTTTAGCTTTGCGTAAAAGCACATCTAGAACTGCACCATCTACAGGATTGTCCTGCCCATAAAGTAGAATTGCTTTTACTTTCCTAGCACGCTGGCCAAATCTATCCACCCTTCCCTCACGCTGTTCAAGACGATTAGGATTCCAGGGAAGGTCATAGTGAACAACCGCAGTAAAATGCTCTTGAAGGTTGATACCTTCACTCAGACAATCGGTAGCAACAAGAACCCGTTTTGGGTAATTGCTTAATTCTTCTATCCGAATACGCCTTTCATCCTCAGAAAGGGCACCTGTTATAGAAACAACTCTAAGGTCATTAAACTCATTTTCTAAACGCCGACTCAGCTCCTCTGCCACATAATCGCTGGTTGCAATGTATCTACACCAGACAATTGGATGATAACCCTCTTGTAAAAGCTCACGTATAATTTTTGTACACTCGATTAATTTGGAATCAGAGTCGTTTTCTAAAATCTTTTGTGCAAGTTTTAAAAATTCACGTAAATGTTTTTTATCCGGTTCCTCTAATTCACTTTCACCTTCTTGAACCACATGAGTAGGTTGAACATCCACAACTTCTTTATCAGTAGGATCATATATGTAGGACGAATACAATTCATCATAGGGTTCTTCCTCTACAGAAAAAGCCTTTTCTCTTTTTCCAAGAGCAGCAAGAGCTGCCTTAGGGCTTGACATTACACATCTAAGGAGAGCAAGAGCTGTCCAGTAACGGATTCTTCTTTTCCATCCTGTAAACGATTCTCCTGCACGTACAAGTTCACGACTAAACTCGTAGACGCGTTTAAAAAGCTCACGGTATAAAGGAGAAAGAATAAAAGTTCTTTCCTCAGATTCACGCTTTGGAAACGGTGTTTCTTCTCCAAGCCATTTAGCTACATCTACCCGACGTCTCTGTACAAAATAGCGTGCTAAATCTTTCCTTTCTTCTTCTGTTAAATTGGATAGATTAAGATTGATGAAATAGGGTTGTAAAAGCCCAAGTAGGGAAAGAAATGACTCTTCAACACCGCTATGAGGAGTTGCTGTAAGTAAAATAAGATGCCTGCTTTGATCTTTAGCAACCATCTGTAGCAGTTCATGACGCTGTTGTTGAGCTCGCCCCTGGTTTGAGGGTTGGGAAGCTCCGTGTGCTTCATCCACTATTACAAATTCAGGGCAGTGAAGTAGAAAATTATCACGATGGCGTTCTGACTTTGCATAATCAATGCTAACCACAATGTGCTGATAATAACCAAATATACTCTGATCGGAAGAAAGCCCTCGCTCAAGCTGGCTTACAGTACCTGAACGTATAACAACAGCTTCAATATGAAACTTTTCCCAGAGTTCACTCTGCCACTGGTCACATAGATATGGTGGACATAGCACACAAATTCGCTTTATCTCACCACGGTCAAGTAGTTCTCTTGCAATAAGAAGAGCCTCTATTGTTTTACCCACTCCTACATCATCAGCAATAAGAAGACGTACCGGTTGAAGCTTTAATGCCATTAGAAAGGGAACAAATTGATAAGGACGCGGTCTTACAGAAATTCTACCTAAGGAACGAAAAGGTCCTGCACCATCACGTAGGGAAAGACGTGCTGCGTTCCAGAGAAGCTCTGCACCAACCGAATCACCTGCATCCTCCGGTTTTGGAAGAGGAAAAGTTGCAGGTTCAATTGGATCAAATCCAAGATTAGCCAATCTTTTATAAATTCCACAGACTTCGCTTTCCCCTCCTGTAAGTGGACGAAGCAGGATAATTTCATCCGCAGGGGACGGCAATACTATCCACTCTCGATTCCGGCAACGAACGATAGAACCTACACTTATTTCACTCATCTCCAGTTCCTCCCCTCACCGAAAATATCTTTATATTGGTGTACTTGCTCATCAAGGTCACGGTCATAGCGAATAACAACCACACGGTAACCAAGTTCTTTTAGTTCTTGACGTATAACACGGTCTTTTTCCTTTTGCTCAGGTTCATCATGAACCGAACCATCACAAAAAACACAGACATTGGGTTCATAAAAGAAATCCGGAATACAGGCATAATCTTTAAGGGGTTTTTGTGCATCATCTGGCAACCTGCGCTTTGTTTTATAAAGATAGTCAATAAAACGGCGTTCTAATTCGGATCGGGAATCCGTAAGGGCTCTAAGATATCTATAGTGCTCATCGTATGTTTTCCCTGACTTTTTGAGGTAAGTAGCACTGTATCCAAGTTGCCTAAGGAACTGAGCCACAAGATGACGGTCTATACGCTGGTGGTCTCTTTGATTGGTGTATGAGAGCAAACACTCATAGCAAGCACGCGGGCAGATGTCCAAACCCAAATCCTCTAAAGGATCCGGTCTAAAATGAGAACGCTCCAACGCTAAATGGGCAATCTGAGAAATTACATCAGGCTCTTCAACTATACGACGCAATACACCTACTCCACCTTCTGCTGCCTCCCAGAAGAGAATAGCCCTGTGACTTCCCTCCCCTATTCTTTCTGCAATTAATTCCGATTCTTCAACTTGAAATGCAATCTCTATACCACGCTGTAAAGCATATTGAAGGGTTGTTATAAAATCCTCGTTTCTTGTTATCTCAGGATCAATAAAATAAACAAGTAATATATTTTGCGTATCGGATACAAATAACTTCAGATGAGCTAGATTTTGCGATGATGTATTTACAGGGAATTCATCATCCTCTAAGGGATCTACCACACGGTCTGACCATTCACCGCTTGCAAGGTTAATACTAAATCCTCCACCACGATTACGCCATCCGTGATTTATTCGATATAAAGTTGCAGTTGGAGCATAAACTAAACGAAGTATAGGGGTGCCACTATCATCATTAACAGTTGCCTCAATTACTCTTTTTTGTCCCCCCGGCAAAGGAGAAAATGAAAAATGTGTACTTAACTCATACCCTCTACGCAATCTATCCTCTTCATCACATGTTATCCTCTGGCGTCTATAGGTCTTTACATTTGGCATTTCTAACAATGCAATAAATTCACTATTTGATGCATCAAGGCGGGAGTTACAATTCTCACAAAGATCAACACCAGGGTCCTTAAGAAAATAACCACAAATTCTACATAGCTTTGCTTCTCTTTTTCTTTCTTCTAATCCACCCGGTGGTGTTATTAAATATCTAGATTCATACTTTGCCCCTTCATGGTAGATAATATTGCGGGGACCAAATTCCCTTAATGCCAGAAAACGAGGGCGGGAAATAAATTCACCATCTTCTCCCCTTGGAATATAAGCACGAACTGGAAGCCTTGGGAAATTATATCCGGGCAAAAATCCCTCGCTTGCCAGATACCTATAGGGATAGAATTCAGACTCCTCTCTAGCAGTATCAATATTTGAAAGAAGCCTTTTTTGCCTTTCCGCCTCCCTTCTCTGTCGCTCTGCATTTGCCCGCTGTTCCTTATTTCTTGATGGATAACGAAGGATTTCGTTTGCTTCTTCCCACTTCTTATGGGCTATTCTCCAGAGTTCTCTCCACCTGTCAAAAGCCCGGTCAAATGCAGCCGGAGCACGACGTATGGTTTCTTCTAGCCATTCCCTTGAAAACCAATTACTTAAAGATAAGTCTCTTTTTAGGACATTTTCCGCCTCATGTATGCACTCTTGGATTCTAGCTTCAGAAAGCTTAAGTTGATGCTTTATATTTTCATTAAGCGGACACCCGTCTAGATTAATATCTAAAATATCTGAAATCGAGTTTCCTAAACGCAAACCAACCTTTGCTAGCCATATTGAGTGGACATGTGCGCGGATCAAATCCTCATTATCCAACTCTATTTTGGGTGCACGAACGCTGCCCGCTACCATTTGTTCCCTTCTGTGGAAAAAGTACTGATCATGAGGATTCATGGCTACACAGTAGGATATAATCAGTGCTGGATCACCTCTTCTACCAGCGCGACCGCTTCTTTGAGCATAATTAGCCGGAGTTGGAGGAACATTCCTCATATGAACTATTTGAAGATCCGCAATATCAATACCCAACTCCATTGTTGGAGAACAAAACAGACAAGAAAGTGTTCCATTTCGGAATCTTTCTTCACGCTCACTTCGTTCCTCATACCTTATTTGCGCTGTATGTTCACGCCCTTCAACTCCCTTTAAATCAAGGGCATATTTTTTGTAAAAATCCCTGAAAAATTCATTAGCTTTAATTTGAACCTCACTATAGAAAGAAGATCTGGCACGTCTAGAGTATATTGGGTCCGGAGGAGGTGGATTTCCATCACCCTTTTTCCATATAATCTTTGAGGCTTCTAACTGAACAGCTTCCACTCCTCTTTCCGTTTGTCTAAATAAAAATCCCTGCCTGCATAGTAAATCTATAAGCTTGGGTAATAGGTCATTATACTCAGGAACTGAAAGATTTAGCTCCCGACGTAAGTAACGTCCTATAAGGCTTCTATCTGAAAGGCTAAGCCCATTAGTTACTCTAGATGAACCTGGAAGTAAAAAGCGCGAAGCCGTATAGAGTTTTTCCTTATCATCAAACCTCCACTTTTCATTTATATGTTGGTTTACACGTCTTCTAAGTTGCTGTTGCCATACCTCAGTAAGACACTCACTATTTATAGCAAGTTTTTTTCGAAAGTGATTAAGTATTGCACTTATTATTTCCTTTCGTTTCTCAGGCGATAGAGATCTAAACCATCCTATATTCTCCCACTTTGTTTCATCGCTACATAGCTCATCTAGACCCGAGTATTCTATTCGTAAAAGTCCACATTGCTCTAAATTTGGTTGAACAATTCTCCACCCACGCTGTAGATCTTCATAGATTCTGTATTCTAGTAGGTTGCAAAAAGTTTCCCGAACACTTTTGGCATGCGAGCTTCCCGGGTCTAAATCCCTATTACTTGCAATATCCGCTATATTTAGACCAATTGATTCCCATACTCTATCTGCAATATTTGAGTAATTTAACTCTCCATATTTTTCTAGAGCAGACCAGATTGCTGACCTTAGAAGAGAAACTTGTATAAAATCATTAAAATGACCTGCTTGAAAAGATGCATCCTGACGGTTATCCGTAAAACTCAAAATCTTTCTGGCATTTTCTCTAATTTCTCCTTCTTTCGCATGAAGAAGGGCAGAGGTCAAAAGGATTGTAGTAGTGGTATTACGTCCCTCAGTAGATAGGCGGGCCAGTTTACGATAATCATCTTTGTCCCGACCTGTGTAAAATTCCCCACAGTTAAGACAAAGCATAAATGGACGCTTTTGAAACCACACTTCAAAGGCCCCTTCTATTTTTTCTTCACTAAATTTACCACTTGGGGTAACCCATATTTTTTGAGGAACACTTTCACGGTAGGTTTGCTTTAATCTGCCATTTGCATCATACCATTCATCAGGTATATATTCTGTACTCCAATTCAATCCCTCATCCTCTCCCTGATTTAAAATCAGAAATCCAAGAATAACTTCGGTATCTATTAAGGATTCGCTTTCTAATTCCCAAGGTAAAATCTCTTTATTTCTTTCATCTTTTAGCACAGCGTAATAATCCTGACCACAAATACGGCAAAATACCAATGGGTAAAGAATCTTGTTTCCTTCGCCCGGAGCATAATACTGTCCCTGAAGCGTTAGAAATCTCTTATTTGACGACTCTAATGTAGCATAAACCGACCGTCCTTGAGCAATAAAGTGATGGAGTTTAAAAGCAAATACAGGATTACCATCTGGCAACTTTAGATGGCTTCCCTGTAAAAACATCTGCTTAAGGCATTCTTCACATACCTTTTTATCTATACCGGTTTGTTTAGATAACTTATCCGCACCTTCTTCTATACTTTTTGGAACCTGACGTCGAAAGTTTCCATCTACTTCTTTTTTTATACCAAAAGTAGATTCTATCCATGCTGTTAAAGGACTCTTTAACATCTCATCCGTAGTTAAAGGTATGGAACTATTAAGTGCAGAGCGAAGTTCCTCAACCGAAGGAATATCCAGATTTGTGATTGGGCTTATCTTTTCCTCAATGATATTTGATGGGCTTATATCAATGCCGAAAAGTTTTCCCGCAAATTCAGCTACTACCTTACGGCGTTCATGTGCTTCCATTCCCTCCTTAGCTACCATAGTAGCACTCGTGCCAATACAGAGCAGATCAGGATTGCCGCTCCTTTCTCTTAAACGACGAATAAGCATTGCAACATCAGCTCCCTGGCGACCACGATAAGTATGAAGTTCATCAAATACAAGAAATTCTAATCCAGCGGTGGTTCTATCAACAAATAATCTTTCTTCGGGTCTAAGAAGCATAAGTTCTAGCATTACATAGTTAGTAAGGAGTATATGAGGTGGATCCTTCTGTATAATGCGTCTTTGTTCTTCTCCTTCCTGCCCAGTGTATTTGGCAAACTTAACTGGTAAGGAATTTCCAGTTCTTTTCTGAAATGATTGGCTTATTTCTTCTAATGCATTAAATTGAGAATTAACAAGTGCATTCATTGGATAGACGACAATGGCTCTAACTTTAGTATCTTGAGGATTGTTATTTAAGATCGAATTAAATATAGGGATAAAATAACAGAGACTTTTTCCAGAGCCTGTACCACTTGTAACGACAAAGGGTTCACCTTTTAAAGCAATTTCTATAGCCTCTTGCTGATGACGATAAAGACGGACTGATTGGTTTTGCTTGGAATCAAAGAAAATTTTTTCACATAAAGGATGTAAACTACCCCTTAAACATAAGTCTCTAACTGTATCAGCCAATTCATACGAAGGGTTTAGTTGTAGCAATGGGTCAGGCCACAACCTATTTTTTTCTTTAAGCTGTTCCTCTACGAACTTACGTATTCTGGTATCTGAAATGTTAATAAAGCTATATACATAATTTGAATAGTCTTGAATTATGCTTTCACTTAATTTAAATATACTCATTATACTACCCCTCAATCATGGTACTAACTTCTTAGCCACGATACCACTATCATTCATTTTCTATGGATATATGGATAAATGATATAATAAAGCAAAAAAAGATTGAAGAGAAAAAGCACCATTATGTATGGGTAAATATACACAAATCACATTAAGAAACTTATTAAAGACTTACCCTGGGAAAAACAATAGATGATTTGATACGTCTTCAACAATACATTATTAATTAAAACTGTATATCAAAAAGAATACTTAGAGCTCTTAAAGAAACATTCATTAGATAAATATAATGAAGAACTTAAAAGAAAGAATTAAAGGAAGAGGAATATAAAAAACCTGAGAGAAGTTAAAGTAATAATGGGTCAAGGTTGATGGGAGAGTATAAAGTGTAGATACCGTCTTAAGAGCTATTTAAATGTCCAGCTTACTTTATTTCCTACTTCCTTGTTTTTCAGCAATCTAAGCTATCCTTGTTATTCTGCCAAAACCTACAAAATATATAATCACAACAGCTTTAAGATCTTCAAATGCCTTCCTGTGATTCCTTTCCCACTCTCTTGGATTCCACTGACTAGTTACCAGTATAACTACCTTTGTTTCAGGACAGTGAATCCCTGCATGATAAGCTACTTCCCGAAGTCGCTTGCTGAAAGAGTCACCATTGAAGCAGAATGCAACTAAAACATCCCTACATGAACCTACTATATCTGAAGGGATTACGTTTATACTGTCCCCAAGCAATGGTTGTTTCTGACGATAGGGTAGCCTTGCTTTTCCCTCAGTACCCTCAACAATAGCTTGTTCGATAAGCTCTATAATAGCTGAGGCAACATTGTTCGAGACCCCGGCATCACGCAACACATTGCTTAGATCTTTTCTAATCTCCTCATCGAAAGGGGTACGATAAGGCTTAAACATAGTAAACTCTCCTACACTCTTAGCAGGAATCTCTTCTTGGATTAGCCGAGTAAGCATAAAATACCAAATAGCATCTCGGTAAACAACATCATGATTTCCCACGAGCAATAGGCGTATTGTCTCAGAATCTGTAGTTTAATAGATCAGGCGTATTCCCCTAGTAACCCTACATGAACGGACGTTTTCACTTGCACCTTGAATTTTTTTTAATGTGCAACCCAGGAAGATGGGGAGTAACTGCAAGCTTCTTAACAGTTCGATCAACACGTTCCTGCAAGAGTGGGAGTAGCTTCTCATAAGCCTTTCTAAAACTGTCTGATGCCTCGATTGTTAAAACTTTTTTCTCTATCAAATTCATCTTTTCCCTCCTTGCGGTCGGAGACCCCTCCCTTACGGAAGGGGAGGAGACCGCTCTTGAAAGCTTGCAGATATTTGGGTAATATACGGATATTAAGCTGCAACGAACTCTTAAGCTTGTTCTTAGACCCACTCAAGAACAAAAGCAGATACTCCTTGAAACCCTTGAACAATTCAAGTTCGCCTACAACTACACTTGCAAAATAGGATGGGAAGCCCAAATCTGGAACGGTGTTCAGCTCCACAACCCTACCTACTACACTATAAGAGATAAAACGTCCCTCCCTTCCCAACTCGTTATATCCGCAAGAGTTGTGGCTACAGAAAGTCTCAAGTCCGCTATAAAGGGAAAGAGAAAAGGACTCAAGAGCAGGTGTCCTCAGAGTAACAACCCTGCTATCCGTTACGATAAACGCTCCTATACTGTTTGGCTGGATAGAGAGGAAGTTTCCCTTGCTACCATACAGGGAAGACAGAGGTTCAAGATAAAGGTTCCTGACTACTTCAAGCAATACCTTGACTGGAAGGTTACCTCTGCAAACCTCAAATACGACAAAAAGCTTAGAAAGTTCTTCCTGAACATAACTGTAGAAAAGGATGTTCCTGATGTGGAAGCCACGGACTTCCTCATAGGAGTTGACCTTGGGCTTCGCAAGCTTACTGTAGTTTCTACTCCTGATGGAAAGATAAACAAGTTCTTTGATGGAGGACACATAAGGGCTGTATCTGAGAGGTATCAAGCTCTTAGAAAACGTTTGCAGCCCAAAGGCACTCCCTCTGCCAAAAGACACCTTAAAAAGCTTTCTCAGAGGGAGAAACGGTTTAGGACTGCAATCAACCATAAAGTGGCAAAGGAGATAGTTGAGCTTGTTCCTGCTGGTGGGGTTATAGTTCTTGAGAAGCTTAAGGGAATAAGGAAGAGGATAAAAACCAGTAAACAAAACAGACGATGGATACACAGCTGGAACTTTGCCCAGCTCCAGAGGTTGATAGAGTATAAAGCACAGACAAAGAGGATAAAAGTGGTCTATGTAGATGCACGCTACACCTCTCAGAAGTGTAGCAGGTGCGGGCACATATCCAGAAAGAATAGGAGAGACCAGGCACATTTTGTATGTGAGAGGTGTGGCTTCCGGCTTAATGCAGACCTTAATGCCAGCAGGAACATAGTTAAGGGCTATCTGGCTTCCCTTGAAGGGAAGTCGGGGCACGAAGCGGTATATCCCTCCGTGTGGGGCGCCGTCAACCGTCCCGATGTAGGGAGCGTTGGCTGTGCTATGCATGGCTAACCTCACCTACAAGCTCCTTCCGTTAGGGAGAAGTAGTTGACTAACCAAGAACCAATAAACACCCTCAGATGGAATATATGCAAATGCAAATTCAGCAGAACCCTTTTCAGGACAAACATAATCACTTGCTATCTTGTCCAAATGACTCCTTACATCTTTGAGAAACTGTTTTTTGTAAACCTCTTTTTCCCCAGGATCATTGCTTTCTATCATCTTCCTATAATTATCCAAGGGAAATTTTGAGTCTATACAAATAATACCCACAGTTGATTTAACAAAAGCATCGGGGATTTTTCCATCAAGGACTTTCTCTTTAATACCCAACATATCTGGAGGAAGCTGATCTGAAAGAATAGTTTCTAAAGCTATTTCACCAAATGCACCTCTTTCTGCTGGTACACGAAGCATTTCTTCGATTGATTTATGACTTTCCTTTATTTCCCTGGCGTGTACAGCCAATTCTCCAACCTTCTCATCTATCCCTGATTCCCGCCAAACCTTGAATAAAACAGATTCAACCTCTTTTAAATCGATTTTTCCTCTCTTGATTAAAAGAAGGATTATAACAAATAATAGAACAATTATTATTCCCAATAAGATCTCTATCATCATTTTTTCTCTTCAAATAACCTTACACGCTCACCTTCTCCTAAACTATCATTCCACTTAAGCAATTCCATCTTAATTTTCCCAATCTCTTCTCTCAGATGCACATAGACAAACTCGTTTTCCTCTTTAAGAAGTCTCTCCTCATAGCTTGAAGCAAAAACTTTTGTCCAAGTTCCGGAGTTTACATACTCATTTCTTCTGTTTCCATCTCTTGAAATTACATAAAGATCAGCCTCATGGGTGTGCCCAAATATAACAAACTGGACTTTTAATATTTCTTGGATTCTTCTTGCAATACTACGCCAGTAGTCCTTGGGAAGAGAATATGTAATAAATGCCCAAAGAAGCTTATATTTTGAAAGATTATGAATAGCTGAAGGTACCCACATATCTTTTATACAAAGAATCTTGTTAAAATCTAAGGAATATCTATCTGTAATATCCTTTAAAATTTGCTCCTGTCTTGATTTAAGCTCCTTTGCCCATTCTTTTTCTATAGGACTAGCTTTATTTAATGTTTCTTTAAAAAAGCTAATATATATCCCCAGCTGTTTAAGATAGGAGGGCTTATACGATCTGCATAGAAACCATTTCATAAACCTGCTTACAGGCTTCATGTTGTCAGCAAATGGATAATCGAGTTCCAATCTATTAAATAGATACCTTACAAAGAAAGACCCTGCCGGAAGGTCAATGGCACTATCACGTCTATAAGGACAGAGAAAATAATCAAAGGAGTTTAAAGCATCGTACTGAGAGCCATGCTCTATGTAAGCGGAATATTTTTCATCATAGTAAAACCAAGGCAAGAATTTTATCCTTTCTTTAATAACTTGCTGAGATACCATCTCTTTTCGTAAATACTTTACAAGCTCTTCCCGAAAGGCATCCTGAACTTCAGGCATTACAAACTCTATATCGTGATTGCCAGGAAGGATATAAACCTCATTTTCTTGCTCATCAGCTAAGAACCCTGAAAGTGATTCAAAAAATATCCAGTGCCCATTCATTATTTTTCTTAGCTTCCACACCGTCTTAACAGAAGTTGTTCCTAAACCGAACTTACGTTCTCTCTCTTTAATCTCTTCACCTTCTATCCTATCTGGAACGCTTGTAACCTGAAGAAAATCGACAAAATCACCATTTATAATCAATCTGTATTTTTTATTCTGTTTTCTTAGATATTCCAAGAATCGTTTAAAGCTTAAGTCAAAGAAAAAATCCTCGTTGCGAGAAATCATACGTGTTTCTTCACTCCATCCCTCGCTTAAATGAAGATCACTTATAATGATTAAGTCATATCCTGTCTCCTGCACTTATATTCACCTAATAAAATTGTTAGCCGATTATATTAGGAGGTTCTTGTAACCCTTCTGAACCCATAGACCTCTTTATCAGTATCTTTTGCCAAAGAGCCATAAGATATCCTTTCAATCATTCTAAGGATTGGATCCTATAACGGATCCAGGTGTTCCTCTGGCTCCACCTTATCTATTAACCTTTTTTCAAATGATATAACAAAATAACGAGATATTAAAGACTGGTTTTTAACTAAGTAAGGTAAGAAAAATGGCTAACTACCCCTAGCTTAAGTAAGGAGTCTTAAAAAGCTTAGGGAAACAAACTGAAGTTGTAAGCCAAGCTTCACCAAATTACTTCAATAACACCACATTTTGTTATTTTCTCATCTTTTGTAAGAACCTTTGCTCCATAAAGTTTTGCAGTTGCCACTATGATTCCATCGTGTAGCTCAAAATCTTGAAGAAGTCTTATAAGTTCTTCAAAGACAGGCAAATCAAAAGGAACTATGACAAATCCTCCCCCTTCGTTTATCTTTTTTAATACCTCCTTCATCCCCGGTAGAATTTTCTTCTTTTGAGAAATATGAAGCAGTTCAGCAAGAACTAGAGTATGAGTATCTACTACAAATGTCCCTTTTTCAGTCACCAAATTCGTAAGCCCCTTTAAAGAGAGAGCGTTTTGCTTCTTCTATATCCTCTTCTGTAACATTAATACCTTTCCAAAGACCTTCTATTTTGGTTGTTCTTTTCTCTTCGGATTTTTTAAGGTGTTCCCTCAACCTTTCTATTTCATTTTCTAAAAGTTTGAGTCTCGTTATAACATAACTTGTCTTCGCTGCCATTGCTTCCTCGCTTTCTATTATCGAATAGCTACATACATAAATATAACAAACTGAAAATGGGCATCAAAGACTAATTTTTAAATGACTTTAGATTCCAGATGTTACTACAAGAATTTGAAACCGATTTGAACGAAAACAATAAGGAACCCTACAGTACTCCCTACTCTTCCCAAAAATCCCCCGCAAGCTCTTTGAAGGAAATCCTCTTTCTCTCTCTAGAGTTTCCCTTATCTTTGTCTGACACCTGGGAATCAGCAACCCCTTCTTCTCTCTTCCATCTCTCAATCCTTTCCCTTCCCTCAGGTGTCCTTGCAAAGTAAACTATGGCTTCGTCAATAAATAGCCCCCTACAATTACGCTTTAAATCCTTTAATATTTCCTCTGATTGCCTGCTAATTTGCACCTGTATTTTCATCACTTCCTCCTTTCTCTTTCATTGCCTTATAAAACCCACGTGCATTTGCAAACTCAGGCTCTTCTATGACTTCTATTAAATTTTTTAGCTTCCGAGGAACAAAATCCCTCACGTAGTATGCCCCTCCACCACCTACGATTACCCTATCAAGGTCTCTAAACTTTTCCCCATACCTTGCTTCAAGAACCGAGAATAATCTTTCAGAATAATCCGAACTAAGTTTCCTAATTATCCTCTCTAAATTCCTCTCTTTCCCATAAACCACAATAGATTTCCTCTCTAGAAGCACTTTTGCATTATGGGGAATAAGCCCTACCCTTACCTTCTGCTGAATTATATCTGCAAGATGATTGACTATCTTGATTGTCCCCTCACCTTCCAGCATCCAGCTTCCCTCACGGGATACCTTCCCACCCTTAATAAAAACCACATCCACTGTATTAAATCCAATATCCAAAACCATATAATTCCCATAAACTTTGTCAGGATTCTTATCTGCCCAATCAAACCATACCCCTACCGCTTGTGGAAATACCACAGATTCAGGAATTTCAACCCTTTCCCCGTTAACTTCAAACGAGAGAATCTTCCTTACAAGGCTATCCTTCTTTGAGTAGTACCCCACTGCAAGTCCCAGGGCAACTCTATCAGGTTTGTATCCTGTAAGCTCAAATGCCTTATATAGAAAGAGAGGGGCAAACTCAAAAAGATACTCAGGGTCACGAGAGGAAAACATCTCAGGGTGAGATAAAGCGGAACTACCTACAATGTATCTTCTTCCAGAGAAGCTATAGGACTTCTCTTCTTCGTTCCACCCTCTTAGCACACCGTTACCTGAGTAAGCAACCACTGTAGGAAATTTAAATTTTATTCCATCTCCCATAACTTTTACATCGCCAAAACCAATTTCTACAGCAAGAATTCTGCTCATTTTGACCCCCTTTGATTTAATTTGCTAATGTTTTCAGTAAGTTACATCAATACAATCTATCAAAACCTTTCATTTAGAATCCAATTGGATTCCAAGAGTGTTTCAAATGAAACCCAAAAGGGTTTTGATAAGGATTCAAAAGAATTGCAATTGAAACCCAATTAGATTCTAATTGGATTCTTCTATGCGTCCTATCTTTTCCTGATTTCCGTTCTTGGGCATATCCCACTTTGGTCGCATTCTGTCCACATATACAAATACTTTGTATTTGTATAGTAGGGTTAATTCTGTCACTTTTTTTCCTCCGCATATCTAGCCCTTTCCCTGAATTTTTTCTTTATTCGTCTCACCATCTTTCTAATGTTTGGTGTAATTGGAACGCCAAATGTATCAGAGAGGGCTTTATAGATTTCTTTTGCTTTGGCTTTTGGGTTTTTACTGAGTATTCCTTCGACATAGGGTTCTAGTTGTCCCTTTCTTTTATCTTTCTTTAGAATTTGCTGGCATATCCTGGTACGTTTATGAGCAGGAAGTGAGGAAAGTAAAAGCTTTGCTTTAGCAGTTTTGTTATCTTCGGTGTGGGATTGAATGAGCAGTCTTATATATTCAGAGATAGTTATATTTCGTCTTTCTGCTTCCCTGCTTACATATTCAAATTCTTCTTCCCTTAATCGAATATGCAGTTCCTTCATGCCTTCTCCCCTACACAAAGCTCAATATTTTTAACCCCTTTAATTGGAAATCTCTTTTTCATCTCAAGCTCATTTGGCATAACACCAAAAGCAGAAGTAACTACAGGCGTCCAATACCCCTGCTTTACCTGTCCTTGCAATTCATAGTTCCAATATGCCCCATAGTAGCCTTCCTTTACCCCTTCCCCTAACCATCCTCTACTACGAAGAGCATCTGCAATAAGAATCTTTGCCTTTTCTTTCAGGGAATCATCCATGAAGGTAATGTCTGTAACTTTCTTCTCTTTCATTACTTCCCTTGTTTTCTCAAGAAGTAGCTCAGGGTCAATGTAGCATATCCCATTTGGTGAGCTTATTGCCTTCCACCTTCCAAACCCGGTTGGCTGATTTATATGGGGAAGGATGCGTTTTAGGATCTCTGGAAGGGTTTCACTTAGCCATAGGGGAATTCGGGTTTCAGAGGTTGGTATTGTAACTTTTCCGATAAATTTATTGGAAGTCTTAGGCTCTGAGGAAGCGGTCAAAGGAAAACGAATAACCTTTGTTCCTGTATCCTCTAGCTCCACCTCTTCTTCAAAGACTACCCCTTCCCTTCCAAAAAGCATGAGTTCCTCTTCCCTTGCTCTTTTATCTGACTGTTGAAGGTGCTGAGTAAGTTCATCCTGAGGTTTAGGGAAGTGATGGGATTTTACAGCATGTACTACCTGTTCCAGGTAAGGTATTCCCCTTGCTACCTCAATCAAAACCTCAGCTGAGATTATCGGATGATCTCCAAGTGCATATACTTTCTTCTCTCTTAGCCCGGGAATCTTTCCAATGTCATGTGAGAGTCCTGAAAGGATATATGCACCCCTTAGTATCTGGTCTTTATAGTGGGACTTATAGATTTGAATCATGTGGTAAGTAACCCTGAGGGTATGCTCAACAAGTGTAACTTTAGCAAGTATTTCCCAATGGTTTTTTAAGTCCTTGGCTTCTTGGTCTTCGTGTGCAGAGACTATGCTTGGGCAAGAGCCGTACCTGTCAAGAAGGGTAAGGATTTTAAGTATCGGGAAGAATGCTGATTGGCTCTCAAGGATGCGTCTAAAAGGAAGAACCTCTTTTTTCCAGAACTCTCTTATTGATTCGTTTTGCCATTTGCTGTAGTTTTTGGTCTCATTTGATTCTTTTAAGTTGGGTTCTTCACCAAGGGTCTGCTTTAGTTTAGGGGAATCCTCTTTGGGGTCTTTCCAGAGAGTGGCAAGCTCTTCGAGGGTGATTTCCTCTTCTTCAGGCTTCAAAGATGCCTTCTCTTTTCCTAGAAGGAAGAGGATTATGCCCATAGTGATAAGTCCTAAGGCAAGAGCCATAAGCAATTTTTGTCTCCTACTTTTTCTTTGCTATATCTCCACAGAAAACCCTCGTTCCGTTATCGAGAATTCTAAAATTTACCACCGCATCTGCATCAGGGTTATACTTTTTAAATCTCTCCCAAATTTGTTGCCATGATGGTTCATATTCGATAAGGAAAGGCTGTTTTTCATAAACGCACCATGCACCCAGGATGTTGTATCCCTCAGGCTGACCGAAGAATATAGGTGCTAGTAAGACTGCTGAGATAATAAATTTTCTCATTCTAAGTTCCTCCTTTGTAGATTTAAACTCTCAATTACTTTCCAAACTTTCCATGCATAACTCATACCCCCACCGTTGTATCTGGATATTCCTTCCCATGTGTAGCCATACCTATCAATCATGGTTCTTAGGATATATGCACTCCATGTGAGGTTATAACAGGGATCAAGAAGACTGTAGGGATTAATTCCATAGGCGCTAATATTTCGTCTGTTTATCTGTCCTAGTCCTAGGTCAAAATCCACACCTTTTTCCCACAGCCAATTTACCCACTTTTTGGCAAGCTTAAGTGTATTGGGATAGATAGACCTATTCTTTCCACCCTCTCTATATGCAATTGCATAGGGATGGAAATTGGATTCAACCTTTACTATTGCCCAGAGAAGGGTTGGATTAATGCCATATCTTTGGGATGCACTTTCAAAACAGTAAGAATAGGATTTAGCTGGCAGAGTAAGTATCAATACCACCATCATAATCTTTATCATCACCTCCTCCTTTGATTTCAGGAAACTTTATCTTTAGCTTTGGCTGAGAGACATCAAGGGTTTTTCCCCTATAAATCCCATTCATTGTGAATGCAAAGAATTCCCTTGGCTTTAGCCCTAAAACCTCATCAGGAAAAATCCTTTCCTCTTCCATTTCCCTCACACTTACACCACCGCCTAAGGATAAGATTGGAGAAAACCTGCGTCTTGTACCTGCAAGGTTTGACACATACCTTGCAGTCTCAGGGTCGTTTACCCGAAAGACTATCTTGGTATTGGTATTATCAAGTATTTTCTTTGCATGAGGCTCACCTAGTTCTGCAACAAGGTCCTGGAAACTTTGGGTCATAAGGTGAAGCCAAACTCCTGCTCCCCCTGCCTTGTTAAAAAGGTCTTCTATCCCCAGATAAAGAACATTTGATGCCTCATCTATATGAATACAAAGAGGTGGATTAATAATCCCACCTCCTGCAAGAACCCTTCCTACAAATGACTGAACCATTGAAAGAAGTACCCTTGCTATTATATGAGCTGTTCTTCGGGTAAGAAGAGAGCCAGTTTGAACTATAAGAATTACTCTTTTCCCACGCTCTAACCTCTCAATAAAAGGGTTAGCATTTGCTTTCCCTATTACCTTCCCTACAGAGCCTACTGAAAGTGCTGTAAGAACTGTGCGAAGGCTTGAAGATACCTTTGCAAAGTAGTCCTGAGGGGATGAGAGTATCTGATAAAGGGAAGAAAGTATTTCCTTTGCTTCTTCAGTTCCTAAAGCCTCAAGCTGAGCCTTAAGCCTTAGCAGGTCAGGATAACTTACCCTTTCTTTAATTGACTGAAAGTTAAAATGAGGGCTTTTCCCTTCCTTTTCTGCAAAAAGAATAAGGCTTTGAACCACAATAAGGGTTACCTCATATGCAATGTTTACAAAGAATTCCTCTTTTGCGCGTATTCCTGATACCACATGGGATACTATTTCTTCGGGCATAAAGTAGTGAGAAAGGGGGTCAAGACTTATTGATGAGTCAGGAAATATGGGAGAGAGGAACATAAGCTCACTTTCTCTTCCTTCACTTCTTGCTACCTCAACAATCTTAGAGAGAATTTGAATATCCCCTTTTGGGTCAATCCAGAGGATTGAATACCCTTTCTTTATGTCCTGCTCTATGATGGATTCTGCAAGACGTGTTTTACCTGAGCGGGTAGTACCCATTGTGAATATATGTCCCTGACGGTTGGAATCTGGGATGGATACCGGTATGGATTGGGTATCCCCAAGTAGAGTACCCTCACCTATAAGGGTTTCCTTAACTGGGAAGTTTTTCTTTTTTCTTAACATGAATTACATACTATAGCCATCTTTTTAATGTTTGTTTTAAGAAAAAATTGTAGGGAATGAAAGAAACAGATGTAAGATAAAAAAAATGGCAAGATTAAAGTGGATTTTTGCCGTTTTCCAAGGAAAACAAACTTCAGGTTAGTTATAAATTATCTTCGAATTTTCCTGATTACCCATTCTCTAAAGAATACATCTGCCAAGGAGTAAGTACCATTCTCCTTCTCGATTACACCATCTTCGCTCAGCCTTTGAAGCACCCTTTGAACAGTTGCAGGAGAACCAAGCCTATACCTTTCGATAAACTCCCATGAAAATGGTCTTATGCTTTTTTCTGTACAAAGCCCCTCTATAAATCTCTTTTGCTTGATCGTTAACGAATCCCAGAGAGTGGTATAGGCATGTTCCTCTCTTGCAAGAGCCTCAAGTAGTGCTTTCTCAACATCTGCCAGGCTAATCTTTCTCTTATCCAAATTCATTTCCCAAAGAATGCTACAAAGCATCTGTGTATAATATGGATGCCCATCTGAAATTCTAATAATTTCTTGAATTACACCTTCCTCCAGTTCAAAACCACCACTTTGAAAGTGGTTCTCTATAAATCTTTTAAAACTTTCAAAAGATATCTTCCCTAAAGGAATATGTGAACCAATGCGATAAAGTGGGCGGTTTTTATCATGAAATATCTTTTCCATAAGATGTCTTTTACTGCCTAAAAATGCATAACTCACCATATCATGATGTTGAATGTTTGTTCTGATTTTCTTTTCTATCTCATCTTCATCTTGAAGGTTCCCTATTTCCTGAAACTCATCCAAAGCAACAATAACTCGCTTTTTTCTCCTAGAAGCTATCTTTTGAGGCGCTTGAAGGGCCTCTTCAAATGCTTCTTCTAAGTTCTTATGTTCAACTTTGATTTCGTATTCTATCTCCGGGCCACCTCCCGCTCCTATAGATATTTTTGGTATGATTCGTGTAAAGAGTTCCCTTAGTTCGCTTAAGATTTTTTCCAGTCTGCCTGTCAAGACAGTAGATACAGCTTTTGCATAAATTCTTATAAGTTTTTCTCTAGTAGTTGCTGGATACAGGTCAATATAGATTGTTAGAAAACCTTTTTCCCGAAGCCCATCGAGGACGTTAAGAATAAGCGATGTCTTTCCATACCTTCTAGGTGAAAAAAGAATCACATTCTGCCCACGTGAAAGTTCGTTTGTTAGAACCTCTATCTCTTTCTCTCTATCTGCAAAATACTTTCCTTTTACAACTTTTCCATAGATAAAAGGGTTTTCCATACGATAAATCCTTAATTATCCAATTTACATAATTATAATTATAATACTTGCATTATGCAAATTGCATAATTAGACCCATTTCTTTTATAAAGCTACTATTTTTTCTTTCCAGATATCACTGACAGAGAAGCTTCAGTTTAAGAGCTGAGGCAGTATCTAGCGGAAATCCATCTCCTTTTACTACAAGAGTTGGAACAGTTCTCTTCCTTCCGTTGTAGCACTCTATTGCTTCGTATCTAAAAGGTCTTACCTCCCCCCTCTCTATAACCCTCTCCATAGAATGAAGAAGAAGGCTCCTTCCGTATGAATCCACCTCTGCATGAGTGTTTGAGGTTACAAATGTAAGGGTGTCAGGGGTTCTAAGCACTGCAAGGTGTTTTCTTCCATTTCCAATCACCGTAGAGTGTTCCCCTCGCATTACACTTCTTTCACACTCATGCATTAGTGCCCGAACT
>Ga0101943_1000997_pt1 | contig 30054 bp, 29 predicted proteins | sample DewCreD2012metaG_5_FD_75244 | JGI IMG/M metagenome (GOLD analysis project Ga0101943, IMG submission 75244) | Hot spring sediment bacterial and archeal communities from British Columbia, Canada, to study Microbial Dark Matter (Phase II) - Dewar... ... | reverse complement strand
AAGGGTTCATTCCGGCGGTGAGGAAGGACTATCCGTAGAGGCGGCCTAACCACTCGCTCCAGCCGACTGCTCCCTCGCTCGCTTTGCTCGCTCGGTCGCAGCGGCTGAGCTCGGTGCCGTTAGGCCGCTCTATGGCGGCTGGGCCTGCCCGTGAAGGGCCAAGTGTTGTAATGGAGGTGTGAAATGAAGCGCATACTGAACCTTATGGGTGGTTTGTTGGGCCTGCTGGTGCTCGTAGGCTTGGCAGTGGTTCTCGCTATGACCTTTGGCGGGCTGCGAAGAGAGGCGGAGCCAGTCTCTCAGGCTTTTCAATCGCCGATTGAGACACCGACGCAACCGCCTTATCCGCTTCCGGTAACCCCGACACGCCCGTCAATCCCAACCATCCCGCCAACGGTGACCCGAGCACCGAAGCCGTTACCAAGCCCCACGCCGATTCCTACCGCTACACCTGTCCCTACACCGCTGCCACTGCCTCCTTCGGCCTTCTATGCTCTGTGGGCGGAGAACTATCCGGAAGGGCAAGGTAGTGTTTTGTGGCTGGTGGATCCGAGGGATATTGGCAGCCGCCGAGAAGTGTTGCGCTTTGAGCGGGACGCCATCGCTGAGGCTGCTTTGTCACCTAATGGTCGCAAGTTGGCTTTGGTCACTATTTACTGGAAAACTGCTACACTCTGGGTAGCCAATGTAGATGGCACTGAGCTACAGCAATTGGGTCAGACCGTTGCACTCGGAGGACTGTTCTGGAATCGTGACAGTCGTTCACTAGCCTATAGCATCGGCTGGCGGGAAGAAGTCATAATGCCAAGCGAGAAGACAGGAACCCCTGGCCCTGTTCCTGTGTGGCGGGGAGCTGTTGAACTGGTGAACGTGGCCACTGGCGAGAAGAGACGGTTGCTGGAAACAAACCCCGACATGCCACTGAGTGTTCTCGGTTGGTCTGCTGATGGACGAGAACTCTACTATTCCATCTCCGTTCCGCGAGAAACCGGGTACGGCTACGAACTCTGGGCTGTAGGTCAAAGTGGGCAAGAGGCTCACAGAATCACTCCTGTGGATCACGAACCCGTTCCTCTCATCATGGCCCCGGATGGCTCCAAATTGCTTATCAGGACATCCGAAGGGTGGGCCTGGATGTCAGCAGATGGGCAAACACGCCAAGACATTCCTATGCCGCCTTGGAGACAACGATGTGGACTCATTTGGTCTACCAGTGAGAATGAAGTGGTACTTTGTCAGGTAGATGAGCAACAACCAATTGAACGTATGAAAGTCGTCAACTTACATACCGGGGCAACGCGAGTGTTGGGTTCCTTCGGAGTCCCATCTAGTGGCATTCCCTTTAGCCCTCTTGCGGTATCGCCTGATATGCAGTGGATAGCGACCTCTGCAGATGGGATTCATTACTGGGTCCATCTTCCCACGGGGATGATAGTCACGGTGCCCCGACCAAACAGAGGCTCAGTACTCCACGTTGCTTGGATACCCAAGCAGGCAGGAAGATAGGTTGAGGAGGAACACAATGAACCGTTTGCCACCTCATTCGTGGAATGTGCGGACTTGGTTCTTCCTGCTGGCCTACCTCGCCTTATTGGCCCTATTGCTGCTCCACAGCATTGACTTTCAGACTGCTGGTGCCTCGCCAGCCGCACAGGCGACGCCAACTTGCCCACCCACGGGTTGTGCTCAATCACGCGTTTATGGTTACCAACCCAGACGCTATGATATGCGCTCCACTTTCAACGATGCCGCTAGTAACACCTTGGGGAACAATGGACCCCCTTACAATTGGATCAACCGGGGTCTTCCTCCAAATATGACACAAGAGATCGTCTCTGCCTCTCGCCCTATCCCTCACATTGTTCTGCGAGGGATAGCCTGGCAGGAGTCCCACTGGCTTCAATTTGCCAACTCCGTGAGCGATCCAGACAACACCTACGCCTGCACGCTGGTCTCTGGCGACTGCGGCTATGGCTTGATGCAGATCACTTCCTGCATGAGCGATGGGTGTGGTTGGTTTACCCCGAATCGAGTGGCCGGCGAGCTGGCCTACAACTTGGGCACTGGTACAAACTTCCTCATCCAGAGGTGGAACCAAATGCCCTTTATTGGTGACAACGATCATACAGTGGCTGAGCAATGGTATTATGCTGTCACAGCCTACAATGGGTGGAGTTGGTGTAACGATCCTAACCGAAACACGTATGCTTCGGGTTGTCCTTACCCTAACCCCTTTTACCCCGATCGCCCTCCCTATGGTGAAGGAAATTACTCCACCTTTGGCTATCCTTACCAAGAAACAATCTGGGGTTGGGTAACGCATCCAGAAAATACACAGGCCGGCCTGCATTGGCTATGGCGGCCCACTGGAATCGCTGCTGTCCCCCGTGGCATCTTTGGTCTGGGCAGCGGCTGGCAACCACCGTCCCAAACCCCTAAGCCGGTTTATCATCTTCTTCCTGGTATTCGCGTCGCTAACGGTGTGGGGCCGACCATTGTTCTGCACAATACGACCGGCCAAACATTGGCAGTGGATATAGCTCTCTATAACGCTGACCATACTTTCAATCGCTGGTGGCTTGGTGCGCCTCGTAATAATGCCCACAGTTATCCCTACCGCTATATCCGTCTGTCCCCGTACGAGATTCGCTCGTTCCCTATAACAGACGTGTTTTACTCTTGGGAGACCTTCACCGGTTATGCCCGCGTAAGCGCCAGCGGAGGGGTAGAAGTCACTTTACAACCACCGCCTTACCCAAACAAAGTCTTCTTGCCTCTCACCCTAAAGAACTACGGTGGGAATTGCTACAACGCGGTCTGGAATGGCGGCTTTGAAGAATTTATGGACGGTAGGCCTCGTTATTGGACTGTCTCTTCTGCTGACGCCTACTCCCTGGCTGACAGCACGTGGTTTGCAAGTGGCCATTACGGGGCCTACTTGGGTGGGTACGACTATGCCAATGATATTTTGAGACAGTACATCTACATCCCCAGCGATGCCTTGTCAGCGAATTTGACCTACAGGTGGTACATGCGAACTGAGGAGACGCACCCATCTAATCAGTACGACTTTCTCCGCGTTCGACTTCGAGATCCGAGTGACAACCTGGTTGCAACGTTAGACACAGTGAGCAACCAAAGCCCCAGAGATATGTGGCAAACGGCAATGTTTGACTTGTTGCCCTATGCTGGTCAGTCGTTGAAACTTTCCCTTGAGTCTGACAACGATGTCTCTAATCCAACCAGTTTCTTTGCGGACGACGTGAGCTTGTGGATTTGCAGACCGTAGAGGGGCGTTTCAGCGTAGAAAGGGGACAGGGACGGCCTAACCACTCGCTCCAGCCGACTGCTCCCTCGCTGCGCTCGGTCGCAGCGGCTGAGCTCGGTGCTGTTAGGCCGCCACGTGGTGGCCCAGCTTAGCCCGTGAAGAACATAATTGGAGGTGCAAAATGAGGCGGTTGGTGAACGTAATAGGAGGTCTGTTAGGTCTATTGGTGTTAGGAACGCTGGTAGCGGCCCTGGCTTTGACTTTTGGTGGGTTGCCTAAGGAAGCAAAGCCGGCGTCTCAAGCTTTCCAATCGCCTATTGAGACGCCGCCGCCGCCGCCTTACCCCCCGCCAAGAACGCCGACACCGTCTGGCCCAGCAGCCACGCCTACGGTCTTTCCTGCGCCAATACCGCCTTGCACATTTGCGGGTCAGCCTGCGCCTGCTGAGCCTGGTCCGCCTTTCGAGGCCTACCAGTTTTCCGAACCCCGGGTTGTGCTGACTCACCCCTCGGCCATTGGCATTGCCGGGTGGTTGCCAGATGGGCAGCGTCTGCTCATCACCCGCTTTATTCCCGGTCAGCCCAGAGAGTATATCGAGATATTCAACACCCGAACTGGTGAACTCCAGCGGTATGGAGAACGGCACAGTTTACCTGGCAAGCCAGTGTGGCTTGCTGCTCACCAGGCTGTGGCCTTTGCCGATGTTGGGTCGGATAAGCAAGTGGTGTTGCGCATCAGCCGGGGAGAGACGGCAACCGTAGAGACACCGATTTCTGACCTGACGGGTTCCTTCTTGGGAGTCAGCCCTGACGGTCGGCAGTTGGTGTTCTTCACCCAGGCGAGCCAGGATCGGCCTGAAGTCTTTGATCTGGCTCAGCCCCAGCGCGCCACCCTCCCTGCCGCGTTACCGCTGATGCGATGGTCTCCCTATCGAATTAGTTGGCATCCGCAAGGGCACCAGATCGCTTTCTATAACGAGACGGGCTTCTATTTGGCCGACTTGCCTTTGGGGCGCATTTGCGAGGTTGATCTTGGTGTCGAAGAAAGCGAAGCTCGATATGGAAAGCGGTGGGCATTCTATGCGCAGTGGGCTCCCAATGGGCGATATCTATCCATGTTGACAACCATCGGTGATCCTCCCGTGAAGTTTAGTGACCTCACAATTCTGGATACCATCACAGGTGAACTCCACTCTGTGCATCCAAAACAGTACATTGAGTCAGGTCAGTATTATGTTATGGATATGGCGTGGGCACCGAATAGTCAGATCATAGCTATCCAAGCTGCTGTCGAAGTGAGGGAAGGAGTCCTGTATGCGGGTCTTTACCTTGTCGAAGTTGCGACTGGTCGAGATATGCGTGTGCTGCCTGAAGCATTGTTTACCGGCGGAGATGCAGGCTGGAATTTAGCCTGGTCTCCTAACGGCCAACAAATGGCGGTAAATTGCCCAACGGCGAACGAGGGTCGCCTGTGCATGATCGCGGTCACTGCTCGATGATAAGAGAGGGGGGCACCATGTCCTACTCTCGAACCAAGTATATGTTACTCCTTGGGCTTCTCCTTGCATTACTGAGCACAGAGATGGCATCCGCGTCTAACTTTACACCACCATCTCAAATCACGGTGCGCATGTATCAACTCCAGTTTCCTAGCGGTGCGATATACCAGCCTCAGGAACTCTGTTCGTCCGGTAACACGAATTTTGGCTGTACAGCTTTCGTGGGCGATGCTACTCATCCCTACCCGTATGGAACTGCCAACCCTGTGACCATCCCTATTGAGACCGACTATCTTTTGGATGTCATTCCCCAGGAGATGGGGACGTATTACCACCCTACGGCCTTACAGGCTCAAGCTATCGCCGCCCGGTCTTATGCCTACTGGCATATCAATCAGGGAAGCACTATCAACAATTCTATCCAGTTTCAGGCTTTCATCCCCTACAAGTTCGAGAGTTTGCTCCCAACGACTTTCCCTGACAACCCAGATAATCCCTGTGCCAGCAGCAATCTCAATACCTCTCAGCGGATCGTCTGTGGCGCTGTGGCTCCACGCCACTACGTCTCCTACGGCACTTACCCCAACGATGATCTGCCCGCATTCACCGAATTCTCCGCGGATGTCTGGAATCGTACCGTTGCTGGAAGTCAGCCTTATCTGATAGCAGTGGATGATCCCATCAGCACTGGCTGTGATGCTAATAACTATGGGCATGGACGAGGGATGAGTCAAGAAGGAGCCAGCCGCTGGGCGCGTGGGAACCGCTGTTCCTACCCAGGACAAGGAGATGACCCCTGGAGTGTGCGTTGGGAACGTGCCGAGCAGATTCTGGTACATTACTACACTGGCGTGCGCCTCCGCGATGCCAACAAGCAAATCCTCATCCCCGCAGACCGTTGGAATCCCTTACAAATCAACTGGGGCACGCCAGACAACCGTCCACCCGCTATGTCTCACGGCGGGACATATCCCATCTCGGTGGAAGTGCAAAACACAGGTATCTCTGACTGGGCGTGTGGCTATCCCCACTTCAGCTATGAGCTGAGGTATCGCTGGGCCAAGGCCGGTCACGGGGAAGTCACAGGTAGCAGCGCGGCCTCTGTGTGTGGAACGCCCAAGGGCGACCCATCTCCTACGGTGAACCTGACCATCCAGAACATTCCCAATTGGGGGCCTGGGGCTTACACCATCCGTTTCGATATCTACGTGGTCTCCGCTTATGGCAATTTCTGGTTTAGTGATTATGGCTGGCCGACCTACAGTGTGAGCGTCTGCATAGATGGGCCATGCAAAGTGTTCATTCCCCTCGTGCTGAAGAATTATCCGTAGGAGCGGCCTAACCACTCGCTCCAGCCGACTGCTCCCTCGCTGCGCTCGGTCGCAGCGGCTGAGCTCGGTGCTGTTAGCCGCAATCGCCTAAAAGGAAAAGATCCTGAAAACAGAAAGGAGCGTGTCAAATGTTAACCGTAAGATCCCACGGGTGGAAAATCTTCTGTCTTCTGTTCCTAATAATTGTACTGCTTGGCGCTTGTACCCCACGGGAGGAGGAACTCCCCTTTGAGACCATCGAACAATCCGACTACAGCCCCAGGTATGAAGATAAGGAACCTAGCTTGGTGATTATCACCAGTGCGGATGAAACGGACCAATTGGATGGTTGGGTTAGTTCCGAGGCTATGAAACAACTTTGTGAAATGGACTACAAGAGTTATTTCGCCATAATAGTCTTCTTGGGATGGCAATCCACCGGTCACGAAGGTATCCGCATCGAGCGAATAGTCCGAGAAGACAATGCAGTTTCCATTTATGCATCGGTGGGAAGGCCCACGGGGGAAACTGAGGAATCCTCTCCCTATCATTTGGTCAAGATTCAAAAAATAGGCCGGTGGGGCAAGAGCATCAATTTCGCGTTAGTGATTGAGGAAACCACGGTAGCATCGGAGTCGCACCATATTCCTTGAGTGTCACATATGTCCAAAGGAGCGAAAGATGAACAAACGAATCGCTTTCAATATCCTGATGGCTTTTGTTGTCCTCGGTCTTGCAGCTTTTGCTTTCCGTGGCCTCCAGCCCGTTCAGGTAGAAGCCCTTTTTGCCTTTCTTTAACTCACCATTGCCTACTCCTGGGACGTTCAGTTCGCCCCTACCCACCCCAGTCCCTTCTCCTACACCCGTTCCGGGGCCTTCAGAGGCAACCCAAAAGGCTTTGGCCTATATTGCCCAACGCAGAGGTATCTCGCCCCAAGAGTTGGTTGTTATCACCGACCATCCAACGGTATATCCAAGCCTGGGGCGCAAATTCCAAGTGGTAACGATATTGGACGCCCGACCCGAGGGACGATTCTACAGCCTGTTAGTGGACTTGGATAGTGGCCGTATTGAGGAGGACCTGGCCGCCGTTCGAGCGGCCGAAGAGAGGGCTTACCTGGATCGATATGGTAAGCTGGAACCGGCGCTTTACAGGCGGTTGCAAGAGATCGACGACGATGAAGCCTTGCCGGTTGCTATTTGGGTAGCCGGGGAACCTCAACACAGCCAAAAAGATCTTTTTGCCGCAGTAGCAGCTCAGTTTCCCGAAGCGCAGGCAGCGCTGTCCCGTTCCGGCAAGCCGTGGGATGTGGAAGATCCCGAATTGGCTGCCCGCATCAAGGCCGAATACAACCGGTTGAGTGCGGCGAACACGGCGGTGCGGATCGAACCGTTGGTTGCTCACTTTAGACAGCAGGGGATTGAGGTGACTATCTATGGTACGTTGCCTTCGGTGACGGCCCGGCTGACGAAGCGCCAGATTCTGGAAGTAGCTCAACGCGATGGGGTAGGAATGATTTACCTGATCAAGGAACGAGGGCGAGAGGAAACGGATGTTGCCATTCCTACCGACTTGGTGCCCGTTGTGTGGGATCGCGGGTTTGATGGCTCTGGGGTCACCATTGCTATACTCGAAGACGGCAATATTGATCCCAATGTAACCTGTCTGGACATTTCTGATATCCGTAACTCTCCTCAAGGGGTTCAAGGACATAATACACGAGTAGCCAGTGTAGCTGCTTGTGATCACACTACCTATAGAGGTGTAGCGCCGGGGGCCACACTGCTGGACGCAGGTTTTGATAGCACCGGTTGGCCGGGTATGGCCTCGCAGGAAGAGGGCGTGGCCGCGCTCCGCTGGGCTGTCGAGTCGCCTCACACTGTGCCAGTGGTAAATATCAGCTATGGGTGGGAGGAGGACAACGACTTGCACTGGACGATCGTGCGTTCGATTATTGGGCTCGTCACGAATTCGTTTTAATCGCCAAGTCGGCTGGAAATACCGGGGGTAGTATTACCTCCCCTGGTAAGGGATGGAATCTTCTGGCAGTGGGAGGTACCGATGATCATAACACCGTCGGCTGGGGGGATGACACAATGTACGCTTCTTCTGCGTACATCAATCCAGCAAGTCCGAACGGAGACAGAGAAAAGCCGGAAATCGTGGCTCCTGCGACAAATATCACGGCCATCAGTTCGGGAAATACCCCTCTGACCAGGAGTGGGACCAGTTATGCAGCTCCCCAAGTAGCAGGGCTAGCTGCTTTGTTGATAGATCGAGATAGCACTTTGTCAGCCTGGCCTGAAGCCAGCCGAGCGATCCTTATGGCTTCGGCCACTCACAACATAGTCGGCCCCACAGGGATTCCTACTGGCCAGGAACTACGAGATGGTGCCGGTGCTATCAACGCGGCCTTTGCCGACGATATTGCTCAAAATCGCAACACTTCTCCGACTACCCCCTGTGAAGAATCTTGTTGGTGGGGGTCGGGAACCAGCGGTGTGCCAGAAGGTGATTATCTTTATCGCTACTTCAATGCGAGCGCGGGTCAGTACATCCGCGTTGCTATCTCCTGGTGGTCTCGTGCCGATTCCCCGGGCAGCAATTACAGCTTCGATCGTCTAGACACCGACTTGAACCTGGGAGTTCAGTACTTCAACGGTAGTTCGTGGGAGTGGGTGTCCGGTGCCTGGTCGGCCAGTTGGGACAACAACTATGAACTGGTGGAGTTTGTCGTACCGGAGACGGGGAGTTACCGAATCGCTGTCCATAAAGCTCACGTCTATAATAACGAGACAAGCAACTTTGTTGGGATCGCTCTTCTCAAGTTGCATCGCGTTTGCCTGCCGGCAGTGATGAGGAACTACCCTTGAGATTGCGGCTAACCACTCGCTCCAGCCGACTGCTCCCTCGGCGGCTTCGCCGCCTCGGTCGCAGCGGCTGAGCTCGGTGCCGTTGGGCGGCTGGACTTCGTGATGGTCGAAGCCTTTAGGTTACTCCATTGGAGATGAAAAAATGAAATGGACGAAAATTGCAGTAAATCTACCAGGGCTAGCGATACTTCTGTTTATTGCTGTAGCTTGTAAACCCCAGATGGAGGAATTATCATTTGAAACTATCGCTCAGAAAGACATCATAAACTATAGAGAAGAGAGTCCTGCATTGTTCGTCATCGCGAACAACGATGAGATTGACGCTCTCGTTCCAAATGTGTTGGCCGAGGACCCCCTTCTAGTTGATCAACTCCGCCAACTGGATTACGACCACTTTTTCGCTATCCTGGTCTTGCAGGGACAGAAAGGGTCAACCGGCTACGCGGTCACTGTCAAACAAATTGTCCGACAAGGGAGCCAAGTGATGATTAAGGCAGAGTTTGTTGAGCCATCACCAGGCGCATTTATAAAGCCCGCTTTCACCTCGCCCTATCACCTTGTGGTAGTTTCCAAAGAGAGGCAGTGGGGGCAGGAAGTAAAGTTTGTCCTCGTAGTCAATGACGAATCGGTTGCAGAAGTCTCTCACTTTATCCCTTAAGATACTTGAGGGGGGAAGTAAGATGAACAAGCAATCGCTTATCACCATTTTGCTTGTTTTGCCTGTTTTGGCTATAGGCGTGTTAGCGTTACCAGCCACACCCAATACCCTCACATTTGATTCACCCTATCCCCCGCCAGCGACCGTTTCTCCTACATTGCCCCCGTATCCGCCACCGCAAACGCCCGTGTCGCCCTTGCCTACCCCATCTCCTGTCCCCCCGCCAACCTCTACGCCTCCTGCCCCACCAAGCCCCTCGGCAGAGGCTTGGAAAGCCTTGACTTTCATTGCGCAACAGGAAGGGATCCCCATTGAACAACTGGCCATCGTCAATGAGTTCAGGCGTGAGACGCCCCTTTTGGGGCGGGCATTTCAGGCAGTAACGATGTTGGACTTGGAAAGTGGCCATTTCTATCAGGTGCTCGTTGACCTAACCAGTGGACAGGTGGAAGAACGGGCGGCGATCGAGGCCGCAGAAGCACAACAGCGTCGTGCCAGGTACGGCAAGTTCCAGCCGGCGCTTTACGAGCGGCTTCAAACGATGAGGGACGACGAGACAGTCAGAGTAACCATCTGGGTGATTGCCGCTCCAGGGGAGAGCCTGGCCGAACGGCAGGCCGCCATCTTTACGGAATTGGCCGCCCAATACCCCGCAGCACGGGAGGCGATGGAGCACAGCGGCAAGCCGATGGATGTGGATGATCCGGCCCTGGCTGAACGGATCTACCAGGAATATGTGCAGAGGCTCAATGCCGAAACGGTTGCCAGGATTCGGCCTCTTGTTGAAGCCCTGGAAGCGCAAGGGTTCGCTGTAAAGACCTCCTCTGGGTTGCCCGCCGTAACGGCCACACTGCCCAAGAGGATCGTCAGGATGCTTGCTGGACGGGACGATGTTGGAGCAATCGATCTGTCGGAAGGTGGGGAATTCCGCCATTTTCTCAACTCTGCTATCCCGACCAATCTAGCCCCGGCAGTATGGGCGCGAGGCTATGATGGAACAGGGGTAGATATTGCTATTCTTGAAGATGACAATGTGGACTTCACATCTCCTTCCTGGTCAGAGTGCCCAAATGGTAATAACTGTTTCCGACATACTGGGGCGACGCGAGCCGGAGTTAGTGGAGTAGGCTGGCATGCCACATTGGTAGCCAGTGCTGCGGCCAGTGACCACAGTACTTACAGGGGGATGGCGCCGGGTGCAACGATTATGAGCGCAGGAATGCAAGGATATCAACGCCAAGATGCACTTGATGCTCTCAACTGGGCATTCGATCAAGGTGCGGAAATCGTTAACTTCAGCGGTGGATGGTGTACAAATACTCCTCAGATGGATGTGGTTGACCGGGCATTCGATCACTACGGCCGTTCCAGACTCAGAATGATCGTAGTTGCAGCAGGACAGAGACCGCCTTGCCCTAACGATAATGTGGCTTCGCCAGCTAAGGGGTGGAATGTGTTATCAGTGGGCGCTTATGACGATAGAAATGACGCAAATTGGAGTAATGATGCGATGATCGATTGGTCAGCTTGGGTGAACCCTGATAGTCCAAGCCATGACCACGAAAAGCCGGAAGTTGTGGCGCCGGGCGTTAGTATCACTGGCATCGAGAGGGATGGTAATCTGAGAACCGCGGACGGCACGAGTTTTGCTGCACCTCAGGTGGCTGGTTTAGTGGCGTTGCTCATTGACCGGAATTGGTCGCTGAACGTGTGGCCGGAGGTGAGCAGGGCCATCATTATGGCTTCGGCCACCCATAACATTGATGGGCCCACGGGTATTCCCTCCGGTCAAGACTTGCGTGATGGGGCGGGTGGGATCAACGCCGCCTTGGCCGATACCGTAGCCCAAACGCGCAATTTCTCAGATGTAGACCCCTGCACGGTCTCATGCTGGTGGGGTATCTCTATCAACAACACCGGCTTTCCCGTTGGAACCTACCTATATCGCTATTTCACAGCAAACAAAGGGGACTTTATCCGCATTACCATCGCGTGGTGGTCCCACGCTGATTGTGCAGCCATAAACAACTGCAATTTCGACCGGCTGGACACTGACTTGCATTTGGGAGCACGCGATCCTAACGGGCAATGGGTGCCCGGCGCTTGGTCGGCCAGTTGGGATAACAACTACGAACTGGTCGAGTTTGTTGCGCCTGAAACGGGCACGTACCGGATAGCCGTTTACAAAACGCGTGCCGATGAACCGTCCAATTATCTGGGAATTGCGCTTGTCCGCCTGCATCGCGTGTACGTGCCACTTGTGTTGAGGAACTTCCCTTAAAGCACTGCGCCGCCCAACAACGGCTTCCACCCGACCGCGCCTCCGCGCTGCGCTTCGGCGCGGCGGGTGAAGCCTGGCCGTTGGGCGGGTCGTCGCCAGGTTGAGCGCCGGGCCAGGCCGCGACAGGCACAGCGCGCTCGGTGAAACGCAGAGTTGCGGACGTGAGCCAGCCAGTCGGTGAAGGGCCCGCCCTGAGCCTGTCGAAGGGTGCACAGCGCGGTCGGCAGCGATTTCAGCGGCGTGCAAGTCCAGGCTGGTCACTTCTGACAGCAATCGAGTGCCGAGCGTGGCCGGTGAAAGGGACAGGCTCCGGCAGGCACAACGCTGGTCCTGCGCCTGCCAACGGGTCGGTCGGTGAAGGCTCAGAGCGCGGTCGGCAGTGAGTTGAAGGTCAGGAATTGTCGGCACTGGAGCGAAACGTGGTCGGCGCACAGTTTGCGCTCGGGCAAGTCCATCTCAGTCGGGCTGCGGCGTGGCCCCCGCCCAACACGGCATGCAGCCGACGCGCTCCGCTTTGCTCCGCGCGCGGCTGAAGCGCGCGCCGTTAGGCGTTTTCTTCTCAACCGTTCAAAGGGTGTCGGGTTGCGCCGTGAAGCCATGAAGGTTGAACAGCAAGTCTCATTCTTGCAAGTTGAGTTTCGGGTTGGTCAAGTTGCGTCTGTTGGCGGCGGCGGTTTCGGTTATGTTGTGTTGCGCCAAGTCAGGGTTTGAGTCTTTCGGTTGAGTTCCGCCCGCTGGCACAGTTTGGTTTCTGGTTTGGTCGGGTTTCTCTTTGGCAAAGGTTCAGGTTCAATCGAGTCGGGTCGCTTTCATTGGGCTGCATTGCTTTGTTCAAGTTGCTGGCTGGCATAGGTTTTGATTCGTCACAGTCCGCTTGGCTGGCAAGGTCAGGTTTCGGTCAAGTCAGGTCTTTGCAAGCGGCGTCACGGTTTTTGGCAATCGTTCTGGCAAGTTTGAGTTGGGTCTTTTCGGCTGGTCGGCTGGCAAGGTCAAGGTTTCGCCAGGTTCGGCTTGGGTTTTGCTTTGGCAATGGCGCTCCCCCACTTCAGATTTGGTGAGTTTGGCGGTTGTCGAGTTTATCGAGACAGGTATTGCCAAAGAGCGAGTTGGTTGTAAAATGTGGTCAAGACGGTTGTGGTTCTGGTTTTTGGTCAAGGAGTCTGGCGCAACCCGAAAACGCCTAACACAGCGTGCAGCCGACTGGTGGGATTCGTCCCGACTTACAGGCATTTTTCTACGCTTCGGGCTTTTTCTGCTCCCAGACCCTCCCCTACCCCTCCCACCAGCGGCTAACGCAAACCGTTGGGCGGCTTTGCCCTATCCCATTTATCGGTAAGGAGTTGACTAAGATGACAGCAGATAAATATTCCACCCTTAATGAACTGACGGGTTATTCTTTCCCCATCTACGTCAGCCCAGGAATCGAATCCCGCGCTCAAGCAATTGCGTCACGATGTGAACGGGCATATCGCTTCTTCAACAAAACGCTCAATCGCAACACCGAGATACGCGCACTGATTCTTGCGCCCGAACACTGGATAAAATTTGCAAGTTACCCCATATTTGGAATGCCGCATTATGTTGACATGCGTACACTCGTGGTTGCAGGACAAGAGAGTGAAATGTGGGGAATGATTGTGCCGCCAATGGAGTATCTTCCCCCCGATATGGCGCAAACCCTTCGTAAGGTGTATGGTAAAGCCGACGGCTCCGTCAATGTTGCATCCTTCATGGATTTATTAGCCCTCCACGAAATGTTGCATCTATTTATTAACCAGGCGACTGATACTGTAGATTTTCACCTGCCGCGCCGTTGGGTGGTGGAACTGTTCTGCAACCTGGGCCTGCATGCCTATATGGAGACCGAAGAAACAACCGAGTTGGAGATTTTGACAACGTACCCACAAGCGATAGTTACTCTGGGCTACAAGCATCTAACGCACAAGACACTGGATGACTTTGAACAGTTGTATGGAGGTATCGAGCCACCGAATTTTGCCTGGTATCAATGTCAGTTGCATGTAGCGGCACGACACATTTACGATGCGGGTGGTATCGAATCTGTACAGGCGATGTTTAGAACCATTGTGCAGTCCAAAGATAACGTCTCCGATGAGCGACTTGCAGTGGAGTTGCGAGACGATGTTCATCCGAATGCCGCAACAGTCTTGACTATGTGGCCTGATTTGAAGTTTTAGAACAATAACGCCGCCCAACACGCGCTTGCACCTAACGCCGCTCCGCTGTGCTTCGCGGCGCAGGTGAAGCGCAGGCCGTTGGGCTTTGCATGCCAAGAAAGGAGGCGCTACATGAAAAAGGGTCTCGTTGCTTTAGGCATTCTCTTCGTCTTGTTACTCATAGCGTATCTGTGGCCCGTACCTCAGAAAGGCTTCGCAGAACTGTCGGAAAACGTATCGCCTCAGGAACGTCAATCCCTCCTGGATTTTCGTAGCCAGCATCCTCCTAAACACCTCCAGGTCAACGGAAAAGATTGGGAATATGTGGCTTTCGGTGGAGGGGAGAAGGCCATTCTGTTTCTGCACGGAATGACAGGCGCTTATGATATCTGGTGGCAGCAGATGGTGCCCCTTTCCCAAGACTATCGGGTCATTAGTCTCACCTATCCACCGGTAGAGACTTTAGAGGAACTCAGTCAGGGGGTGTTGGCAGTGCTTGATGCTGAGGGGGTTCAGAGCGCCTGCATAGTAGGCACATCCCTTGGCGGATATCTGGTGCAGTATTTGATGGCCCACTACCCCGAACGGGTTGAGAAGGCAGTCCTTGGTAACACGTTTCCACCCAACGACATCTTGCGTCAAAAGAACGAGTCGCTGATTAGAATCCTGCCCTTTTTGCCCAATTGGGTGGTCATGAACGTCTTCCGCAAGAACTTTGTGGAGACCATTTATCCAGCCGCTGGGCATTCCGAACTGGTGCTGGCGTATATGCTGGAACAGGTTTCAGGCAGAATGAGTAAAGCTCAGGTTGTAGGACGTGCAAAAGCGGTCATAGAGCCCTTTGAGCCTCCTGACCCACAAATCCTGGGAATTCCAGTGATGATTATCGAAGCCGACAACGACCCGCTTGTGGAAGCCGTCTTGCGGGAGCAACTGAAAGCGACCTACCCTACTGCGGAGGTGCATACGCTCCATGCCGTCGGGCATTTCCCGTATATCAATGAACCCGATACGTATACTGAATTGCTCCGCTCTTTCTTTGCTCGGTAAACCTGGCAAAGCCCAACCCGCGTATGCACCTGACGGCTTCGCCTCGTTGCGTTCGCCTCGCCGCAGGTGATGCGCCTGCTGTTGGGCAGGTCGTCGCCAGGTTGAGCGCCGGGCCAGGCAGCGACAGGCACAGCGCACCTGGTGAAACGCAGAGTTGCGGACGTGAGCCAGCCAGTCGGTGAAGGGCCCGCCCTGAGCCTGTCGAAGGGTGCACAGCGCGGTCGGCAGCGATTTCAGCGGCGTGCAAGTCCAGGCTGGTCACTTCTGACAGCAATCGAGTGCCGAGCGTGGCCGGTGAAAGGGACAGGCTCCGGCAGGCACAACGCTGGTCCTGCGCCTGCCAACGGGTCGGTCGGTGAAGGCTCAGAGCGCGGTCGGCAGTGAGTTGAAGGTCAAGAATTGTCGGCACTGGAGCGACACGTGGTCGGCGCACAGTTTGCGCTCGGGCAAGTCCATCTCAGTCGGGCTGCGGCGTGGCCCCCGCCCAACACGGCATCCAGCCGACGCCGCTTCGCTGCGCTCCGCGGCGCGGCTGATGCCCACCGTTGGGCGGCTGTATCTGAACAGCACAGGGAGTGTTCTATGGGGTCGGGGTCACGCGGAGCAAGAAATCAACAAGTTGCGCGAGCTGGCGAACATTTCGTTGTCGCTGAATTGAACAAACGCGGGGCGTTTGCTGTGCCTTTTGCTGGAAATATGCCCAAGATCGACATAATAGCGTGCAACGTCGATGAAAGTCGCACGGTTTACATTCAAGTTAAGACGAAGCGCAGTGGGAAGAACTGGCACTCAAGTATCGTTGGCAGTCAGCCAATGTCTCCAAAAGCCGATGAAAATAACTTTTGGGTATTTGTTGATTTGGGTGATACCAACACATACCCACGCTACTGGATCGCGCCAGAATGGTGGATAAAAGACAACATCTACAAGGCACACCAGGCTTATCTAAACAAACACGGCGGAATACGTCCTGGGAATCCAGTTTCGACGCATCACTCGATTGATGAGAGCAGGCTTGAACAATGGAAAGACCGCTGGGATATTCTTGGTGTCTTTGGTTGAGTAGGGAGTTTGCAGTTCCAGTGAAGCATCAATTGCAGGGTTTCCGCCCAACAAGCGCATCCAGCCGACCGCTTCGCTCGTTGCGCTCGCTTCGCGGCGGCTGATGCAAGCCGTTGGGCGGCGGAGGGCGTTGAGCGATGAAGGTGATAATCCCCGGTGGCAGCGGTCAAATTGGGATGATCCTGTCTCGCTCCTTTGCGGCAGAAGGGCACGAAGTCGTCATCCTTAGTCGCGGGATGAAGGCCTTACCGTTTCGGGTCGTACAGTGGGATGCGGAAAGCCTCGGGCCGTGGGCGGACGAGATCGACGGGGCCGATGTCGTCATCAATCTGGCCGGTCGGAGCGTCAACTGCCGCTACAACGCCGCCAACCGCCGGGAGATCATCGAATCGCGGGTGAAGTCTACCATTGTGGTCGGCCAAGCGATTGCCAACGCCGCCCGCCCGCCACGGGTCTGGCTGCAATCCAGCACGGCGACGATCTACGCGCACCGTTACGATGCGCCCAATGACGAGGCGACGGGGATCATCGGCGGGGCCGAGCCAGGTGTCCCGGACACCTGGCGGTTCAGCATTGAGGTCGCCAAGGCGTGGGAGCAGGCAGCGAATGACGCCACTGTGCCTTGCACCCGGAAGGTACTGCTCCGGTCGGCGATGATAATGAGCCCGGATCGGGGCGGGGTCTTCGACGTGTTGCTCAGGCTGACCCGTTGGGGGCTTGGCGGCTCCAGCGGCGACGGGCGGCAGTACGTCTCATGGATTCACGACGTGGACTTCGTTCGGGCTGTCCGCTGGCTGATCGACCACGACCTAGACGGGGCCGTTAACCTATCATCTCCGAACCCTCTGCCGAACCGCGAGTTCATGCGTGCTCTGCGGCGGGCGTGGGGAGCGCGATTCGGACTGCCCGCAACGCGGTGGATGCTCGAACTTGGGGCGGTCTTCCTCCGGACGGAGACGGAGCTAATCCTGAAGAGTCGGCGGGTTTTTCCTGGCCGGCTGTTGGATTCGGGGTTTACGTTCCAGTTCCCGGATTGGGCGGTTGCGGCGGCGGATCTTTGCCGTCGGTGGCGGGATGCAACCGGGCGGGTAGCTAACAAGATAGCCGAACCAGGCGCTGCAGCAGACGGCGGGGGCATGTAGGCTTTTGGTAGTTCGTAGCTCACTCGGCCCCCGCCGCTGCTGAGCTCGGTGCTGTTAGGCGGCTGTCGCTTGTTCAGCATTGGCAGTATAGATAAATGACTGGGACAAACCGGAGGATGGTATGATGCACCCACTCGAACAATCTATGGCTTTTCCACTGGATCGCCCAAATCACGTTGTGATCTGCCCAGACGGTACCCGCCGCTATGCTATTAAGCACGGGCTCACCGCTGAGGCAGCCTACTAAGCCAGCGCTCAACGCTTATTAGAGAAATAATTCAATGGCTTGTTGGCGAGTATGCCATTCCGCAAGTTACAGTGTATCTCTCGCACCCCTCTACTCACACAATGCGACCTCAAGGTCAGCTACAAACATTATATACAGTTTTTGCCAACTTCCTAGCCCGATGCGCCATGCTTTGTTCTGAGCATGATATACAATTGCAAGCAGTGGGAGAATTAGACCTTTTGCCTGTCTGGCTTCGTACAACCCTTAAGCATTTAGAAGCAGATACTATTCGTTATCATAATGTCCTTACCCTTCTCATCGGATATAGTGCTCGGCGTGAGATCCTCAGTGCCGCAACCAAGTGCTCTCCTGGGGCTAGCTTCGCAACGTTTGCTTCTTTTCTATGGGTACAGTCGCCTGTTCATCTCATCTTGCGTACCGGTGGTGTGCCTCAGATAGGCGATATGCTACTCCTTCAATCGATAGAAGCGAGACTATTCTTCTTCGATAAGTTGTTTCCCGAGCTGACTCATCAGGATATTGATTGGGCCCTTGCTGAGTTCGCGAGGCGTAAAATCGATACGCTGGAGAAGACTTGGAACTTCGTCGAGCGTTGCAGTAACCCTACAACCGATCAGGCAGGGACTGCGATAATGCAGCTGGATAAAGAGTACTTTGGAGACACCAATAAAAAGTGGCAACATCTACTCTTGAGGTTCCCTGGAGAGGCCTATAAGCGTGGTCGTCGGTTGCATGAGTTGCTCTTTGGGGAAGGGTGCGTTTACCTTTACCATCGGGAAAAATTCCTCAACTTGCAGAAGCATGCTTTTTACCAGGCGCGACCAGGCGATTATACGGTACCGTACCGGGTAATTCAAGATGGAGATCAGTCGTTTGTTGCCCAGGCCCCACAGGTGGCACTTTCCCCGATTTTCATGTCTCAAGAGCGAATGGCCAGGCTGGCGGACTTTGTGCGGGCGTGGGCTAAGGCAGCCCATGTCGTGTCAGAACTATACCATCAAGACTCTGTGGCAGCTGAAGTAATGGGCGATGAGGAATCTATGGAAAGCACTTTGAATATACCTACGGTTTACTATTCATTGACGCCTTGGTCGCGCTCGGACATTATCCGCTCTCAGTACTATGTTGATCGCAATGAGCTTCCTGGGGGGATGTTCATCACGGCACGCTTGAGTCATCGATTTCGCGAGATATTTGGAGATTGGCTCAATGATTGCGCAGCAGGGCATAAAATTCTTAGCTTTGATACCGGTCTGCTGTGGGAAACAACGATGGCATTGTATTATGAATATTGCAGCCATGCTAGGTATATACCCAGCTTACGACCGCACCTCGTGTTCATAGTGAATCGCGGCAGTGGTTTAAGATGCGAATTTGCCCTGGCTGCAGAAGAGGCTATTCCCTACTTTGGCTCTGACCGTGTTTCGGTTGTTAATCCTGAAGAATTAATATACCGTGCCGATGAGCAAACCCTCTACGCTAACAACCAACGGGTTGATATTGCTTTCCGGTTCGTCCGAACCCCTATGTGGCCCTGGTATAACGAGGACGAACGAGCAGGTATTCAAGCCCTTGTACAGGCATCTCGGAATCTAGCCACGTGTTGCATTCCGCCATGGAAGCGCTATCTCGCTAGCCATGCTTTTCCGTTTCTTATCCAAGCCAAGCGATGGGCAGAAGTCTTTCGGGCAAAATTAGGGGAGAACTATTACAACATTTTACAGGCCCACCTGCCTACTACGGGCATCGTGGACCGAGAAGGATGGATAGTTTGGCCTGATGGACGGCACGAGCAAATAACAGAAATAACAGATCTTAAGAAGTATGTCTTGAAGCGCCGCGATAGCACTGGAGGGCGTGGTGTGATCATCCTACAGGCGTTTCGTTCTCTTCAGCGCCAGGAAGTGGTGGGGGAGTCCCTACAAGCACTCCATGATCGGCAGCGGTTAGTGATCCAGGAATTCGTCAAACCTATTCGCTATCCAGCCTTCATTATGCATGCCAATGGGCTGATGAAGATACATCTCCTCTGTAAGGAGAACATTTTTTCCGTCAATGATGTCCTACTGCCGGGTGGCAGTGCGATGCTCGCCTGGAATAACTTGAAAATCCATGGCGGTAGCGGAACTTGGCTGATACCAGTGTTTTGCCTTTGTTAGCTATCGGTAGGATCGGTACTCTATATGGGCTCAAAGTAGCATAACCTGAAGGAGGTTGTTATGCGGTTCAGCGTGGTGATACCTGTGCATAAGCCTGCTTGGTTCCAATTAACTCTACCTTCGATCCTTCATCAATCTATGTCCTCCTCCAAATATGAGATTATCATCGTTGATGATTGTGGAGGCAGGGCAAACTCTATGTTAATGCAGTTTCAGGACCAATTGGCACAGTACCCTTGGCGATACGTTCTATGCGGTGATGGTTGTGGTCAGGCTACTGCTCGCAATAGAGGTCTTGCCCTCGCGACTGGAGAGATTGTTCTTTTCCTAGACGATGATATGCTTGCCTCACCTGATTTGCTAGAGACACATGATAGTTACCATCAGCGAGAGTTTTCTGTGGTCATGGGAGGCAGCCCTCACCGCGCTCTCACCATCTGGTACCCAAATTGGTTTAACTCTCTCAGCGGAGGGGGTCGCAAGGCAATCCTTGAATCCGGCCACCCACGGCTGCTCAGCTATATTGACTACCAGCCAGAAGATATCATGATCACTCTTATTACCATTTTGCAGCCGTATGACATCGTCCATGATTTCGGGCAGGTTCGGCAGCTAGCCTTCACTCGTGAACATCACCTTAGCGCTTTGTTTGGCGACGAGCTGACAGATCTCGCTATCCCCTGGATCACTGGCGGAGCCGGCAACCTATCAGTGCAACGGAAGTTATTAGAAGTCGTCGGTGGCTTCGATGAGAATTTCCACGGCTGGGGACTTGAAGACCTAGAGCTGGAGTATCGCCTGCACCACGCCGGTGCTCGTTTCGCCTTTATTACCCGGGTAACCGCTTACCATCAGCTGCACCCTCGTCAGTGGGAAGCGATGTTAAAAAGCAATTTGCGTAATTACAAGTACTTCTGCCAGAAACATCCATCGCCAACTGTATTTCTCTTCTTTCAATATAAAATGAGGCAACTCCCTATTCAGGTATACAATGAAATCGCCAAACAAGAGCAAAAAGGACAACTTAAGCCCCAGGAAATAGAGGCTGCAGAGCGCGCCTATCAGCAACTTGTGACTATGGATGAAGAAGCGTTGATATCGCAGGTTCTGGCAATGGCAAAGGGTCAATGGCCCTAGCATCACCTTTGTACACAGGCGGATAATTGTACACAGGCGGATAATTGCACAACTGAAGCCTTGAAGCGCCAGTCGGTGGGACGGGAAACGCAAAAAGCTATCTCGGAACGCCCTTTTTGCCCTTGAAAATGCTGTTTTCTAGCCTGTGGTGGGGACGCTACCTTGGTCACGAATTTCAATTGTGCAATTTCGAGTCAACGTTCAAAGGTGATGCTAGCATTGCCTTTACTTCTGACTTCAAAATCGCTTTACCGCAGAGACGCAGAGAGCGCAGAGTCAAAGCGATTTTCTTGATTGATTGTGCCCCGGAGGGGTATGGAGACTAACCTGGAGGATTACCCAGTGGCGACTGTATATCACATTGAAGGTGTCGTCAAGTCCTATCGTGATGGTGGCCGGACGACACTGGCTAACAAAGGTATCACACTGACAATTGAGCAGGGAGAGATTTTTGGTCTGCTCGGACCTAATGGGGCGGGTAAGAGCACACTTGTCCGCCAGATGGTAGGCCTGCTCACCCCGGATCAAGGTCGCATTTTGTTCTTTAGCCAGGATCTGCGCCAGCATTCAACGTTGGTCAAGCGCTCTGTTGGCTATCTATCCCAAGAGCCCTTTGCCCTACAAGACCTGACCGTTGAGCAGGCCATTTATTTCACAGGATGCCTGCGCCGGATGTCTCCACGGGAGGCACGGCAAATGACCGACGAATTGATCGTTACATGGCAACTTGAGCCTATACGTCACACAATCATCCGTTACCTCTCCAGTGGGCAACGTCGGCTAGTTGGCTTAGCCGCTGCTCTCATTGGGCGCTCACCAGTTTTATTGTTGGACGAACCGACAAACGACCTCGACCCCAGCCAACGGCAACGCGTGTGGAACTACTTACGTCAACTCAAGGCTGAAGAGGGTACGACTGTCATCTTGGTGACCCACAGCGTATTGGAGGCTGAACGTGTACTGGAGCGAGTGGCCATCATCGCCGATGGACAAGTGGTGAGTGTGGGAGGTGTGGGAGAGATTAAGGCTCAGGTTGACAACCGAATCCACCTTGATCTAACGTTTAAGCCTGAAAGTATGGCTGCTCATGTTTACGATAGTCTGGCTCAATTTAACAGACTTCAATGGGTGGGTAAAAATCGAGCCATTGTCTTGGTGGAACGAACGCAGGCCAGCGTCACGATCGAGTCCCTTCTTAACAAAGTGAGCATTGATCAACTGGAGGACTTTCGCATACAGAGCGCTAGTTTGGAAGATGTGTATATCCGGCTCATAAGCGATTTAAATGTAAATGGGAAGGAGTGAAATACATTGGGATTCATCCGGGAGTTTTGGGTTCTCTTTCAGATGCAACTGGCAAACTGGCGATGGGCCTGGAAGGGCTTGCTAATTGGCGGGATAATTGTCCCGCTCAGTTTCATGTTCTTCCTGCAGTTTTTCGCGAATGTACGCGACCCGGATGTTGCGCTACACCTGGTGACGGGCAACATTGTGATTAGCCTTCTCTTCACTTCTCTTTCTCGGACCGCCAGTCGCTTCGCTTTTCTTAAAGAAACGAAAGCTATTTACTACTATCGTGCACTGCTAGACTCTATGAACGGGCTCGTCCTTGCCACCATGACTAGCTTCCTGCTACTGACGCTGCCAGGTGTAGTCATCACCCTCGTGGTGGGCAAGTTCTTCTTCGCACTACCCATTGCTCTCCACCCGCTCATTTTCTTGACTTTCCCGCTCAGCACTTTGGCGTTTGCTTCGCTAGGGGCCTTGATAGGTCTCCGAGCTCGGAATTACGAAGCCGCCGGTGTATTAGCCAACCTGATCAATTTCGTCATGGCTGCCTTGGGCCCAATAGTCATACCTGTGGATCGCTTACCAACTTTGCTGCGTGGGTTTAGCTGGATCTTACCCAGCACTTATGTTGCTTTGGCCTTCCGCCAAACCCTTACCGGACAACTTGATGGCCAACTTCCACTCGCTTTTGCTTTCCTTACCATGTTTTCCGTGATCACCCTTTATTTTGTGAATCGTAACCTGCAAAGCTATTAGGGCAGCCCTTAGGAACGTCGGTCTGTTTGGATCTGGAACCAGCACTTGGGAGCAGAAGCTGTGATGTCAGGAAATTATACAGCAAAGCCCTGAAAGCCGCCTAACCGCTCGCTAGAGCCGACCGCCCTTCGGGCGGCGGCTCAGCTCGGAGCCGTTGGGCGGCTTGCAGAGCCATGAATACCAGAAACCTCGATAGAAGTTTCACAGGAGTTGATAGAGATGCGGCTTTGGCAGAAGAAGCCTAAAGTCGAAGGGCTTATCGCTTATTACCGTTTGACAGACTGGTGGTTCTCCTCATTCACCGAAGCTGAAAGAAGGCTCATTGACGAACGATACCAACCGATGGGAATGCCGCCACATACGCTAACACGTGGACAGCATACTTCATCTTTACCTGTCACCGAGTTTCTTAACAGCCTTGCTACCTGGTTCAGGTCACGGCAAGACTCTTCGATTTCTGAGCGCATATACAACAAGATTGCAGAACTTGGCCGTGAGAATCCAATCGCAGGACCAGGTTACTACAATGGCCGCCATTTCACAACGTATGTCAATGAAGTCGAGTCGTTGAAGCGCCAAGGAAAGATTGAAGAGGCTGAGAAGCTTTTACTTGAACTGGTAGCAGCTACTGAGGCCGAGGACAAAGTGGATAACCGTGGCGTGGCCCCATGGTATTACGAAGAATTGGCGAAAATCTACCGGAAACAAAAAGAGTATGCTAAGGAGGTCAGTATCCTTGAAAGATTTGCTGCTCAAAGGCATGCTCCAGGGGCCACACCACCTAAGTTGATGGAACGCCTGGTAAAGGCCAGAGCTCTTCTTGAGAACCAGATAAAGCGGTCTTGAGACTGTCAGATGGATAATATGCCGCCCAACATCTCGCTCCAGCCGACGCCGCCTGCGGCGGCTCGGCTGCGCCCGCTGGCAGGCCTGGCCCGCTGCGTGCGGCTCAACCGCCGCGCCGTTGGGCAGGCGCGCCAGGGCTGCGTGCGCCGCACCCGTGCTGCACACCCGTTGGCTTCTGCAGAGGTTGGGGCGCTACAACGCACTCGGAACCGACAGGCGGCGCACTCGCCACACACCGCCGAGGATCATCGGAATGCAAGCACAGCAACTGAGGAGCGCCCCTGTCCAGATTGTTGTTTGAAGCCCGATGGCTGTCGCCAGCAGACCGCCGATGATCAGCCCGCTGGGAATGCTCGACCAGCTAATCACCCGGGCCGTCGCGGTGACGCGCCCGAGCATCTGTGATGGCGTGACGCACTGGCGTATCGTCACCTGGCTGATGTTGTAGGCCACCACTGCCGCTGCCCGCACCAGATAGCCTGTGATCAGGAAGGGCAACGGCGCCAGCGGCGCTAGCGCGATCAGCAGGATGCCACCAGCGTGCAGCACCACTGCGCTCCCCACCACCGGTCCCAACCCCCAGCGCCCAACCAGGCGCCCGGTCACGGCGGCGGCGACCAGCAACCCCACGTTGCCGACGCTGAAGATCACACCGGTCAGCCCCGCGTCAAGCCCCAGCGTGCGGATGAGGTAGAACAGAAAAATGCCCTCGACCAGCGCCCAGCCAACATTCATCAGCACTGTACACCCCACCAGTGAGCGCAGCAATGGCTCGCGCCAGAAGAACACCAGCCCTTCTTTGATGTCCACGCGCAAGGGTCGGTTGGCGCGTGTCCCCGACGGTGGCATGTCGGACACCGTTTCTGGCGCGCGGATGCCCAGGAGCAGCAAGGCCGAGAGGAGATAGCTCAGAGCGTCGAGCAGGATCGCCAGCGGCGCGGTGAGCAACGCAATCAACGCGCCCGCCAGCCCGGGACCGACGATGCGGGTGCCCGACTGGGCGATCTCAAGCCCGCTGTTAGCCGCAACCAGCTGCCCGGCGGGCACCAGGGAGGGCACGCGCGCTTGGTAGGCCGTGTCGAAAAAGGTGCTGAACACGCCCGTCAGCAGCACCACAGCATAGAGCTGCCAAAGCGAAAGCCAGCCGAACAGGTAGGCGATCGGGATGGTCAGCAGCACCACTGCCCGCACCACATCGCACCAGATCAATACCGGCTGCCGGCGACCGCGGTCGATGATCGCCCTGGCGACGAACCCCAGCGCGACCATTGGCACCCAGCCAAGCGTCGCCAGCACGCTGGTTTGGAGCGGAGTGGCGTTTAGCATTGTGACGGCGAGGAACGGCAGGCCGAGAAAGGTGATCTGTGTGCCAAGCTGGCTGATGATAGTGGCGCCCCAGAGATACAAAAAATCACGATTGGCCCAAACCGACCGTTCCCGTGCTGTGTCGGAAAGAAGTTTCATTGGCACGACAAACAATGTAGAAGGTGCTCACAGGGCTGCCCTGTGAGCACCTTCCCTCAACTATCGACGCGGGGGTACAAGCGCCGGGTTGCCAGCGGGTGCTCGTTGGGGTTATCATAGACATCCAACATCGCCAGGTGCACGCCTTTTTGTTGACGGCAGAACGCTCTCGCATTGGGCGGGTGCGCAGGGCGAGAGCACGCATCTCGTCGGTTGGGTTTGGTGGAGGGAAGGGGTTCGGGTATTGCGTATCCGTTCAGGCAGGGTTGAAGAGCAAGGGAGAGGACTGGCGGCTCCAGTAAGCCGTAATCGCGTCGGCAATGAAGGGCAGGAGAGGTCGCTGATGCTGCTGCAGGGTCGCGCTCACCGTGAGCATCCGCTCGGCAACGCGACTGCCCGCCTCACTTTGGGTGCCGAAACAGCCTCTCCGCCACGGCACGGCCGGACGCGACGCCCGCTCCGCGGCGTTGTTGGTCGGCTCGACCTCCTCGTGGTCGACAAACGTCCACAACGCGGGAAAGCGTGTGGCCAGATCCGCACACAACGAGCCAAACTCGTTGCTCTGTTGTCGCCCGCGCTCGACCTGTTCCCAGATCGCCTGCTGCAACGGCTGGAGCATCAGCCGCATCGTATCGCGGTCAATTTCCCCAGCTTTGAAGCGTCCCCATACCGCCATCACCGGGCCTGCCACCGCCAGCAAGTCTGCCGCAGCCGCTTGCCACGGCCCTTGCGCATCCACCCGGCCTTGGAACGAACGCAGCAGATGTGCCCAGCAGAGTTGGCGTCACTTGGTCTCCACGCTGTTATAGGTGCGCAGCCGGTCCGAGGTGAGCAGACCGACGAAAGCCTCGCCCACAAGTGCCACCAGCCCCTTCTTGCCGCGGCTACTGTGGATGCGGAACAGCGTGGCCGCAGCCGTGACTGCCGTCCACAACCAGGGCTTACGCGTCCCCTCGCGCCAGGTTGTCTCGTCAACGTTGGCGCGGTCGCTCGTTGCAACTGCCTGCTTGCTCTACCTCGCCGTAGGCTGGCTCAAGCGCCTCACTCGCCACTTGCTGGAGCACAACCACGCTTCCGAGGCTGATGGGCAATTTGAAGAGGTCGACAAACAGGGCGACCAGTTCGCAGTGGCTGATGCGGTAGCGACCGTGCAAGAGCGCCACGTGAGCGGCCAAGCGAGGGCCAAAGGCGCCGGGCGGGATGTCGTCGGGGCACGGTGCGGTCACCTAGCCCTTACAGCACGGGCAGCACACACTGAAGTACTAGTATCCGGTGATCTCGGGCACGATGACGGGAAGGTCCCAGACCTGCTGACGCTGCGGCGGCCCAAGGGTGGGCCGCAGTTCAGGGAAGGGCAGCTGAAAGGAGGGCAGCCGGTAGGTCGCAACTCGATGATGCGAGACACGTTCTCAGTGGGAACGAGCTCACGCTGCTAGTCGGGATGCCCAGGCTGAGCGCCTTCGGACTTGGGCTTGCCGTGCGGAGTCTTGACCGGGCGAGGGGGTGCGGAAGGGGGTTCAGAGGAGGGCGGCTTCAAGGAGCTCTGCGAGTTCTGGTTGAGACGCTATTCGAGGGCGGCAATCTTCGTCAGCAGTTCATCCTGGCGGGTCTGCGTTGCCAGGAGGGTCGTCTCAATGGCGGCGTGCTACCAGCAGCAAATAAACAAGCACCTCCACCCGCGGCGGGGTGGCAGCCCATTCTTCCGGCGTCAGGTCTGCTGGCGGCATCTCGTCCATAGCAGCAGTAGGCCGTAAACGGTGCGCTCTGGCAAGCTACTCTACAGCTTGTCTACCCACCCTAGACGGATACGATATTGCCGTGCCGTTCCATTTTCGTGGCATCGTCGGAAGTTCTCATCTGGGAATCTCGTTTATTACATAACGAAAGGAGAGCGAGATGAGAATCCTGATTGTGGAAGATGAACTCGATCTGGCCAATGCTCTGGCGCGTGGACTGCGCCGGGAAGGTTACGCGGTAGACATTGCCACGACCGGCGAACAAGGTTGGGAATTGGGCGAGATCAATGAGTACGACTTGGTCGTGCTGGATCTTAACCTGCCCGAGATGGACGGCCTGGAGGTGTGCCGGCGCTTGCGGGAAAGCAAGCCTAAACTCCTCATTCTGATGTTAACCGCCCGCAGCCGAGTAAGAGACAGGGTGATCGGATTAGACTTGGGTGCCGACGATTATCTGGTTAAGCCATTCCACTTTGAAGAATTGGCCGCCCGTATCAGAGCGCTGCTAAGGCGAGATCTCCGAGTGCGGGAACCAATATTGTGTGTAGACGACTTGAGGCTTGATCCGGCCAGTCATACGGTCTGGCAAGGAAAGCGGCGGCTAGAGCTAACGCACAAAGAGTTTGGCATCTTGGAGTACTTGATGCGTCGTCCGGGAGAGGTGATCAGTCAAGAGGAGCTCATTGAGCATGTCTGGGGAGAAGAAGTGAACTTGTTCACGACCAGCATGCGCGTCCATATCCATTCCTTACGCCGTAAGCTGGGTGATGATGTCGAAAACCCTCGGTATATCGAAACCGTTGTAGGACGGGGATATCGGTTGCTTACACCTGGAGATGACGCTTGATGAAGCGAGTGTTACGAGGCTGGCAGCACCGTTTTGCCGGATTTCTCACCCTCCGTCATCGTCTGACGCTTTGGGTAGGCGGACTACTATTGACCCTGGGGCTTGTGCTGGTCATTATTATCAATACCCTTACGGCCATCAGGCTGCCCCAGGCTGTTAATGTTGCCGTCCTTATGGAGCCAACTCCACAAGCTTCCAAGCTGTTGCCTCCGGCGACTCCGTCGCTTGATCAGGCGGCAGTCGTCTCTGATGAAGACGCCTCAGTCATCGAACAGGTTCAAGAAATTGCCATCCGCGAGGTGCGCGTGATTTCGATCATCGCAGTGGGAGTCTTCGCGTTACTTGGTGCAGTTGGCGCCTACTGGATAACGCAACGCGGGCTACGCCCCGTGCAATATCTCAGCCGGTTGGTTCGAGAGATTGGAGCTGAGTCTCTCGGCCGCCGATTAGCTCTGGAAGGACCGCCCGATGAGGTGAAAGCACTCGCCGATGCTTTTGACGATATGCTGGAACGCTTGGAACAGGCTTTTGCGCAACAGAGCCGCTTCGTGGCTGATGCAGCGCATGAATTACGAACCCCCTTGGCCACTTTGAGGACAAATCTGGAAGTCATTTATCAAGACCAGGATGCCAGTTTGGAAGACTACCGCGAGATGGCCAAAGTTTTGGACCGCATACTCGACAGAATGGAACGTTTGATGGAGAATTTGCTACTGCTGGCGGGAGGAGAAGCAGAAGTACAGCGGGAAGTCACAAACTTGGGAGTGGTCTTAACCGAAGCGGTAGATGAAATGAAGCCGTTGGCACAGGCTCACAACGTCACGCTGGAACTTGAGGTTACTGACGAATTAGTTGTGCTGGCAGATGCTCCCCTGCTCGCCCGGGCTGTGGGCAATTTGATCGAGAACGGGATTCGTTACAATCATCCTGGAGGCTCCGTGGCCGTTACAGCGTATAGGGAGGCAAGCGGCATTGTGATCCAGATCAAAGACACTGGGATAGGTATTTCTTCCGATGAACTCCCCCATATTTTTGAGCGTTTTTACCGCATTGATCGGTCACGGGACCGACATCGGGGCGGGGCTGGCCTGGGCCTGTCCATAACGGCCCACATCGTTCAGTTGCACGCTGGACACATACGGGTGGAGAGCGCATTGGGAGTAGGAAGCACGTTCGCCATTTGGCTCCCCCATTACGAAAACGAACTCGTTGGGGGGCAAACTTAACGGCCATTTAACACCGGTTGTACTATCCTCAAGTTGGTTGAGTAGCCCGAGCAACCCATCAACCAACTTTCGCGGAGGTGTGACATGGTGAAAAAAGCATTGTTTGTTATCGCCGCCTTGCTCTTGGCAGGTGGCTTGGGATGGCCTGTGATGACCGGGAAGGCTGTACAGGCCGGGAACGCCAACACCACTGAGTCTCCCTGTCCTCCGGGTTTTGTGGAGTCTGTTGTGCTGGAGCCCATACGGTCAGGCGAGCAGGGTTCAGAGGTCATGGAACGCAGTTGCCGACCAGCCGATGAAGAGGTTGAAGCCATTGTGCTGGAACCGCTGAGCAAAGAGGAGGCAGAAGCACTGGATAGGCCGTATCAACCGACAGAAACTAGCCCCATTGTACGCGGCCCCAGCGATTCAGATGAGTACCGTTGCGTGGTCGTACTCAAGCCTCTCGAGGAGGGAGGAGAAGCTTCGGAGCCTGTTTGTGGCAAGGGGCGGATTGAGGTGGTGGATGGTGTTTCTCTCCAGTCCCTGTACCTCATTGCCAAGTTCTACGACAATACGAACTACGGGTCACTTTTGAAAGAGTACTACGGGCAATACCCATGCTCCGCAGGGTACAGCTATGGCAAACCGGACTTGCGCGTCGACGGCGTGGATAACCGGTTTGCATCTGGACAGGGGTTCTCTAGTTGTGACCGTATCACGGTTTACGACTGGTATGATTACACAGGTCCACAATACTCCTGCGGACCAAATTGCTCTACCTTTGGTGCACTGAACGATGAGGTGAGTTCGTGGAAGATTGAGGATTGAGCGAAAGGACGCAAGATCCGTGATATAGGGCTGCTCGATCGATGCTGGGCTTACGGATGACACTCGTAAGCCCAGCATCTTCGACTCAAAAGCCGCCCAACCTGCGCGTGCTAAGAGACAGCAGCGGTTGGTGTGAGCGTGAAGCCCAGGCGGGCCGCCTTGCGCTGCAGGTAGCGGGTCTCCCGTTCGCGGAACTGCTGTTCATACTCCTGG
>Ga0101943_1000995_pt1 | contig 30098 bp, 30 predicted proteins | sample DewCreD2012metaG_5_FD_75244 | JGI IMG/M metagenome (GOLD analysis project Ga0101943, IMG submission 75244) | Hot spring sediment bacterial and archeal communities from British Columbia, Canada, to study Microbial Dark Matter (Phase II) - Dewar... ... | reverse complement strand
GATCGACGACAGGTGGTTTTTTTGGATACGAGGGGTGGTGTGTTTTTGGGTGGGAGTGGTACAAGATGTAGTGGGTGTTGGGTCGAGATGTCGTCGAACGAACGGTTAGTCAAAAATAGGTACGAATCGGGCACAGTGCGGCATGAAGGTCTGGGGGTTGCCTATTGCGGTCGTTTCTGGGGCGGGGTTTAATAATTTCCCGTCCCGATCCCGCGTGGTTGTTAAAGGAACTGGGTGGGTTCGTTTTTGATGACACCGAGTGTCTGTCGCTCCAGGTAGGCGGTGGTGCGTAGCAGATAGAACAGGATACTATCTTCCTGGGGGTTGATTATTTTTTGCAAGGCGCGTTGCAGGCGGGCGAGTTGTGCCTCGGTCAGCTCGCCTTCGAACACCGAGTTCTGCACTCAGGTCAGATACTTGCGTCCCGTTTTGAGCACCTTCTGCACGCGGGCGACGTTCACATCGTAGACCATGATTACATACATGGGTTCACCTCAGTTTGAATGGTTCGTAGGGTTTTTCGCCCATCAGGTGCTTTTCCAGTTTATACAGGTCGAGGCGGATGGCGGTGCGGTAGGAGACATGGCGTTTGAGGCGGCGGTGTTCGAAAGTGGTTTGGAGGCGTTCTTCCCATGCTTTCAGGAAGATTTTGCGTCCTTCCTCGTTCAGATAGATGCCGGCGGTCTCTTCGGCGAAATGTTCGGCGCGGATCTGGCGCTTTTGGATGAGGGTGAAGAGAGTGCGGTCTACCAGGACGGGTTTGAACACCTCGGCGATATCGAGGTTGAGCGTGAAGCGGCGGAAGTTGGTGGTGTGCAGGTAGCCGATGCGTGGGTCGAGGTGGGTTTGATAAATTTCGGAGAGCGCAGTGGTATAGAGCAGGCTGTTGCCGAAGGAGAGGAGCGCGTTCAGGCGATTGCGCGGTGGGCGGCGTGTACGCTTGCCAAAGGCAAAGTCGGGGTTTTGCAGCACGCGGTCAAAGATTTCGTAGTAGGCTTCGCGTGCCTTGCCTTCCAGTTGCATCAGGGTTTCGATAGTGGAGCACGCTTCGGTTTGCTCGCGTAGATGTTGCAATGCCTGCAGGGTTTGGTCTAAGGGGGTTTGGCGCTGGTGGTAGTAGCGGGCGACCTGTTGAAGGTTGGCGAGGGCGCCCTGCACGAATCGGCGTGCCAGGTCCAGTCGGCGTGCTTCATCCAGATAGTGTTCAACTTGCTTGAGCAGCATATAGCCGGAGTTGAAGTGTTCTCGGGGATAGTAGCTTCCTGTGTAGTAGCCATAGTAGTTGTAGAAATGGATTAGCACCTGATTCTGGCTTAAAAACTCCAGCACGCGTTTATTGAGATTCACCTCACTGAAGATATGCAGTTCACGGACACTTTCGATAGGCAGATAGCGTTTGGTGCCGTCTTCCAGTTCGATCAGCAGCGTATTTTGGTCGCGTTGGAGCGTGCCATGGCTGTTGATATAGAGGCTCTTTTTCATGGTTCATCCTCCTCACACCAGCAGAGTTCTTGGTAGGCGCAGGTTCGGCAGATGGTCATTGGTTTGGGCACATGGGGTGGTTGTGGTTGATTACGCAGTTGTTGCACGGCATTGATCGCTTGTTGCAATTGCTTTAATTCGGCGTCGTTCAGTTCCACGATTTCGCGTCGGCTTTGTTCGGGGTAAGCGAGCACGCCTTTGAGGTTCAGTCCGCGTTCGCGCAGCAGGTAGAGGTAGTAGAGCAGTTGCAGGCGGTGTGCCTCCTGTTTACGCGGGCTGCGTTTGATTTCGTAGACCAGTTCCCCGGCGATTTTATCGATGCGGGCGAAGCCTTCGATGGGGACTTCGGTGAGATTGCCCTCCTGTTGCGCAGGTGCCATGGCGTCTTGATGGGTCAATCGTCCCAGTTCCACAAAGGGGGAGTGGGCTTCCATGGTCAGCTGGCGTTGCAGCAGCCAGCATTTGCGCGGGCAGATGGCCCAGGCGTTCAGTTCGTACCCGCGTATGGCTTGCTCCTCCCAGCTCTCTTCAGGGAGGTTCAGTTCCGCTCTTGTTTCAAGTTCCATTGTTAGATCCACTCCACAGGTATTTGCGGAGTCTGCTCATTGGCTTGCGATGCAAAAGGGTGTATCAAACCTGTGTCTTCTTTGTAATCGAGAGTGGTGATGGGTACACCCAGATCGCGGGCGACTATAAATTGCTCGGCAAATCGGATAAGCCACCAGTAAGGCACAGGTACCAGCAGCTCTGGCAATTGCCAGAGTGCTTTTTGCTCACGCAGTCGGTAGGCTTTTTCTTGAAATGCAGCCGGGAGCACCTCTATCTGGAGGTCACCTCTGCGAGTAGTAAACCGTTGACGCATCTGTTCATCACTTAAGTGAATGGTGTAGCAGCCACAGATTTGCTGAACCTCCTGTAGAGTTTGGCGTCCCTGCTGAAGTTCTTGTTGGAACTCCGCTGTTTTCCAGAGCTGGTGATAGAGCTGATCTGTTGCTGCTGTGAGTTCGCAATCGGTAGGTGTGTCTGGTAATTGTTGCAACAGGCTCTGTGTCTGTTGAAGTGTTGTTGTGCCATAGAGGTGTTCGGCGCGTGGATCGTATTGGAGCAGGACATGCACGGCAGCGGGTTGCGATTGCTCGCCTCTTCGGTTCACACGTCCCATGCGTTGTATCAGGGCGTCGAGGGGAGCGAGTTCGGTATAGAGCCGTTGATAGGAAATGTCGAGGCTTACTTCGACGACTTGCGTGGTAATGAGCAGGGTGCCTGCTGTAGGGGTGGCAATGGTTTGCTCTTTCTGGCGGCGATGCCGATAGATAAAGCGCGAGTGCAGTAGTTTCACCGTGGGGGATTGGTTTTCTGTTGCGCCAGTTGGTGTGCCTGCTGATAGAGCTGCTGCGCCAGAGGAATGATGTTTACCACAAAGAGCACGGTTTCTCCGCGTGCGGCATAGCAAAGTGCTTCTTGCAGGGCGTCGTAAGGCGACCGATGCTCGATGGAGAGGCGATGGCGCCGTTGTTGCCAGAAGTTCTTTCCTGCAGTGAGTAGTGGTGCATCGCCTAAAATCTCGCGTAGGAACGAGGGCAAAGTCGCGCTCGCAACCGCCAGTCGCGCAGGGGGATCGCGCTCTAACGCGGCTTGTAACAGGCCCAGTGTGTAAGGTTCATAAGCGTGGATCTCGTCCATTAGCACCGTGGCGTGTCGGCAGAGGGTGCGCCGCATCTCCCAGTGTCGCCCGTGCAGGTGCGCCAGCAGATACTGGTCGAGCGTTGCGACCGTGATGGGTGTGGCGAACACGCTACTGAACAGCCTGATATCAAGGGGAGCTTCTTCCGCATCCTGACCGAGCTCCAGCAGGGCGCGTGCATGCGCGATGCCAATAGCCTCCCTACCATAGATGCGTTGCAGGCGCAGGTGCATCGCGTTCACGGTGGCTTGGGTGGGGAGCAGGTAGAGGATACGTTCCGCTTCACTTGCCCATAGGAGGAGAGCCTCCGTTTTGCCCGACCCGGTGGGCGCGTGGAGATAGAGGCGCTGCTCAGCACGCCGTCGATGGGCTTGCTGCTGGTAACGGTAAAGTCGGAATGATTTCCGCTTCCTGTACTGTTGCAGGGTTTTGCCCCCGTCTGTTAAGAAACACGCGGTGGGCTGTTTCTGTCCAGCTGAGGCAAGCCAGTCTGCGAGGCAGAGAACCGCTTTCACGGTGGAGAAATCCTGCACGGGCAAGCGTTGCAGCTGCTGCATCAAGGTGCGACTGCCATCAGGGTAGTTCGCTTCTTGATGGAGCCATTTAGCAGGGTTTTTATTCAATAAGGACATGAGCCGTTTCACCTCTGGCGGTTGCAGCCACTGTTTCAGCCATTGATGGAGTGCCTCCTGATGCCAGTCGGGGCTTTTGGAAACTCCTTGGTAGAGGGTAGCGTGCAGGGGCGAGTGGTGGCTGAGCACGGCGGCGGCAGCCAGTTTGGGAGATTGTTTTCCGTAACGCTCGTTTTCTAGCGCGAAGGTAAGGAGAAACGAGGCAAGGGCATGGGGATAGGTTTTGGGCGGGGGTGTCGAGGGATCGTGGTTGCGTTCCTGAGCTGCGCGCATGCGCTTCTGGAAGGCGTGGGTTGCTTTACCCGTATCGTGCAGGAGACACGCCAGAACGATGCGATCCATAAGTTCTTTTGAAATCTGGAGCCGCTCGCCGATCGCCCGCGCGATTTCGATCACATGTTGCGTGTGGGTGGTGAGTGTCTGGTCGGGTTTAGCAAGCAGTTCGATGGCGATCGCCTTCTTCATGGGAGCCAGACAAAACATCGTTCACCGTATCGATAGACCGGGCGGCTAAAAGTTTGCAGCTCGACTTGGACCGTGTAGGGCAAAAAGGTGAATGTCTGCTCCTTGGCAGGATGGCGGATGCCGTTTGGTTCGATGTCGAAGCGTGTGGGAAGGCACTCCACGATAGCGGGTTCCATCATAAGCCCTTCCTGCAGGATGGGTCGGGCATTCAGCAGGCGCAGGTCTCCGGGCAGGACGGTCCCTTGGAACAGGTAGGGAGTGGTTGCTGCTGGACACTCTTGAATCTCGCACGCCTTGACCTGCAGAAGTTCATCTTCTCGCCCCAGTGAGAGCGGATAGACTGGCTGTAGAAAGGCGTTCCGGAGCTTCGCAAGGAGTTCATGCGTGCCGCCATAGAGCAGCGTGAACCGCGCATTGAACAACAGTTCGCGCAGATAGGGCGAGCGTTCCATCTTACCTGCTTTGATTTTGAGCAAGGTCCACACATCGGTGGCGCGTGCAGGGGGATTCTGCGCTAGCACCTGCAGCTGGAGCGTCTGGAGGGGGCTGTTTTCGTTCCAGAGTTGCGTGGGGTCGAGCCCGAATGCGGCTCCTGCCAGCCCCAGGAGCGTGGTGGGTGGTGGCAGGGGTAGTGTGCGTTGGTAAGTGTGATCCAGCGGTCGCCGAAATGATGCCACTGGCACCTCTACATGCACAGTAAGCACTTGAATCATTCTGTCAGTCCCTCATCGATGTCTTTGAGGATGGCTGGGATCAGTTCTGCGAAGGGCATGACGGTTCCCAACTCGCGGAGAGCGTTGCGCAGCTCTTGTTCGTTGGCGAAAAAGCCAGGTTCGTAGCCGAACAGGATCTTGTTGCGCCACTCTGTAGGCAGGCGGTTCACCGCGTGTTGTATCGGCTCCGTCTGCAGAAGATAGCCCCCTTGCTGATAGGTGGCGTGTAACGATTCCAGAAAGAGTGGTGTCTTGACTTTCAAGCGAGCGTAGGCAAGAAAGCGGGGCGAGAGGTCGGTTAGCATGCGTGCGGTGCGTCCACCGCCCCAGAGCAGACTTAGCGCCTGCACCAGTGCTTGGACGCGCTTCCGTCGTTCAGCAACGGGCAGCTGGATCTGGGAGGTGTTTCTGCCCAGCTCGCTGCTTGGGATAATTCCCACGCGGTCCAGTTCCACCAGCATCGTGCCTCGGAACAGATTGTGATACAGCTCTGTTTCGAACATGTTGCCGCCTTCGGCGGGGGTACCGGTGAATCGTTCAAAGGAGCGAGTGCCCAGATCGCGGTCGCCCCAATAGGGGAACAGACCGACCAGTGCGGAAACGCGTGTGGGTGAAGTGCGACGCCGCGCTCCGCTGGCGTCCATGTAGCCGAACAGGTCCTCGTCGATATACTTGTCTGGCTCCACTGGCGGGATAACCTCTTGCCCGTTGACACGCGCAAAGGGTTCTGAGAGTGTCCATCCCAGATCTGCCAGTCGATCGCGCAACATGCGTCGCACCGCTTGCCCTGAGATATAGGGGAGCATCCCGCCATCGGGCAGTGTCACGCGTTTGATGGTTTGAATATTCCCCTCCGTATGTGAGGCATTCACATTAGCCGCTGAGGCTTTGACCAGATAGGTCAGGGTAATCGCTTTACTCATTGCTCTCCTCCTTCGGTGGTGGTTGTGCTCTGCTGCTTACGCAGGTAGGCATTCATTGCGTGGATCGCGAGAAGCGTTTTGACCCGATTCCAGGGCACTCCGGCGATCCGTTCCCCCGGCTCCACGCGAACCAGTTCAACGTTGATAGTCAGATTAAGAACGAACTGGATCTGGTTTAGCACTTCTAGAAACTGGTCGAGGTTTTTCGCGTTGCGCAGGGCATAAAGAAGTCCCGTCTCCGATCGTTCGGCAGCCTGGCTGCCGAGGTGGTAGCCAAAGCCGCTGAGAATGTTGAGCAATTTTTCATCCATCTTCATGACCTCCTGCAGATAGATTTGGAATAGATCCAGCGTGCCGTACATGAGGGGCTTGCGTGTTTCGATACTCACTTCAAAGAGGAAACGTTCTATGGCGGGAGCGGGGTCCATCTGCTGGAGCATTGCACGGCAGAGCTGCTCGCGCCAGAGCGTTTCCACCGACTGCTGACGCCGATGCTGGAACTGCCGAAAGACTTGTGTGAGCGTCCTTTGTGAGTTTTCTCCTGACAATTCTGCCAGTTTTGTAAGCCAGCATCGGTAGAGGCGATAGAGTGGTTGGAAGCGGTCGAACTGGTTTAGTGTGCGCATCGAAAAGCTGTTGCCACTTTTGATCCCGCTGATGGCATAAACCACGATGGGATTGCCGTCGACTGGACGTGCTCCTGTCAGCTCGGCAAGCACAGGATCCAGAGTGTCTTCGGATTCACGGTTGTAAAGCCATTCAAAAAGGCGCAAAAGCAATGCAAACAGATTTTCGAAGGGATATTCACCCGTGAAGGGAGCTTCGAAATTGCCGCTTGGGGTGCTTTCTTGCAGCCGGATTGGTGCGGTAAGACTGCCATAGAGCGCATCGAGACGATCAAGATCCGTGTGGAACAAGAAGAAGTGGTAGGTCTTGCTTTGACGGCGCCAGAGCCAACTCTCAAATGCGGCGAAGCCTGCCAGGGCACAGCGAGCGCACATTTTTAGCCCGCGCCGTGTATGTGAATAAAAGTTGGCGAACTTGCCCGGATCGACCACAAAGGGGAACAGATAGAGTTTGGCACTCACGACTTTCCCCCGATCTCCGCAGAAATCGCATCGTTCATTGCCAGTGAGACGGATATGAATCTTCGGCTCGGGGGGACGTGTGTAATATTCTGTACCATTCACTTTCTGCTTGGGCACCTGGTCGACGACGCTGATAAACAAACCGACAGGCTCTTTCCAGTTGCGCTTACTATAGGTTTTGATCTGTTGGGTTTGTGGGTCCCAGTAGTCTGCGGTTCTACCAGTTTCCACATAGATACGCTGAACTATCTGCTGCACCATCGGGTTGACGTCCGCAGGCAGCTGATTAATCTGCCAGATCCGGTGCAGCATCACCAATCCGTTATCGATCCAGAAGTTCCCTGTCGCTTTATCAAGTAAGCTCATAAGGTCTCCTGTAAATTTTGGTTACTGCATTATACCCTATTGAGTTCCCGTTTAGAAGGATATTTGCGGGGTTTGTGGTTCACTCGTTGATACAGTTCCACGCAGCCGAAGCCGCCGGAGTTGCGCTCGCCGATGCCGGCATCCAACGCCATCTGGAAATATTCTGGCGGCGCATGGAACCGATATAATCCACTCCAGCCTTTGACCCATGTCCCCTTGAAATTGACCATGTGGAAGTTCTTTTCCGGATCGACCGCATAGGGCACGCAATAGGCATCTTCTGGTGGGATGTTAAGCCCGTGCCAGATGCGCACCTTCTCGCGCAGGTTCGAAATAATCCGCTCGCTGAAGTCGGGTTCATAAGGTGTGTAGTAGTAGGTGTATTTCTCGCCGGGCTGGCGCAGGGTCTCGCGCAAGGTGATGGGGGAGAGTGCTTTCAGAATCACTTCGGGCTGGTAGTTGGGCTGGGGCACAACCTCGATCCTGTGCAGGGGAACCGCTTGCTTACTGAGGGGGATTTCGCCCTGAGTCAGCAGGCGCAAGATCAGCGATTCGAGGAAGGCGCTATTGGGTGAGGCGATGTAGAGAATCGCGCCGCGCGGGAAAATCAGCTGATTGTCCTGGCGCTGGAAGTTGCCGATCAGGCGGGAGAAGGTGAAGTAGCGGAAGCGTTTGGTGCCCTCCCCGATACCCTTGTCGTGTAGTTGCTGTGCCAGATGCGCGTCCAGATGGCGGTAGATGAGCGATTGCAGAAAGTAGTTATAGTGCACAGGGACGGAGAATGGCTCGTTCCGCTTGCCCAGCCAAAGTTTCAGTCGCAAGGTTCACCTCCTGGCAGGTCAAGGGGCGGTTGGTTCGAAGTACTGCACTTCGCCTTCCCATTCGATCAGGGTGGGGTAGGCGACCAGCTTTGTGTAGCGGCGCAGGCGTGCGCCCCCGCGCTGGCGCCAGTCCTGTTGGGCACGTTCCATGGAGGTCAGCCATTCTGTGGAGGCTCTGGAGTGGGCGTGGCGGTAGTAATCGGGGTTCAACGCATAGTCCCAGAGAATCAGGCGCCGCTTCTGCTGGCGCGCTTGTTGCAGCAGTTGCTGGAAGTCGGTATCGGGTTTCTGCCAGTATTCGGTGGCGATGACATGGGCGCGCCCCGCGGTGTAGTAGCGCAGCAGGTCGGCGAGGCGTCCTGCGGCGAGCAGGATGTCGCCTTGCTGGATACCTGCCTGCACGGCTTCGGCTGCCTGTCGCTCGGAATCGTGTTCGGGGGAGCGCAGTGCACTCATTTTCATCAGTCCGAAGAGCGCCATGACCAGCACGAGGGGTGGCAGCACATAGCTGATGCGCTGGGTATCGGCATCCGAATAGCTTGCGAGCCAGCTACCCAGCGCGAGTATCGCCCAGAAATAGGTCCATAGGTAGCATGCCTGTCGATCACCCTGCCAGAGTAGGATGACTAGCACCATCAGGAGCAGGCTCCAGCCAGCAAGTTGGCGCATTGCCTGCACGGGACGCTCGGTCGGCACGCGCTCGCCCCCCAGTCGAAGCGTAAATAGCATAATAAGAAAGATGAGGAGCAGGAGTAGGAATGCACCCTTCAGCAAGGTGACGAAGGTCCCGCCCAGAAAGTATTGATACACATCGCGCACGCGGAAGGGTCGTCCCAACGCCAGCAGGGCGTTCTGTATTTGCTCGCCCATTGCCTGCCAGTAGATGCCAGAGAGAGGCACGGGGTCTAACATGGAACTGCCCTCCCCGGTCGCGAGCCAGGTGATGAGCGACTTTGGTTGTTCCACGCCTCCTGGTTGCACTTGCGCGGGCAGTACGAGGAAGTACACGCCCAGATAGAGCACCAGCACCGTGAAGAGCAGAGCAGCCCAGTAGCCCGTGGTGCTGCGCCGTCTTGCGCTGAGTGCGCCCAGCGCCAGTGCAGGCAGCAACGCAAAGAGGTTAATGGCACTGAGCAGTCCACTTATCAGTCCCATGCGCACAGCGACGCCCGGCTCTATCTCGCGCATTATCAGGAAGCGGAGGGCGGCGCGCGCCCACCACGCCATCAGCAGCAACGCCAGCGAGGCGAAACCGAGCATTGTGGCACTCACCAGGGCAACATTTGCGGTCAGGAACAGGAAAGTGAGCCAGCCACATAATCCAACGGAAAGCCCTGTCAGACGCAGCAGTCGGAACAGCACCAACCCTGTTAGCCCCATCGCGACCGCAGCCAGCAGTTGGGTTGCCTCCAGAATGGGCATCCGCAAAGAGAGCGGCTTTACCAGCAGCCACATCAGCAGCAGGCCGAGCGGGGCATGTCCGTTCCAGAACATAAGGGCGCTTCTATCGGGCCCGATGGCGAGCGCGGCTGCATGGCGGACACCCTCGGCATCCACATAGTAGGCGCGCAGCGCAACAGCGAGCAGCGCATAGCTGATGTACAGTATCCACATCCCTATGGGAACCAGCCAAACTTCCCGTTTGAGCATAAGGAATCGGTTCGTACATGCTTGATAATCTCCTGCGAATCCGAACAAAAGGGCGAGCGGAGCGTCAAAAGGGGTGGAACCGAAAGGTTCCCCACATCAAGACAGGAGGAATGACGATGCGAACGAAGTGGTTTTGGCTTGGAGTAGCGGCGCTGGCGTTGACTAGCATTGCGCTGGCACAGCAGCCGGAGCGACCCCGCCGGCAAGGGCAACCCGGTTTCGGGTTTGGTGGTCGGATGATGGGTCAGAATCTGAGCGTGATGCTGCTGATGCGCGAGGATGTGCAGAAGGAATTAAACCTCTCCCAGAATCAGAAGGCGAAGCTGGAGCAGATGCGTCAGGAAATGATGCAGGCGATGCAGGAGTTGCGCAATCTGCCACCGGAACAGCGTCGTGAGCGGATGCAGGAGCTTCGCCAGAAGTATGACCCCGCCAGTGTGCTGACTGATGCTCAGCGCAAACGGTTGCGTGAACTGGAGCTGCAGTGGCAGGGTGCCTTCGCGCTGACCGACCCGGAGGTTGCCCGACAGGTGGGTCTGACCGAGGAGCAGCAGGCGAAGATTCGCGGCATTCTTCAGGAGACCTTCCAGTCGCTGCGTCCACAGCCCGGGCAGCCGGGTCAGCCTGGTGGCACACGAATGGAGGAGATCCAGAAGGCGCGAGAGCAAGCCGAGAAGAAGATTCTGGAGGTGCTGACCCCTGCCCAGCGCGAGAAGTGGCAGCAGATGCTGGGCAAGCCCTTCGAGTTTCAGGGTGGTCGTGGTTTTCTGCCGCGTCTACCGCGGGGCGGTGCACCGGGCGGTCAGCGCGGTGGCAGGGGCTTCAGTGGATAAGCTTTCCTTCCGTCGGGCGAACACCGGGAAACAGCCCCCGCCTATCCCCAGCGGGGGCTGTTCCTTTTTTATCGCCGTTCAGAACCAGATGGTGAGCGTTGCTGAGCGTGAGGTGGAGTCAAGCGTGGCGGTGATGGTGACCCGGGTAAACCATTCGCCTGACCAGAAACCGGAGGTCGTGCGAATGGTAAAGTTTGCCTGGCTCTGACCCGCAGGGATAGTAACGCTGCTTGGCACACTGGCGCGGTCAGGACGGCTGCTGCGCAAGGTGATCACGACGCCGCCTGAGGGAGCGGGACCGCTCAACCGCACGGTGCCTGTCGCGGAACTGCCACCCCAAACCGAGGTGGGGCTGATGGTCAGCGACTGCAGCGTCACACCACCGGACGGCGGATTGACAGTGAGGTTTGCCTGGCGAGTCACGCCCCCCGCCGACGCCGTGATGGTCACCGTCGTCGTGCTGGAGACCTGAGCGGTGGTAATAGTGAAGTTCGCAGAGGTCTGACCCTGTGGCACGGTGACGGAGGAAGGCACGGAAGCCACCGATGAGTTGCTGCTTGAGAGCTGGACGGTGAATCCGCCCGATGGGGCAGGCGCGGTGAGCGTCACGGTGCCTGTCGCCGAGTTGCCGCCAACCACACTGCTGGGACTGATGGTCAGACCACTGAGCGAGGGCGTGCCACCACCTCCGCCAGCAGATTGCAACGCGCGGTAGACATTCAGGCGTCCCTTGCCCGAGCCAATGGTGCGCCCGGCATAGGGGTTATACGGGTCGACATTCGTCTCCAGAATTGAGCGCAGCTGTTGATTGGTCAGGTTCGCTGCATGCGACCAGATAAGCGCTGCGGCGCCCGACACATGGGGACACGCCATCGAAGTTCCATCCAGTGTGGCATAGCTGTTGCCGCGATAGGTTGAGTAGATCGATGCGCCTGGCGCGGCGATGTCCACCCAGGAGCCGTATTGCGAGAAGTAGGTCAGCGTGTCGCTGCTGTCGGTGGCGGCAACGGCGATCACTTCCGTGTAGTAGGCAGGGTACTGGGGTGCGGAGCTACCACCGTTGCCTGCTGCTGCCACAATCAAGCTGCCCCGATTCCATGCATAGGTCACGGCGTTCTGGAGGGTGCTGGCCCCCGAGCCGCCACCGAGGCTCATACTCAGCACATGCGCGCCGTTATCCGCTGCCCAGGTAATGCCATTTGCCACGGCTGTCAGCGTGCCAGAGCCGTTCGCGTCCAGCACTTTGACGGGCATCAGTTGAACATATTGATTGTAGCCCGACAAGCCGGGGCGCCAGGCTGCTACCCCTGCGACACCGATGCCGTTATTAATCTCCGCCGCCGCGATGCCGGCGACATGCGTGCCGTGTCCGTTATCGTCGTTCGCGTTTGTATTATTGCTGACAAAGTTGTAGCCGTAGACAGTGGTGCCATCGCTCTGGCGGCGCAATTTATTGCGCAGGTCGGAGTGGTTATAGTCGATGCCCGTGTCGATGATGGCGATATAGCGCGTGGCTTGCGGCTGCCAGATGTCCCAAGCAAGGTTCGCCTGAATCTTAGGCAGCGCCCACTGCTGGCTGTAGCCGGGGTCATTCGGTGTGGCGAAGGCGTAATAGATGTAGTTCGGCTCCACATATTGCACGCCCGGAATCGCCTTCAGAAACTCCGCGGCGGTCTCCATGTCGACAGAAGGCATCAGCACGAGGCGATATGCGCCAATTTGAGGGATGGTTTCTACCACCTGCCCCACAAAGGACATCGCCTGAAGGGGGAGCGCCTTCGGATTGACGGGGTCAATCCCGACCACCAGTTCGCCGGGCACGAATTGAGCAAGTTCAGCCGATGGCGTTTCATCCGCCGGCAGGTCAAACAACTCTTGCGCTTGCGCTGCTCCAATGAAAAGCCATAGCAGCGCGATTAACCCAAAGAACCGTGTTATGTCTCGCATCGCTCATCCTCCTTAGGTTAAGGAATAGCAGGGTCAAGGGTTCCTGCTTCCCCTCACCCTGACCCTCTCCTCAAAGGGGAGAGGGAAGGTTGCAGGTAAGATTCCCACTTGTCAGCAGGATTCCTGCTCCCATCACCCTGACCCTCTCCCCTAAGGGAAGAGGGAAGGTTGCAAGAAAGATTCCTGCTACAGGTTCCTGATTCCTGCAAGCAGAACACTATTTCGCGGCTTAAGCCGTTCCTACGCGGTTCAAGCCGTTTCGACACAGCTCAAGTCTATCCGCTCCTTGCACTCTGAATCCACTCCTGCCAAGGCAGCTGCAGCACTTGTTGCAGGGGTAATTTCTGTTCGCGGGCAATGCGGGCGCAATCCTCATATTCGGGTGCAAGGTGGAGTATCTGCTCGCCCTCACGCGCCACCTTGATGCGCACCGCGCCATATGGTGTTTGCACGGTGTGCACTTCTCGCTGGAGGCATCGACGGTTGAGCAGTGTGTAGCGCACGCCCAGGGTAGGCGTTTCGGTCAGCAGCAGGTTCATCAGGGTGTCGGCACGCTCCGGCGGCGCGAGCAGGGTGATGAGGATGCCGGGGCGGTTCTTTTTCATCTGTACGGGGGTGAAAAAGGCGTCCAGTGCGCCCATCTCCAGCGCGCGCTCCATCACATAGCCCAGTAGTTGGGGGGTGGCATCGTCCAGATTGGTCTCAATTTGTACGATGCTATGCCAGTTGCCCGCGGCATCCTGTACGCCGTATGCTTCACCGAGAAAGAGGCGCAGCAGGTTAGGCAGTGGGCGTACGGCCGTGCCTGCGCCGTAGCCGATGGTTTCCCACCGCATCGGTGGCTGTGGACCGAACGCCTCGCTCAACACAACGGCTAAAGCCGCGCCGGTGGGCGTCACTGTCTCCCCTTCGATGGGGATGCCGTAGGTGGGCACGCCGCGCAGCAGTTCGACCACCGCCGGGGCAGGAAGGGGGAGGTACCCGTGGGCTGCCTGGACGAAGCCGCGCCCCATCGGCAGCGGCGAGCAGGTGATGCGCTCCACGCCCAGATAGTCCAGTCCCCAGCATGCGCCCACAATGTCCAGAATGGCGTCCACCGCGCCCACCTCGTGGAAGTGCACGCGGTCGGGTGTAGTTCCATGCACGGCGGCTTCCGCCTCTGCCAGTTTGTGGAACACCGCCTGCGCTTGTCGGCGCACTCGTTCGGGCAGCGGTGCGCTTCCGATAATTTCCAGTACATCGCTCAGGTGGCGATGGGGCTGCTCTTCCAGAAGGCGAATCTGGACGCGCCGTGCCATCATCGCTTCCACCTCCACCCGTTCCGAACGCCACTCCCAGCCGCCGAGATTCAGCGTACGCAGCACTTCCAGCAGCATCGGTTCGGGCACACCCACCTCGATCAGAGCGGCGAGCATCATGTCGCCCGCAATCCCGCCGATACAATCCAGATAAAGCGATCTCATCAAATCCTCCATTTCGCAAGGTGGGCGATAATCCCTGCATGCCTGGGACGGGCATGGACAAGGCGTGCCTTTCTGCCGAACTCCATAACCTCGCATCTATGCCTGTTTTTGTGGTCAATCTCTGTGGCAAAAGAACTCTGTCGCTGGCAGAGGGCATGGCATACCGTGCCTCTACACCCCCGGCGACAGGGACGGTGTATCGATAATGGTGGAACTCGATGCGTTTCGGCAGGATGCCCTGCGCGAGATTGGCAATATTGGGCTGGGCGGGGCGGTGACGGCGCTCTCCGAGATGACGGGTGTGTGCTTCCGGCTGGAGGTGCCGGAGGTGCTGGAACTGACCACGGCGCAGCTCCATCTTGTCTGCCCTTCCGAAGAATGCCTGATGGTCGGCACCATTGCGCGGGTCGAAGGCGACTGGCAAGGCGAGGGAGCCTTCCTTTTCCCCTGGCATAGCGCGCAGATACTGTGGCAGATTCTAACAGGAAGCGCCCCTGCCGACCTCAGCGAGCTAAACGAGCTGTACGAATCGGCACTGCGTGAGGTGGCAAACATTATGTTGGGCAGCTTCCTGACCGCTCTCTCGCAACTGACAAGCTTTGAGCTGCACATGGAGCCCCCTGCCTTTGCGGCGGATATGACAGCGGCATTAATGAGCAGCATGGTAGTGGAAGCCATGTATGGTCAACGCGAACTGCTCTCTATCGAGACGCGCTTCTGCATCCCTGAACAGCAGTTTGAGGGCTTCTTTTTCTATCTGCCTGAGACGGGCAGCCTGCAGAAACTGTTTGATGTGCTTGGAATCTGAACAGGAGGTTCTCTCGATGCTCCAAGTGGTCAAGGCGGAAATCTTACTGGCTGGAATGGGTGAGATTAAGGTGGCGCGTGGGATGGGGGTGCTGGGGTGTATCGGGTTAGGTTCCTGTGTGGGCACGCTGCTGTACGATCCCACCACAGGTGCGGGAGCGCTGGCGCATGTGATGCTGCCTAATCCCCATGGCGAGGAAGCCCTCGATATGCCTGGCAAATACGCAACGACCGCTCTTCCTTATCTGCTAAGGGAGCTGGGTGCACCGTCTTATGCACTGACGCACCTAAAAGCGATGCTGATTGGGGGAGCGGAACTGTTTCAGAACCGCCAACGAACCCTTCAAATCGGAAGCCGCAATGTGGAAACACTTCATCGATTGCTGGACGCGCATCGGATTCCGATCGTGTTCGAGGACACTGGCGGGCGCTGCGGGCGCTCCTTTGAGTTCGATATTGCGACAGGGCGGTTGACGGTGCGGATGGTGGGAGGCGTTGCAAGCACCTATGAACTGGCGCGCGCGCTGGGCATGATGGCGAAGGTAAGCTAACGGACCGGAGGGAAGCAATGAGCAAGATTCGAGTGCTGGTGGTGGACGATTCGCTCTTTATGCGTCGCATGCTTAGCGAGCTGCTGATGCGCGACCCCGAGATCGAAGTGGTTGGCGCAGCGCGTGATGGGCAGGAGGGGTTGGAACTGGCTCGCCAGTTGAAGCCTGATGTGATTACCCTAGATGTAGAGATGCCCGTTCTGGATGGCGTCGCCATGCTGGAGCGATTGATGGCGGAGCAGCCGACGCCCGTGGTGATGGTCAGCAGTCTCACTCGTGAGGGCGCGGAGATTACCCTGCAGTGCTTGGAGCGTGGCGCGGTCGATTTCGTGACCAAGCCGTCGGGGGCGATTTCACTGGACATTGACGAGGTCTCCTCGCAGATTATCGAGAAGGTGAAAGTGGCGGCGCGGGTGCCGCGCCCTCGGCTTCGGGCACCGTTGGCGTGGCATCGCGGGGTGGTTGAGCCGAAAAACCCAGACAGCGGTTCGTTCCTGCCGTCTGCGCCGCGGCGGGCGGTGGAGACTCTCCCTCTTGTTGTCGTTGGCGCGTCCACCGGGGGACCGCGCGCGCTTAGCCTGCTCATGGGTCAGCTCCCTTCGGATTTTCAGGCGCCCATACTCATTATCCAGCATATGCCGGAGGGCTTTACTCGCTCCTTTGCCGAGCGGCTTGATAAGCTCTCCCATTTGCGGGTGCACGAAGCGCAGGAGGGCGACCGCATTGAGGCGGGCGAGGCTTATCTAGCGCCGGGAGGGCGTCATCTACAGGTTCGTTATGGGGGGATGCTTCATCTTTCCGAGGAGCCCCCTCTGCATGGCGTGCGTCCTGCGGTGGACATGACGCTGCTCTCCCTGGCGCAGCACTACACGGGCAAGCTTGTGATCGCGATTCTAACGGGAATGGGCAGCGATGGGGCAATGGGCATTCGTGCCCTGCATGCCAAAGGCGCACGCATCCTCGCGGAGGATGAAAGTTCTTGCGTTGTGTTTGGGATGCCCCGCGCCGCGATACAGACTGGCTGTGTCCATCGCGTCGTGCCCATCGAGCAGATGGCTGCTGCTCTCTATGAGGAGGTGCAACAACTATGCAAAACGTCCCAGGTGGCGTGGAAGTGCCCCAAACCCCCGAGCTGCTGAACGACTTTGAACAGTTCAAGCAGCGATTGCGCCAGCGGACGGGGCTGGATCTGAGCCAGTATAAGTTCGACCAGACCTACCGTCGCATCTGGACGATGGTGGAGCGTGCTGGTCTCCAACGGTTCACTGACTATCTGAACCACCTGCTGGAAGACGAGCAACGCCTGCGCACCTTTATCGATCGGCTGGCGATTAATGTCTCGGAGCTGTTTCGCAACCCGGAGCAGTTCGAGTCCTGGGCAATACCGAGCGCATTTTTAACTCCCAGCAAATCGGCTACGAAAACCCTTACACCTTCTTTTATCGCAAGCCTGAACAGGAGGTGCAACGATGGTGAAACGCATCCTGATTACCGATGACGCGCTGTTTATGCGCGTAACGCTCAAGAACATTCTCACCCAGAACGGGTTCGAGGTAGTTGGTGAGGCGTCGAACGGACGCGAAGCGGTGGAACTCTACGAGCAGCTCAAGCCCGATGTGGTGTTCATGGACATCACGATGCCCGAAATGGACGGGCTTGCCGCGCTCAAGACCATTCGCGCCAAAGATCCGAACGCCTATGTGGTGATGTGCACCGCGATGGGACAGAAGCAGATTGTGCTGGAAGCGATTCAGTACGGCGCGAAGGACTTCATCGTGAAACCGTTCCAGCCGGAGCGCATCGTTGAAGCGGTGCGAAAAGCGGCTTAAGCAGGAGGGAGAACCGATGAAAGCCGAATATATCAACCCCTTCGTGGTCTCGGCGGTCGAGGTGTTCCAGATGGTGCTGGGCGTTACACCGCAGCGTGGGCAGCTCAGCGCGCGCAAAGGCATCTTCACCTCGCAACAGTGCAACATCGTGCTGGGCGTCACGGGGCAGCTGGAAGGCGTGATTATTTATGGCATGTCCATCTTCACTGCCGACAAGATCGCCTCGCAGATGCTGGGCACGACGATACGCACCTTCGATGAGCTGGCTGCGAGTGCGATTGCGGAGCTGGGCAATATGATATCGGGGAACGCGCTCACCAAGCTGGCGGGCACGGGATACCGTTGTCATCTCTCGCCGCCCAGTATTATTCGCGGCACCAGCGTGCGCATCAGTACTCTGGAGATTCCGACGCTGGTGGTGCCCTTGAACACCGAGTTTGGGGAGCTGGAGATTAATGTGGGGTTGCAGGAGCGGGCGAAGTAGCCTGCTCCTCACCCCAACCCTCTCCCCATTGGGAAGAGGGAGGGATTAGGCGGCGCTGGTCCAGCGGCTGATCTCGTTCATGTCAAAGATTTCGGGCAGATTCAGCAGCAGCACTCGCTCGCCCACCTGCACCAGCCCGTTGAGAAAGCGCTGGGTCTGCTCGGAGGCAATCGCGGGTGGTGGCTGGATCGCGGCGGTGTCGATATCGACCACATCCGAGACGGAATCGACGCGCAGCCCGAAGGTTTTGCCTTCGATCTGCACCACAATGATCACGGTGGAACCCTCTTCCGCGACGGGTTCGATGCCGAACCGGGTGCGCGCGTCCAGCACCGCGATGATATTGCCCCGCAGGTTGATCACGCCGAGCACATAGGGTGGGGCGCCCGGCACGCGGGTGGCTGGGGTATAGGTGCGAATCTCCTGCACCTGCAGGAGAGGTATCCCGTAGCTCTCGTTGCCGATCTGGCACACCAGATACTTTTCGGTGCTGCTTTCGCTCGTCGTTGAGGTTTTCTGAACCGTTTGCATGGCTTCACCTCCGTTATGCGGCGTGAGAGAGGGTGTGGCTCTGGTCGAATTCGGCGACGACGCAACCGCGTCCTGCTTCACCCGCACGTGCGGCTTCGATGGCGGCGTTCAGCGCGAGCAGGTTCGTCTGCTGGGCAATCTCTTCGATGGTCTGCAAAATGGTGGTGATGCTGGCGGACATCTGGGCAAGTTGTTGAAGCTCTTCACTGAGCTGGTTGGTTTGCTTTTCGATGGCGCGGATCGCGTGGTCGGTTTGCTGGGATGGCGCGGATCGCGTGGTCGGTTTGCTGGAGGGCGTGTCGCCCCTGTTGCGCTTGCTGCACCACGGCTTCGGCGATTTGCTGCACCTGCTGGCTCTGCTGGACAAGGTTCTGGGTGGCTTCGAGGGTGGTCTGCATCTGGTAGACGCCTTGTTGCGCGGCGTGGGCGGTGTGTTGTGCGCCCTGCGCCACTTCTTGGGCAGCCCGGTTTACCTCCTGGATCTGCTGCACGCTGATGTGGAGCAGTTCCGCGGTGCGGGTAGCCCCCTGCTCCATTTCGTCGGATGCCTGACGCAACTGGGTGACCGCGCCGCTGTTTTGCTCGACCTGCTGTGCGAGTGCGAACACGCCTTGGGCGACCTGCGAGACACTTTCGCTCACCTGAGTCGCCCGCTGACTGGCATCCTGCAGACCGGTACCGACCTCCCGAATTGCCTTCATCGATTCTTAGTTCGATTGCTGGAGGGTGCGGATCGATTCACGCAGGGATGCAACGGACTGGTTGAATTGGCTCATTACACTGTGTAGCACATCGCGCGGTGTAGTGGCGATTTCCACGCCGAGATAATTGGTTGCCAGCTGCTGAATCGCGCCTTGCAGATAGCGAACATTCCGCAGCAAGTTGCGCATGACCCCAAGCGCCATGTAGCCCAGCACCCCCAGCACAAACAGTCCCAGTACAGTGAGCAGCACCAGGCGCGTACGGATCGTTGCTGCCGCTTGGTTCTCATTTGTGCGAATCTGGCCTTGTAAATAGGCGGTCATTTTCATCACTGCCTCCCGATGGCGATTGAATAGGGGCGCTAATTTCTCGGTGCGTACCCGATAGACAGTGTCTGCGTCTCCGCGCAGGGCAGCGGGCAAAAACTCGGTCTCGTAGACACGAAACCACTCCTGGGCAGGTGCCACCACCGCGGGTAGATATCGGTCGCGTGTTGCCCCGGGAGGGAGCGTCCGCATCCAGCGCTGAAAGGATTGCTCAAAGGCTTGTTTCCCTTCCCGAATCAGGGCAGCGTAGTCTTGCACACACCGTTTATCCTGCCCAATCACCGCGAGATGGATTTCCAGTGATCGCTGGCGAGGTTCCACGATGTAAAGGGAGGGTGGAAGCATATCCGCGATTAGGTCTTGGCCCTGGGTGATTGTCTGATAAATCGGTCCGTTCACTTTGACGGTGTTCAGCGTGGCGATGGTCATCAGCATAAAGAGCACGACGGCGGTGACACTGCCGTAGAGTATCCAGCTGGTTATCTTCAGCCGATGGGTGTGGTTGTGCATCATAACCCTCCTTGCGTCATAAGGTTGCAGGTGTTATTATCGGCATGGGAGCCATTATTTTTCAGGGACGCCCTCTCCCCGCTGGGGAGAGGGTCATGGTGAGGGGTGAACGTGATGAAGTGATTCGGGAAATAGACCTCCACTGCAATGGATATCCTCGTTTTCATAGAAGTCCTAATGGATTATCGGCATTCAGTTTGCTTTTTGAAGGGAGGCGTGGCGTTCGCTTAGTCGAGAAGGCAAGTGTGTAAGAGTTGCTGGGCGGCGCGTTGTCCCGATTCGATGGCGCCGTCGATGTAGCCCATCCAGCGGGTGGCGGTTTCGGTGCCTGCCCAGTAGATGCGCCCGATGGGTGGGCGCAGGGCGTGCCCGAACTGGGTCCATGCGCCTGGGGGGAAGTGGGCTCCATAGCAGCCGCGTGTCCACGCTTCCGCGCTCCAGTCGTGGTCAAGATAGAGTTCCGGGTTTGCCGCGCGCTCGCCGAAATAGCGGGCGAAGCATGCGAGGGCTGCGTCGCGCCGTTCCGCAGGGGATGCCAAGCTCATGCGGCGGGCGTCTGCGCCTTCAATGAAGCCCAGCAAGATGCCCATGGAGCCATCGGGTGGCGAGTTGTCGAACACCAGATGGACTGGTCCGGTGTCGCTGGTCACGAAGCCGTTCAGTCCCTGTTCGCGCCAGAAGGGGGTGGGATAGACTGCGAAGCACTTGATGACCGAGCCGTTGGGCAGTCGCTGGGTCAGCTGGTCGCGGGCGGGTGGTAGGGGTGGCTCGTACTGAATGCGTGCAGCGAGCGTGGGCGGGATCGCCACGATGACTGCCTGCGCTCGATAGCGTCTGTCGCCCGTGTGCACCGTTACGCCTGTGGCATCGTGCTGAATGCGGTGCACAGGGCTTTGGAGATGCACCCGCTCGCCCAATTCTGCTGCCAGCCGATTTGCCAGACTTTGCGCTCCCAGGGTGAACCGGTCCTGTTGTGCGCCGCCACGCACGCCGCTGAGCTGTTGCACGCCCCCGCCCGAATGGATGTAGAACAGCGCGTGCAGCAGCGAGAACTCGCACGGCTCCGCCGCAAAGACCGCCTTCGCGAACAGGGTCAGTCCCCAGCGTCCGATGGGGGTACGCATGGTTTGCTCAATCCAGGTGGCAAAGGTGATGGAATCCCAGCGGGTTGCGTGGGGTGCGTTCCAGGGGGCTTCCAGGGGCACCTCTTGCGCCAGGCGGTCCAGTCGCGTCATGCCGCGTCCGAAATCGAGCAGGGCGAGCAGTCCCACATTCGGCACGACGCCGCTGTAGCGTCGCAACTTACCACCCTGATAGAGGAGGCTCTCCCCTTCGTGGTAAGTGGGGAACAGTTCGATGCCCAGCTCGTGGGCAAGGGCATAAGCACGCTCCTGGGTGGGTCCCAGCCACTGCCCGCCGAGATCGATCCAGATGCCGGGCGCGATTTCGCGGCTGAACAGGCGTCCGCCGACGCGCTCGCGTGCTTCCAACACCAGCACCTGCTTACCTGCACGGGTCAACTCCCGTGCGGCGACCAGCCCCGCGATGCCTGCGCCCACTACGATGACATCCATCGCTTCGATTCTTTGTTGCTCAGCATCACAATTCCTGTTCCTTTGCAGAACTCAGGCAGCCTGGGGCATCGTCTGAGTCTCATAGAGCGCCTTGAGCACCTGCACATAGTGTGGGTCCAGTGCTGTGCCACTCTCACGCTGCATGATATCGAAGACGGTATCTATAGGGAGCGCCGCACGATAGGGGCACTGGGCGCTTAATGCATCAAACACATCTGCGACCGCCAAGATACGCATTTCGGGTGAGAGCTGCTCGGCAGTGCGTCCTTGCCAGTAGCCACGCCCATCAAGCCGTTCATGGTGAGCGCCTGCCACTTCAGCTAGCCATTCGAAAGAGCGAATCTGTCGTAGAATTTCGAAAGTGTATCGCGGATGCTGGCGAACGGCGGCAAACTCCTGCTCTGTCAAACGCCCTGGCTTCTCCAGAATAGCATTTGAGATGCCCAGTTTGCCAATGTCGTGCAGCAGCCCTGCACGATACATAAAGGTGGTCTGCTCATGATCCCAACCGACGGCTTGGGCAATGCGTACCGCGTAGTCAGCCACCCGCCGCGAATGCTCCGCGGTGAAGCTGGACTTAGCGTCGATAATCTGAGCGAAGGCTTCACAAACGCGATCGATGTCTACTGGGGAAACCTTGCGCGTCAGGTCTGGAATAGGGGGTCGCATCGTGGGATTATGCAGGAGTTCTGCATGGAGTGCCCAGAACGCTTGATCGGCTTTAAAACTGAACGCGATTTCCACCAGCTGCGGATCAAACCAGCGACGCGTGCGTTGAGCCAACATTGTATAGGTCGCTTCGACACCGAAGGTTGAGGCAAACACCTCCATCGTTTGTGCCATGCACAGAATCCGCGCATGGATGGGGATCTGTTCTCCTTTGAGCTTATACGGAGAGCCTCGCCCATCCCAGTGCTCGTCAAGGTACTCAATCGCCTTTGCCACACGGTCGCTAAAGCCAATATAGCGGGCAATCTGGGCGCCCCGTGTGCATCTTGCTTGCGTGACTTCATCCATCACTCGCAATGAGCCTCGTGTTTGCTTGATGGCGTGGACAATTTTCTGGACAAGGGTGCTGCCTGGCATGATGTGTCTCAGCGCAAATTGAAGCGATTCGACCGGGTTAGACCAATCGATAAGCTTCACATTGCGTTTCGCCAACAGGTCATCCGCAGCAAACACTTTGTATACACGCACCGCGTTATTGGAGCAGCCTGCATCCTTAAGCAGGCTGGCAATAAAGAGATCACATAATTCTGTATCATCCATTTGCAAGATTTGCCCTATTCGCATGGCGATGTACGCGGTACGCACCGCATGCCCTCGCGGTTGCCCCTCGGTAATATCTAACGCGTGGCTCAGCGCGCTCAGTATCTCGGCGAAAGTTAGCGATTGATCCATGTCGAAAATCTATATCGGCAAAGCGATGTGCTTCCTGCAGGATGCAAGCAAGTCGGATCTGTAAACCTGCACCTACTCCTCTCCAGCTACTGGATGAAATCCCGAAAATCGACTTCGTCGAACGGCGTAGGCTTCCCACCGATGCAATTATACCTCTCATCGGTGAAGAATGGCGTTCCGTTCAGGTATTATATAGTCAGCCCCGCGAGGTGGAGGCAACAATGATTGTCAGAGAGTGGCTTAGGAAATTGATGGATACGACCGAGCGCGATATTAAGCGGATGAAGCCCATCGTGGCGAAGATCAACGCGCTCGAACCCGAGATGCAGCGGCTGTCCGATGAGCAGCTGCGTGCCAAGACAGATGAATTCAGGAAGCGTTTGGAGGACGGAGAGACGCTGGATGATATTCTGCCGGAGGCGTTTGCCGTTGTGCGCGAGGCGGCACGCCGTACGCTCAACATGCGCCATTTCGATGTGCAGCTGCTGGGAGGCATTGTGCTGCATCAGGGACGCATTGCCGAAATGAAAACTGGGGAGGGCAAGACGCTCGTTGCCACGCTTCCGCTCTATTTGAACGCGCTCGAAGGCAAAGGGGTGCATCTGGTCACCGTCAACGATTATCTGGCGCGGCGCGACGCCGTGTGGATGGGTCCGATTTATCATTTGCTCGGTTTGACGGTGGGCGTGATTCAGGGGCAAAGTGCGGAGACCGACGAACTGGGTGGCTCTTATATTTATGAACCGGGCTATCAGCATCCTGACCCGCGCTATCTCCACCTGCGCGAAATCAGTCGCAAGGAAGCCTATCAGTGTGATATCACCTATGGCACGAACCATGAGTTCGCCTTCGATTATCTGCGCGACAACATGGTCTTTTCGATGGACGAACTGGTGCAGCGCGAGCTGAACTATGCCATTATCGACGAGGTGGATAGCATCCTGATTGATGAAGCACGCACGCCGCACATTATCTCTGGTCAGGTCGAAGAGGATGTAAGTATTTACTACCGTGTCGATTCGTATGTGCGTCGCCTGCAGCCTGGGCGCGACTATATTGTGGATGAGAAGCACCATGCGGTGACGCTGACGGAGGAGGGCACCGATCGGCTGGAGCAGATGATGGGTATTCAGAACCTCGCCGATGAAGTGGAGCTGTTGCCCTATATCAACGCGGCGCTCAAAGCGCATGGGCTGTTCAAGCGCGATGTGCATTATGTCGTGCGCAACGGCGAGATCATTATTGTAGACGAGTTTACAGGGCGACTGATGCATGGGCGACGCTACAGCGACGGGCTACACCAGGCGATTGAGGCGAAAGAGGGGGTTCCCATCAAACAGGAGAGCCAGACCATCGCGGTGGTTACCTTCCAGAACTTTTTCCGCCTGTACAAAAAGTTGGCGGGGATGACGGGCACGGCAAAGACGGAAGAGGAGGAGTTCCGCAAGATTTACGGGATGGATGTAGTGGTCATTCCCACACACCGCCCGATGATTCGGATTGATCACCCGGATGTGGTTTACAAGACGATGGAGGCGAAGTTGCGCGGGATTGCGTTGGAGATTTTGCGCCTTTACACGAAGCAGCAGCCGGTGCTGGTGGGCACGCGCTCGATCGAGATGTCCGAAGTGGTCTCCTCGCGCCTGACTTTCGACAAGTTGCAGTTGCTGGTGCTGATCGAGCGCATTCGGCATGCCCTGGAGGAGCGGAAGGACATTTCCAAGCAGCAGCGTGAGGAGTGGCGCAAGACGCTGCTGATGCCCCTGCCGTCGCTGTCGATGCGCCAGATTGCTCCTATCTGTCGCGCGCTGGAGCTGCCGTCCGATCCTTTGAACGAGGCGCATCTGCAGTGGTTCTTGGAGCGTTGGGAGTTGCCCGCCGAGAATCGCGTCTATCTTCAGGAGGCGTTGGAGCACGGCATTCCGCACAATGTGTTGAACGCCAAGTATCACGAGAAGGAGGCGCTGATTATCGCCGAGGCGGGGCGCAAGGGGGCGGTGACCATCGCGACGAATATGGCAGGGCGCGGTGTAGATATTCTGCTGGGTGGTTCGGTGGTGAAGCAAGAGCCGTTCGAAAAGTCCGACACCTCCCCCTCTTCCCAGAGGGGAGAAGGTACGGGTGAGGGGAATAAGACCCCTACTGACAGCGCTGTGGCTTCGGAAGAGGCACTTTCGTTTCGGCGAGGGGGTAAGCTGCGTGCAGCACCACCTCTGCCTCTCAGCGAGCAGGAACGCTCTGCCGCCGCAGAGGAGGTGCGCAAGCTGGGTGGGCTTTTCATTCTGGGCACGGAACGCCACGAGAGCCGTCGCATCGACAACCAGCTGCGCGGGCGCGCTGGGCGACAGGGCGACCCTGGCGAATCGCGCTTCTTCATCTCACTGGAGGATGAGCTGATTCGCCTGTTCGGCGAGAATCTGCGTAACAGTCCGCTGCTACGCACCTGGCCAGAGGACGAGCCGCTTGAAGCTAAGATGCTGAGCCGGGCGATTGAAGGGGCGCAGAAGCGCGTCGAGCTGCACAACTTCTCTATCCGCAAGCATGTGCTGCAATACGACGATGTGCTGAACAACCAGCGCCTGCACATCTATCGCATCCGTCGCCGCATTCTGGAGGGGCAGGATGTGCGCGAGACGGCGCAGGAGTTCGCCCGTCAGGTGGTCTGGGATATTATCGATGAGTTCGCCCCACGCAATGTGCCGCCTACCGAGTGGGACCTGCAGGGACTTTATAAAGAGCTGAACGCGCTCTTCCCGTTGGAGCTTTTCGTCAAGCCGCACGACTTCCACTTTGTGCGCTACGATGAGCTGGTGCAGCGCGTGCAGGAGTGGGTGCAGCAAGCCTATGAGCTGCGTGAACAGGAGCTGACGCCTGAGGTGATGAACGAACTGTCACGATTCTTTATGCTGCAGGTTATCACCCGCAAATGGGTGGAGCATCTGGCGTCGATGGACTATCTGCGTGAGGGTATCGGGCTGCGCGGCTATGGACAGATTGACCCGCTGGTGGCGTATAAGCAGGAGGCGGCGCAGATTTTTGCCGAGACGCTGAGCAGTATTCGAAAAGAGGTCGTGTGGTTTCTGTTTCATGCGCAGGTTGTGCCGCCGCAGCCGCGTCAGATGATTCGGCTGGACGCGCCGGACGGGAACCCTGCGGTGGCGGCTCGGGGTCCTGCGCGGGGCATCCAGCGTCTGGACGATTCGGACACGGTGGCACGCTCGGCCGGGAAGGTGGGACGCAACGATCCCTGCCCTTGCGGTAGTGGCAAGAAATACAAAAAGTGTTGCTATCCAAAGTATGGTTGATGGTCGCGTGGCTGGTGTTATGGTCTTTTAGTCGCACAAAGCTACCCGCCAGCGGCTTCGGCACGGAGTACTTCGGGTTTGATAATTCCGATATAGGGCAGGCTGCGATATTGTTGCCGCCAGTCCAGTCCGTAGCCCACAAGGAACTCGTCGGGTGCGTCGAAGCCCTTGTAATGGATGGGGATATCGATCAAGCGGCGGTAGGGGCGGTCCAGCAGCACGCACACGCGCAAGCTGGCGGGTTTACGCCGTTCCAGATTTTTCAAGATATATGCCAGTGTCAGCCCCGTGTCCAGGATATCCTCTATCACGATCACATGTCGACCGGCGATTGGCTCGTCGAGGTCTTTGGTGAGGCGCACCTCGCCTGTGTGGGTTTGGGGACCGTAGCTGGTGATAGCGAGGAAGTCGAGGGTGTGGGGGATGCGCAGGGCGCGCGCCAGATCGGTCAGGAAGAACAGTCCGCCCTTCATCACGGTGACCAGATGGGGCACCAGTCCCTCGTAGTCGCGCTCGATTTGGCGGGCAATCTGGCGCACCTTGCGTCGGATTTGTCGCTCATCCAGCCACACCCGCCCGATAATGGGTGGCAGTTCCCTCACAGCCTGCTTGCGTTTCATGCTTTCTTTTGCGGGCTTAGCGCACAATGCTGCCTTCGGGCACCTCGTGGTCGGGAGTGAGCAGCACCGCTTTGCCGTTCACCTCGGCGGCGAGCAGCATGCCCTCCGAGACGATGCCGCGAATGGTCGCCGGTTGCAAGTTCGCCAGTACCACGATCTGTTTGCCGACGAGCTGTTCGGGGGTGTAGGTCTCGGCGATGCCGGCGACAATCGTGCGTGTCTCGCCACCCAGATCGATGGTGAGTTTGAGCAGTTTCTCTGTTTTGGGCACAGGCTCCGCCTGCACCACACGCGCGATGCGGATATCCAATCGCTTGAACTCATCGATGGTGATTGTCTCGTGCATGGCGTTGTCTCCTTGCTGTTTGTTGGTTTCGGTCTGGCTCGGTGCAGGGGTTCGGGGTTGTTGTCCGAGCTTTGCCGATTTCTCTGCTTGCAGACGTGGAAAGAGGGGTGTGGGCGGGCGCAAGGGGTGTCCGGTGGGCAGTCGGTTGAACACGGTCAGCTCGCTCCAAGGTGGCACAGCAGACAGGTTGAGCTGGGTGACGATGGCGCGGGCGACAGCGGGCATGGCGGGTTCAATTAGCCCACCCAGGATTCGGATGGCTTCCAGCCCGGTGTACAGCACCTGCCCTGCTCGCTCCGTTTCGCCCACTTTCATCAGAGTCCAGGGCGCCTGCTCGTCGTAGTAGCGATTGACTGCGCTGATAATCTCCCATGCTGTGCGCAGTCCGCGCGGGAAATCGACCTGTTCGAAGGCTTCGGTTGCCTGCTCCACTTGCTTTTGAAATAGCGTGGCGAGCCGTTCTTCCACGCGCCACTCGTTCACGACTCGTCCTTCAAAATAGCGGTGCATCATCGACAGGGTGCGATGCACCAGGTTGCCCAGATCGTTGGCGAGGTCGCCATTATAGCGCGTTTCCAGCCCTTCGAGGCTGAACTCGGCATCTGAGTCGGTGGGCATCTCGCGCAGCATATAGTAGCGGAAGGCGTCGATGGCATAAGGCAGGTTGCATCCTGCGGCGGTTGCCAGCGCTTGCGCTACTTCCAGCGGGGCATACACATTGCCCAGCGATTTGGACATCTTTTTCTGGTTCACGAGGAACCAGCCGTGTCCATAGAGGCGTTCGGGCAGAGGCAGTTCCAACGCCATCAGCATGGCGGGCCAGATGGTGGCGTGGAAGCGTGGCAGGATATCCTTGCCCATCAACTGCAGGTTTGGGGGCCAGATGTCCAGATAGGCTTCGCCGTGCTCCAGCCAATCGGTTGCAGTGAGGTAGTTCAGCAGGGCGTCGAACCAGACATAGACCACGCCGCCGTTGGGATCGTCGGGGATAGGGATTCCCCATTCGGTGCCGGAGCGGCTCACGGCGACATCCTGTAAGCCCTCGGCGAGGAAGCCGAGCGTCTCGTTGCGGCGCACTTCGGGCTGAACGAAGTCGGGATGCGCCAGGATATGCTCACGCAGACGCGATTCGTAGGTGGAGAGTCGGAAATAGTAGCACGGCTCGTCGTGCCACTCCAGCGATTTGCCGCAGTCGGGGCAGGTGCGTGCCGCGCCGATCTTACTGGTCGCCCAGAAGGTCTCACAGGAGATGCAGTACCATCCCTGGTAGCTTCCCTTGTAGATGTCGCCTTTTTCGAGCAGGCGTCGGAATACTTCGGTCACGGTGCGCCTGTGACGAGGTTCAGTGGTGCGGATAAACACATCGTACTCGATATGGAGCGCGTGCCAGGTGCGGGCGAAGACTTCTGCCATTTCATCCACGAACTGCTGGGTGGGCTTGCCCTGTTCCTGGGCGACACGATGCACTTTGGGCGCGTTTTCGTCCGTGCCTGTAAGGAAGTAGACCTCGCGCCCGCGCCGTTTGTAAAACCGGGCGCAGGCGTCCGCCACAATCGTGGTCAGTGCCGTGCCAATATGGGGTGTGCTGTTCACATAGTAGATCGGCGTCGTAATATAGTAATAGCGTTTGCCCATCCTATCTCCCTCTTGTCCACGTTTCTCGCGAACCGATTATACCCTGCGCAGGTGGGCAGGGACTGCTTCCCTTATCGGGTGAGAGGGGACAGAAAGCGAGAACGGATGGGCAACTCAGCGTGTTGCACGCGGTTGGTCGCAAACAATCTGCACCTTTCTCGGCTTATCGCGGGAGGAGGGTAAGCCGCGCGTGCGTTCCATCGCGACGAGCACCTCACCCCCTTCGAACAGCTCGCAATAAGCGGTTTTGATGGTGTTCAGGTCGCTCTCGCTGATGCGTGCTGGCACGCCTATGGTGTAGCGTGCGTACATTACATCTTTTGAACGGTCGCTGTGCCCGACGATGCCCAGCGCGTGTCCAAACTCGTGCACCGCAACATTCTGGATGTCGACGGGCGAATCGTCCTGCACGCCGATCACCATCTCAGCGCGCACCAGCTCGCGTCGCTCGGGGTAGAAGGTGCAATCGGTACGCCCTGCTTTAGAGGTGGGGTCGAATCGCACCAGTATGTGAGCTTCTTCTTTCTGCTCGACCAGCACGAACTGCACCTTTCTGTCGGTCGCCTGAGTCCATTGCTGAAATCCCTCCAGGGCGAGTTGCTGGCGTTTGGGAGTATAGTGTTCATCACGGACGAAATAGACCCTGACAGGCAACTCACGCCAGCGCATCAGTATCGTTAGGTGCGGAATATAGTTTGGTTTGAAGGAGTCCTCGGTGCAGATTTGCTGTTGTGCCACGCGGGACGCGCCCATGATGCCCATCAGACAGGCAACCAGCCCAAGAGTCCCTATTCTGCTCGTGCGTTTCATAGTTTACGCCTCCTCTCTACAGATGATGCAGGAGTATGGTACCCTGTGCAGTCGCTGCATGGGGTATAATGGATAAGGGATGCTTTCCCCAAATCAGACGAAGGGAGGCTCAACGATGATGAACCGATTGATGGCTTTACCGATAGCGCTGGCGTTTGTGTGTGGGCTGGCATTGGCGCAGCCACGCATCGTAATCAACGAGTTTGCGTACGACGACACTGGTACCGATGATGTGGAGTTTGTCGAACTCTATAACACCGGCAGCGTGCCCGTGGACATTTCGGGCTGGCGACTGGAGAGCGGTGATCAGGTATCGGGCGACAATAACCCTGACTACACTATTCCCGGCGCCCCTGGCAGTGGCACGGTGGTGCTGCAACCCGGTCAGTTCTATGTGATTGGCTCCGGGCTGGTGCCGAATGTGAATCTGATCGTGGGCGCGAACAACCTGTTTGAGAACGATAACGAATGGACCGCGCTCAAGATGCCCGATGGCACAGTGGTTGACGCCATTGCCTACGAGACGAACAAGGCTCCTGACCTCACTACATGGGTTCCCGCGAATATCATCCCGCAGCTGGGACGCGGCATCTGGGGCAA
>Ga0101943_1000990_pt1 | contig 30302 bp, 35 predicted proteins | sample DewCreD2012metaG_5_FD_75244 | JGI IMG/M metagenome (GOLD analysis project Ga0101943, IMG submission 75244) | Hot spring sediment bacterial and archeal communities from British Columbia, Canada, to study Microbial Dark Matter (Phase II) - Dewar... ... | reverse complement strand
AGGGCGAGGGCCGCCCGCCCGGGAGGGGTCAGGACAGACTTCATCCGGCCAGCCGCCGGCCACGGCAACCCTCCCGGGCCCGTGTACGCGAAATGTCGTACAGGCCTCACGCCCCGAATACGCGCAACGTCGTACAGGAGGCAGCTTGGCCGAACGGGCGCCAGAGAGTAGCTGCTGTAGGTGAGGGGCGCCCGCCGGCGGGCTGCTCGCCGTCGGCTGCATTGTAGCACACGCGGGCGCCCCGATGAAGCCCTCATTACTCTATTCAAAAGGAGGTGATGCTCCCGTGCCTACGGGCACTCTGGCAGCCAGGGCGGCCCTCGTCCTGGCATCGGCTGCGGCGGCCCTGCTCGTCGCCGCCTCCGTGGTCTTCGCCGTCTCCTTCTCGGAAGGCGACCCTCTGAGCGGGGGCGGTCCCGGCTCTGGGTCGGAGTGGGATACGGACTACGACGATTACGCTTGTGACAGCTCTCTCTCCGGCAGCACCATAGACGACGCGACCCTAGACCCCGAGGGTGCCGGCCAGGGCGACGCCTTCGACGATGCCCTGCAGGTCGTCATCAATGGCGAGGCCTTTGACGACTCTGACAATACCGGGGAACTGACTACAGATTCCACCGGCGAGACCCTCGTCCTTGGCCCAGAGACCATGTCCGGCCTCCAGGTCACCCTGGAGAGGAAGGCCCTCGCCTCCAGCGCCACCCTGCGCACCCTGGTCACCCTCCACAATCCCACCGGCAGCGACATCACTGTCCCCTTCCGCTGGGACAGCAACCTGGGCTCCGACTCCGACACAGGGGTGCGGGGCTCCAGCAGCGGGGACAGCAGCTTCGGCCCCCAAGACCGCTGGGTGGTGACCAGCGATGATCCCTCCTCGCCCAGCGATCCTGTGAACACCTTCGTCCTCTTCGGCCCCGACTCTCCGCAGGTCACACCCAGCAGCGCCTCCATCGACGAAGGCGGCTGCCTCACGGTGACTTACCAGATCACTGTCCCGGCCGGCGAGACTCGCCACATGCTCTTCTTCAACCAGCTCAGCCGGACCAATGAGGAGGCCCTGGACGCTGTCACCGTCTTCGACGACCCCCTCTCCCCGGACAGCGAATTTCTGAGCGGTATTCCGGAGGAAGAGCTGGGGAAGGTCCTCAACTGGGAGTTCATCCCGCCCGGGGAGTGCGACGGGTCGGTGACGTCCGGGAACGCCACCGTCTGGAGCTGCCAGACGGTAACTCCACCGACGGGAGGGCCCCAGGGCTTCACTCCCACTGCCGCCGTGAGCTTCACCCTGAGGCGGGTCAGCGGGAGCGCTCACGTCTGCGTCCAGTTCGCTGAGCTTCCCGCCAGTCCCGCTGTCTACAAGGTGGTAGGCGACCAGTGGCGGCAGCTCTACCCCAATGACGAGCTGACGGGGATCGACGACGTCAGCCTGAACCAGGCAACGCGACGGCTCTGCTTCATCGTCGCCGACAATCTGGACGGCGACGCCGACCCGGCTACGGGCGTCATAAGCGACCCCGTGGTCCTGGGCAGCCTCAGCGGCGGTAGCCAGCCTGGCGGTGGCCAGCCTGGTGGCAGTCAGCCCGGCGGTGGCCAACCTGGCGGTAGTCAGCCCGGCGGTGGGCAGACAGGTGGCCAGCCCACGCGGTTGCCGCGCACCGGCGCCGCGCCTGCCGATAGCTCCGACTTCCCCTGGGCAAGCGTCGCCCTTATGGGGGCGGGCCTCGCACTGGGCGCCTCCGCCCTAGCGGTCCGCCGCCCGACCGGCCCCAGGGGCAGCGGAACGCACCGATAAGAGACTCCAGAGGCCTCGCGGGGCTCAGGCCCCGCGAGGCCTCCAGCATGCGCCATGGCCCGGAACGAGACCGAGCTAAACGACTCCCTGCCAGTGCTGGTGAGGGAGGAGAGCGGTCAGGTGGCGGACGTCCTCCTCCTCTGCCGCCGCCACGCCCGCCAGGTGGGACTGGAGAAGGTCAGCGACTCAGTCATGGTGAGGCGGCCTCGTCCTCGGTGGTGGCAGGCGGCGGGGATGGACGAGGCGGCCATGGCCCTATCGTCGCTGGACGAGCTCTCGCCGTTGGAAGCGCTGGCCGTCATGTACCGCACACCATGCCGCCTCTGTCAGCCTGGACCAGGAGAAGGCCCCGGAGGCCAGAGCGGCAGGAGGGCAGGAGGAGCAGAGAGATGCTGAAGGGACGCTGGGGCACCCTTCCCCTGGCCGTCAAGGCGCCGCTGCTGGGCACTGGGGCTCTGGGCGGCCTGGCAGGGCTGGCGGTGGCGGGTGTGACGGCCTGGAGCGCTGTCTGGGGCTCGGCACAGGTGAGGGTGGAGAACCTGGACTGTGACCCCCTCGTCCCGCCCAGCGGCATCGTCCGTACGCTGGCTAACCTGCTGCCCGTCTTCGAGGCGCCGGACGAGCCTATAGGCTCAGGCGCCTCGGGGGTCTTCCGCCTGCCAGCGGGCGACTACCGGGTGGAGGTAACGCCCGAGCGCGGCGAAGCACGCTGGCTGTGGCTAACGGTGGGAGGAGAATTCCCCGGACGCCTGCGCTCGCTCCAGTGGGACGGTCAGGAGCTGGTCGGACGCGGCCAGGTGACCCTCTCCCTGGAGAAGGGTAGCTCCCATACCGTACAGGTCAGTTGCGGGGGGTGAGACGGGTTTCTTCCCCCTTACCCCAGTTGGCGCTGCCTGACCTCTCGCCGGCTAGCATCGTCGACGCTTATAGCCGGCCGGGCATACAGGAATGATAGCGGTGCGACGCTTTCCCGTGAGCCTAGAGCCCTCGTTGGTGCCGCTCTTCGCCATCTTCGATGGCATGCCACGCCGCTCTTACGTGCATGTGGGGCCTGGGGAGCTCTTCATCGGGCTCGGCTGGGGCTTCACCGCCACCATACGCAGAGAGGAATTCGAATCGGTGGCCCGGCATGCTGGGCGCTCCTGCTGGGCGGGCTGGGTTGGCTAGTCGCCCTCGATGGACGGCTGGGCCCCATGGGCTCCTCGCGAGGAGTGGTGGAGATAAGGCTCTGAGGCGCCCCGGTTCTTGTGGCTGGTCCTCCTCCCCTGGCACACGAGAAGGCGCCGTGAGGGCGTCAGTGGAGCTAGCAGGTCACCCTCCTCACCTGGGCAGACGAGATGGCTCTGCGTCTCCCTGCAGGAACCGGAGGCCTTCCTAGAGGCTCTGGGGACACCGACCCCTAGCCGGACCGATGGGGGGCCCTGAACCCATCTCTCAGCACTCGGTTCATCCCCACGCGTGTGGGGAGTACGAGGCCGAGGGGAGGCCGATGGACTGGGGGACCGGTTCATCCCCACGCGTGTGGGGAGTACGGCAGCCCCTGTTTACTCACCCCCGGCCTCCTCGGTTCATCCCCACGCGTGTGGGGAGTACGCAGGGACACCACCACCTGAGGCCTCTCCCCCTGGTTCATCCCCACGCGTGTGGGGAGTACGGGGCGTTCGTCCTGGGACGGGCGCCCGTGTCCGGTTCATCCCCACGCGTGTGGGGAGTACTCTCTCAAGCCTCAACTCCATGTCTCTCCCTCCGGTTCATCCCCACGCGTGTGGGGAGTACGTCTTCGCTCTTGTCGGCGGCCTTCTCGTTAACGGTTCATCCCCACGCGTGTGGGGAGTACGACGACGCCTTCCTGTTCGTGAGCAAGGAGTACGGTTCATCCCCACGCGTGTGGGGAGTACGTGAAGCCGGGGGTGGGGTGGGTGACCATCACCGGTTCATCCCCACGCGTGTGGGGAGTACGCATCGACGCGGCCGGGCGCTACGAGCTCGTCATCGGTTCATCCCCACGCGTGTGGGGAGTACACTAACGCTCGGCGCATCGGCCCACATTACGCGATGTGGCAGTTACCCCTACTGGTTTGTTAAGGTGCGCAGCCGCCGTAGCAGATGGCTCTTTCGGACTGCCTCAGCGCTCTTCAGGGCTACTAGTTGCAGACCGTCGAAGTCCCGAACCCAGCGCTCTTCATATCCCACCATCCTTAGAGCGAACCCCTGTTCATTGTTGGTGCTGTACGCCAGGCAGCAGCGCCCACCGGCACGGTTACGGAGGCACTTGTCCCATAGCAGGTCCCGTACTGTAGCGCTGACCTGACCTACAAACACGCCCGTATCCACCTCTATCAGCCACCGTGTCAGCTCCCCTCTCAGGCCTTTAGGCACTCTCTCTAGGATCAGCACCGTCATAGAGCACACCCCCTGGCACGTCTCCTTCCGGGTCCCAGAGCTGGCCTGGCGGCATCGACATCGTAGTCAGGCGCGACCTTCTCCTCTTCGGGCCAAAGGCCGTGAAACAGCCGGTGCAGGTCTTCAACGGCCCGTTCCAGCAGACGCGCCTCCCGTAGCATGTCGCGCATGATCCGGCGCATCCGCTGCTCCACATTCTCTGGGGACTGAGAGACGGTGAGAAAGGCGGCAGGTATGACTAGCTCCGTCTTGTAGAGATCGGCTATGTCGTACACGAAGGACAGTTGCTTGCCTGTATGAATGAACCCGAGCGCGGGGCTGTAGCCAGCCGAGACGATGGCCGCATGGCACAGGCCGTACAGGAAGGCCGTTCCCGTGGACAGGGCCCGGTTGACGGCGTCCGCGGCGTGCCACTGCGCGCGGTCGTAGTTGCGGCCATGCCAGGGGACGCCCGTCTGGCGGCTCCAGTAGGCGTAAGCATCGCGCACCCGGCGGCCCTCCAGCCCCCGGAGCTGCCGCAGCTGGAGCCCTTCGGGGAGAGGCTCACTGAACCTGAACTGGTATAGCCGGAGCACTACCTTAAAGCGGGCCTCGTGATCCGCCCAGGCCCGGGCCTGGCGGAGGAGATTAGCGGCGCTGCGTGTCTCACCTACACCCGCAGCGTAGAAACGGCCCATTCCTTCGCCCACCCACAGGACGGTGCAGCCGTTCTCGGCCAGAGCACGGATGGCAGCATGGGTGATCCTGGTGCCCGGCCCGAGCGCTAGCACCGCCAGGGCTGCCGCTGGAACCAGGACTGCTCCTTGCTCATCGTAAAGGGCTATAGCCTTCGCCTCCTGCTCGATGACGGCATGTTCCACGTACAGGTAGGAAAGGCCATCCCGGAACTTGGGGAGCTCCCTCAGATTGCGGCTCTGGCGCACCGGCGGCATCCCTAACCCCCGGGAGCTACCGAGAGGAGGCCCAGCCCCAACGCTTTCCCATGGCCGATGCCATTGGCGATGGCGCGCCTCAGGCGGTCAGCGTCCTCCACCCGGAGATGGCCGTCGTAGCGCACTGCCAGGAGGACAATCGGTGCGGCGCTGTCCCGTTTCAAACAACGAAGCCGCTGTATACGGCTCACCGTGGCCCCCAGCACTTGGAACCCTGCCTTCTTCGCCTGACGCTCCAGCCACCCGAGCTGGTCTTCCACGCGCCGAAGGCCGTAGCGCTTGCCCGCGCGGGTCACAGTGGGATTAGCCTCCAGACGAAAGCGTAGGACCTGCCCAGGCTCTAGCCGCTGCGGCAACAGGTAGGGCTTGGACTGGGGAGGCTCTCGCAGGTAGCCCTGGTAGCCCAGGCGGCCCTCCAGACGCCCGAAGTCCGGCGGGACGAGGCTCTGCAGGAGGACGATGGGCGGGCGGTGCTGGTCCAGCCGCCATAGCGGCCGGGCGGTTCTCAGGTCATCGAAGAGCCAGGCCAGGGTGGCGTGCATCTCATAGGGGTTGCCCAGGTCCCGCCGCGCCCTGGGATGCCTGGGGTCGAGAACGAGCTTAGAGAGGTACACGGGGCACCTCCCCTGCTCTGGCGACGACAATCCAGATGTAGCGCTCCCCGAACTGACGTTTCCCTAACGGCCCCAGCGGCTGGTCCAGCCGACGCACCCGGTTGGCGAAGGAGAGGGAGGCCGGGACGGCACCCGGCAGCTCCTCCAGGGCATAGCGATACCTATCAGGGGGGTTATCCACCAGGCACGGGTATCTGGCCAGCGCCTCCTCGAGGGGTGCCTGGACAAGACCATCGGGTAGCCAGACAGGCGGGCTGGGCAGGTATCCCTTACGGCCGAGGTAAAGGGGCCAGGCGGGGTTACGCAGCGCTTCTTGCAGGGCCTGGAGGAGGGCTGCCTCCGACGACTCCATGCCAACAAGGAAGGCAGCGTCGGCCAGGTAGTAACGCCAGCTCTGTACGGTGTCGAACTTGCCCTGGCCACTTGCCTTGGCCACGTCCTTGGCGGTCTGGTAGTCATACTTGATGGCGGCGGGCTCTCTGTCCACCCGCACGCCCATACGAAGGGAGGCCAGGTCGTCCACTGGCTGAGCGCGGTCGCGGCCGAGGGCGGCGCAGAGGAGGCCGATGACGCCGCTCTTGGAGGGCTCCGTGTCCGTATGGCGACGGTCGAAGCGGCTCGCCGTGCCCCAGGACTGCATGGGCCCCTGGAGCCTGAGCAGAAGGGTCGGCATGGTCAGGCCCCCGTCTGTGCCCTCAGGAGGGCACGCGCTCCCTTCATGACCTCCCTTATGGCCTCGTCAAGGGTGCCCTTCAGGTGCTCCCGATGGTATTGCACATCGGCGTCAGTTAGATTCAGGATCGCGACGCACTCCCACTCAGTCTTGCCGTAGGCGACGTCCAGTGCCTTCCAGTAGCTGAGGAGGGCCTCCACTGAGAGCCCACTGATGCTCTTGGCGTCTTGGGGACGCACTGGCCTCTCGAAGGCGGCGGCCAGGTTGTGGGGCGCCGCCTTGCCGCGGGCTAGCAGGCCTACAAAGGCAGGCAGCGTATGGGCGGCGAAGGTGTTCTGCTTGCCTGAGGGGAGGATGAGGATGAAGGCTCTCAGGAAGGCCTCCACTGCTCGCGCCGCCAGGTCTGAATCCCCCTGAAGGTTGCGGAGGAGAATGTCCAAGTCGACGTTGGCGTAACGGTAGAAGGTGGCCGTGTAATATTCTATGTCTCCCACCATGCCGGCACCTGTCTGCTCCCTGGGGAGCAGGTCATCGACAGCGGTGTAATAGTCGAATTCACGGTCCACCCGATTGGTGCTGATGGCATGGGCCACCTGGCAGGCGGCCTCCACCTGCCACTCGGGCCGGTCCGCCAGCATGCGGCCAAAGAGGGCGAGATCGACTGCCTTGCCACCGTCGAACAAGTGCTCCAAATCCTTTTTCAGGGTCGCGGGAAGTCGATCTTGCACTTTCTTCACCACATCTTCTTTTCCCTTCTCTTGCAAGGCCGAGATGGCTTTTTGTAAGACGTCCCAGTTGTCGCGCATGGCCTGGGCCAGGGCGTTGATCTCCTTACGGCCCACGAACAGGAGGTATTCGGTGCGCAGCTCTTGCGTGGTGCCCAGACCCAGGGCGGCTAGGAGGGCACGAGCCACGTCCCGCACCTGGTCGGGGGGACGGTCAGGGAACCTGGGCAGCAATTCTTGCTCAATGAGGAGACGGGTCCTGACTGCCAGGTGATCCGAGCTCAGGAGATCGCACTGCCTGAAGTACAATCGCACCGCTCGCTTCTGGGCCTGGCTGCTGATGCGGGCCCGGCGCACACCGCCGAAGACGGTATCCTTGGGACTGCCAGTGTCATCCCGGTTCAGGTTGGCGGGTGGCACCGCCTGCACAATGTGCACTTCGACGAGGTTCATGCCTCCACCTCCGTTCCTGTGGCCAGGGGCGGGGCCCCTGCGAGCTTGGCTCCGCCATAGAAAGCACGGGCCCAGCGCCGTTGCACCCTCTTGTCCGGATGGTCCCACCATAACAGGTCATCCAAGAGACGCTGGTAGTTCAGGCCTAGGTTCTTGGACCTGAGGTAGGTCACGAGCCGGCGCAGCCTGTCGGGGAGCTGGTCATCATCGGAGTCCAAGAGGGCGCGGAAGCGAAGCTCTAGGCTGGAGCTGAGACTCTCCGCCGCGGCGAGGGCGGCGAGAGCCTCGGGCAAGGTCTGCTCGTCCTCCTCCGGATGGAGAGCGAAGAGTCCAGCTACCAAGTAGTACATGCGCCGCCGCCTCTCGCTCTCGCCCTGGGCGAAGGGCTCAACGTAACTGTAAGACCGCACGTCGCCCAGCTCTCCAGGGGCGAATGAGAGCGACCTCCTGAGGGCGGCCATGGCCCCCCGATCGGACTTAAGGCCCCTCAGATGCTCCAGAAACTCCGTTGACTTAGACTTCACTGCTCAGCCCCCGTTGCAGTATTCGCTCTGCGTCGGCTATCCCTCGCAGGTGCGCAGGCCTGGTCCCTATGGTGGCTGCGGTGAGCTCCCACGCGTCCCGCGCCGCCTCCCGAACCGCCTCCTTCCAGCCATCCATGGCGGCCTCCTCCCCTTCTCTGGCCATCCTCTCCAGGAAGGAGGGAAACCTGGCCTGTAACGTTGACCAGTATCGCGTCTCAAAAGGGAAGCTCCGCAGGCGGTCGGACAGGCCCTTGCGGGCCGCCGGTTGCTCCAGATGCGGGGCGAGAGAGACGACGAGGTGCCGGGCTGCCTGGTAGAGCACCCTGGCGACGGCCTCCGCCGTCTGCACGGCCTCTCGCACACGGGCCAAGGCTGCTGGATCCTTGATGCGAGGCGACAGGGAGTACACCTCCCGACGCACATCCAGCACCTTCGCTCGGTCCACCATCTGCCCCACCACACTCAGGGGGAAGAGGGTGGCAGGGCGGTTCAGCTCCAAGAGGATCTCGGTGGCGCGCTCCACCACCGCCGGCCTCCTCCATTTCTCATCCAGGGTGCCGAGGGCCTCTATGTCCCGCCAGAAAGCCCGGCCCTCCCGCAGCCGATAGGGGGTGAAGCTGCCCTTTGACCTCCGGTATGCGCACATGGGATCCAACTGTGCCCCGGGGTTGCGCTCCACTCCTGGCCCATAGGCCATGAAACGCACCGTCCCGTCCTCCTCGGGGAGCAAGCGGACCGCCCGCGACAGCCAGGTGTAGATGCGCGTCGTCCCTGAGAACGTCGCTCTGGCCTGGCCACCTGTCAAGTCACAAGCCCGGTAGGGCTCCCTCTCCCAGATAGGCTCGTCCCCTTCGGGGTCATAGTCCACCAGGTTGAGGACAAGTGTCTCGAACAAGGTCTCTCCCTGAGGGAGGAACGCCACTGTCGCTGCCAGGGGGGCGGCACTGCCAGAGGTCGCCCCCATCTTCTTGACAAGTCCCCCCGGGGTGAAGGCCTGGTGCACCAGGAGGGCTACCGCCGCCTCCGCCGGCGAGGCGGGGGGCGGTGCATCGTCCATCGTGTGGTCGAACAGGGTGGGGTTATTGCCCGAGGCTAGCTCCGGCAGGAGCTTTGTCCAAGGTGTGGGATTCTCTGTCGGCAGATCTGCCACTTGGTAGAAGGGATGCTCGGTGTGGAATAGGTACAAACGGTCGGCCCACCGATCCAGGTAGGACTCGATCCGGTCCCGAGGGAAACGGCCGGACTCCCATATCTCCAAGGCCTCGTAGAGGTTCCTGGGCCCCCGCAGGGCGCGGTGGAGGACAGCCAGAAGGAGCCGGCTGATGGCTACCTCGGCTAGGGGCGAAGGGCAGGCGAGGCTCTGAATCCGCTCGGCAGCCAAGAGGGCCTCGCGCAGGCCCACGAACCGCCGGACGCCCGGTCGATCCAGGGCTGGAATCCATCCCTCATCTAGCAGATTGAAAAGGGCCCTACCCATCTGTACCATCGAGGGAGCTGGCGCTCACTGGCGAAGAATTGCAGCGTAGCTCCTCCAGGCCCCACAGGGGCCGTGTTCCCCCTCGCGATGATATTCCCGGCGGGGGCGTTATCAGCGCCACCGGTACACGATGCCGAGCTCGGGATCGAGGTGAAGGTGCAGGTCATCTAGCACAACCTCGCCGTCTACCAACTCTAACGGGCGCAGACGTCGCAGCAGGGGATGCCGCTGCCATCCTGGAGGCACCACCAGGTTGCGGAGTGCCTCGTAGATGCCTCTTCCTGAAAGGGGCACGGACCGGCCGAAGATAACCTCGGCGTCATGATCGTCCGGTCGAACATTGAGATCGATAGGGCGCTGGGCCGCTTCATCCAGGTACAGGCGTTCTCCTAGGCGGTGCAGAGGAACCACATGTACCGCAGGGTCACCGTAGCGGGTGAGGGGGAGCTGCGTCTCCTGTTCCTCCTCGTCCTCAAGCCTCATGACGGCCAGCTTGTCCATAGACACGGACATGAGGTGGCCAGGCTGGATGGCGCTGCCTTGTGCCCAGCCCCTCTGTCTCTCCAGCTCTTCTGCAAAGAGCTTGCGCATCTTCTCCAGCTCTTGGCCAGAGTAGGGGAAACAGACAGGAGGGCATCGCTATAGACCATCTCTATGAGGTCCTCCAGGTCAGCGGGCACGGCGATCGTTGTTCGCTCCCTCAGGACCAGCCAGGTGCGGAGTAACAAGTAGGGATGATATACCCTGTCCCAACTGGTGAGATCAGGCGGGTCATCGGCCAGCCCGGCGAGGTAGAGAACGGGTGACAGGTGCGACGAAGGGCGGCTGGCCCCTGTGAACTCCCCTTCTCCCAGCGGGAAACGGTGCAGACGTCCCAGCCGTTGCAGAACCAGGTCCACGGGAGCGAGATCGCTCAGCATCACATCGAAGTCTAAGTCCAGGCTCTGCTCCACCACCTGAGTGGCTATCAGTACAGCCTTACGAGGCCGACTGCCTTCCCTATAACTGGCCTTCCCGAAACGATTGATCACCACCTCTTCCCTGGCCCGGCGTTCCTGGGACGGGTAGCGGCTGTGAAGCAAGTACACCTCCACGTCCCCCAGGCACTTGCCTATCGTCGTCTCCCCCTCCGACAAGGGCTGGCCCGGTCCCATCGCCTCATACAGTCGCTGAGCCCGCTCCACCGTGTTGACGATGCAGGCCGCTACCCCCTCGGAGACCGTGAGCTGCTTCACCTTCTCAGCCAGCGCCTTGATCCCTCTTGGGAGCCGCCGCAGACTAACCCGCCAAGGGCGCCGGGTAGGGACCGGCCTGGCGACGGGAGGGCTCCCCGCCCGCGCTAGGGTTACCCTGGGATACGGTACCTCTTCCGGACTGCCCTCGGCACCGTAAGCCCTCAGCAACGCCTCCCTGCGCTCCCGCGGTAGAGTAGCGCTCATGACGATGACGGAGGAGCCCTGGCTCGCCAGCCATTTGAGGAGCGTCTCAATGAGGGTCGATGTGTAAAGGTCGTAGGCATGGACCTCGTCTAGGACCACCGTGCGGTTAGCGAGGCCGAAGAGACGGACGAAGTGGTGACGCACTCTCAGCACGCCTAACAAGGCCTGGTCAACGGTGCCCACCCCATAGGGGGAGAGCATAGCCCGCTTCCTAGGGGTGAACCATTCGTGGGCCGTCACCGCCTCCAGCTCCTCCAGATCGGGACGCTCGCTCATCCCCCTGAGGCGGAGCCGTCGATAATCATGGTTGAGGAAGGCTGCACCGTGCTGCAATTGGAGGTCGATACTCGTCCTGGCGAGACGTGTGAGGAACCGCTCCACACGCTGGAACAGCCCATTGCCGGTGGCCATGGTGGGTAATGCCGCGTAGAGGCCTCTGTGGCCCAGACTCTGCTGCAGCGGGAGGTGAGCATAGAGGGCCGCCTCCGTCTTACCGGCGCCCATGGGGGCCTCGATGAGCAGGAGGACTGGCCCACCGGCCAGCACCTGGGCGAGAGCGGCAGTCACCTCCCGCTGTAGGTCGTTGGGCTCAAAGCCAAATAAGTCTACAAATGAGACCGGGCCAGCAGCCAGAGGAGAGGCGGTCGGCCAACCTATGGCATCCAGAGCCTGCTCGGCCAGCCACTGACTCTCCCGCAAGTACTCCCTGGGCTCAGATACCTTTCTGCCATAGGGGAAGAGGGCATCGTTGGAGGCGATCCAATCACTGAAGCTGGCGAGGGCCATCAGTGCGATGGTCACGGAATCATCTAGACTGGAACACTGCGGCGGCTCATAAGCCCCTATGGCCGCCTCGAGGTCGTCCATCAGTCTCTCTCTGGCCGTCTGCCAGGCCTCATCGCCACTCACATTAGGATCCTGGGACCACGCCTGCTCCGTGGCTGTATGCAGAAAACCGTGGTGAGCCCCGGCAGCGCCGGCCACGGCCTTCGCTACAGCTCTCGTCAGGCCTCGTCGAGTAAACCAGGGCCGGGCGAGAGCTGCCGTGAGGGCGCCGTGTTCCACATCCTCATGGCCACTGGCGCGGGGGAAGGCGAAGCCTGCGCTCATGTCTCGACGACACCCTTCTTCCCACCTGCGCTGGAACGCGGGCGTGGCCTTGCCCAGATCATGGCATCCCGCAACGATGGCGGAGAAGCGTAGTGCCGATTCCTCGCTCACGCCCAGCGCTCTTGCGAAACACTGAAGCGTAGAGATAGGCTCTCGCCTCAACACAGCGAGGGCTACCGCGGCGGTGTCCAGCATGTGGCCTATAAGAGAGTGTGGGGGATAGCCACCCTTAGCCCAGAGGATATAATGGCTGCGCTGACCAAGGCTCATCGCCAGGTCCGGAGGGGATAGGAGTCTTCATCCCCGGCGTCGTCTCCAGACTCGCAGAACCTTCTCGATATGTCGCCGCCGTCTCACGGTCAGCCGCGTGAAGCCGTAGTGCCGGAGAAGCGCTCGGGCGGCGGCCTCGTCATCTCCCGCCAGAGTGTTGTCAGAGGCACTCGCTCGGTCCAGCACCAGGAAGAGCTCAGATGGTGGGATGTCCAGAATGTCTCGCTGGCCAGTTGGTCGCTCCCGGACGCTTGGAGTGCCGGTCAGTCGGATTACCAGGCCTTCGGGGGCGCCATTAAGCTCGTCTTCCTGGACGATCTCGCCCGCCCTCAGCATCGCAGCGAGCGCTCGACCGAGCGCCTGGCGAACGGCCTTCCCGACCCGCTGGAGCGCAGGGCAGCCCTGGACGTACAGTTGATAGAGCGACTCCCTGGTGAGGGGGCCGTCCCTCTCGATGATGTTCCGCAGCGTCGACCGCACGCTGGCGCTGGAGGCAGTTCGTGGGTCGGGGAAGCCGCACCGCGCCGAATAGCCCGAGAAGGGCTCGTCTTCCTCGGGCGGTGGGTCTTCCGCCAACTCCGCTCTGTCTTCATAGGCTCCGGCAGCCACTCTTATGGGGTTCGCGCTCCCATCAGGGGGTGCTCCTTCCTTCTCAGGTGGAGGGGCAGAGGAAGTGGATGTTCGTATGCCCAGTCGCTCGCACGCCTCGAGCACCCGGAGGACCGCCTGGGCGCGGTCTGCGTAGAACTCCGACTCGCGGAGCCGCACGAACGTCCACCCTGCCCTCTCGAGCTGTCGCTGTCGGGCCATATCTTGTTCGTACCGCTCAGGGCCATGCCAGGCATCGCCATCGCACTCCACAGCCAGTCGCCTGTCCTGACCCTCGATCACCAGATCGATGCGATATCCCGCCACCTCATACTGCGGGCGGACCTGGTAGCCCCGCCGCAGGAGCTCCAAGGCGACGTCGACTTCGAACCAGCTGTCGTAGGGAGCAGGCTGTTCACCCAGTCGCCGGGGGAGCCGCGTCACCTCCCGCTCGAGACGGTCCAGCTCCTCAAACGACTCTTCCCCCCGCCGCGGCCTGTAGAAAAAGTCCAGGAGACGCCACCGCAAGTCTTCCCGGTTCAAGTCGTGCTGCTGGACGCTGTGAAAGAGCCAGACCTGGTCCCTGGCCCGGCTCATGGCGACGTTGAACCGCCGTTGGTCAGACAGGCCGGTCAAGGCCCTATATGGATAGCCCGGCGCCACTACCAGTGACAGGAATACCACGTCTCTCTCATCGCCCTGAAAGGTGGCCGGCACGCCACAGCGAATCTTTCTCTCCTCACGGACCCTTGGCTCGAGCAACTCCGCCAGCCTCCGCTCTATCAGTTCGGCCTGGGCGTGCCCCTGCAAGACGATAACGCCCATGGTCTTCCCCGCGTAAGCACCATCATCGAGGCATCTCTGGATCGCCTCGACGATCCGTTCCGCCTCGGCGCAATTAGTCAGTCGTGTTCCCTCGCCGGAGCAGGACCCTTCGGGGACGAAGGTGGCCCGCAGAGGCTCCAGCCGGCCTGGAGGAGGCTGACGCAAGGGTATGAGAGGAGCCTCAGAGTAACACAGCTCGTTGCTGAACCTAATGATCTCAGGCACGCAACGGAAGTGCTCCCGTAGGGATATCACGTTACCAAAGGCGCGCTCGGCATGATCATAAAGGCTGGTGTCCGGGCGAAATTCCTCCCGAAAACGGAACGCGCGGAGGTACTCATGAGTGAGGCGAGCGATATCGTCTTCCAGGACTCCTACCGCTTCGGGGCTGTTCTGCTTATCGTCCCCCACGATGATGACTCTCTTGCCAAGCAGCAGCAGGACGAGCGAGTCGATCCCTGCCTGGGACGCCTCATCGATGATGATGGTGTCAAACAGGCCAGGCTCGCCCTTGGCTGTTTCCCAGAGCCTGTAAAGGGGCATCACCCAGGCCGGGATGGCGTGGATGCACTGCATCAAGTATGTGCGGGCGGCCCGACGGTGCCTGAAGGCATACTTCCCCGTCCCCTTGCCGATGCGAGCGATAGCCTTCTGCCAGGCTACCAGCGCCTGCTTCGTTCCCTCATCGAGTCGGCTGAAGAAAGCATCCCAGGCCCTGAGCTCCGCCAACCCGAGAACCTTCTTCTCTATCTGCTCCTGCAGCCTGTGACGCCGGTCCACCAATGCCTGGTTCTTGCTGCTATCGGTGGCCCGACGCAGCCACGCCTGAGCTGCCGCCCACGCCCAAGCCTTGTCAAGATGGTGGATCCGCTCCTGGCTATCGGCTGTCCCGGCCGTACTTGCCAGCAACGTCTTTAGACCAGGACAGGCCTGCTCTAGCTGGTCCATTAGCTCCTGGTAGCGACGAAAGTGACGCTGCTCCTCTCGGAAAGTCTCTCTCGTCTCCCAAGCTCTCCGCCATCTGAGGAGATCACGGTCCTCAATAGCCTTGGTCAGCTCGTCGATGCACGGATGGTGGCCGTCTCCCCGTAGTGAGCGGAGCGCTTCGAGCCAGGATTGGAGGGGCTGCTTCGCCGTCTCCACTTCCCGGCGTGCCACTTCGACGTCCAGCAGATGGGCCCACCGCTGGCGCTCTTTTGCCTCCGCCAATGCCACCCTCATACTGATAGGTATGGGGCCGAGAGCGTCCGTGTGACGTTCTCGGAAGCACGCCAATAAGGAGTCCAAGGCCCGAGCCAAGTCCTGCGCCATCCTCACGGCTTTTATGGGATCACCGTATCGGAGGTCGCCACCAGCGGGCCAGTCTGTAGCGAACTGGCGCAAGCAGTCCCTCAGTTCTAGATAGGCGACAAGTATGTCCAGAGACCTGATATCCCTTGCTGCCTGCCCATCTACACGACAGTCCTTCTCTACGTAACGGGTTCTTCGCACAACATGGGGGGCGAACTTGCCCCACCCGCGCCAACCGCCCGTTCTGAAGTGCTCTAGGCGGTCCCGTGCATCGGTTAACAGGGATCGAGGGTCGATACTGTCAGGAGGCTCTACGGTCGCGTTTCCCACCTTCCGCAGGAGCCCGTCCATCCTCTGCAACAGCGAGCCGGCATCCTCAGAGAGCCGCTGCCATCTCGAATCATCCCCAGAGAAGAGGTCTTTCAGTATCTCGACTACCAGGCCATCGCCCAGTATGCGGGCGGACCTAAAGGCCCGGACGTCGACGTCCCGCAGGAAGGACCGGCAGACTTCCAGCGAGGGAAGAGGAAGATGCCGAAGCCTTTTCAGTCCTTCTCGGCTCATCCCGCTGGAAAGAGCGTGGAACCTCTCCTCAGCGGTCCTGAGGATATCGATGGTCTTGGCGAACTGTTCTGGGTTAGGGAGTTCGAGATCGCCGGCCTCAAGGTGGAGCGCGCTCACCCGCTCCTCCGTGAGCGAGGGGTGGAGCTCGGCCAGAAACTCCAGTTCGGTGGCTGACAGGGGACACCGGCTATCGGGGTCAGGTGCTATTGAGAACCAGTCGTAAGCGGCGCGCTCCTGCTCCAGCCTCCTGGCGATCTGGGCCGCCGTTCCCTCATAACCGCCCGGTAAGCTGTGACGGTGCGTCTCGGCTTCCCGCTGTTCGATTAGCTGACGGTCTAGCCTGGCCCGTTCCTCCTCCAGTTTCGACAGTTCATCTTCGAGGGAGGCTATGGCCTGTTGTGCCCATTGCCTCCCCTTCCATTCACCATTGCGCGAGATGATCCTGCGAATGCTGGCCTCAAGCAGGAACTGGTCCTCCCGGTTGGATCCGAAGGCCGTGACGCACAGGTTGCGGATTTCGCCCGGGAGTAGGTCACGAAGGATCACCAGGGCCTTTGGGGCATATGCCGTTACCAGTACCCGCTCGCCGCTGGCGAGGAGATGGCATATCAGATTGGCGATGGTATGGCTCTTGCCAGTGCCGGGCGGGCCCTTTACCAGCACGTGGGGACGCCTCCTCAGGTGCTCTACGATCCTCTTCTGCTCATCATTCGTTGGGAGAGGAAAGTACAGGCGCCCATCCAGCCCGCCCCACACATGTCCGCTACCGTCATCCAGTTCTGGATCTCCGTAGCCTGGCCTGCCCTCAGTAGCGCCCTCGGCGACCAACTCGTCCCAGGGTCTCGTTGTGCGAGGCATCGTCCCGCTGGTGGCATTCCCCAGGAGACTGTCTATCACTGCCTCGTAGGCAGTAGGGCGACGCTCCCGAAGAATGAGGGCAGGAGCGTAGAGGACCCTGAAGGTGTTATCGATATGACCGGACGGCCTCCAGGCGCTCTCGTCCACTTGGCCGTCGGCGGCCGCATGGTTCACGATAAGTCGAAGAGCTTTTCCGACCTTCTCCGTGTCCCAGGCCTGGATATCCATCTCCTCAAGAAGGGCCTGAAGTTCGTCCTTGAAAGCCTCCAACCGGGGCCGATGTTGCAGCTCCAGCATGTCCAGCTCGACACGGAACCCCGCGGTGGACACGGCAGGCCCTACGGTAAGCACGCCCCTGACTGCGTCGAGGGTGACCTCGGCCGGTGCAGTGAGGAGATGACGGCTGATGAGGCAGCCGCTCGGGTCTTGCCACTGCAAGAGGCCCACGCCAAGGACCAGTTCATAGCGCTCCTCGGCCTCTTCCAGACGGCGACGCATATAATCCACCCGCTCATAGACGTCCTGGGCCTCTCGCCAGCGGCGCACCTCTTGGGCCCAGGGCTCCCACCGTTCGACGAGGTACTGAAGCCATGCGCCCTGGATCTCCGGGTAGTCTTCCAGGCGCCGTACCTCGGAGATCTCCCGTGGGATGGCGTCTCCTTCCTGGGAGGCCGCATCGTCAGCTTCGAACTCTCGTTCGACGGGGACGGTGATCTCCGCGAGCAGTTGTGGCTCCGTCTCCACGTTATCAAGGTCATCCTCGCTGACCCAGTTCCTAATAGCGTCAGGAACCGGAGGCCGGGCCGGCATGCGTCGTTTGCGGACTTCCAGCCATACGTCCGACATGACACCAGCATCGGTGGCGAAGAAGGGACTGCGACATTCGGGCAGGTGGGAGGGAACATCGGCCAGCCAAAGGAGTCGGTCTCCCTCCCCGTAGGCGGCTACACGTCCCCGCCGAAGGGCAGCAGCTGCTTTCAGAAACTCCAGGAGGGACTTGGTCTTCTCTGCGAGCTCAGCCATCGCCCAGGACGCACCTAATGTTGCTATAGATATAGCGAGTATCATCTAGCATGTCAACGCTTTCGGAGGTCAGCATGCTCTCCGTCTTCTGTACAGGGGCGCCCTTCATCGTGGATGGCGGGCTAACGGGCGTCAAGAGACAATAGAGTGCACGAAACAATCCCGAGGCTGTGAAACCGCTCTTTGTTCCAGTCGGACTCGTCGCTGAAACCCACATGGGCGGCCCGTGCCCAGTTCATAACCCTCTCTCTTTCAAGAACCGCTCCGCGTCCTTCACCGAATCTCTCTGCGGATGGGCTTGGACAAGAGTGCATCGCTCAGGGCAGCGAGGGTGCGGGGTTCGCGCTCGTCGTCGACTGTCCGGATCATTGAGTGGTGACGTAGGTCGCCGCCTCCCAGGCTCCGCTGCTCTGCCCGGTAGCCCGTGCCCAGAAGCCCTGCAAGGCGGTCCTGCGGGGCCGTACCCTCCAGGGATGTCCATCTAGCGGCGGCCCGTAGGGAGGCCGCAGAGGTGCCGTTCAGGGGCCTCTTGGCGCCGGCTATTGGGTAGCCCATGCGGGCCCTGGGCGGCAGCAGGGGCTGGATGGACCGCCACTGCTCGTTATCCAACTCCCCCACTCCCACTTCGTGCCCATCCCCTCGCCTGTCCAGGGCGAGCCCACCGCCACCGTCTTGCGAGAAGTTCGTTGGCGCGATGCGGCGGACAGGCACCCTGTACTAGCCTCGCTCTGCCATACTAAAGTCAGCAAAGGGGAAAACAGCCACCGAGCATTGGACGATGGTGGCTAGGGCATTGATCAAGTCGAAGACCTGCAACGGGGAAAGCGTTCACGGGAGGCACGGGGCGGTCACCCAAATTTGAGGCGGTCTCACCCACAAACTAAAATGGGTGGAAGAGGACCAGATACAGGCTCATCAGTAAGAACCGTCAAGTCCAAATCTGCGGAGGGGTGCCGGAGCGGTTGAACGGGGCGGTCTCGAAAACCGCTAGGGCCCACGCTGGCCCTCGTGGGTTCGAATCCCACCCCCTCCGCCACAGATAGACCACGCCGCTTTGCCCTGCCGCAAAAGAGGCTGGCAAATGGCTGGCAAAGGCAACCCTCCCCAGGCGGGGAGGGGCCGTTGCCCAGGCGGGGCAAGTGGGAAGGCACCATCGCCAAGCGCCCAGGCCGCGGCTACTGGGAGGGGGCCGTAAGGCTCTCCGGCCGCCGCTACTACGTCACCGGCCGCACCAAGGCCAGTGCCTGGAGAAGATTCGGGCCCTCGTCGCCCGCCACCAGGCGGGGGCCCTTTCGCCCCCTACTCGCCTCACCCTGGGAGAGTGGCTCAGGGACTGGCTAGGGGAGGGTCGCAACAGGTGGCGCCCCAGCACCTACCGGCGGCGGGAGCAGGCGCTGAGGCCCCTTCTCCCCCATCTGGGGCAGGTGAGGCTCTCCCGGCTTTCGCCTCTCCATCTGTGGCGGGCCCTCTCCGCCCTCTCCCAGGAGGGCATCGGACGGCGCACCCTGGAGCTGGCCTACGCCACCCTGCATGCCGCCCTGGATGAGGCCCGTCGCCTGGGGCTCCTCTCCGACAACCCCATGGCCCGCATCGGGAGGCCCAAGAGGGCGCAACGGGAGGTCAGGGACTGGACGGCCGAGGAGATGCGCCGCTTCCTGGCCGCCTGCCTGGAGGACGGCTCGCCCCTTGCCCTCATGCTGGCCTTCATGCTGCTTACGGGGCTGCGCCCGTCGGAGGCCCTGGGGCTCAGGTGGGAGGACATGGACTTCGAGGCCGGAGCGGTAACGGTCAGGAGGGCCCTGGTCTGGGCGGGGAGGGAGTGGCACATCGTCCCGCCCAAGTCCAGGGCAGGGGAGCGCACGGTAGCCCTGCCAACGATGGCCCGGGCCATCCTTGGCCGGCTCCCTCGCCGCCTGCCCTGGGCCTTCTGGCAGGAGAGGCCGCCATCGCCCCAGCGGATGAGCGAGACGATGGGCGAGCTCTGTCAGAGGGCAGCCGTCCCCAGGAGGCCCGCCCACTACCTGCGCCACTGCCACGCCACCCTCCTGGCCGCAGAGGGGCTGGACGTGAAGACCCTCCAGCGAAGGCTGGGCCACTCCCAGGCCAGCATCACCCTCGACGTCTACGCCCACGCCCTCAGCGAGATGGACAGGAGGGCTGCCGAGCTGGTGGACAGGGCCCTCTCCCCTACGGCCTGAGGACGGGGTAACATAGCAGCGGGGGCCAGGCGGCGGCAGGCCACCGCCCGTAAGCCTGGCGTTCCCAGCCCCGCCGGGGCCTGGCCCGCCACATCTCACAGGCTGGGGTGAGAAGGCTGAGCGACGAGCGGGAAGCACCGAGCCCCTTCTGGGCCGGTGCCCTCCGCAACCCCGACGGCTACCTCTACGAGGTCACCCTGGCCTACTGGCATCTCCTCTTCCTCCACCGGCCCTTCCGTGACGAGCTGCTGGCCCTCTTCCAGGCGCTGGCCGCCCTGCCCCTTTCGGGGCCCTGCCCCCTCTCCGACCTGTCGCCGCCGCTGCGGGGAGGCGTAGAGGCGCTCCTCCGCCGCTTCCGGGAGCGCTGGCCCCTGCCCCAGCCCCGGGAAGGCGGGCTCAGCATCGAGGGCTGGCGGGAGGTGCTGTGGGAGAACTTCTGGCTGTGGCGGCACCGCCCGGCCTTCCTGGAGGAGGGGCAGGGCTTCATCTATCCCCACTGCCTGGGCCTGCTGCCACGGCCCGCCCTGCGCCAGGACGAGGCGGTCATTCGCCCCCCAACGCCGCCGCCCATCTCCTGGAACCCAGCCCTCGAGTCGGAGGCGGAGCTGGAAGAGCGCATCCGTGCGGCCCAGCGCCTGGTAGAGCGGGACATGCGTCAGCAGGCCGAGGCGTTCAGGCAGCAGCTGTTCCGTGCCGGCTGGCGGCGGGAGAGCGGCCAGCACCCCCCGACGCTGTGGGCCCGGCGGCTCTTCCAGCGCTACGTGCTCCGCTACAGCTGGGCCAGGCTTGCCCACGAAGAGATGCGAGGGCGGGACAGGCTGAAGGGACGAGCCGCCAACGTCCGCCCCCAGTCCCTGGCCACCAAAGTCAAGGCCTGGGCCGGCAGGCTGGGGATTTAGTCTAACCCGCCTCCCCCTCCCCCCGTAGCCGGTTAATCCTCCCCCCGGGCTAGCCTGGCTCGTGTGATGCGTAGCCTCTGCGTGCCCCTGACGGACGGGGAGCTTTCCCGCCTGGAGGCCCTGGCCCGGCGGGACGGCCGCACCCGCCCAGCACAGGCCCGCTGGCTGCTGCTCCTGGCCCTGGACTGGGCCGAGCGGCATCCGCCCCGCCTGGAAGGACGCCTGCTCATGGGCACGCCGCAATCAACAAAGGGAGGGGAGTCGATATGCACAGGCAAGGAGGCGTAGCCCTGGCCGTCAGGAAGCGGGGGAGGCGCTGCGTGGTAGCCAAAGTGGTGACCCCGGCTAGGGGCGAGCGGGTGCTGGCCATCCCCTATCGCCATCGGGCACGGCTCGCCAGCGGCGAAGTCTCGCTACCACCGGCCGTCCTGCGCCGGGCGCAGGAGGAGGGGGCGCAGGCGCTAATCGTCAGGGACGACACCGAGTGGCGGGCGTGGCGCCTGCCCCTCGCCGAGGTCTGGCGCCTGGGCCGACGGGGCAGGGACGGGGAGGTCTACCTCCCCCTGGCGGCGATGGAGGAGATACCGCCGCCCCGCTGGCCATACGTGGAGCGGGTGGAGCTGGTGGACGCCCAGCTCTCCTTCGATGACCTGGCGGGCGCCTGAAACTGCGCAATCCCGGCACTTGACCAGGGCGGCGTGGTGTAATACACTACTTCCTGGAGGAGGTGGGAAGTGCACGCCTTGGGGCGTGCGCTTCCTGCCGTTTTTGTTTCTTGAGGAGGTTCGGCATGAGCGGTGAAGTGACCAGCTTTCGCCTGGCCCCACGGGAGCGGGAGCTCCTGGAGGCCCTACGGCGCAGGCTCGCCGCCCGCTCACGCTCGGAGGTGGTGCGGCTTGCCCTGCGCCGCCTGGCCGAGGCGGAGGGGGAGAAGGGAAGCAGCAAGCAGTAAGGACAAAAAAGCCCGCCGCTAGGGACGGCGGGCAGCATCACCAGCAGAGGAGGCGCTGCGATGACCCAGTCATATGATACCACCCCCGCTGCAAGTGGGGAAGACCGCCTGCAGGCTGCCCTGGAGCTGGCCCAGAAGGGCCTGCCCGTCCTGCCCTTGTGCTGGCCCACCCCGCAGGGCACGTGCGGCTGCGGGCGGGGGCATGAGAACAACAGCATCGGCAAGGCGCCCCTCACGCAGAGGGGCGTCCTGGACGCCACCACCGACGAGGAGACGGTGCGGCTCTGGTGGAGCGTATGGCCAGAGGCCAACATCGGCCTCGCCCTTGCCCCGGCAGGGCTGGTGTCCATCGCCCCCGATTCGGCCGAGTGGCATGCCGAGTTCGAGCGCCGTGGCCTGCCCGAGGGGGCGGCAGTCTTCGAGTCGGGCGGCGGCGAGGGGCACGTGCACTACCTCTTCCACCGCCCCGCCGGCTGCCCGACCCGCCGCCTGTGCCGGGCTGGGGAGTTCGACATCCTGGCCGACGGCTACGTCGTCGTGCCCCCCAGCCGCCACCGGGCGGGGCGGCCCTACCGCTGGCTGCGGCCGCTCGTGGAGGTGGGCTTCCTGCCCGATGCGCCGGCGTGGGCGGTGGAGATGCTCCAGGCCGCTTCCCGCCCAGGGGTCGTGGACGGCGAGGAGGATGACGACGGACCGCCCGTGCGGCTGTCGGAGGAAGCCATGAAGTGGTGGATGGGCGAGAAGTGCTGCCGGAGGCCCGACGGCCATATAGACCGCTCGGCCACGCTCTTCATAATCGGCCTCGTCCTGGCCGATGCGGGGGCCACCGCCCGCACCATCGCCAGGTGTCTGGCCGAGAGGGACGTGGCGCTGGGGTTCCACAAGTATACCGACCGCCCCGACGGAGGCCGGGAGGAATACCTGCGCATCGCCCGCAAGGCCCTCCTCTTCTCCCAGGCCAGCCGGCAGGGCGAGGTGGCGGCGTCCGGAAATTCCCCCAGGGTGACCGGAAATGGCCGGAAATTCGGGTCTTGCGACGCACTATATATGCATTGATGAGAGAATCTCCGGTCATCCGGCGCTGGAGGGTGGGATAACACAGCCTCCCCCAACAGATGATGAACCGCCGCCCGCCGGCGAGTTTAAGTCGCCCGCAGCGCTCGCCCGTTTCGTGGATAGCCCGCCCACTCGCTGGCTCGTGGAGGGATTACTCCCGGCCGGCTTCGTAACGAATCTGTATGGCGATTCAGCTGCGGCCAAATCGTGGCTTGTGCTCTACCTGGCGCTGCTCGTTGCTGGCGGCGGAAGCGATTTCGCCGGCGTCCCCCTTCGTGAGCGGGGGGCTGTGTTGTATTTGGATTGGGAGCTGTCCGCCGAGGTGCACGGCCGGCGCCTGCGCCGCCTGCTGGAGGGGGCGGGACTGAAAGAGCCGCCCTCCGAGCTCTTCTACCGTCGCATGGACGCCCCTCTGCTGGAGGCCTGGGCGGATATAACCGCCTGGGTGGAGGAGCTGCGGCCGGCGCTGGTGGTCATCGACTCCTACCAGGCGGCGGTGCTGGACGACCCGCTGCGCCCCCAGGTGGTGGCGGCGGTCTACCAGATGCTGAGGCGGCTGGGGGCGGCTGTGTTGGTAGTCGACCACCAGGCGGCGGCGGGGGAGCTGACCTATGCCGCCCGCCGGGAGTTCGGGAGCAGCTACAAGCGCCACCTCGCCCGGTCCTCGCTCCAGGTGGAGCGGCGTGGCGGCGACGAAAGAAGGACGCTGCGCCTCCTCATACGCCAGCAGAAAAACAGCTTCGGCCCCCGGCACGCTGATGTCAGCGTCGTCATCCACTTCGAGGGCGAGGACGGGCCGGTTTCGGTGCGCCCGGCGGGCGAGGAGGAGGGCGACGTCCTCGCCGCCCTCGCCCGCCTGGGAGAGGCGACGGCCAGGGAGATAGCCGGGGAGGCGGGCCTGGAGGTGCAGGCGGCGGGGAGCGTCCTGGCTGCCCTCATGCGGCGGGGGCAGGTGGTGGTCCTGGGCAAGGCAGGGCGGAGCAACATCTACGCCCTGCCTGGCGGGCGGGCGGAGGGCAGCGGCGACGGGGACGAGTCCGGGCGCAAGGCGGCGGCGATACTGCCGGCGGATGAAGCTCAGCCCGCCCAGCACGAGGGGAACGGGTCGGGGGCGCTGTGTTGCCAGCACTGCGGGCGGGAGCTTGCCAGGCAGCAGCGGCGGGGACGCCCGTCGAGGTGGTGCTCCGAGGCCTGCCGGCGGCGGGCGAGGAGACGGGCCCAGAAGGGGGCCGGGGTAGCGGGCAACTAATGCCAGTTAATGCAATTGCTGCCATTACCCCCACGGGCGGCGGGGGATATCCTTCCCCTGGGGCGGGGCGGAGAGGCCCTTTCTCGGCCACTACAGGGCCTCTGGTGGGCTTCTACGAGGCCCCCTGGCCCTTCTTGCGGCGCTGGCGGTGGGCTCTGACGGCGCAGGTGTTGGAGCAATACATGCGCTTGGTGGTGCCCTCGAACTCCTTGCCGCATACGAGGCAGTTACCCTTGACCCTGCGCCTGCGGGCAGCCATCTCCCTGGCCACCCGGCGCATAGCCTCTCGCAAGTGCTCTCGCAGGTCGTCCGGCCACACCATCCCATCCCTACGCTAACAGCGACGGCCTGTCTCGTCAACACAGCCTGGTATTGCTGACACTCATCATGGCCCCCGCAGGGCGACGAAACTCCCCTCAAAATTGCCCCCAGACCCCCTTGATATGTAAGGATTACCAGGCTATAATTGCAATAGGAAGGCAGGAGGTGGCTAGCGATGACGCAGGCGACCCTGGAGAAGGCGAAGGCGATAGCGGAGGCGGGGCTGGTGCACGAGGCGGGCAGGGACACCTGGCTGGTGGAGTCCTCCAACCCCTGCATCGGCTCCTACACCGTCAGCCGGCTGGGGGGCTCCTACCGCTGCGAGTGCAAGGGCTACCGCTACCGGGGACGCTGCAAGCACATCGAGGCCGTCCAGCAGGCGGAAGGGGGTGAGCGCTGCCAGAAGTGCGGGCTCCGGGAGGCCTTCCCGGGCGACGTCTACTGCGTCTGGTGCGGCCTCAAGTAGCAGAGAGAAGGGGCCTGGGAGGGGCGGCCTCCCAGGCCCCCACACCCCAAATGGAGGGCGAGACCATGATGACAGGCGAGGCAGGGGCAGTCAAGGCGAGGGTGGTCCTGGGGCGAGGGGCCTTCGAGGTGGCCTTCCTCGAGAGCGGCGAGGCCGTCCTCAGCTGCGGCCACGTGGCCGAGTGCCCCCGCTGCTACAGCGCCTGGGAGCTGGGGGAGGCGGAGGGCTTCGCCCCCGACCAGGCGCAGCACCTGGCCCTGGCCCTCAGGCCCCTCCTGAGCGCCCAGGAGTTCAGGGCCATCATGGAGACGCTACGGGAGTGCTAGAGAAGGGAGGCGATGGCGATGCTGGTGACCATCGAGCGCATCGAGAGGCGGCAGGGCGACAAGGGGGCCTATCACCTGGTGCACCTGGCGGGAGGGCAGCGCCTCTACTGCTGGGACGCCAGAGTGGCCGAGGGGCTAGCGCCTGGGGCCGTCTACGACATCGAGACCAAGGGGGACCGCTTCCCCAAGCTGGTGGCGGCCCGCCCTGTGGCCTCCCCCAACGGCGCCCAGGAGGCCCCCTCTTCGGCGAGGCCCCAGGCGAGGGTGAGGGCCAGCCGTGCCCAGAAGCTGGAGGCCCTCTACCTGGCCAAGGAGGCCCTGGGGCCGCAAGGGAGTGTGGGGGAGCTCATCCAGGCCGCCCAGGCCCTCCTGGACTGGCTGTGGGAGGGCGAGGACGAGAAGGGGGGTGAGGGGTGATGGCGGCCCCTACACCCCCCGAGGAGCGGGAGCTGAAGGTGGGGCTCTACCTCCTCCTCCGCCTCCCCATCGAGGCGGAGGAGGCGACGCAGGCCCTGGAGCTGCCCGCCGCCCTGGAGGTGGCGGGCCCCACCGCCAGGGCCGTCGTCTACCTGCTGCATGAATACCTGAAGTCCCGAGGGGAGGGGAGAGGATGATGGACGAGCGAGAGGCGGCGGAGGCCCTGGAGCACCTGCGGGAGGCGAGGCGGGAGCTGGCGAGGGCCATCTGCCAGCTCCTGGAGCTCAGGGGAGCGCCTCCCGTCCTGGAGCGGGGGATGGCCGAGCTGGCGGTGCGCCTGGTGAACGAGTATCTCCTGGGCCTCCTGGAGCTGGAGGAGGAGCTGGCCCACAGGCTCCTGGGGGAGGAGGGGAGGGCATGAGCCGCTACATCTACATCGTCAGGCAGGAGTGGCAGCCCGAGGGGAGGCGGGAGGAGGCGGCCTACTACGGCGAGAACGCCGCCCGCTACGACTACCACCGCCGCTACGCCCAGCTCCTGGACGAGGGCTGGCGGGAGGTGGCGACGGGGCGGGCCTGGGCCGCCCTGGAGAGGCGAGGGGAGTGGGTGACGGCGGGCCAGCTCTGGGAGCGGGGGGCCGAGAGCTGCGCCCTCTGGCTCCTCCGCCGTGAGGAGGGCGAGCCATGACCAGGCCCAGCAGGCGCACCGTCACCCTCACCCTCGCCCTCCCCGCCACGGCTGAGGGGCTCCCCGAGGAGTGCCGGCCCCTCTGGCAGCTGGCCCAGGCCCTCCCCGAGCGGCTAGACCTGCGGGAGGCCCCTCCCGACTTCGCCCTGGGCCTCTTGGCCCTGGTGGGGCTGTGGCTGCGCCACGCCCAGCGGGAGGGGTAGCCACTTCGCAAAACAACCCTTTTGCGAAGTGCCAGCACCTTACCAACCGAATAAGGCGTCCGCCCCCTGGACAGGGGCCCCAGTCCCTCCTATCATGGCCTCTGCCTGGGGAGGCGGCGGGCACAGTTTGGGCACAGTTCGAGCGGGGCCGAGAGGGGGCAAACCGTATCTGGGAACCTGGAGGGCCCGGTGGGATTCGAACCCACGGCCGTGGGATTAAAAGTCCCCCGCTCTGCCGCTGAGCTACGGGCCCGATTTAAAGTATCGGGAACGGACGCGACGCTGTCAAAACGTCTGTCGTTGGGCCATCGCCCTGGTGGTTCCCTAGGGGGCGCCTTTTGGGCCATGATATAGCCAGACAAAAAGGCCCGCGCTTCGCCAGCGTCGCCGACTATGGACATAGCTACCGTTATCGCCGCCCGCACGCGCTTCTTCTATGGCTGGTGGGTGGTCTTCGCCACCGCGGGCATAATATTCCTCTGCGGCGGCACGTTTTTCTACGGCTTCGGCGCCCTGTTCAACCCCATCGTCCAGGAGTTCGGCTGGAGCCATGCCGCCATTTCGTTCGCCTTTTCCCTGAGGAACGAGATCGGGGGCGTGGCGGCGCCGGTGGTAGGGTTCCTGCTGGACCGCATAGGAGCGAGGCGGCTCTTGGTAGCGGGGGTCCTCCTGGTAGTGATCGGCTTCGTGCTGCTGAGCCGCATGAACTCCCTGTGGTCGTTCTACGGCTCGGTTCTCGTTATCTCCGCCGGCATGGCTGCGACTGGGTCTCCGGTGGCGGCCACCGTGGTGGCCCACTGGTTCCGGCGACGGCGAGGGCGCGCTCTGGGCATGTTGACGGTGGGGGCAGGGGTAAGCGGCATCATGGTCCTGGTGCTGGAGCACCTCATCTCCAGCTTCGGCTGGCGCTCCGCCCTGGTATTGGTGGGGCTGGTCCAGCTGGCGGTGGCCCTCCCCCTCGCCCTGAGCGTGCGCGACCGCCCCCAGGAGATGGGCCTCCAGCCAGACGGGGACGACGCTCCTCCCTCTGCCGTGCCCGCCGGGCAGGGGGAGACGCCCGCCGCGGGCCTGACGGCGGCCCAGGCGGTGCGTACGCCCCTCTTCTGGCGCCTCTCCATAGCGGTGGCCCTGGCCCAGATGGGCGCCACGGCGGTCATCGTCCACCAGATCCCCTTCTTCACGGGGGGCCTCGGCCTCTCCGAGAGCGCGGCGGCGGCCTTCCTGGCGGCCACCACCTTCGTCAGCCTGGTGGGGCGGGTGGGCTTCGGCTCCCTGACCGATTACATCGGCACTCGCTGGGTGCTGGGGGCGGCCTATGGTGTCCAGGCGCTGGGGATCCTGCTCTTCGCCCTGCTGGAGGAGCTCTGGCAGGTCTTCCTGGTGCTGCCCCTGTTCGCCGTCGGGTTCGGGGGAGGGATACCGGCTCGCCCCGCCTTCCAGGCCCAGTACTTCGGCCTGCGCTCCTTCGGCTCCATTCAGGGCCTGGTCATCACCGTGGCGACGCTGGGGGCGGTGGCAGGGCCGGTCCTGGCCGGCGCCATGTACGACTGGGGAGAGAGCTACCGCCCCGCCTTCCTGCTCCTTGGCGCCGCCAATCTGGTGGCGGTGCCCCTGGTAGCGGCTGCCGGCCGGCCGCAGGGTGGCGGTTAGGAGGGCTGGCCCTCGGCGGCAGCGAAGGCCCAGGCGATGGCCCGCTGGGGCCGTATGCGCACCATCGGCCGCTCCTCCAGGGCCATGGCCCGGTACTGAGGGTATTTCTCTCTTAGGGCGGCCACCGCCTCTCGGCACTCCGGGCCGCCCTCCAGGACTTCCGCCTCTCCCTGTACCATCACCCAGGCGAGGCCCCGCCAGTCCTCGTCGTAGGTGTCCACCAGGAGGGCGACGCGGGGATTCTCCTGGATATTGCGCAGGCGCTTCAGGCGAAGGGTGCGCTTGGGCTTCTCGTCCACGGGTATGTAGAAACCGCCGCCCAGGAAGACGAAGCAGACGGGCACCACGTGGGGCTGGCCGCGGGCGTCGGCGGTGGCCAGGCGGGCCACCCTCTGCATGGCGATGAACCGCTCCTGCTCCGGGGTGAGCATGGTGGGTTCACGGCGCCAGGATGGGGAGCGCCCACGGCCTCAGCGTGCCCATCGGGACAGGGACGACGGAGGAGGTGCTGACTATGGTGGGGGCGTGGTGGGGCGCCAGCCCGAAGTGCTCCAGGGGCCAGTAGGTGAAGAGGGCCTTCCCCACGATGTTCCCCTCCGGCACGAAGCCGAAGAAACGGGAGTCGGTGCTGTTCTCACGGTTGTCGCCCAGGACGAAGTAATAGCCGGCGGGCACCGTCCAGGGGCCGCAGCCCCGGGGGCCGGGGGCGCAGGAGGTCCGGCCATGGGCGTAGGGCTCTCGGATGGGCTGACCGTTGAGATAGACCACGCCCTGGACGTTGTCTATCTCCAGCGTGTCCCCGGGCAGGCCGATGACCCGCTTCACGAAGTCCCGGTTCAGGTTGGCCGGGTCGCGGAAGACGATGATGTCGCCCCGGTGGGGATGGCCGAAGACGTAGCGCACCCGGTCGTCGCCGGGGTTGAAGAAGGGCACCCAGTCGAAGACGGCGAGGTCTATCTTCAGGTAAGCTAGCTTGTTGACCAGGAGGTACTCCCCGTCCTCCAGGCTGGGCTCCATGCTGATCCCCTCCACACGGAAGTTCTGGAAGGAGAAGCGGATGCCCAGGAATATGACGGCGAAGAGGAGGAGCGTCTCCATCAGTTCCCACAGGAACCGTCCTACGGACTTGTCAGCCCGTGCTGGCGCCTCGGTCTGGGCCTCCCCGCTCTGTAGAAAGCGGGGAGGGGATGGCTGGTGAGGGGGAGGCGTCTCTCCTGTCTGCTCGGGGGCGGCCAGCGGCCCGTCCGCCCTCTCGGGCGGAGGAGGCTCCTCCCTCTCCTCGCTACGATCCGTCATCCCGTCTGTCCCCGACCTCTTACGTCCATTATGGAACGTCCCGGCGCCGCTGAATAGCGCCTCCGTCCTCTTTCATTGCTGGCCGTCACGCGGCCGGCCCCGGCGACGGACTTACTGTCGAACGCACCGGAGGTGAAAAACGATGCGGGCCTTCTTCTCGCTCCTCGCTCTATCGCTCCTCATGGCTTGCAGTGGCGCCGCTGCTCTGCCGGCATCATCGCCGGAGCGGGTCAACCCGGCCCCCACCGAGGGGTCAGGGTCGTGGATTGCCGTCAGCGGCCAGGGGGAGGCCATAGCCGTGCCGGACGTGTTGCAGGTGCAGCTCGGCGTCTCCGTGGCGGCGGCCTCCGTGGCCCAGGCCATGGGGGAGGCCAGCCGTGCAGCCTCGACCCTCGTCGGCCTGCTCAGAGGGAACGGAGTGGCCCAGGAGGACGTGCAGACCACCTCCCTCTCCCTCTGGCCGGAGCGACGCTACGGGGAGACGGGCCCGGTGACCTATCATGCCAGCCTGACGGTGGCGGCCAAACTGCGAGACCTGGCGCGGGCGGGCCAGTTGCTGGACCAGGCCGTGGCCCAGACAGGGGACGCCCTTACCATCTCCGGTCTCTACTGGACGGTGGACGACCTGACGCCCTACGAGAGGCGGGCCCGGGAGGCGGCCATGGCCGACGCTCAGCGGCGGGCCCAGCAGCTGGCGGCGGCGGCCGGTGTGCGCCTGGGTCCGCCCCTCAACGTGCGGGAGTCCGTGGGGCACCCGCCAGTACCCTATCCCCTGGGGCGGGCCCTGGCCGCAGTCCCCGAAGCCCAGACGGTGCCCCTGGAGCAGGGCTCCCTGCGGGTTACGGTCGGCGTGGAAGTGGTCTACAGCATCAGCCCGAGCTGAGGCCGGGAGCGGCCACGGCCGGGGTCTAGACGTCAGCTTTCGTGGCCTTCCAGGAGGGCGGCGAAGCGGGACAGGGGCATGCCGGGGGAGACGCCCAGGCGGTAGAGACGGTAGACGTTGTCGGGGCGCTGTTCCAGGG
>Ga0101943_1000983_pt1 | contig 30699 bp, 25 predicted proteins | sample DewCreD2012metaG_5_FD_75244 | JGI IMG/M metagenome (GOLD analysis project Ga0101943, IMG submission 75244) | Hot spring sediment bacterial and archeal communities from British Columbia, Canada, to study Microbial Dark Matter (Phase II) - Dewar... ... | reverse complement strand
AGAGCGTGTTGAGATGCTTTTTCATTGGCTTTCTGGTGGTGGATTGTACAGCTCGCGCATGTACCTTTCGAGTCGGTGGTGGTTATGTGCTTTTGGCTGACATAGATCGAGCAATGAGCAACTGAGGCACTTTGGTTCATACTGCGCAGGCGGCAGCTGCCCCGATTCGAGCATCGCCCGTACCGCAGCAATCGTTTCGAGCGTCTCCGTTCGGAGTGCATCGTCAAGCTCGATGAGCAGCCGCCGCCGCGTCTTGCCGTAAAAGAACGCCCCGTACCGGATCGTGCAGTCCATCATTTCCTCCAGACAGAGCGCTTGCGCGCAGAGCTGGACATCATCGCTCCGATCGCGCTTTGGTGCCCCGACCTTGTACTCAATCGGCAGGATGCTTCGATTTCCACTGTCGTCGCTGATCTCGACGACATCGCACATTCCCGTAATGCCGTAGCGAAACGAGGCAATCCGCATCCCACGCACAATGTGGAGACCGTCGTCGCTCTCTTCATCGGGCAGATGAACGACCTCGTGGAAGAGCGAACCACTGGTGGTCAGCACGTTATCCTGCCAGATGTTATCGAGCGCCAACAAGCCGCATTGGCGCTGGCAGAAACGCCAGTGCTGGAGCAGATTGATTGGCAACAGCTCGTCTTCGGTGTACATAGGCTCGATCGGCACCTATAGAGGCACTGCGTAGAGCACCACCGCAGGATGATTCGTCGGCGCTGCGGCTTAGTCCACTGGAACAACCAACCGAGGTGATGCTTGGATCGGGTTTCCATCGAGCAAGAGCTCGTAATCGTCAAACGAGCGCGTCGGACCATCGGAGCGGCGGCGATGGGCCACACGCTGGAACAATTCGTGTGCGGGCCTGCTGCCCAGCGGAGACTTGTGCTCGAAGATGACCAGTGCGCGTGTGCTCATCAGTCCCCGTGCTGCTGAGCGATCATGTTCGAACATTTGTTCGAGCGCTTGCCAGAATAGTTCCAGATCATCGGCTGAAAAGCCCGTCTGCTGCGCCAGAAACGGCGAGACAAAGCCGTAGGCGCGATAGAGGCCATAGGGCACGGTGTATTTGCGCCCCATCGTGCGGTTATCGCCTTGCTGCTTGGCTGCTTCTTCTTCGGTCGTCACCGCCATGCGTGTAATCGAGTGCTCCAGTGTAACGATCGGCTCGACCGAACGTGCAAAGGTCATCTGGATTGGTCCTCGCACTTGGCCGCAATTGACCCCCGTGGTCATGACTGCCCCGAAGGTACGGATGTCGTAGAACGTCTGGCACATCCACTGGCGGGCTTCCTCGACAACATCGCCGCCTGTTCGTTTTTTCGCCTCTTTTTTCTCGACCATCTCTCCAGCGCCAATTGCTTGGTAGGCGCGTTTGTGCTGTTCGTTGAGAATGGCTTTTTCCTTGACGTAGATCTCGTGTGGCGGCTGATTGCCTTTTGTCTGCAGAATGTAATTGCGGACCTTGCGTTTCAGGCAGACATCGGTGACAAGACCGATGCCGGTTTCAGCATCAATGCGTGGAAGATTGCCTGCGTCCGGATCGCCATTGGGGTTGCCATCCTGGACATCAAAGTAGAGCACAAAATCGTAGCGACGGGTAATGGGTTCCATGGGAATCAAGACAACAATTGTGAAACAAACACTACGAAGCCGCTGGGGCGGATTCTTTCGGCTTGAAAAAGTCCTGGCGCTGGTGATAGTAACCGAGCGCAAACTCTGCCTGCTCTTGCATGCTCAGCTGAGCGGGGAATGTGCCGAGCGGCTCGATGATTTGCCCAACGAGCTTTTCGAAGTATGTCGTCAGCTGCGGGCTGTCGAGCTTGCCGATGTGGTGGTTTTTGAGTTTGAGCAATTGCGGGAAGACCGCCACCGGCGTTGCAGAAGCCGCGCCGTAGAAACGATCGCGGATGGTAGCGTTGATACCTGGCTGTGCTGCTTCTTGGATTCGCTCGAGCACAGCAAAGAGCCGCCCCAGCAAGTAGGCTGGGCGGGTGTTGGTAGGATCGATTGCCATCGTAACCTCCGAAGAAAAGTGATGAGACATACGGCGAAGGCGAACAAGACTTGCTTTCAGAATTGCAGCACGCGGGTAGGTGACCGACTGCTCGGCGCGTATCCGCCGAATGCACTGCTGCAGCAGCGTTGCAGGGTACGGCACACCGTCGAGGATGGATTCCACTAATTGCCCTTCGAGATTCGGCGCGAGATTTTCGAGCTTGCCCTGAAGGACGACTGCCTGCAGCAATCGGCGCAAAGGGAGGAACTCTGGGTCGTTAGGACCTCGCACGATGCGAAGATCCTCAAAGTGTTGGCGAATGTGCTCCCCAAATTGGCGAACAGTGCCCACGCGGAAAAATCGCACTGCTACTCGTCCTGCATTCGGTGCTAAGCCCAGGACGTAGAATCGGCCGGTGCTTTCGGCAAGTTTCCCTGTCTTGTGCGCTTCGAAGAGTGCACGCACGGCCTCGATACTCCGATCGGGATTATCGCTCTGTTGCTCGATGTACCAGCCGAACTGGCTCTCGAGATCGAACGTGCGCTCGCTCGATGGCTCTTCCGCCCAGAAGACAATTGTCGTATCACCGAGGACGACTTTGTTGCGCGAATCCCGATCGAGCAGCATGTTGAGCGCCGTCGTATATGCAAACGCTGCCTCGATGCTGACAGGGGAATTGAAGCTTTGCGACTTGCCGTAGGATTCGAACGCTCCTGCATTGAAGGAAACAAGCGATGCACCGGTTGAGTTTGCGCCACGCACTCCCTTAATTGCAGGGTGGAGTCGCTCGATGTAGTTGCGAGTTCCTGTCACTAAACAGATGCCTTCTGGAGTGCCATCCTCGACCGGCGGACTCCACTTGCCGAAGATGTCATCGGTCACGCACGCGTGCTCGGCACCATCAATGCGGAAGGTGATAAACGGGTTTTCCTGACACATCTGCTGCCATAGCTCGGCATCGTTCGATTGCTCGATTTGTGCAATTGGATTGTTGCGGAGGAACGCAAGTACTGCTTCCACAGAGGGAAGCTGCACGGCGCCGAGTTCTCGCTCGATACGCTCGATGAACGCTGCGTGCATCTGCTGCACACGCTCTGGTTCGGACTTGCACGGCTTGCCGAGCGCGTATTCGAGGTTGTCCCAGAGGAGGTTCGGCACTATCTGCACTGTACGCTTGACTGCTTTCGGCACACGGAACTTCCGCGCGCGTTTGCCCTCGCGTGTAGATTCGATGGCAGCAAACGAACCGTCTTGACTGAGAACGATGAGATACGGCAGCTCTTTGAACTCCCAGCCAGGTGGGGCAACGTCGGGAGCGTCGGCATCCGCAGAACGTTCGCTGCGCTGATGGGCTGCCTTTCGGTAGTAGTAGTTGTAGAGCGCGCTAAGAATCATCGCAGAATCTCTGAACTGTTGAACTGCGGAATTGTGATTGTGCCCTGATTCATCTGTGCACGAAAAAAAAGCGGCTCGGGGTTTTCGGGGTTGCTATAGTCCAAGTCGTAGAGCATAATGCCGAGGTCGCGTGACTCTGCGATTGGGGGATGATGCTGGCGTTCGCCATCGGGATCATCAACCAGGCGGAAGAAGCAACTAAACTCGCGGCATCCCAAGTACGGCTGCAGAAAGCACTGCCCCTTCCGGGCGCGCCGTTCGAAGATGGCAAGGTATTTTCCCGCAGTTTCGTTCGTGACCTGGTCAGTCTCTTCGAGCGACGGTGCGGGATGGAGCAGCGCTTCCTCGCGATCCCACAGGAACTCCGGGATAGGGCGGTAGATCTTTGCTGGGCGCTGGGACGGTGGCAGATATTCCAGTACCGCGAAGAAGCGGTAGCGGACATCTTTGAGTACAACTGCAGCGCGTTGCTGACGATCTTCCTCGATGAAGATGCCGTTGCGTGAGCGATGGCTGGCGCGGGAGGCAACTTCATTGCGACGAACTGTTGCCCATCGGATGGGATGGAGAACTTCGATTCTCTGCACATGCCAACGGATCGCAGGCTTCCAGAAGATCGCCTCGAAGATCGCTCGCACCGCTGATGGCGTTGGGACATCATAGCTCACGCGCTCGACCTTGAGTTCGGGGCGGGTAAAGCACGCATAGTCACCCCAGACTTCCAAGCAGAAAGGACGAAACGTACCGTGCATTGGAACCTCCGTGCAGAATTGGAACCAGACCTAAACTACAAAATCACCGAACCACGATCCTTGCCCATCGAACTGGACGCCAACACCAGGAACATAGAGCTGCTCGATTGCTTGCACCCAGAGACTGCCGCAACGTTCGATGTAGCCACTGCGGGCCAGCTGCTCGACTTCGCTCCGATAGAGCGTGACCACGTAGCGTTGGAGCATACGCCAGGTTTTGTACGTATCGCGACCGCAGCGAATCTCCTCGATGAGCGTGCGACTGTCGAACCCTGTCACAGGATCAGTGTACCAGACAACGACGCTCTCGTGGACGCGCTCATCAACTATCCGAAACTCATCGGCAAAGGAGCGAAATGCAAAGCTGAATTCCTCTGCGCCGTGTACCAATCGTTCCTGGAAGTTCGCAGCATCGAATGTGTTGATCCGGCGATAGTATGCAGTGAAGTAATCCGTGTAGAATTCCGGGTCGAGTCTGAGTTCGCCGCGGGTCCGGAGGAGCTCTGCTGTAGCGTCAGCTGCTTTACGTAGCACACCGGCAGGTACGTGGGTGGGTGGATTGAAGACGACGACCTTCCCTTTTTGCTGCAGGCGTTGCTCGCGGTTGCAGCGGCCGGCTGCCTGCGCGATCGAATCCAAGCCTGCAATTGCACGATAGACAACGGGGAAGTCAATATCGACGCCTGCTTCGATAAGCTGCGTGCTAACAAGGCGGACGGGTTCTCCACGGCGAAGCCGTTCCTTGACCTGTTGGATAATCCAACTCCGCTCTTGCCCGCACTGGAGCGAGGAAAGATGAAATGTCCCCTCCGGCATGAGTTGGTGGAGATCGCGGCAGTCCTTGCGCGAGTTGACAATGCAGAGCACCTGCTGGTAGCCTCCCAATTCGCGGGCGAGCTCTTCCCACGTGAGACGATCCCCTCGCGCTCGATCTACAACAAGTTCGACGCGATCGAGCTTTTGAGCAAGCTCACTCGGATTTTCGATAATCGCTCGGACGCCCCGGATCCCCTGCAGCTGTGCGGGAGGTGAACCGATTGTTCCCTCCAGCACTGGCAGCGTTGCGGTCATCAGCAGAACCGTACAGCCGAAATAGTCCACAAGCCCGCGCAGCACAGAGAGCAGCGGACGAAGATGCTCTGCTGGCAATAGCTGCGCTTCGTCGAGGATGATCACACTCCGAGCGATGTTGTGAAGCTTTCGCAGCTGCGAAGGGCGACACCCGAAGAGCGATTCAAAAAGCTGGACGGTCGTGGTCACAATAATCGGAGCGTCCCAATTTTCTGCCGCAAGCCGTGAGCGCAGGGTTTCTTTGTCGGGGTCGAGATTACTGTGGTGCTCGACGATCGCCTCGCTCCCGAACAGCTGCATGCTGGGACTCGGCGCGTCGGTACCGTAGCGGAGGACCGCTGCCGTCTGTTCGATGATGCTGGTGTAGGGAATCGCAACAATGACGCGCCGCAGCCCATGGCGGAGGGCATGTTCAAGCGCAAATCCGATCGAAGCAAGCGTTTTGCCGCCGCCGGTCGGTACCACAAGCGAGAAAAACCCCGGAGGATGCACTGACGCTTCGATGCACTGCAACCGAACCTGCCGTCGAAGCTCGTTGAGAGGCGTTGGTTGAACCGATCCTTCGAGCCGCTCGATGAACGCGTTGTAGTGCGCTCGTAGCTCATCGAGCGATGGATAGCTCCCGCGCTGGGCAGCGACATCCGGTTGCATAAAGCCCTCGGTATCGAGAACGTCGGCATCTACCAAGCAGGAAAAGAGCATGCGGACCCATAGGTGCAGCTGCTCAGGTGATTTCTGCCACGGCGTGGGTTTTGACTGCGGCGCTGGACAGGAAAGGATCTGCTGAGCCTGCGGAAGCTCGCGAACCTCGCGGTACAGGGCGCGCTCGCGTTCCTCGATTGTGAGGCGGTGTTCGAGATCGGGATGCCAATCGGTTAGGCCGCTATGGTGCCCTGCGATGCAGTAGGCAAGAATCCTCGCGGGCCGATGATGCTTGAAACGTTCGAGCGCAGCAATGGCGCCGACTCCGCTATGCCGAGGCCGTTTGCTACTTTCCAAGTGCGCCTCGGGCAACACTTGACGTCGGAGGTAGCTCTGCCATTCGGGGTGGTATTTCCCCAGGTCGTGCAGCATCCCAACATAGCGTGCCCAATCACTTGCTCCGAACGGCTCGGCAAAAGCGGCAGCCATCGTAGCAACTGCCTTGAGATGTTCAGAAAGCGCTTGCCACAAAGGCTGGCCATCCGTTCTCAACTGAACGCGTGCAACAGCATCAGCCATAGGCAAGAACGTCGCCGATTTACTGCTCATCGAACAAAAATAGGCGCTCGATCTTGCTGCTGCCAACAGTAAGAAGGTTCCCGCTAACTGCTAACAAGGGTTCCGATCGAAAGGACTGGTTGGGCTTATGTCTTCCCCCCGCATATTCCCACACTCCGCAGTTGAGGTCTTGCTCTGCGCTTCCGTAGTCCCAACGGGATTCGAACCCGTACCGCCACCTTGAAAGGGTGGTGACCTAACCATTAGTCGATGGGACCGTTGCAATCATGGTGCCTGTGCATGTGGCAGACATGTGCAAGCCAGACTGCACTAAATTTGGGCTGCAAAAATACGGAACATCCAGCACAGAAGCAAACATGCTCGTCATCGGACTGACCGGCAACATTGGCAGTGGTAAAAGCGAGGTCGCTCGGATTCTCGAGCGGAATGGTATTCCGGTGATTGTTAGCGACCAGATCGCCCGCCAGATCATGGACACTGATGAGGAAGTGCGTATGCTCTTACAGCAGCGCTTTGGCTCGGCGGTTGTACCTGATGGTGCTCCGGTCAACCGGCAACTGCTGGCGGCGCGGATTTTTGGTACCGATCCCGAGACCATTGAACATCGCCAGTTTGTCGAGCGCTGTGTGCATCCTCGGGTTCTGGATCGTATTGCTGCAATGCTCGACGGGCTTGCGGCGCAGCAAACGCCGCTTGTAGTCGTGGAATCGGCGCTGATTTACCAAGCAGGAATCGAAGAGCTGTTCGATTACATCGTCGCGGTTGTTGCACCGGAGTCGCTCCGACGAGAGCGCGTTCGCCAGCGCGGCATCAGCGATGCAGACTTTCTGCATCGGCAGCAAGTGCAACTGTCGGATGACGAGCTGGCTGCACGAGCAGATTTTGTCCTTGTCAACGATGGTTCGCTAGTGGACCTCGAGCGCGCAACCCAAGCCCTGATAGCAATGCTGGCTGCCTTACCTCCACGTCCGGTGGAACATGACCATCGAAGCATACAATGAGCAAGTGGCTAACCAAACTCCAAACCTGGACGCATGCTTCGAAGCAGGAAGTTGCCGCTGTTGCAACGCTGCTTGGATTGACAACAGCAGCCACGATTATAAGCTACTACAACGCCACGACGACGGAAGATTCGACATCCACTTGGCTTCGAATGCTCGACAGCATAGCACGCCAGTCAAGCCCGGCTGATACGCTTGCTGGGGACCTGCTGCCAGAAGCAGATGAGCAGCAAAGCGAGGGCACATCGCCGGCGCCACGAGGGCATCGTTATCAACCCAAGAAGCTCCCTACTGCGCCCATCAACATCAACACTGCATCCATGCGGGAATTGATGCGCCTTCCTGGTGTGGGCCAGGTGATGGCATCACGAATTATCGCCACACGGAACGAGCGTCCGTTCTCCCGTCCAGAAGATTTGATGCGTGTGCCAGGAATTGGCAAAAAGCGGCTCGAACAACTGCGACCGTACATCCGGATTGATTGAGCAATGAAGTCCGCTGTGCGACGTTAGTACCACTACCGGTTCTGACCTGCAAACGATGATTTATCTCGACAACGCTGCTACTACCCGACTTGATCCGGCGGTACTCGATGTGATGCGGCCCTGGCTCGAGGATGACTATGGCAATGCCTCAGCACTCTACCAGCTTGGGCGACGAGCACGTGTTGCCATCGAAGAGGCGCGCGCAACACTGGCGGAACTGATCGGTGCCGAACCGGCTGAAATTGTCTTCACAAGCGGTGGTACCGAAGCTAATAACACTGTCCTCAAAAGCCTGGCATGGCAAACCCGCACAGCTCATACAATCGCCTGTTCGATGGTCGAGCACCATGCCGTGCTGCATCCGGCCGAGGCACTTGCCGAAACAGGCATCGAGTTGGTGTTGCTTCCGGTCACCAGCGAGGGTGTGCTCGATCTTGATGCTCTACCGTATCGCCTTAACCGTCCTGATGTGCTGGTCAGCGTGATGCACAGCAACAACGAAACCGGTGCCCTCCAGCCAATTGACCAGCTCCGCGAGCGCCTTCCTAACGCAATGATCCATACCGACGCGGTCCAAAGTTTCGGGAAAGTTCCGTTCGATGTGCGGCAGCTCGGCGTGGATTTTGCCACTATCTCAGCACATAAAATCCATGGACCGAAAGGCATTGGGGCGCTCTACGTCCGGCGTGGTACGCGGCTGGAACCATTTGTGCATGGTGGTGGGCAAGAACGGGGCAGGCGAGGAGGAACCGAAGCGGTTGCCCTCATCGTTGGGTTTGCCGAGGCGGCTCGGCGTGCACATGCAGCAATGACCAAACGCAGTGAGCATATGCGCCGGCTGCGCGATATGCTCGTGGAATTGCTCTGCGCCGAGATTCCCGACATCCGCATCAATACGCCGGACCGCGCACTCCCGAACATCCTCAACATCTCGTTCCTCGATGCGGAGCATCTCGACGGCGAAGCAATTCTGCAGCTGCTCGACATGGAAGGAATCGCCTGTTCGAATGGTTCGGCCTGCACCAGCGGTTCGATGCAGCCATCGCACGTGCTCAAAGCAATGGGACGCCCCGACGCAGAAGCTCGCGCAGCAGTGCGCTTTTCGCTGTCGAAGGATACCACCGACGACGATATTCGCACCGCTGCTGATGCTCTTGCGGAGATCATTGCATCGTTGCGCCAGAGCACGCACACGGGCAGTATCTTTGCCGCTCGATAATTACCAACCACGCTGATTATCGCGCCTATGCGGTTCCGAGTCCTTCCCCTGGTGGTTTTGCTGTGCGTTGCTGTGTGTTGTGCCGACAACTGGGCACAGCCGATTGAAATCAGTGGACGCATCCTCGATGCACGAGGTAATCCACTGCCTGTGGCACATGCAGAGCTTCGCCACGCTGGACGACTTGAACCGCTGGTTCAGGTGCGAGCACAGCCCGATGGTAGCTTTGCCATCCGTGCCAGTGGCGAAGGACTCTTCCTGCTTCGGCTTGCCGGGATTCACCACCGCGCTATCGAGGTGCCGGTGCTGGTTGGCAAGGATCCTGTGCGTGAGCGTATCACCGTTGAGCTTCCCACATTGCCATTCCCCGAACATCGGGACAGCATTCTGGTAGCAACCGAGCGGGCTTTGCCCCAGTCAACGACCGGACATCTGCTGGAGTTTCGCCAGCGCGATGGCGTCTATATCCTGCCCGATTCAGTAGAGCCACCGTTGCGGTATCGGCTGGTGATTCGTGGTGGGGAGCGTGGCGTCGTGACAGCATCGGTGCGGGATAGTCTCGAGCTTGCGCCGGACTCCTACTACACTGGGATTCGGACGGGGAGGACGATTGCCTTTGACCCTGCCGAGCTTCCCCGCCGCAACAATCGAGAGCGAATTCGGTGCGAATCCCCGCGATGGCAAGAAGTCGCCGATGCCTACCGCGCGCTGATGACCTACCAGCAGGCATTTGCTGATTCGAGTACTGCAGCAATGGACCGTGCGATGCGGAGCGGTGGGATTGGGTTTGAGCCAGGGCAAGTCCATGCAGCGATCGGAGCTGACCGGTGGCGCGATACGGTCGGTGCACGGCTGGCAATGGTTCAATCACCGCTGGCTGAGCAGCTTTGGTTGCTTGTTGGTCTTGCCGTGACAGCGCACCGCCAGGGGGATGAGTACCAAAAGCGCGCGCTCCAGCGCATCCCCCCAAGTTCGCCACTGTGGGCGCTCGATCCTCAATTGCTCTTTGTTGCCCTCTCAGCTCGCCCGGAAGCCGAGCGGCGGCAGTTTCTCGACGAGCTTATCGAGACGAACCCCGACACAACTGCTCGGGCGGTTGCCGCCTTTACCGAGCTGGTCAGCGCCACTGCCGCACACGATCGCCAGCGTGCCCGTGCACTCTATGCGGCGCTGACCAAGCGCTGCCCGACACATCCGTTGGCTCGCACCGCCGAACGGTACAATCCCGACCGGGGAATTCAAATAGGCGCCGAGCTCCCAGCCTTCCGCATTCCGGGCAAACGCAAAGGCGAATACGTGACGCGCGAGAACATCGTCGGTGAGCCAACCCTAATTGCCATTGTACTTGGCGACTGCCAACCCTGCGCCGAACGGTTAGCAGAATTTGCCCAGTGGCGCGCAAATGTGCCGCATCCACCGCGGCTGGTGATCGTCAGCGTTGGCCAGCCGCGCAATCAGCTCGCCGAGGTGCTCAGCACCGTACCCCACACCCTTGCGACTGTTCCCGGTGCCGATGCACCCAGCCTGCTCCCATTTGAAGTCGAGGGCTTCCCAACGCTGATTCTGACTGACGCCCGGGGAACCATCACTGCGACAACCCAAGAGCTTCGTAATCTTCGCACCGACGTCGAACGGTACCTGCAGGATCGTCCATGACGCGACACGAGGTTGAAACCTTCTGCCAGGAAACACTGGCAGCACTTCGTGGGATTACCACGCCCGAGCAGTTGGAGCAATTCCGGCTCACGTATCTGGTCCAGAAGGGGCGCATTCGGCAGATGCTCGATCAGTTGCGCACGGTGCCAACGGAGGAAAAGCCTATCATTGGTCGGCTTCTCAACGACCTGCGCCGCACGGTCGAGGAGGAATTCGCTGCGCTTCGGGCTCAACTGGAGCATGCGACCAGCCAACAGCCAACGATTGACCCGACACTGCCGGGACGTCCGCTTGCGCGGGGTTCACTGCATCCGGTGCTTCAAACTCTCGATCGCATGGTTGACATTTTCGTGCGGATGGGATTTGCCGTCGCTACCGGTCCGGACGTCGAGGATGACTACCACAATTTCGAGGCGCTCAACTTCCCGCCTGACCATCCTGCCCGCGATATGCAGGACACATTCTTTCTGCGCTGCACCGATCCGAGCGGTAAACCACTGCTACTGCGCACGCACACCTCGCCAGTGCAGGTTCGACTAATGGAATCCATGCCACCCCCAATCCGTGCCATTATCCCAGGCAGGGTGTACCGCAACGAAGCGATCAGTGCCCGGTCGCTGGCGGAATTCCATCAGCTCGAGGGTCTCTGCATTGATGAACACACCAGTTTTGCTGACTTGAAGGGGACGATGGTTGCATTTGCTGAGCAGATGTATGGCAGCGGGATTGCCTATCGCTTTCGCCCCTCCTTCTTTCCGTTTACCGAGCCGAGCGCCGAAATGGATATTGAGTGTTTCCTCTGCAGGGGCAAGGGGTGCCGTGTCTGCAAGCACTCAGGTTGGCTGGAAATCGTTGGCTGTGGCATGGTGCATCCCAACGTCCTCCGTGCGTGTGGTCTTGACCCCGAGCGGTGGCAGGGCTATGCTTTCGGTTTCGGGATTGAGCGCGTCACGATGCTGCTGGCGGGCATTGACGACATTCGACTGCTCTACGAAAATGACATTCGGCTGCTGGAGCAGTTTTAGCGGAGCGTCCATTCTGCCTGGAGCGAAACTTGGCGCGTCGGGCCCAAGTTGCCGATGTACTCGGCGTAGTAGTAGTCGAGCGCGTTGCGGACATTGAGCGATAGTCGCAGGGGCAATGCTACTGGGACGTCCCACAAGAGCCGCACATCGAGCACGTGAATTGGCACGCGCGCATCACCATTGGGTACCAAGCCAAGCTGGACGATGCGGTCGTCAATCCGCTCAACCCGAGACAGAAAGCGGTAATCGGCGTGGAGGCGCCATCGCTCTGCAAGGTTGATCAGGATGCGACTGTTCCACTGAACTGCATGCCGAAAGCGCAGCGGTGCATTCTCGACCAGATCACGTGGCGCCATCAGCGTTGCGCCTGATTCGACACCAAGAACATCCTTCCAGAGCCATCCCCGCAGGGTAAATTCCATGCCCGGAAGCAATGCCCGCGTAATGTTGACAAAGCGAATTTCGGCGACTGTATCAACGACAAACTGTGGCTCGATGAGGTTGTCCATGCGCGCGATGAATGCTGCCAGGTCGAATGTCCACTCCGAACCAGCAATGGTTGTCGTGTGGAGCGCACCGATTTCGGCTGACCATCCGATTTCGGAACGAAGTCCGGGATTGATGCCAACGGTGAAACCAGCAAACCGCAGAGCAGCATACCGTTCCGTGAGTGTAGCGGCTCGGAAGGCGCGTCCAACCGAGGAGCGGAGGGTGGTTCGGTCGCTCAATTGCCAGGTAATTCCCACTTTGGGGCTTATTTGGATGCCACCGGCATCCCGCTCAGTACTGACGTTGTCCGCACGGGCGCCAATGGTTGCAGTGATGCGGTCATTGAAGCGATGCTCGGCTTGTGCATAGGCGCTTACGATGGTTTGGGTGCGCCGACCCTGGGTGTAGGGCGATTCGACACGGTTAGCGACCACCTGCAGGCCAGCGGTGATGTTGAACCGATCGAGAGCTTGGTAACTGGCTTGCAGCTCGGCATTGTACTGGAGCGCATCGGCGCTTACGTGTCCGCTCGAATCGGTGGGGATAGTGTTCGTGTACCAGGTGCGGTAGAGGCTGCCGCGGAGTATGGTAAACAGCGCGGGATTCCAGATCGTGCGCTGCTGCAGCCCCACCAGAAACTTGCGCGAGTCCACGCGATCGGTGGTATCGGTTGCTGCTGGGGGAAGTGTCGCATAGGTCAGGCTCCGCCAGTTCAGCCAATTGGCGCGGTCGTCGGCGGCATACTGGACAATCGCACTCAGCTCAGAGGCAGCGCTCAGATCGTAGGTGAGTTTGCCAAACGTGTACCAGCGCCGTGAGTCGTTGTAGTCGCGGTACGATTCATCGTTGCGGTAACCGCCTGCTGCCAGCACGTGGATCGTCCCCATTGTTGCCGAACCACTGAGGTCGACTGCACCCAGCCGCGGGGGATCGCTCCGATACTGCCAGGTGGTGTAGCGCGGAAGCGTCCAGAGTCCTCCCAGCGCGCGAACACGCAGCTCTGGTGCTGGCGAGGCATCGCGCGTGAGCACGTTGACCACCCCGCCGAGAGCACTGGTGCCGTAGAGTGCTGAGCCAGCACCCTTGATGACCTCGATGCGCTCGATGTCGGCTATTGGCAGTGCATCGAAGCTCATGTCACCATTGTCGGCAGACAAAGCGGGGAAGTTGTCGATCAGCAAGAGAACGCGGGACCCCAGTCCGTAGGAAAAACCCGATGAACCCCGAATGCTCACTTGCGAGCCAGTGACGACAACCCCAGGCACGTAGCGAAGTACTTCGTCGAGCCGGGTTAGAGCACGCTCGGCGATTTGCTGGGCGTCCACCAAGCTGACACTGGTCGAGACCTCCTGCACCGATTGGACGCGGCGTGCAGCCGACACCACGACCGCTGCTGATGTAATGCCTTCCGGTTCCAGCTCGATGCGTATCCGGACTGTATCGCCTGCGCGCAGTTGCACACGGTGCTCACGGGTGTGATAGCCAACGGCGCTTACCAGCAAACGCACGTTTCCAGCAGGCACACGCCGTAGCACGAACGTACCATCGCGTTGGGAGGTGGCACCCTGCGGTAGGCCACCGAGCCGAATGGTGGCTCCAAGAATGGGGTCGCCGCTCTGACGGTCGGTGATTGTGCCGACGATGCTCCCAAACTGTGCCCATAGCGTTACCGTTGCCCATATCAAGGCGAACACAGTGCGACAGATCATTGTTCACTTGAACGGTTGTGGTGGCGGATTCCGAAAGTCAATCGTGATGTCAATATCGGTTCGATGCACGCCCCGAGTGAGCGTAACAGCTTTGGGCGTCCAGAGCGAATCGTGGCTATAGACACCCACCACACGCCAATCACGGAACACGTTCGACCCGTACTGCTGGGCCACGGCGATGTATTCCAATGTGAGCGGTTCTGGTGTGCCGTCGGTGAAGGCGATCGTGATGTGGTAATTGCTCGAATCGAGGACGGAGGTTTGAGTAAAGTAGGCTTGGCCGCTTAGGACTGCGGCAATGATACTCGAATCTCTGGGTATGGTGCGGAAGGCAACCACGCGGAGATCAACAAGGCTATCGCGTGGAGGGTAGCTTGCGCTGCCACCACGCACGATCAAGCGACCGCTGATGCTGGCCTCGGGCGGAAGAGCTGTCGGGTCTAAGCCGCTATTGCAGCAGAGCGCAAGGAAGGCCACCGTAGCCAGCAGTCCGTATCTACGCAGGATGTGCATGTGCAGGCGAGCAGTGGTGCGATGCGACGAGCCAATGGTCGAATCGTAGCTCTGGGAAGATTGCGTTCCGCTGTTCGGTTTCGTGCAGGAACGCACGATCGGCTGCGCTGAGTCGGCGCGCAGCGAGGTAGCGTTCGGCAATCTGGCAGAGCCGCTCGAAATCGGAGTGATGGAAGAAAAAACGCATGTGCGCATAGTCGCCTGCCGAGTGAGTGGTGACCAAAAATTCCCAGTCGCTTGCTTGAAGTAGGAGCAGCTCGCGCAGCGTTTGTGCCAGGATGCGCTCCAGTGTTGGCGTGCGGCGCTGTTGGGATACCCGCTCGGCAAGGAGCATCCACTGATGCTCGGCACGGTAGATGGCCTCCCACATCCAATGCACGCTGGGCTCGATCCACACGTCGTGATGATTGCCTCGACCCCACGATCCTTCGGGGAGCTGAATCACTTCCTGGGGGCGAAACTGGGCGTAGGCGGCGCTGGCCGTCTGTGCTCGTGCCAGGGGTGAGTGCGCCAGACCGCGCAGCAGGTGGTAGAGGAACTGGGGACCTTCGAACCACCAATGCCCGAACAGTTCTGTGTCGAAGGGCAAGCAGAGCACGCCACGTCTGCCAGTGGTACGGTGGTATTCGGCAAGCGAACGCTCGATGAGTTGGGTAAAGTGGAACGCATGGAGTTGAGCGCGCTGCTCAGCCCATTGCGGTACGTAGAGCAGCTTGTAGCGCATGTCGGCTTTGTTATCGGTCACCCGCCAATAACGCAGCGCCGAGCTGAAATGCTTCTTGTGGAAATCCAGGTAGTTCGGATCACCAGGATAACCCATGTCGGCGCTCCAGACCTGGAGCGCGATGCGCTGATCGCGGGTGAAAACAGCAACGTTCTCGGTGGCAGTTTCGATGCAGGATGCCACCCGGTACAGTTCCAGCGGCGTGAGGGCGAAGGGATGGTCGGCACTGGGAATCGGCGGTGCCAGCGTTCCGTCCTCCTGCTGAATTGCCAGCGGCACAGCGCGGCGGAGCAATGGCTCGTCGGTGACGAAGTACTCCAGCCCTGCGCGCGCAAGCACTTGCTCAACGCCAACGCGCGCATGCGGAACTGAAAAGTACTCAACGTTCAGGTACGTCCGCCATGGATAGGCAGGACGGTACGCACACTCGGGGAGCCATATTCCCTGCGGGTCAGTACCGAAATGCTTACGGTAGTTATCGCGTGCAAGGAGCACTTGCAGGGCTACCGATGCATCGCTTCCCAATAGGGGCAGATAGCCGTGCGTTGCGGCACAGGTCATTACCTCGATGGCACCAGCTTCCTGCAAGCGTCGCAGTGCTCCGATGATGGAACTACTGTAACGCTCGCGGAAGTCCTGCAGTCGTGCTTGGTACCAACTCTGCCACAGTCGCGCTAAGCGTTGGTAGTGGGGATTGGATTCCGTGCGACGAAAGTAGCGCTCATCGTTACGGGCAAGCTCGGCATGAGCGGTGCAGTACTGCTCGAACAGCGGAGGAAAATCGGGATGCTCCAACTGCTCACAGAGCACTGGCGATATGTCCACGGTCACGGGTGCCGACAGTCCCTCGGCAGCAAGCTGTTCGATGACGTTGAGCAATGGGATGTAGCATTCAGCGACTGCCTCGCAGAGCCAGTCGGAGCCGTGCGGCCAGGTGCCATGGTGGAGGACGTACGGTAAATGCGTGTGTAGAATCAACACAACCGAACCTGGCTGCATGCAGACGTCGCGCGCGATAGTGGCAACAACACCCAGACCTTGGGCGAGAACGATTCGATCGCGGGGAGTAGTACCCAGCTAAGCTGGCGCCGTCCTATCCCGACGATCTTTCGACCCAGAGCGCTCCAGAAAAGGTCAGCGGGAGGAGCGTGCCTTTAGCCTCTGCCACTGTCCGAATGCTGGCGCAGCGCGGGCATGCGCTGGAGCGCTCTGGGTCGGCACAAAATTATAGTGCGTTGGTTCCAGGCGGAGTATCTTTGCATCCGGCGATGCGACCTTCGACGCTTGCAGCACGTCTTCGGATGCATCGTCTCCAGTGCTACAACCTTCCCACGTCCTCGAGATGGAGCGCTCTCGGCAAACGATTCTTGTCATTGACGACGACCGCTTGGTCGGTGAAGCTATTCTGCATGCGCTTTCGGAACGCTACGAACGCGTCGTTCACATGAGCGACCCCCAGCGTGCACTCGAAGAGTTCGAAACGATTGCGCCCGATGCAGTGCTGCTGGACATTTACTTGGGAAAGCTCAACGGCATTGACTTGCTCGAGCACCTCCGACGAGAAGGGATACGGGTGCCGGTGATTGTGATGACGGGGTTTGGCGACATCAAGACTGCGGTTCGTGCGATGAAAGCCGGTGCTGATGAGTTCATTGCCAAGCCAGTGGACCTGGAACAATTGGAAGTGGTCGTCGAGCGTGTTCTCCAAACCGACGCGATGCGGCGCCAGGTGCTGCTGCTGGAAGAAGAGCTCTCGCGCTACACCACCAGCAACATTATCGGTGCAAGCGAATCGCTCCGCAAAGCGCTTGAGATCGCCAGTATTGTTGCCAAATCTCCCGACACGACGGCACTCATTCTGGGTGAGTCGGGAACGGGGAAAGAGGTCATTGCCCGCTTTATCCACCAGCAATCGGCACGGGCGAAGGGACCCTTTATCACTGTCAACTGCGGTGCGATTCCGCGGGAGCTCGCCGAAAGCGAGCTGTTTGGCTACGAGCGCGGTGCATTCACTGGCGCGACCGACAAAGTACGCCAAGGGCGCTTCGAACAAGCCCACCGCGGCACGATCCTGCTCGATGAAGTCGGTGAGCTCAGCCCCGAGATGCAAGTCAAGCTGTTGCGCGTTCTCCAAGAGCGCAAGTTCTATCGCCTCGGTGGCGCAAAGGAAATCAGCGTGGATGTCCGCGTCATCGCTGCTACCAACCGCGATCTGGAAAAACTCGTCGAGGAAGGCAAATTCCGTGAAGACCTCTACTATCGGCTCAACGTGGCGACGATCTATCTGCCGCCACTGCGGGAGCGAAAAGAGGATATTCTGCTGCTGGCAACTGCGTTCATCAAGGAGTTCAACAGTAAGTTCGGCAAATCCATCGAAGGATTCGAGCCGCAGGCGGCAGAGTTGTTGCAGCAGTATCACTGGAAGGGAAACGTCCGCGAGCTCCGCAACGTTATCGAGCGTGCCGTCTTGCTCGGCAATGGCCCAGTGATCACACGGGAGCAGTTGAGCTTTCTGCGCACCGATACTCCACCGCCGAGCAAAGGAGTGCACGTCCGCCCGACGCTGGGTGCTGGAGAATACCAACTTGTGATTTCCTCTGGTGGAGCACCGCTGGATGCAATCATCCGGGAAGTGATCGCCCAGGCCTATGCACTTGCTGGTGGTTCTCGGGCCGCTGCCGCACGCTTGCTGGGAATTTCAGAAAAGCGTCTTGCGCAGTTGAGCAAAGACTACCAGCTCGAACCCACACCTTCGACAGACCGCAAAGCCGGCCGTTCATCCTCCCAAGCTGCCAAGAAAGCGACCGCAAAACGCTAACCTACTTGCCGAAAAATTCGCGGCGAAATGCCTGTGCCTGTGGTGAGGGGTCCGGGTCGGCACTAAAGGTGTGGCGGACAATCCGCTCGGTCCGACGAGGCGCTGCTCGCAACTCGGCTTCTCCTTCGCTACGACGAACCAGGACACGCACCGTGTCGCCCGACGTGGGAGCCCAGATAAATCGGCTGAGCAGTTCGTACTTGTTCTCGGGAGTAACTAACGTGCCGTTGATGCGTACCAACGTGTCGCCATTGCGAAAGCCAAAGTCGTTCTCCGGCCGACGGCTCACGATCAGCGGCACCACACTGGTTCGGCTGAGCGTGATGGAGGTGTTCTCGAATTGGTATGCGGGAACGGTGGCGCTGTCCTGGTACCGATAGCCAAGCGCTGCCAAGCAGTCGGCGATCGGCGGAAGCTCGCTTCCCTCGACATAGCGACGAAAGAACTCCCGGAGAGATGGATGCACTTCCGCAGCGAATGCATCGAAGAGTTCCTCATCGCGGAAGGGACGATCCGGTCCGTACGTTTTCATCAGGGATTGGATGGTGCTCAGCAGCGTCTTCTGTCCATGGGTGAGCTGGCGAATGGTGACGTCCAGGCAGAATGCCACCACAGGTCCATGCATGTAGATGACCGGGTACATCTTCTGGTATTCTGGCTCTAACACCCGTTGGCTAAGTTCGACCAAGGAGATGCTTCGCTCGCGGTAGAACAGTCGCATCATCCGCAGATTCGACAGCAGTTCCCGCAGAAAATTTTCGGGTGGCAGCAATGTGTCGCGTGCTCGCGCCAGGAGTTGGAAGTACTCTGTGCAACCTTCGTAGAGCCAGAGATGCCGCGACATCCGTGGTGCGCGGAAGTCGAAGTCAGCGATCTCGTAACTGTGGAGGTGAAGCGGCACCAGAATGTGGAGGAACTCGTGCGCAGCAGTAGACTCAATCATCTCATCGGCGCTTTGGTCCGAACCGCGCCCTTCGGGCAAAAAGTACAATGACGAGGTCGAATGTTCCAGCGCGCCAAACGAGAGGTTCCCTACCAGGTCGCGTTGCTGCCATCCAGCAAAGTAAAACAAAAAAGTGTAGCGATCCACGGGCATGGTTCCCAGCAGCCGAGCAACAGCAGCAAGCGTCGGTTTGAGGACGGTGGCAACGCGCTCGGCACGCATGACGCCATTGGGTGAGTACACTGCGACCGTGACGCGTGTGCCGCTCTGGTCGAAGCTGGTGGTATCCGGCGCGCAATACATGGCGGGATTATCCACCAGCTCCATGTAGGAGCGGGCAGCGAAGGTATCCGCAACGGTACCGCTGGCAATGCGGCGCAGTGAAGTGGCGCCGAAAAATCCGCGCGGCTTGGTAATGGCGACCGTATAGGGGTAGTGCTTGGTGCCTTCGATGTAACCGACAAACGCGTGGAAGTTGAGCACGTAGTTCGAATCGCATTGAATGTTGCTGCCCGTGGGATTGAACACTCCCGACTGGGGTTCATCCCAGGTGTCGTTGACGGCGTACTCGATGCGTGCCGGAAGACCCCGAACAACAATATCACTGTCGTCGCGACTGATGGGAAGCTCCTTGCCTGCCGCATCGAAAGCGCGTGCGTTGACGATGAAACGCCCGTAGTAGTCCAGCGAGTAAGTCCCCGGCACCGATCGCGGAAGCACGTATCGGCAGGGGCTGCAGGAAAGGTTCCTCGGAAGCTCGACGCGAACTGGGACGCGGTCGTGCTGGCAACCGGCAAGGTCAATGGTCACGCGGTAGGCACTGTCGCGTGGGGTGGCAAGGGCAGCAATCGTCGCTGCTGAGAGCAGGAATACACCAACTCGGAGCTTCATCACATCGGATCGTTCGAACATGGAAAGTAGGCGCTACAACGTTCGACTGCTCTGCTCTATTGCAGCCGGTGTGGCAGGAGGCGGTGGTATTGGGGTGAGTCTGCGTCAGCGATGTGTGCCTGTACCGATGTGCGTTGCCAGTGAATCGAGGTAGTTGGCCAAGTGCCGTAGCTGATCGGGTGCTGGGGTGCCGATAGCGATGCGCCGGGAGAGCTGGCCGCTGCCGATGATGAGCACGCGGAGGGGAGCATCTGGGCGGAGGTCGGGTGCCGTCGCGGTGGAATCGAGCGCGAACACCACTGCACGTTCGATGGCGGCTGTGAGCGCAGCGCGATCGGCGGGGGAAAGCTGCCATTGAACAGAGCTGGTGTCGTGCCAGCCGCTCCATCGTTCCAGCAGTGCGTACCCGTTGGAATCAATGACCAGCCGAAATTCGCGAATGCCACCAAGCCCGCCGCTCTGTTCGTAGATGATGCTGTAGCGGGCAGATTGTTGGGAGGAAGCGCACGCCAACCATGCACCGATGAGTGTCGGAAGAAGCCATTTAGCCATCGCCACGTTCCCGCAATGGTGGCGGCGTAAACGGGAGGATCGGCCTTGTGCGGCGTACGCGCCGGCGTCGGAGGTTCGGGAGGCTGCTCCGAATTGGGAGCAAGCCGAGGACATGCTCAGCGGTCAGAGGGGTACGCTCTGGATTGTGCGCATCGAGCAAGCGCTCTAATTCCTGCTGCGGAAAGCGTCGGAGCTGGTCAGCACGGGCACAGGCAAGCGAGTAGCGGTCGTACTGTTCGCAGTAAATGATGCGGTCGAAACCGTACCGGCAGACGAAGGAATCGTCGGCTGCTAACAGCGCTACACACTCGGCATAGCTGGGGGCCGCCTCGATATGTGTGATACCGCTCTGGTTGGTGAAAACTACGACAACGGCTGCTGGGCGGGTATGGCTCATTGCGGTAACGTGACGATGGTGATTTCAACCTGAGCCAGTCCGGTGCCGATCATACCGAGCTGTTCGGCTGCGGCACGGGACAGGTCGAGGATCCGACCGCTGACAAATGGCCCACGGTCGTTGATGCGTACAACAACGCTTCGCTGGTTTTGCAGATTGGTCACCTTGACAATTGTTCCGAAGGGAAGCGATGGATGCGCTGCCGTCAGCCGATTTTGGTTGAATGGTTCACCGCTGGCCGTGAGCTGTCCATCGAATGCGTCGTGGTAGTACGAAGCAACACCGCGCATCGTCTGACCAGTCGAGAGCGCCAAGGAACTACTCGCTGCTGGTGGCGGTGTGGTTGCTGCACGAAAGCGCACTGCCGGCACGCAGCCAGCCAGCACCAAGAGCCCTGATAGCAGAAGGGAACTGTATTGCATCCATGCACGCATCATCGTACCGGTTCCGCAAATTGCTTGCCAGAGATAGTTCTGTGCCATTGCAGGTCTGGCGGAGCCCTGCAGACGAGCAACCAGCATCCTTGGCCCTCCTGTTCTTCCGCGATCAGAGCAGCGAGGTATTACCCCGGCGGCGGAACATGTTGACCAACTCGGCCACACGTTGGCTGGACCCACGCCGGCAGATCAGGAGAACATCGTCGGAATCAACAACGATCAAATCTTCGACGTCAACCAGCGCGATCACCTTCCCAAATGAGCTGACCAAGCAGCGTTTGGTGTCGAGCGCATAGATGGTGCCTTCGAGCACATTTTGCCGCGGGTCTTTTTTCTGCAATCGCCACAGTTCATCCCACGAGCTGAGGTCGCTCCACTCGAACGTTCCCAGCACGCAGAGAGAGTTTCGTGTTTTCTCAAGCACGCCGTAGTCGAACGAAAGGGCGCGAATGCGTCCGTAGATCTGCTCAACCAGCAGAGCAAATGCAGCCGGGTCGCGTGCTTGGCGGAGTTCAGCAAAAAGTGGTGCATCATCAGGCAGATGCGTGGCAAACTCATGCCAGAACGTGGAGGCGCGGAATACGAACATGCCGCTATTCCAGAGGAAATCGCCTGCGTTCACAAAGCGTTCTGCTGTTGCAGCGTCGGGTTTTTCGGCAAAGCCACGCACACGGTACACGGTGGCCGATCCTTCCTGGGCAAGCGGTTCGTCGCTGACTTGAATGTATCCAAATGCAGTTTCTGGATGCGACGGGACTAACCCAATCGTGACGATGGCATCTTCCCGTGCGGCGACGGCGATTGCTGCTTCCACTGCGTCGTGGAACTCGCGGACATTCCAGATCAAGTGGTCGGCGGGCAATGCGGCGATCACGACGTCTGCCCCATAGCGGCGTTCGAGTAGCACTGTCGCCAGCGCTAACGCAGGCGCGGTATTGCGGCGGAACGGTTCTGCGATAATGTTTGTGGGCGAGAGCGCGGGCAATTGTTCCAGAACCACGGGCGCCAATTCTTCGGTGGTGATAGCGTAGATCTGCGATGGATCGAACAGGGGCGCCAACCGAGCAAAGGTATTCTGGAGCAACGTCCCTTCTCCAAACAAGTGCAGAAACTGCTTGGGGTGTGCTTGGCGGCTGCGCGGATAGAGCCGAGCACCTGTTCCGCCAGCCATGATGAGAGCAACCGACCTCATGGGCACGTGTACCGATTATGGAACGAAAGCAAACCATCGCAGCAGCAGCAGCAGCCCGTACACTGCCGGTGCTGTTGCGATTACGCTGTCGAAGCGATCGAGGACGCCACCATGGCCCGGGATGATCGCCGAGCTATCCTTGATGGCAGCATCCCGTTTGAGAAGAGATTCCGCCAGGTCGCCGAGCTGTCCGACTGTTCCAATGGTTGCACCTATGGCAGCGCCAAGCCAGGCTGTGCCCCACGGCAACACAGCCGGGACAACAACGCTGCACCAGAGGATGGTGGTGATACCGCCTGCGAAGGCACCTTCCCAAGTTTTCTTGGGGCTAACCGTTGGCGCAAGTGGTCGGCGCCCGATGCTCCTGCCGGCAAAGTAGGCAGCCGTGTCGCAGATCCAAATGCCGGTGATCATTGCCAGAACAACCCACGCCCCATCGAGCGGGGAGGAAACGTTCCACTGCCGCAGCGGAATGAGCCACAGCACGAAGAGTCCCGGATACACTATTCCCAGCACTGTGACGCTCAACGCCGAAAGGGCACCCTCGATACCGCGGCGAAGGTGCACCAGCAGTGCAATCCCACAGGCAGCAGCAAGCAGAGCAGGCAGGCACGCAATGCAGCCGCCGTGCAGTGCAAGCGGCACAAGTCCTGCTGCGGGTATCCCCACGACGGGGATGGCTCGAATGCCTTTTGCGTGAGCCATGCGGTAGAGCTCGCCAGCACCGAGCGCAGCGATCGCTGCACAGAGCCCAGCCAGCCACCAGCCACCAGCAAGGATGATTGCAACCACGATCGGTATGCCGACGAGCGCAACCAGGATGCGGGTTGCCAAATTGCTCATTGCTAATTTCGAAAGTGTGACGCCACAAAGATAGCCCACGTTTTCGATGATAGTATCCCCGCAGAGCTCCACCGCACTCGTCTTGAGCCACCGCGAACGGTGCGCGATGAACCTTTCTCTTGCGGTGGGAATTTGCATGCTGTGCGTCAAGTGGTACGCCTACCTGCGGACGAGCTCGACGGTGATTCTCTCCGATGCACTCGAATCAGTCGTGCATCAACTGGCGGTGGTGTTCGCGTGGTTTTCGTTGCGGTGGAGCTACCGTCCGGCCGACGAGAATCACACCTACGGTCACGACAAGATCGCCTATTTCAGCGCCGGGTTTGAGGGTGGCTTGATTGGGCTTGCGGCGGTGTTGATAGTCTATACGGCGATCGAACGCATCATCGGTGGTGTGGAGGTGGAAGAACTGGGGCTGGGTACTGCACTGACAGCCGGCGCTGGTGCGGTCAATGCCCTGTTGGGATGGTATTTGGTCCGGGTGGGTAAGAGTGAACGCTCGTTGGTGGTCGAAGCAAATGGTCGGCATATCCTCACCGATGCTTGGACGAGCGCTGGCGCCGTTGGTGGGTTGATCGCAGCAATGAGCACCGGTTGGCTGCTGCTCGATCCGCTGGCAGCCTTAGTGTTCGGTGGGCATATTTTGTTGGAAGGGTACCGGCTTGTGCGCCGTGCAGTGTTGGGGTTGATGGATACGGCCGATCCAGCGACGGTTGCACGTGCGCAGCGCGCACTGGAGGAGTTCCGCAGGCAACACCCCGTGCTGAGCATCCATCGGCTACGGCTGCGTGAATCGGGTCAGCGTATCTACGTTGACTTCCATGTGCAATTCCCCGATGGGACACCCATCGAAGAAGCCCACCGTCTGGCTTCCGAAGCAGAACAACGCGTCGCTTCTGCCCTCGAGCGACCCAGCGATGTGACCAGCCACTTGGAGAGTGCTGAGCACCCCGAGGGTCACGACGAGCTTACGCTACATGCTTCTCCATCAGAACATGCTCGATAGCACCGTAGAGGGTATGGGCCTTGTCGAGGATGTGGTAGCCATGCACTCGGTAGAATTCAATGGCAGTCGAGCGCGCATAGAGCACAATGGTTGTGATTCCCTGCTGGCGTGCCCACTGCTCGAGCTCTTCCAAGAGGCGTGAACCAATGCCACAGCCGCGGTATGCTTCCTCGACAGCCATGAAGCGAATTTGCGCGGTGTTCTCACTGCGGCGATGGATCCGACCGCAACCGACGACGGTTCCCGTTGCCGTATCCAGTGCGATGCGGTGTGTTGCGACTGCCTCCAACTCATCCCGTTCGGACCCAGGCGGTGCGCCCCATGGTTGACGAAGGACACGATACCGAAGTGCCCAGTAGGCTTCCCACTCTGCGGGCGTTTCCGGAGCTCGGATGACAATGGCTGCCTTCTCAGATGCGCTCGATAATTGCATCCACGATGCCATAGTCAACCGACTCGCGTGCATCCATCCAGTAGTCGCGGTCGAAGTCCTGCAGAATACGCTCGATAGGCTGGCCTGTGTTCTCGGCAAGAATGCGGGCGCTCATGTCCTTGATTTTGAGGATTTCTTTCATCTGAATTTCGATGTCGCTGCTGGTTCCGGCTGCGCCACCGCTGGGCTGGTGAATCATCACTCGCCCGTGGGGAAAAATGAAACGCTTGCCTTTTTCACCTGCCGACAGCAGAATGGAACCCATCGAGGCAGCAAGCCCCATGCAGACCGTCGAGACAGGAGAACGAACCGCTTTGATGGCATCGTAGATTGCCATGCCAGCGGTCACGTATCCGCCAGGAGAGTTGATGTAGAGCGTGATTTCCTTGCCCGGATCGGTGGCATCGAGGTAGAACAAGCGGTCAATGACTTCCCGCGCGCTGTCGTCGTCAACTTGACCCCAGAGAAACACCTTCCGCTGCTCGAGCAAGGTGCGGGCAATGGTGCTGCTGACGAAGCTGCGCTCCAACTCGGGTGCGATGTCGGGTTGCTTGGGTTGTGGTTCTTGCATGGATTGGTACCAATGGTTGAACGAAATAGGCTGCCTGATGTCGGGCGGTGAAAACGAATGATGCGGTGCGATTATTTGCTGCCGGCAAAAGTACTGCACTGTTGGCGTCCGATGCTAAAGCATATTTGGCAGAGGCAGACGCGGTGGTTGGTACCGGGAAGTGTTGTAATTTCCCGTCGGTTGGATTACACTTTGGAGCGCGCAGTCATGATACCAGTGGTGGTGTGGGCTTTGGTTGTCGCAAGTGCGATTGCTCTTGGTCAGTCGCACACAGTCATGGATATGGACAAGGAAGATCCTTTTGTCCGCGAGCTTGAGTATTGGAAACAGCGAACGTATCCCATCGGGCATATCCCCGAAGGTGCGCTCGAGCGAGCCTTCGAGCAGGCAGAACGCCTCGCTCGGCGGAAAGGTGCCGCAACGGTTCTTGCCGCGCAACCGCAATGGAAGTTAATCGGTCCGGATAACATCGGTGGACGCACACGAACCGTTGTGCACCATCCGACGCGGTCGGGCGTGGTCTACGTCGGTGCCGCTGGGGGTGGTATCTGGCAGACGACCGATCACGGCGCAACCTGGGAGCCGCTCTACGATACGGGCGTGTCGCTCAGTATGGGTGCTCTTGCCATTGATCCGAACAATCCCGACGTTCTCTATGCCGGCACAGGGGAGATGACGCCTGCCTCGAACATGCAAGATGCGTGGGGGACAGGCATGTACAAGTCAACCGATGGAGGGCAAACGTGGCGCCGCATTGGGCTATCAACCGTGGGCGCTTTTTCGAAAGTGTACGTCCATCCGCTCAACTCGAATGTAATCTTTGCTGGTGGGGTGCGATCAGCGCCAGGGCTCTACAAATCCACCGATGCCGGCTCAAGCTGGCAGCGGATGAACCGCATGGCGATTAGTGACATTACCATTGATCCTGGCGATCAGAACGTGCTCTGGATCGGCGTATGGGGAAATGGCGTCTGGCGCTCAACCGATGGAGGCGCTACCTTCGAACGAACGTCCACTGGTATGCCACCTGCTGATCAAATCGGGCGCGTGTCGGTGCAGTGTGCGCCCTCGAATACTGCAGTGCTGTATGCACTCATCGAAGGACCCGATCCCACCGGCCAAAGCACTGCCAACAACATTGGCGCGATTTACAAAAGCACCGATGGCGGTAATTCTTGGCAGAAGGTGTACCAGGGCACCTCGAATTTCTTCAACGGGCAGGGTTCGTACGATAACTTCGTCATGGTTCATCCGACCAATCCGAACATCGCGTTCGCTGGAGGCATTGACCTGTGGCGAACAACTGATGGGGGCAATTCGTGGGTCAACGTTAGCGACAGCTATGGCAGTGGTGGCGTTCACCCCGACCAGCATGCCGGTGTTTTCAATCCACTTGATCCAAACGAAATCTACCTTGCCAATGATGGCGGCATGTATCGGACAACCAGCGGTGGTGGCTATGGCCAATGGCAAGCTATCAACAACGGGTATGCCGTCACCCAGTTCTATGCAATGGACATTGACCGCAGCGCAGAAAGCAGAACGTACGGCGGTACTCAGGACAATGGCACGCTCGGGAGCGTACAGCAGCGCACCTCCTGGCAATCGATTTGGGGTGGTGATGGGTTCTACACCGTGGTCAATCTGCTGAATCCATCGGTCATCTACGGCGAGACCTACTACGGGAATCTGTGGTGGCGAAACGTGGTTACGGGGCAAGCAGGATCGTTTACTACTGGCATTGATCCCAATGATCAGGGTGCGTGGTCGTCGCCGTTGGTGCTCGATCGCAGCACGGGCACGCTCTACCATGGCCGGAGCAAGCTCTACCGCAACTACCTCAATGGGTCGCGATGGGAGTTAGGATCACCGGATGCGTTCGATCCCTCGGCGAAAATCAGTGCCATCGGTCCGTCGCCTGTGGATGAATTGCTCGTGTACGTAGGGCTGGAAAATGGGCGTGTGTACCGAACCGATAACGGCGGAAGTGATTGGACGAATGTGTCGCTCAATGGTCTGCCGCTCCGGTTTGTCCGCGACATCATCTGTTCGCCCAGCAATGCTACCATCGCGTGGATTTGCTATTCCGGGTATGGAACCGGACATATTTTCAAAACCACCGATCGTGGCGCAAGCTGGCAGGATATTAGCACCACCCTACCTGATGTGCCCGTCAATGCCATTGACGTCCACCCCTACAACGAGGACGTCCTTGTTGCTGGCACCGATGCAGGAGTGTTCATTACGTTCAATGGTGGACAGTCCTGGACGCCGCTGGGGCGTGGCTTACCCCGGGCACCAGTGTTGGATTTGCAGATCTTCCCCGAGCGGAACACCGTGCGGATAGCAACGCATGGGCGCTCGATGTGGGAATGTTCCATTCCTGCTGAGAGTATCACCGAACCAGAGATTACGTCACCGTTGGGCGGGGAAGTTGTCGTTGCAACCAGTGCGATGGTGTTTTCCTGGCATGGATTCCAAGAGCCGGTCACGGTCGAAATCACGTACACCGATGGGGCATACTGGACAACGCTGGCAACCAATGCTGTCGGTGGATCGCTCCGCTGGATTGTCGAGAATCGTCCTTCGGAACGTGTGCGGATTCGTGTCACCGAAGTGGGGAATCCGCTGGTCTCGGTTGTGTCCAATCCGTTTACCATTCTCGAATTCCAACGCGGCTCGGTGCAGAAGACGTTTTCCATTGCGCACGTTGCCTATGGACTTGCCTATGATGGGAACGGTGGGCTGTGGACAACCAGCTTCTACACGCCGTACCTGTACAAACTGAATGCGAGCACGCTGCAAGTTGAAAAGGCGATCAAACTTCCTGCCGGGGATACGGTCAACTGCACCGACTTGACCATTGATCGTCAGCGGGGTATTCTTTACGTGCACCGCTTGCTGGGAACGGCAAACAATGCTGCTGCGCGTATCCTGGTGCTCGATACAAACGGTGCTCTCCTGCGACGGGGAACCAGCCCTGCAAGTTCCTATGGCATCGGCATTGAGCTGGTCAATGGAAAGTTAGTGCTCAACGAACGGGATGGCGCGCAACGTATTCTCATCTGCGATCCGGAGACGTTCCAGGTGGAGCAAACGCTGAACAATCCCTTCCGCGAGTTTTATGGTCCCCGCTGCATTGCCTACGATGGGAGCCAATACCTCTACCAAGTGGGTACACAGTTTAGCTCCAGTGGTGGACTGCAGGCAGCCTATCTGCTCCGCATGCGACCGGAGGATTTGAGCCGAGAAACAGACCGCATGGAAATCATCAATGCCAGTGGCGGAACGATCAACGCACGAGGGGTCGAAATGGATCCACGCGACGGGAATTACTGGATTACCGATCTTGCAGGCAATATCTACAAAATCGCAAACTTCGATACACCATCGAATCCGCTCAGTGGTGTCGGGTCGGGGACTAAGCAGCGGGGGAACGTGCTGCTGGTGATGCCGAATCCAGCGCGGGAGCGAGCAGCAATCCGCATCTTCAACGATGAACGCACTCTGCAAGGTGGTGGCAATGCAACGATTGATGTGCTCGATGCGCTCGGACGAACCGCTCTCTCTGTAACCGAATCCATCCGCGAGCGGGATCAAACCGTGGTGATCCCGTGTGGGCAGCTTTCGCCAGGAGTGTACACAATCGTTCTCCGCTTGGGTGGCAGCGTAACTGGGACCGATCGGCTTGTTGTTGTACGGTAGGAGCACTACGACTTTGCAACGGTAGGGCGAGACCGGCAGCAAGAAGGCTCATGCTGGCAGAAGGCGATGAGCGCTGCGGTGTGTTGATGCTTCCCAGGAATGGGTCAGTGGTGCTTGATACGCCAGAGGATATAGTGTCCACGCCAGGCATGAGCCGCATAAGTGCAAGTAGATAGTGGTGTTGCTCAGATGTGGTGGGGAGGGATACGCGATTCTCCCGCAGTATGACTTGGCATAATGTGTGCTGTTCAAGTTACGGGTATCCGGGACGATACTTCGAGTGTCGCATACGTACTCTTTTTGCGGCAAGTGTTGCAATACCACATGGATGGTGTATGTCCTTGCTTCCAGCATTGGCGCCTCGACACATAGCAATCCTGGGCGTGCTTCTGCTTGCTTCGGGATTGCTGCAGGCGGCTCCCGATGAGAATGTCGGCATTGGTACTACTCGTCCCGATTCGTCTGCGGTTCTCGACGTCAGCATCGAAGCACTGTCGCGACCGCGCGGGATGCTGATCCCTCGCCTTACCCAGCAGCAGCGCGATGCCATTGTTTTTCCCGCACGGGGATTGATGGTGTTCAATACGACCACGAACAGGGTCGAAATGAATGTCGGAGATAGGGCAGTGCCTGTATGGGCACAGTTTGTGACGTATGGCGATCCATCCGGTGGGGACTGGGCATTAGTTGGTAATGGAGGCACTGATCCGACTCGGCACTTCCTCGGCACAACCGATGCACAACCGCTCATTTTCAAAACCGACGCACGCGAACGAATGCGTCTCACCGAGCGCGGATGGCTCGGTATCGGGACAGTATCGCCGCGTGGATGGCTCGCTGTTGGTCCAAACTCGGAGTTTTTCGTCGATAGCAGTGGCAACATCTTCGGGGTGCGATTGTACCTGCAAGGGCCATCGGCACAACTGATCCTCGATGGCAATGCTGGCTTACCGGGAGAAGTGCTCGTGAGCAGTGGCAGCGGTGCTCCCCAACGCTGGACCAAACAACTCGATACGCTTTCCATTGATCAACTACGCTCCAGTAGATTGGCCGCCCAGACGGTCGTTACTGACACCCTGCGTGCGCAGTACATTGTCGGAGGAATCCCGTTTGATTCGGTCAAGAGCGGCATCAACCAGAACCAGACACTGACGGTCGGCAACGGTTCGACGGTGGAAGCAAGCGGCACGGGTATTGTGCGGGCCAACCGTGTGAACCTGACCGGTACGAATGCGCCGCTGGAGACGAATGGGAATGCGGGCACCAGCGGTCAGCTTTTGAAGAGCAAGGGCGCAGGTCAGACGCCGGAGTGGACGTGGCGCTTGGATTCGGTCGATGTTGGGCGTTTGACGGTTGATCACGTTTGGACCGACACGCTGACGGCCGATTCGGTGCGTGCACGGGTAGGGCGGTTTGATTCGGTGATGGTTGGGAGCTTGCGTGCAGCGATTCCGTTTGATTCGGTCAAGAGCGGTGTGAACCAGAACCAGACGCTGACGGTCGGCAACGGTTCGACGGTGGAAGCAAGCGGCACAGGTATTGTGCGGGCAAACCGTGTGAACCTGACGGGCACGAATGCGCCGCTGGAGACCAATGGGAATGCGGGCACCAGCGGCCAGCTCTAAGAGCAAGGGCGCAGGTCAGACGCC